>Ga0302326_10011810_pt1 | contig 18727 bp, 11 predicted proteins | sample Palsa_T0_3_FD_202264 | JGI IMG/M metagenome (GOLD analysis project Ga0302326, IMG submission 202264) | Peat permafrost microbial communities from Stordalen Mire near Abisko, Sweden - Palsa_T0_3 | ecosystem: Environmental > Terrestrial > Soil > Palsa > Peat permafrost | place: Sweden: Abisko...
CGAGCGGTATGACAATCTCGGAGTTCGACGCCGAATCGCACGCGATGTGCCCGGCAAACGCGTGAACGTCCGGTACGACGATCGTCTCGCGCCGCTCCCAGGCGGTACCGCAGACACCTTTCCCATGCGCGATCCGCGCGCTCGCCGGCTTGCCTTGAAACGGCCCGAGCACGAGTTCATCGCCGCGCACGAAGTAGAACCCGGCCCAGTTGAGGTCCGGTAATGTTGAAAAGATCAGTGCGGAAAGATTCGCCGCGTTTGCAATCGGGTCGCGTTCGTCTGCGAAGAGTGCGCGCGCTTGCGCAACGACGAGCGCGCCATCGACCGTCGCCATCTACCCGATCGGCCGCTGCAGCGGGAAGAGGATGACCTCGCGAATCGATTGCTGGTTGGTCAGCAGCATGACGAGGCGGTCGACGCCGATGCCGATGCCCGCGGTCGGGGGCATTCCGTATTCGAGCGCCTGGACGAAGTCCCAATCGGGCGGCGGGATCTCGTCGTTCCCGCGCTTGCGTTCGGCGATCTGGGCCTCGAAGCGCGCGCGCTGGTCGGCCGGATCGTTGAGTTCGGTGAAGGCGTTGGACAATTCGACGTTCGCTCCGAAAAGCTCGTACCGGTCGACGAGATCGGGATCGCCTTGCTTGCGCTTTGCGAGCGGCGAGATCAGCACGGGGTAATCGTAGACGAACGTCGGATCGACGAGGTGCGGTTCGACGATGCGTTCGAAGATCTTGTCGAGCGCCTGTCCGTGCGTCTGCGATGGCGGCAACTGGAGTCCCGTAAGCACGCGCTGCGCTCCGGCCGGATCGAGGAGCGTCGCACGGTCGAGGTCTCCCCAGCGCGCGAGCGCGTCGAAGTAGGCGATTCGTTTGAACGGGCGCGCGAACGACAGGAGTTTGTCGCCGTAGCTGAGTTCGTACGAACCCTTCACCGCCTGGACCAGATGCGCGAAGAGCTCTTCATTGAACTCCATCATCTCGTGAACCGACCAGTATGCGGCATACAACTCGAGCATCGTAAACTCGGGGTTGTGGGTCGTGTCGATTCCCTCGTTGCGAAAGATGCGCCCGATCTCGTAGACGCGCTCGAGGCCGCCGACGATCAGGCGCTTGAGGTTGAGTTCGGTCGCGATCCGCAAATCGAGATCGATGTCGAGGGCGTTGTGGTGGGTCCGGAACGGTCGCGCGGCCGCACCGCCCGCAACGTGCAGCATCGTCGGCGTCTCGCATTCGATGAAATCCCGCTCGTCGCAGAAGCGCCGCATCTCGGCGACGATCTTCGCGCGCACGAGAAATATCTCGCGCACGTGGTCGCTCGTAATCAGGTCGACGTAGCGCCGCCGATAGCGTTTCTCGACGTCGTGCAGGCCGTGCCACTTGTCCGGCAGCGGGACGAGCGACTTTGCGAGGACGGTAAACGAGGTCGCGCGCAAGGTCAACTCGCCCGTCTTCGAGCGGAACATCGTGCCGGTCAGGCCGACGATGTCGCCGAGGTCGAGCAGATCGAAAAGCGCGAATGGCTCGTCGCCGAGCGCGTCTTTCCGCACGTAGATCTGGATCCGGCCCGTGCGATCCCACACGTCGGCAAAGATCGCTCCCTTGCCCATCTTGCGAACGGCGGCCAGCCGGCCGGCGATCGCGACCGCATCCGGCGGCGGCTCGGCGGCATCGTGCGCGAGCCCCGCGTAGCGCCGGACGAGATCCGCCGCATGCGCGGTGACGTCGTAACGCGTTTCGGCAAAGGGATCCGCCCCGCGCGCGCGCATCGCGGCGAGATTGGCTCGCCGAGCCTCCCGCAACTCGGCTTCGCGCCGGCCGAGGTCACCCTCGTCGCGCACCCCGAGCGCCGGAGGATCGGCCATCACGAAGCCTTTTTCGTGGCCTTCTTCTTCGTGGAACCGATCGATTCGATCTTGTATGCCGACATGCCGCGCGGCGTATTGACGTCGACCGTCTCGCCTTTTTTCTTCCCCATCAGCGAGCTGCCTAGCGGCGACTCGTTCGAGAGACGCTGGTTAACGGGATCGGCCTCAGTCGAGCCGACGATCGTAAACTCGTGCGTCAAACCGGTCTTGATCTCTTTGACCCGCACGGTCGCACCGAGATGAACCTCGTTTTGGTCGTACTCGGATGCGTCGATGATTCGCGCGTTGCGAATCAGCCCCTCGACTTTCAGGATGCGCCCCTCGACGAAGGCCTGCTCCTGCTTGGCATCCTCGTACTCCGCATTTTCGGAGATGTCGCCGAATTCTTTGGCGTGGCGGATCCGCTCGTTGACCTCGCGCCGGTGGACGGTCTTGAGGTCGTCGAGCTCCTCCTCCAGCTTCTGAAGGCCCTCTTTGGTGAGCACCAGCTCTTTATCGTTCACGAATTTGTTTTCCGTTCACAATGCACGGCTTGTACGAAAAGGACGTGAGGGTCGCTCACGCCGACTCGTCAGGTTCGCGCTGACCGCCCGGTAGGACCTGCCAGCCCGGCTCCCTGATCGCCCGGCCGCTGCGGTGCGATTGCCCTAGTCTTTGAACCAACCGCTCGGTTCGACCGCCAGATTAACGTTAATCTGCTTGACCTCGGTGTATGCCTCGAAGCCGTAGGTACCCAGCTCCCGCCCGATGCCCGACTGCTTATACCCGCCCCACGGCGCTTCATTGTACGTCGGGTGATAGGCGTTGATCCAGGTGATGCCCGCGCGCAGCTTGCGGATCACCCGGTGAGCGCGCGCGGCGTCGCTCGTGAAAACGGCACCCGCGAGGCCGTACGGCGAATCGTTCGCAAGCCTGACGGCCTCGGCTTCATCGATAAAGGTCTGCACGGCGAGGACGGGGCCGAAAATCTCTTCGCGCACGATCCGCATCGCAGGGGTCGTGTCGGTGAAGATCGTCGGAACGATGAAGTTGCCTCGCTCGCCAAGGTCGCCCGGCGGCCGGGTGCCGCCACAGGCGAGCGTCGCACCCTCAGCGCGACCGATCCGGATGTACTCCTCGACGCGATCGCGCTGCCGCGCGCTGACGAGCGGACCCATCTCCGTGGCGGCCGCGAACCCGTCGCCGACGACGATTTTGCGCGCGCGGCGCACGAGCTCGGCCACGAATCTCTCGGCGATCTCGCGCTCGACGATTAACCGTGACCCCGCAGAGCACACCTGACCCGCGTTCGCGTAGATGCCGAAGAGCGCGTAGTCGATGGCGGTGGCCCAATTGGCGTCGGCGAACACGACGTTGGGGGATTTGCCGCCGAGCTCGAGCGAGATCTTCTTGACGTTGCCGGCAGCCGCGCGCATGATCGTCTGTCCGGTCGGCACGCTCCCGGTAAAAGCGATCTTATCGACGAGCATGCTCTCCGCGAGCGCGGCGCCGGCCACCGGCCCCGCGCCCGGCAGCACGCTGAGGACCCCCTGCGGAAGACCCGCTTCGGTCGCGAGCTTCGCGAGCCAGAGTGCGGACAGCGGCGTGTATTCCGAGGGCTTGAGGATGCAGACATTTCCCGCGGCGAGAGCCGGCGCGAGCTTCCACACCGCCATCAGCAACGGGTAGTTCCACGGCACGATTTGCCCGCAGACCCCGATCGGCTCGCGCACGGTAAAACTCTGCGACGGCGCCGGAACGTCGAAGGTTTGCCCGTGCGGCTTCGTCGCGAGCCCCGCGTAGTAGCGGAAGCAGTTCGCCGCGTCGGCCACGTCGTACTCGGCTTCGCGCAGCGGTTTTCCGCAGTTGAGCGTTTCCATCGCGGCAAAGTCGGCGGCGTTGGCGTCGAGCGCATCGGCGATTTTGTTGAGCAGGCGCGCGCGATCGAGCGCGAACGTTTCAGGCCACGGTCCCTCATCGAAAGCTTGCCGCGCAATCGCGATCGCGCGCGCGGCGTCGGCCGCCGTCGCTTCCGCGACCTTCACGTACGCGTCGTCGGTCGCGGGGTCGACCAATTCGCGCGCGCCGCCGTCGCTCGCTGCGGCGAACGTCCCGCCGAGGAACAGCGCGACGTCGCCTGTACTCGTGCGCTCGAGATGGCGCAGCGAAGCGTGGCGCTGCGAGGTTGGCCGTTCAGCTTGAATCATCTCTACCATCCGTCTCCGAAATAGGCTTTATGCGCTCTTCTTGATACGGTCGCTCGCGAAGGTGTCCAGGGCCTCGCCCAGGATCGCGAACACCTTGTCCGCTTGCGCGCGTTCGATCGTGAGCGGCGGCTCGACGCGCACCGTGCGCGCGTTGATCAGCGTCCCCGCGACGAGAACCCCGCGGTCGAACATGTGCTTCGCAATCGTAAACCCGGTCTCGTCGTCCGAGAACTCGAGGGCCATCAGCAGTCCCTTGCCGCGGACGTCGAGCACGACGTCGCCGTGCCCGCGGACCGCGCGGCGCAGGCCGTCGAGCATGTAGGTTCCCATCGAGGCCGCGCGTTCGCTCAGCCGTTCCTCGATGACGACGTCGATCGTGGCGAGCGCCGCCGCACACGCGAGCGGGTTTCCACCGAACGTCGTCGTGTGCAGGAACGGGTTGGCGAACAGCTTCGAGAACACGGCCTCGGTCGCGACGGTCGCGCCGATCGGCATCACCCCGCCGCCTAGAGCCTTGGCCAAGCAGAGGATGTCCGGGGCGACGTTCCAGTGCTCGCAGGCGAACATCTTGCCCGTGCGCCCGAGCCCCGTCTGCACCTCATCAAAGATCAAGAGCGCGCCGAACTCGTCGCAGAGCCTGCGCACGGCGGGCAGGTACTCGTCGCTTGGAACGTTGACGCCGCCCTCGCCCTGGACCGGTTCGAGCAGCACCGCGCCGACGTCTTCCCCGGTCATCTTGCACGACGCGAGGATGTCGACCAGGGCCAGGATGTCGTTGAACGGCACGTGTTTGAAGCCCGGCAACATCGCGCCGAACGGCACGCGGAAGGTCGACTTTCCACTCGCCGAGAGCGAGCCGAAACTCTTGCCGTGGAAGCCTTTGGTGGCGACGACGATCGTCGGTTTCTTTGGATCGTAGGTGCGCGCGAGCTTGAGCGCGGCCTCGACCGACTCCGTTCCGCTATTGCTGAAAAAAGAATACTTGAGGTCCCCCGGCGTGAGCAGCGCGAGGGTCTTGGCGAGCATGGCGCGCAGCGGGTCGAGCAGATCCTGGCTGTGCAGCGCTTGGCGCTCGAGTTGCGCGCGCACCGCGCTCATCACTTTGGGATGGCGGTGTCCGACGTTGAAGATGCCGAAGCCGCCCAAACAGTCGATGTACTCGCGGCCGTTGACGTCGGTAAAGACGTTGCCGGAGTCGCTCCACTCGACCGCAGCATCGAGGGTTCCGCTCGCGCCGGCCTTTCGATACTCGAGGAAGCCCGGGTTAACGTAGTCGCGAAAGCCGTCGACGGTTTCGCGAACGATCCAATCGGCTTGCGCGCGATCGATCGACGGGGCGTGGACGATGTTTAGGACGCTCTGCGTATAGGCGCGAACGGCGTCGAGTTTTGATTGTGCAAGAATTTTGGACCTCTCAGATGGTGTGGGGGTTACGTGGTAAGGACGCGCTCGCAGGCGCGTTCGAGCGCCCAGAAACCGCGCGCGATGTCGTCTTCGCTCGCGACCAGGGGAACGAGGATGCGCAAGACGTTGGATTTGGGGCCGGCGGTCAGCGCGATCAGCCCCTCTTCGAAGGCCGCCGCCACGACGCGTTGCGCCGCGCTCGGGCCGGGTGCCGGCGGTTCGGCGACAACGAACTCGAGGCCGAGCATCGCGCCGATACCCCGCACGCCGGCGATCGCCTGCGGATACGTTGCGGCAATCGCCTCGAGATGGGCGCGCAACGCGTCGCCGAGCGCGCGCGAGCGTTCGAGGATGTTTTCGGTTTCGAAGATCTCGAACACGGCTAGCGCCGCGGCGCACGCGAGCGGATTGCCTGCGTACGTTCCCCCGAGTCCGCCCGGCTCGACCGCCTCGAGCACGCTCGAGCGCCCGACGAGGCCCGCGAGCGGCATCCCGCCGGCCAAACTCTTCGCGAACACGATGATGTCCGGTGCGACGCCCGCGTGTTCGATTGCGAACATCGTCCCGGTCCGCCCGAAGCCGCATTGGATCTCGTCGGCGATCAGCAGGATCCCGTGCCGGTCGGCGAGCTCACGCAATACGCGCAGAAAATCGGGGGGTGCGGCGACGAAGCCGCCTTCGCCCAGCACCGGCTCGATGAGAAACGCGGCCACGCGTGCCGGCGCGACGCGCGTTTCGAACAGTTCGGCGATCGCTCGCAGCGCGCGCTCGGTATTGTAGCCGCGCGATGCGTCGGGGTACGGCGTGTTGTAGATCTCGGGAACGAACGGACCGAAGTTCTGTTTGTACGGCATCACTTTGCCGCCGAGCGAGGTCGCAAGCAACGTGCGCCCGTGAAAGCCGAGCGCGAAGCTAACGATCGCCGGCCGGCCGGTCGCCTGGCGCGCGATCTTAATTGCGTTCTCGACGGCTTCGGAGCCCGTCGTGACGAGTAGGGTCTTCTTCTCGAAGTCCCCCGGCGCGAGCGCATTCATCCGCTCGGCGACGGCGATGTAGCCTTCGTAGGTGCCGACTTGCACCGCCGGATGGGTGAAGGCGTCGAGTTGCTCGCGAATCGCGGCGACGACTTTCGGGTGGCGGTGGCCGACGTTGAGCGCCCCGATCCCGCCCGCGAAATCGACGTACTCGCGACCGTCGACGTCCCACAGGCGCGCCCCCTCGGCGCGCGCCACGACGAGCGGGTGCGCGGTCGAGAGACCCCGTGGAACGGCCCGGTTGCGGCGTTCGAGCAGATCGCCCGTGCGGGTTCGGGTCGCTTGCACGATATTTTTTCTCCGGTCGCTCGTCAGTTCGACGACTTCCGTTACTTGTTCCGCGGGCCATCTGGTGCGCCCTACGGCGCCTATTTGTCAGTAAGGCCGGTCCCGTCGCGAGGTTCTTCGGCCCGCACTTCCTAAGGCAACCGGGCATCCGGCCTCCTTCGGAGGGTGGCCGGCACGTCTTTTGGGAGGCCTGACTTGTTCGTTCGCTTCTCGGGCATTGCTCTTACCGTTGCGCTGTTCGCGGGCATCGCTCTTCCGGCCGAGGCCGGCACGACCGGCGGATTGCGCGGGCGCGTCGTCGACCAAGCTACCGGTGCCGGGATCGCGGCCGCCGCGGTGACCGTGGTCTCGCCGACACAAACGGCGACGATGCAAACGAACGGCAACGGTGAATTTGCTTTCATCTCGCTCTCGCCGGACACGTACACCGTGTCGGCGGAACGCGCGGGTTACGACCCGGTCTCGGCCTCGGGCATATCGGTGTTCGCCGACCAAGTTCAGACCGTCGGAACGTTTTCGCTCGCGAAGATCCTCAAGACGATCGGGACCGTCCGCTCGCGCGCCTCCGGCGGCCTCGTGCGGCCCGGTACGACGAGCGACGTGTATTCCGTCAATGCCGCGACGCAAGCCGCAGCTGCGGCGGTCGGCGGCCCCGGCAGCCTCAACCAAGCCTACAGCGCCGTTGCCACGACGCCGGGCGCGAACGTTCCGCAGGGCCAACAAGGTTGGAATCAGCTCGTCTACATCCGCGGCGGCGATTACAGCGACGTCGCAAACGAACTCGACGGCATCCCGGTGCAGCGCGCGTCCGACTACGCGCCGATCACGACGCTCGCGAGCCTGGGTTCGCAGGAGGTGCAAACATATACCGGCGGGACGCCGCCGTCGGCCGAAGCGTCGGGCCTCTCGGGCTTCATCAATCAAGTCATCAAGACCGGCGTCTTTCCCGGGTACGAGGAGGTTCGCGCGGGCGTCGGCTCACCGACGTTCTATCACCAATTCAGCTTCGAGGCGAGCGGCGCGACGAACAATCGCAATTTCACGTATTACATCGCGCTCGGCGGCGAGAACCAAGACTACCGCTACTCCGACCAGTTCAACGGCGCGAGCAACCCGCTGTTCTTTTATCCGCTTTCCGTACCCAGCAACAACGGCACGGTGTACGACGGCAGTTCGCCGGCGTACTTTTCGCCGGGCCAAAGTTATGCTATCGCGAACACGACCGAACGCGACAGCATTGCGAACTTCCACTTCGCGCTGCCGCATAAAGACGGTCTGCTCAAGGACGATATTCAGCTCCTCTTCGTCAACAGCGACGTTCAATCGCAGTTCTATAGCTCGCCGAACGACCTCGGCGGCCTCGGACTCCTGGGGAACGCGGTCGGTACGCCGACGTTCACCGACGAGTACGTCTATAACGGGCCGCTCTATGCGACGCCCAATCCTGCGAACATCGGCATCGCCGTCTCGCCGTCGAGTGCGACGCATACGCCGTTCGATGGGCTGCTCGGGCCCAATCAACGCGACGCGGACGACCACCAGGCCTCGATCCTCAAGCTTCAGTATCAGAAAAACTTCAGCCCGAGTTCGTACCTCCGGATCTTCGGTTATTCTGAATACAACACGTGGTTCATCAACGGCCCGGTTAGCGCTTTCACGGCTTTCGGCGGGGAGATTCAGGATTACGAAGTCCACGGCAACGACTACGGCGTGACTGCGAACTACGCGAATCAACTGAGCGACAAGAACCTGCTGACCGCGACCGCCTCGTACCTTACGCAGAAACTCGAGACCTATAGCGGGGACACCTATCAGGGCGCGATCACGACGAACCTCGTGGACGCGAAGGGGAACTGCTATAGCCCTTCGACCGGATTGTATGCGAGCTGCTACGCACCAATTTATAACGCAAACGGCACCATCAACCCCTCCGGCGGCCTCAATTCGTACGGACTGTTCGGAACGCCGGCGACGGGATTTCCGGGTCAATCCCTGACGCTGCCGATCACGGCGCCCGCAGGCTCGCCGGCGCTCGTCAACGGCGCTGGGTGGGTCGTGACGAACAACGGGCAGTTCGCGCAGATCGACGAGATCACGCCCTTCTACAGCGCAGCCTCGCTCGCCGATCAGTGGCACCCAAACGACCGGCTCTTAGTCAATGCTGGGCTGCGCGTCGAAAACTTCACGTACCGGCTCGACGACACCGTGAGCGGATACCCAGCGCGCCAGTTCTGGTTCAACGCCTACGACCGCGAATATTCGTTCGGTACGAGCGCGACGTCGGTCGCGCAGTGCACGGACTCGGCCGGCGACCTCGGCGTCGACCCGTTGACCGGCGCTTCGCTCTGCACGCCGGGCACGAACGCGGACCTCGTCAACGCGAGCCCGCGAACCGTCAGCTTCACGGCGTACGAGCCGCGCATCTCGTCGACGTATACGCTGAACCCCGACACCGTCTTGCGCGCCTCGTACGGGCGTTATGCCGCGCCCGCACCGACCTCGTACCAGCAGTACAACGTCGTGCAGCAAGATCTGCCGACGTTCATCGGACAATTCTTGCCCTACGGCTTTAACACGCCGTTCCACGAATCGCGGCCGTCGTACTCCAACAACTACGACCTCTCGCTCGAGAAGCACCTCCGGGGAACGGACGTTTCATTCAAGCTGACCCCGTTCTATCGCTCGACCCAGGATCAACTCGCGAACATTCCGATCGGCACGCAGGGCGTGCTCGACGGTCTCAACGTCGGGAGCCAACGCAACTACGGCGTCGAATTCCAGCTGCGCAAAGGCGATTTCGATCGCGACGGGTTCGCGGGCCTCCTGAGCTACACGTTCACCCGCAGTCGCGTCCACTACAACAACTTCGGGGCTGGGAACACGAACGAGATCGACAACCTCAACGACTACATCCGCAACTACAACGCCTACACCTCGGCGTGCGCGACCCAACAGAACACGAAGAACTGCGGCACGACATCGGGCGGCGTCCTCGCTTCCCCGTGTTACGTCAACCCGCCGACAGGGTCGGTGGCCGACCCGGCGTGCGTCGCCGACGGCGTCTATCCCGCCATCGCCAACCCGTACTACAGCATGCCCCTGCAACCGCTGATGGACCGCAACGGCGAATACACGCCGTACGACATCTTGCCCTCACCGTTTCAAGGCGCGAACGGTTACGAGACGCCCGACGTCGTGACGATGGTCCTCAACTACAAGCGCGCGAAGTTCTCGGTGACGCCGAGCCTCACGTTCAGCTCGGGCTCGTTCTACGGTTCGCCGCTCGTCTACCCGGGCTACGATCCGCTCTCGTGCTCGGCCGTAACGGCCGGAACGGCGGCCGACACGACGAGCTGCGCGAGTTATCTGTTCATCCCCGACAAGTACTCGGGCAAATTCGACAGCTTCGGGGCGTTTCGCGAACCGACGCGGTTGACGACGAACCTGCAGTTCGGTTACGCAGCTAGCCGTGCCGTGAGTTTCACGCTCACGATGACGGGCATCACCGACACCTGCTACCAGCGTCACTATGCGTGGGACAGCACGTCGACCTGCGTCTACGCGCAATTGGCTTCCAACTTGCTCGCGCCGGCCGGCAACTTCGTAGCGGATCCGCCGATCCAGCTCAAGTATCCCTACGGGAGCTGGTACAACAACTCGCAGACGGGCTTCGTCGGCCAAAAGCTTCCGTTCAACGCGTTTCTCAGCGCCGACATCCGGTTGTAAGGTGGCGGCGACACCGTTTCGCGGGCGGCTCTCGCGGCGCGGTTTCCTTGCGGGGGCAGCGGCGAGCGCGTTCGTTCCGCTGATCGCCGGACCGAGGCCCGGCGCGGCGCTCGAGGCCACGCGAAACCCAGCGCGCGTGGCGATCGTCGGTGCGGGTATCGCGGGACTTTCCGCAGCGCTCGCGTTGCACGACCGCGGGGTTCGGGCAATCGTCTACGAAGCGCAGGAGCGCGTCGGCGGGCGCATGCACTCCGAGTCGGCATTCTGGAACAACGGTCAAACGAGCGAATACGGCGCCGAACTGATCGACACCGACCATACGACGATGCAAGCGTTGGCCAAGCGGTTCGGCCTGCGGCTCGAAGACGTGCTGGCCGGCGACGGAACGCGGCAGCAAACGATCCTCGAGAACGGCGCGTATTATCCCGAGCGCGAACTCTTCCGGGACTTCCGCGGCCTTTACCCGACGCTCAAAGAGCAAGTCGCGGCCGCCGGCCCGGTCACGACCTACCAGACCTCGACATCCGCCGGTCGCTTCCTCGATTCGATGAGTTTGACGAAGTGGATTCACCGCTTCGTGCACCGCGGGCTGCATTCCAACCTCGGCAAGTACATTCTCCTGCAGTACGTGGCGGAATACGGGATCGATCCGGACCTGCAAAGCGCGCTGAACATGATCTACTGGCTCGGGCGGCAACCGCAGTACAACGAGCGAACGGGCGAGTTCGTGGCGCTCGGTCCGTCCGACGAGCGCTATCACATCGCCGGCGGCAACCAGCGCCTGCCGCGCGCGATCGCCGCCGCGCTGCCCGAAGGCACAGTTCGTCTGGGATACCGGCTCGAAGCGATCGCGCGCCGTTCGGACGGCACGGTCGAGCTCGCATTCGCTACGCCTGACGGAACGCTGACCGACGTCGTCGACAAGGCGATCGTCACGCTGCCCTTCATCGTGCTGCGCAGCCTCGATCTGTCGCGCGCGGACTTCGACGCGCGCAAGCGCAAGGCGATCGCCGAGCTCGGGTACGGCGATCATTCCAAATTGATCCTGCAGTTCGACGACCGCTACTGGCGCGAGGCGGGCCCGTGGCCGGGCAGCAGCAGCGGCGACATCACCTACGACGGGCCATTCCTACAAACGTGGGAAGCCACCCGGGGCCAGCCCGGAACGACCGGGATGATCGTCGATTTCGCCGCAGCGCAGGGAAGCGCCGGGTTCAATCCGGCGGGCCCGTACACGACGAGCACCGCACCGAAGACGGCGGCCTATGCTCGGGCGTTCGCGCATCAGCTCGAGCGCGTGTGGCCCGGTGCGACCGAGCACTACACCGGAAAGGCCGCGCTCAGCCACGTCACGGCGGATCCGTTCGCGCGCGGGAGCTATTCCGGGTGGTTGCGCGGCCAGTACGCGAGCATCGCGGGATACGAGCGCGTGCGCCAAGGCAACGTGCTGTTTGCGGGCGAGCACTGCTCGGTGCTGCTGCAAGGTTTCATGGAAGGGGCCGCGCGCGAAGGGGCTCGTGCGGCGCGCGAGATCCTCGCCGACCTCGGGGTTGGGATCGCGGCGTGAACGAGCTGCGCACGGGCTGCCTCAATCTGTGGGAGGTCGTTGCGCAGTCGATCGCGATGCTCGGGCCGACGATGACGCCGGTGCTGATCGTGCCGCTGATGTACGCATCGGCGGGCAACGCCAGCTGGCTCGCGTATGCGTTCGGCGCGCTCATGCTGGTCGCCGTCGCACTCAACATCCGCGTCTTTGCGCGCCGCTCCGCATCGGCCGGCTCGCTCTACGAGTACGCGCGGCGCGCCTTCGGATCGCGCGGGGCGCTGTTGTGCGGTTGGGCCCTTTTGTGGGCGTACGCGCTCGTCGGCGTCGCCGGGCTGACGGGCTTTGCCGTATTCTCCACGGCGTTGCTTGCAAGCGCGCATGCGAGCGTCGCGCCGATTCTGCCGCTCGCAGGCTGCTTGCTCGTCGCCTTCGGCTTGGCGTACCGTGACATCCGCCTCTCGACGATCACGCTCTTGTGCTTGGAGGCGGGCTCGGTCACGTTGATCTTGGTCCTGTTCGCATTATTGCTGGCGCACGGCAAAACCGTCGTCGACCCGGATCAGCTCACGCTGCGCGGCGCAAACCTCTCGGGGCTCGCGCTCGGCGCGACGGTCGCGATCTTCTCGCTCGTCGGCTTCGAAAGCGCCACGTCGCTCGGCGAAGAGGCGCACAACCCACTCCACTCGATCCCGTCGGCCGTGATCCTCAGCGTGATCGCGGCCGGTGCGTTCTTTATCTTTTGCGCGTACGCCGAGGTGCTGGCGGCACGCGGGCTCCCGACCGCACTCGACAAGATGGGCGCGCCGCTCGACACGCTGGCCGATGCCGCTCACCTGCCTGCGCTCAAGATCGCGATTGACGTCGGAGCGCTGCTCTCGTCGTTCTCGATCACGCTCGCTGCGCTCAATGCCGGCGGGCGCATCGTCTTCACCAAGAGCCGCAGCGGCCTGTTCCCGCGCGCGCTCGGTGCGTCGCACCCGATTTTTCGCACGCCGCACGTCGCGCTTGCGTCCTTCGCCGCCGTGCTGGCTTTGGTCGGCGGAGGCATGATCCTTGGCGGCATCGCTCCGCTCGACGCCTTCAACGACACCGCGACCCTCGGGTCGTTCGGCTTCATCGCGATCTACGTCTTCGTCGCGCTCGGTGCGCCATTGTACTTGCGCCGGCTCGGCGAACTGCGCCCGTACCACGTCGCGATCTCGGCGTTCACGCTCGGCCTGCTGTTGATCCCGGCCGTCGGCAGCGTCTATCCCGTGCCGGCGCCGCCGACGAACGCGTTCCCCTACATCTTCGCTGGGTACTTCATCCTAGGCGTGGCGCTCTTGTGGAGCCGCAGCGGGCGCATTCCCGAGCGCGAACCGGAGCCGGCCGCTACCTAGCTCGCCGCTGATTCGGGCTGCCCGCTCACCGCGGGCGCCGGGACTTCTGGGGACAGGCAAGGCGCCCTAATCTAGGCCGTCGCCCTGGGCATGGTCGAAACTGACTAGTCTGTTTGCGCTAATGCAAACACACTACGAAAGGTTCGAAAGCCCATGATTGTAACCATCGTTGCCTCGGCCGTCGCGGCCGTGGTGCAAGCGGTCGTCTCGTTTATCGGAGGAGGACCGATCAACTAACGAAGATTGCGAGAGGCTATCGGCTACGGCAGGTGGCCTCTCGCACCGACCTTGGCGACAAGCGCGGACCGCGTGTGGACGTCGAGTTTCCGAAAGATGCTGATTGTTTGGTTTCGGATCGTTGAGACGCTGCGCCCAAGCTGCGTTGCGATTTCGCGGCTTGTCGCACCCTCGCAAAGTTTCTCGAGAACCCGCCGCTCGGCAGGCGCGAGCTTTTCCAGCGGCGATTCGGACCGCTCCCGGAGTCGCTTGAGTTCGTCCCTCAGCCAGGCTCTGGGTGCGTCACGCAGTGCGGCTCGTAAGGGAGGCGGGAGCTCGCGCTTTCCGGTTATCCGCATAAGGTCGAGGCTCGCAACAGCGGAGAGGTAACCTTCACCGTGTGCCTCAAAAATATCCATCGCGCGAGCCACGTCGGCGGCGGCTGCTTCGCCTCTGCCGCGCGCCTGTTGCACGCGGCCGCGCGCAAGCAGGACCATGGCGGCAGCGCGCTTGTCGTGTTCGAAAGCCAGCATTGGATCGCGCCGGCCCGAAAACGAAAGCGCCTTTGTGAGGGCACTGCCGGCCCGCGGATCGTCGCTCAGCGCGGCCTCGGCCGCAAACACCGCCGGGACGACCCGGGCTTCAATATCTGCCTTGACCCAGTTCGTGTCATCCAGGCTTCGGTACGCAAGCGCGAGGTGAGCGGCGCGCGCCTCGTCATTGTTGTGACGACGGTGATACGCCGCGATCTCGGTATCGGCGAGACTTGGAAACGGGTGTTCGATGTCGAGCGAACGGGCCGCTAGCAACATCTCGTACGCGGCGAGATCGTCCGCTTGAAGTTCGAGCAACGTGGACAGTTGGAGCATCGTCGCAAGCGTTGGCCGGATGGTGTCGACGGTCGGACGGTGCGACGCCAGCTCCGACGTCAGACGCGGCACAAGATCGAAGGCGAAGGTTGCAAGCGCTACGTGCGAGAGTGCCGCAAACGCGCTCGCGCGAAGATGCTCGTCGCGAAGAGGCCGATCCCGCAGCAGGTCCAACGTCTCGAGGAAGCGACGCGCCGCGGGCCCAAAACGCCGTCGGGATACTTCGATCCACCCCTGAAGGTCGAGCGCGAAGGCGGCAGACTCGACGTCGCCCGCGTTGACGGCGCGGCTTGCCAGGGTGTAGGCCGCCTCGAGATCGCCGCGCCTCCATGCGGCCAGTGCTGTGTAGAGGTGGGCAGCCGCAACGACTTTGCGACTCGCGCCTTGCGGCGGCGGCGCCGGTGCCTCCTTTGACGGGGACCCCGATCGCTCGCTCGCCGACGTGCGCAGGATCCCAGCGATCGCGGCATCGTTTGGGTCGTCGAAGCCGCCTCGCAGCAGGGCCGCCGCTTCTTCGTAGTCTCGACGGCGCAGATAGACGCGAGCGCGCAAAAGGCGAGCCCGGCCGTCGCGCGATCCCTCAAGGTCGCGCAGGAGATCGTCGTAGCGTGCGTCCTCCCAAGCCTGCTGGGCGACGTCCAGCTGACTCGTGACGGGCGTCGCCTTCACGGCTCGCCGGGATTTTACCGGCACGAGGTCGAGTCCGCACGAACGAGCATGGCACCTTCGCAATCTGAAGCTAGCGCAGGGAGCATTTGGCCCATATCCCGCCACGCCGCCATGAACAAATCGCGCCGAGGCGCGATCAGGTGTTGTGTTTCAAATCCCGGGGTCGATTCGACACGGAGTACTGAATGGGTAGCGCCCCTAATGGGCCTTCAGCCCTATCGTCTAAGTAGGTAAGGGGGAATGCTCACTGCGGATACACGAGTCTTTCGCCCTTCTCCTTTTCGTATCGTAACAAGTGACGCGGGTGTAGCGGCTAGCACCCACTCGCGGTTGATGACTTAGCGAGCAAGAGATTGCTCTCCGACTCGTTCGTCAAGGATCGCAAAGCGAGAGTCAAGCCGCGCTCTCGAGACGTACGCCCGCGCGGCCGCGCCATACGGCGAACGGCGCGCCGAGCAAGAGGCCGCCGATTTCGATCGCGCGCGTTACGGCGTCGGATTGCGCGACATCGACCGCGATGATCCCGCAGAGCGTGAGTGCGCCCGCGAGCGGAACGACGGCGCCGGACCACGGCGAGATACCGGGACGTCCGCGTAGCAGCTTCATCGCGGCGATCGCCGACATCGCGAACAGAGCGCCGAGGAAGACGCTCGTGCCGTTCAAGACCAGGTTCAGCACGCTTGCAGCCGTCGGCCAGAAGCCGGTGAGAAGCGTAAACGCCGCCGTGCAGCCGAACACGGCGAGGAGTGAATTCGCCGGGATTCCGCGTGGGTTCAAGCGACCGATTGCTCCCGGGAGTACGCGCTCGCGGCCCATCGCATAGGCGCTGCGCGAGAGGTACAAGATCGTCGTCCAGAGCGTTGCCGCGGTCGACACGAGGACGGTCGCGACGATCGTGACGTGCCAGAACGAACCTCCGATGCGATCGGCGACGTACGACATCGCATCGGTTTGGTGGGCGGCAAATCCCGCGACGGAACCGACGCGGCCGTAGGCGATCATCGCAGCAACGAGCAACGCCGTCATAACGAGCAGCCCGAGAAGTCCCCCGCGGCCGGGCGTGTTGGGCGCTCCCGTCGTTTCCTCGGACGCCGATGCCGAGACTTCCCAGCCGTCGGTCATCCAGATGCCGAGGACCATCGCGGTCGCGATGCCGACGAACGGGCTCGGCAGCGCGGGTGCAGCGAGATGTTCGGGCGCCGGATGCGCGAGGCACGCCGCGACGATGCTCGCGCCGACGACCGCGAGTTCGGCGATCAGGAACACCGCGGTCGTGAACGCCGTCGGCCGCAAGCCTGCGTAGAGCAGCAGTGTGCTCGCGACGATCCAGAGCGTGCCGACGAGCGCATCCCACAGCGGCGACGTCGCAAGCTTCGGCGCGAAGAGTGCGAGCGTGTACGTCGCCGCGGGCAACGCCGTCGTCATCGTCGCGAAGTAATTCGAAAGCAACAGCAGCCAGGCCGCATACGCGCCGATCCGCGAACCAAAGGCCGCGGCCACCCAGCTAAACGACGAGCCGGCACTCGGCATCGCCGCCGAGAGCTGCGAAAATGCGACGGCAACGCACGACATCACGGCTGCGAGCAGCACGAGCGCGAGCGTCGCGTTGGTGCCCGCCGCCGCCATCATCGGCCCCATGGTGACGGCGAGACTATACGCGGGGCCCATCGCCGCCGACGCCAGAACGGACACGTCGAACAAACCGAGCACGCGCGGCAGACGCACGGCGGCGCTCACCGCCGCAGCAACGACCTTCGGTACCCGTAGAAGGCGTAGACGAGCAGCCCCGCGGCCATCCAACCGAAGAAGCGCAGCCAAGTCGCGAATTCCAAGCCGCACATCAAGAGCACGCACAGACCGAAGCCGAGCAGTGCGACGAGCGGCCCGGCAGGCGCGCGAAACGGGCGGTTGGCTCCCGGCTTCGTGAAGCGCATGACGAGTACGCCCAAGCACACGATCGCAAAGGCCGAAAGCGTTCCGATGTTGACCAGACGCAGCAGCACGTCGAGCGAGAGCGTTGCAGCGAGCACCGCGATGATCAGCCCCATCGCGAGCGTCGTGAACAGCGGCGTGCGCGTTCCCGCATGGACGGCCGCGATCCGGTCGGGCAGCAGACGATCGCGCGCCATCACGTAGAAGATACGAATCTGCCCGAGCATCGAGGTGATCATGACCGTGGCGTTCCCCGCGAGTGCGCCGACGGCGACCGCGATTGCAAGGAACGGCGCGTTGCCGACGTGCTTGACGACGTCGCTCATCCCGGCATCGTGGTCGATCGTCTTCCAGGGAACGATTCCGGCCGTGACGACCGCGATCGCGCAGTAGAGCGCAGCCCCGATCAAGAGCGAGACGATGATGCCGAACGGGACGTCGCGCACCGGCTCCTTCGCCTCTTCCGACGCGACAGTCACCGTGTCAAAGCCGATGTAGGCGAAGAACACCAGCGCCGCCGCCGCGTTTACGCCGCCGAGGCCGGTCGGCAAGAACGGGTGGAAGGCTGCGCCGCGCACTGCGTTCGCGCAGCCGAGGACGAACGCCACAATCGCGATGACTTGGACGACGACGAGCGCACCGTTCATTCCGGCGGATTCGCGGATGCCGGCCGCGAGTACGGCCGTGATGACGAGCACGACGAGCGCCGCGATCACGTCGATCTGCGAGTGCGCGACGTCGAGCCGGCCGCTCGCGAAGTTCAGGTGCGCCGTCTGGGCCCAGACCGGCAAGGTGAGGTGAACGCCCGAGAGCAGCGACTGCAAGTAGCCCGACCACGACGCTGCCGTCGGGGCAACGCTGATGCCGTATTCGAGGATGAGATCCCAGCCGATGATCCAGGCGACCAGTTCCCCGAGCGTTGCGTAGGCATAGGTATACGCGCTTCCCGCGACCGGAACCATTGCGGCCAATTCGGCATAGCAGAACGCGACGAAAATGCATGCGAGCGCCGACAGCAAGAACGACAGAATCACCCCGGGCCCCGCCGTAGCCGTGCCCACGCCGATCGTCGCAAAGATCCCGCCGAGCATCGTCCCAAGGCCGATACCGACCAGCCCCGCGCGCCCGAGCACGCGTCGCAACGGCGGCCCGTCGTGCTCCGACCGCACGCGGTCGAGCGGCTGCACGGCGAACAGCCGGCGAACGATGCTCAGCGTCGAATCCCCCTTGACGTCACGGTTCCCCCGCGTTCACGTGGCCAATGCCATGCGAAAAAAACCGCGCCCATTCCTCTGTGTCATCCTGAGCGGAGCGCCGAAGGCGCGCAGTCGAAGGACCAACGGTGCAAGGCGAGATCCCGTCGGCCCCTCGACAAGCTCGGGGTGACAAATGGCGTGTGGTCCCGCTCGTCGCCTAACCCGCTGCCGCGGCCTCGAGGTCGACGACGCGCGGCCGCAGTGCCAGGCGCTCGAGCAAGCCGACGTAGTCGGCGGAGGTGACCTCGCTCCAACGCTTGCCGAGCAGCGCGATCAGTGCGGCCTCGATGACGTTCGTGCCGAAGGAACGGCCGCCGAAGTCCGGGGTCGTGGAAACGACCCGGGCTACGCCGCGCAC
>Ga0302326_10011812_pt1 | contig 18727 bp, 11 predicted proteins | sample Palsa_T0_3_FD_202264 | JGI IMG/M metagenome (GOLD analysis project Ga0302326, IMG submission 202264) | Peat permafrost microbial communities from Stordalen Mire near Abisko, Sweden - Palsa_T0_3 | ecosystem: Environmental > Terrestrial > Soil > Palsa > Peat permafrost | place: Sweden: Abisko...
TGGTGCGAGCGATCGGCGGAGGTTGGGATACGAGTAAGTTGCCGAAGGCGTGAGCGGATTTTTACGATTCGCGCTGAGTTACCAAATCGACGATATCTTGCAACGCGGTTTGTGCAGGGCTTTCCGGAAAACTAGAAATGAGTGAGCGAGCTTTATCCGTAAAGCCGCGGGCGCGTTCGTAGGCACGCTGGATGGACTGGTGGCGCTCCAAGATTTTGACGACTTGCATGAAGGGAACGTTTTCGTAGCTGCCATCGGCCAGAATAGTTTCGACTACCTGGCGCTCGTCGGCGGATGCGACTTCGAGGGCGTAGATCAGCGGCAGCGTTACCTTGCCTTCACGCAGATCGTTGCCGGAAGGCTTGCCTAATACTTTCTCCGTTGACGTAAAGTCGAGAATGTCATCAACCAACTGGAAGGCCATGCCGAGGTTCCAGGCAAAATCGGCTAATTGATTTTCGTGCGCCTCATTCGCCCCGGCGGCGATAGCGCCTAAGCGCGCGCAAGCGGAGAACAGGCTGGCGGTTTTGCGGTCCACCAGTTCCATGTAGTCGGCTTCGCTGATATCGAGCTTTTGGAGCCGCTCGAGTTGCAGGAGTTCACCTTCGACCATCATTTGCGTGAGGGAAATCAGCACGTCGAGCAGATGAAAATTGCGCTCCCGCAGAGCCACCTGGAAGGCTTGCATGTAGAGCCAGTCGCCGGCCAGGACGGCCATGTGGTTGCCCCAAATTACATTGGTCGAAGGGCGGCCGCGGCGTTTGCGAGCAAGGTCAATGACGTCGTCGTGAACGAGTGTGGCTGTGTGGATCATTTCCACGACGGCGGCTAAACGGCGGGCACAGGCAGCGGGCGGGCCGAAGAGGCGGCTGCACAAAAGTAAGAGCGCGGGACGCAGCCGTTTGCCGCCACCGGCTTGCAGATATTGGTTGATGGTTGTGATGGCGTCAATCGAAGCGACCGATTCGACGCTGATCTCTCGCTCAACTTCCTGCAGATCCGTTTGGACCAGCTCAAAGGCGTCGTGAGCGGTAATGTTTTGCCGAATCTTAGAGAACATGTTTGTTGACGGAATCCTCAGTGTAGCTGGTAATGCCAAAGAGGTGGGCAAAGTTGGCAGTAGTGAAGGCGGCGAGTTGCTCGATATCTTCGCGACGCGCTTCGGCCACGGCGCGGGCGGTGTGAGCAACGTGAGACGGTTCGTTGCGTTTGCCGCGAAAGGGGACGGGCGCAAGATACGGCGCATCGGTTTCGAGCAATAATCTGTCGTTAGGCGTGAAGCGCGCCGCTTCTCTGACGTCCGTGGATCGGGGAAATGTGGAGACACCGCCAAATGCGAGATAGAAGCCCATATCCAGGCATTCGCGGGCTCGCGCAGGATCGCCGGCGAAGCAGTGCATGATGCCGGGCAGGCCTTTCGGCGCCCAATGCTTGCGGAGAACTTCGAGGGTGTCCGTCCAGGCATCGCGGGTGTGAATCACTATCGGCATGCGGATGGCCGCAGCAATCTCAAGCTGTTGGATGAAGGCCGGCAACTGTGAATCCTTGGGCACGCCCCAGTGATAATCGAGACCGATCTCACCGATCGCCTTTACCTTAGGATGAGTGAGCAGGCGTTCAAGATGTTTGAAAGTATCGCCGGTAATCTTTGGAGCGTCGTTCGGGTGCACGCCGACAGTGGCGTACACGAAATCATGCTCTTCGGCTTGGCGGATGCCGGCGCTCAGATCCGGCGGGCCGTCGCCCGTGCCGATCGACAAAATACATTTCAGTCCTGCTTCACGCGCGCGCTGGATTACTGCCGGGCGATCGGCATTGAATTGCGCATCGTCCAGATGGCAGTGTGAATCAACCAGTTCCACTTACTTCAACCGTGCGCCTACAGGGACGCTTTCGAGAAAAGCGGCGAGGACCGGCATTCCGCCGTCGAGACTGGCCGCGACAATCATGCCTTGCGAGGTGAGTCCACGCAGCTTGCGCGGTTCCAGGTTGGCGACGATCACGACTTTGCGGCCGATGAGTTGTTCCGGTTGGTAGGCCAGCGCGATGCCGGCGACGATAGTGCGTGGTTCGGGTTCGCCGATGTCGACCTTCAGATGAAGAAGCTTGTCCGCGCCTTTGACTTTTTCGGCCGACTTGACTTCACCGACACGGAGGTCGATTTTGGAGAAGTCATCAATGGTGATGGTGGGGGCGACCGGCGCAAGGGGGACGGCTGGTTCGGGCGCTTTGCCGAGGAGCGCGGCTTGGCGCCTCTTTTCGACTTCTTCGAGGTCTCGCATCTTCTGCACGGTGAGGGCTGCGTCGAGGCGAGGGAAAACGCCGGCAACCTCGCCGATTTTTTCGGGTAGCTTGGCGGCGTCCCATCGGAACTCTTCCAGCAAGTGACCCGATAATTGATCGGCGTAGCCGAGTTGCTCCCAGATGCGTTGGGCGGAGTGCGGCAGAATGGGCGATACCAGCCCGCTGATGATGCGCAGGCTTTCAAGCGCTGTGTAGAGTAGCCGGTCCAGAATCAGCCGCGCCTCGGGACTATCGTCCTTTGCCAGTTTCCACGGCGCGACTTGCACGATGAGTTTGTCGATCTTGGTAATCAGCGTCCAAACGCTCTCGAGCGCTTTTGAGAAGTCGAACGCTTCATAGTGCGCGACGACATCCGCGTGGATTGAGTTGACTTCGGCGGCTAACTCGTTATCTTCGAAGCTCGCGGGAATTGTGCCGGTGCGGTACTGCTGAACCATGCTAAGCGTTCGGCTGGCCAAGTTGCCCAAGCCGTTCGCAAGATCGGAGTTATAACGGCCGACCAATGCGTCAAAGCTGAAACTGCCGTCCTGGCCGAACACGATTTCGCGCAAGAGGAAGTAGCGAAGCGCGTCGACTCCCATCGTGTCCGCAATAGGCATGGGCCGCACGATGTTACCGCGCGACTTACTCATCTTGTCGTTCTCAAATAACAGCCAGCCGTGGGCAAAAACTTTCTTGGGTAACTCCCAGCCGGCGGCCATCAGAAACGCGGGCCAGAAGACTGTGTGGAAACGGAGGATCTCCTTGCCGATCAGATGCAGATCGGCCGGCCAGCGGTTCTCGCCATCGACCGCACTTACATAAGTGGTGAGAGCGTCGAACCAAACGTAGAAGACGTGTGAAGGATCGGACTCGACGGGAATGCCCCATTTGATGCTGGTGCGGGTGATGGAGAGATCGACGAGACCTTGCTTGACGAAAGCTAGAATCTCATTGCGGCGGATTTCCGGCAGTATGAAATCGGGGTTCTGGTCGTAGAATTCGAGCAAGCGGTCGGTGAAGGCCGATAATTTGAAAAAGTAATTCTCTTCGGTCAGCTCTTCGTAAGGTTTGCCGGTTTCGGGATCGAGGTCGCCCGGTTTGGCGTCGTTGACAAAGGCTTCGCTGACCACGGCATAGAGGCCGGTGTAATGGCCTTTATATATGTAGCCGTGCTTCTGGCACGCTTCGAACAGCGAGTTCACAATTTTGGCGTGGTTCGCGTTGGTGGTGCGTTGAAAACGATCCATCCGCAGATCGAGCTTCTGCCACGTTTCGCGGAATTCCGCTGAAATTAAATCCACAAACTCTTCGGGTGATTTGCCTTGCGCGCGGGCGGCGCGTTCAACCTTGGTACCGTGCTCATCGGTGCCGGTGGTGAGAACGACGTCGTAACCTTGCATGCGCTTGAAACGCGCGATGACTTCGGCCGCGATGGAGGTGTAGGCATGCCCGATATGCGGCGCGGCGTTGACGTAATAAATGGGAGTGGTGAGGTAATACTTGCCTTGACTCATTGCGAATGATTCGATTTCCACTGACTGGCGAAGAGCTGGTTCGCTTCGCCGATGACGGTGCGCAGCGGCACGCCCTTGGCGCTAGCGGCTTGCCGGCAATCTTCGTATTCGGGAGCAAAACTCCCCTGTTCGTTGTACTTGATGCGCACTTTGCCGAAAGACGTTTCCACTTCGGCCATTTGGCGCGCGAGGACGCGACGCTCGGCTTGCAGAATGCGCAGGCCCAGCGTGCTGGTTTCGGCGAAAAGTACGGCGGCGAGTTGTTCGGTCAACTCAGGCGCGGTAATAACCGAGAGCATGGTGGCGGCGCGGTTCTTCTTCATATAGATGGGGGTGAGCGTGACGTCGAGAGCACCCGCGGCGAGAAGGCGTTCCATGGCGTAGCCGAGTACTTGCGGGGACGAATCGTCTATGTTGGCTTCTAAAATCGAAACGGAAGTTGCTTCCAGGGCCGATGTGCGCTCGCCGATTAAGACGCGCAGCACGTTCGCTTGCCCGGGAAAGTCTTTGTCGCCCGCGCCGAAACCCTGCGCTTTGAGTTGAATGGCGGGCAGCGCGCCGAAGTGAGTGGCAAGAGTGGTGACGAGCGCCGCACCTGTGGGAGTAGTGAGTTCGGTTTGCGGGCCGGCGCTGTAAATGGGGTGATCTTTGAGGAGCAGGGACGTGGCGGGCGCGGGCACGGGCAGAGTGCCATGTTCCGTTTCGACAGTGCCGCCGCCGACGTTGATGCGTGAACAGTGAATTTCGGAAACGTTCAGCGCATCGAGCGCGACGCAAGCGCCGACGATATCGCAGATGGAATCCACTGCGCCGACTTCGTGGAAGTGGATTTTTTCGATGGGCACATCGTGGGTCTGGGATTCGGCTCCGCCCAGGCGCTGAAAGACAGCCAGAGCGTTGTTCTTTGCCTTGGCGGAAAGATGGCCTGCTTGAATGATCTTTTCAAGGTGCGGCAGATGGCGGTGCTTTTTTTGTTCGGTGAAATCGACGCAAAATTTGGACGCCGCGATACCTTTGCGCTTGGTTTTGTAGAGGCGGAAAGTAGCGTCGAGTTGAAGGCTCTGCAAAGCGGATTCGACGGTGGGCCAATCGGCGCCGGCGTCGAGGAGCGCGCCGACGGTCATGTCGCCGCTGATGCCGGAAAATGCGTCGAAATAGCAGAGGGTCATTGAAGTACCAGTGTAGCGAGGGGTGCGTTCTGGGCGCGTATGGGTGCGACCCTTTGCAAAGAGTGCGGCCTTGCCGGTGAGGTTGTTGGAGCTAGCGGCCGGACTTACTAGCGTTTTTGCGATACGAAGTGATACGAACCCAATTTGGTCCTTTTCCCTTTCGTTTTAAGGCTTTGAAGGAGGCTCATTCGCGGCGGAGCGAGCGCGCGGCGACTATAAACAACTTCAGTTTGAGGGATGGCGCGAACGGCGAAACCAATTTTCGTTTGGATGTGATTGAAAAGAAGGGAAATCGCGTTGTGTGAATTTTGTGATGGGCAAAATGGTGGGGCAAAGCGAAAAGATCGGGTCGGGAGGAACGTGACGGTTATCTGAGGATTTTTGAGAGATGAATTCTCAGATTGGCGCGGCTAGAAACTAAGAAACTGTCCACCAAGAAATCCTAGTGTGCTTTATTGGCCGCTGCCAGGGTGCGTTTGCGGCGCTTTTGTAAAGCGGTGATCGGCGGTTATTCTGGTCAGCCCGTGTCCCGGGTCCATTATAAACAACTTCTCCATCCGAGCATGTTGACAAGCTACAGCCTTCGCCTGGTCGATAGTTGGTCCGCCTCCGCAACGCATAAATCCATCAGGGAGTTGCGCCCATGCCGTGAACACATTGTTCCGGTCGTCAACGTCAAGCATTAGCCTTGATATTTCGGCAAAAGTGGGACTTTCAAGGCTGTAATACTGGACCATTCAAACATTATAGCGCCACTTTGCTTTGGCGATTGTTGTGCGATAACGAATGGCCTTGCCGTTACGAGCCGAGCCTTCCGGGTTTTCTTGTTGGCACAGCGCCCCCCTTTGTCGTATGGTGAAGGCGTGACCATCGATGTTAAACCGGAAGTTAAAGCTGCCATTGACGAGCGGCTAAGGACTGACACGTTCCATTATGTGGATGAATTGCTCACTAAGGCTCTGGAAGCGTTGCCCCGCAAGGTGGAACCTCGCCGCAAGACCCGAGCGGAAGCTATCGCGCACATTCGTCAATCACGCCAAGGCAATCATCTGCCGGCCGGTGTAACGGTCGAAGATTTGATTAACGAAGGTCGCGCTTGAATGGGTTAGTCCTCGATAATTCCGTAGCAATGCGCTGGTCCCTGCAGGACAGCTCAACTTACGCGGACGGAGTTCTTGACCGCCTGCTCGCGGGAGGCGAGGCGCACGTGCCAGTGATGTGGCTTTACGAAGTCGTCTCGGTGCTGGCGAAGTATCAACAGAAAGGTACGCTCACACATGAAAAGGTGCGTGGTTTTCTGGAGGATTTGCGTTCATTGGAGGTAAAGGTTGACAGGGAGGGATCGAGCGGATTTTTCAAGATGTCCACCGGCTGGCCGTGGAGCACAACCTGACCGGATATGATGCTTCTTACCTTGAGCTCGCTTTGCGCAAGGAATTACCGCTGGCCTCACTCGATGGCGACTTGAACAGAGCTGCCGAAGCGGCGGGCGTACCGTTGGTCAAACTGACAGACTTCGAGCTTTAGTGAAGATGCCGGATCAAATCAGCGAGCTTCACGCGGCAATTCGCGCGCGCCTCTTCGAGAGTTGCCCCTTGTGTGTTCGCCCCCGGCAGTTCTTCTACGAACGCGGCGTAGCCTTCGGGCACTTTCATGTAAATGGCCGTCAGTTTCATTTGCGCCACGCGGGAATGTTGCCAAGCTCAGTACGTCTACTGCTCCAATCGCGGCAGTTTCTTAGTTGGAAGGTTCTGCAAGCCCAATCGGCGCCGGCAGAGCGCCGACGGTCGTGTCGCCGCTGATGCCGGAAAATGCGTCGAAATAGCAGAGGGTCATGGAAGTACCAGTGTAGCGAGGGATGCGTTCTGGGCGCGGATGCGTGCGAACCTTTGCGAAGAGTACGGCCTTGCCGGTGAGGTTGTTGGAGCACTCGCGGCCCGACTGGCGAGCGTTTTTGCGATACGAACCTAATGTGCTCCTTAATCCTTTGGGCTCTTATAGATTGGAGGTCCTTGAGGGCTTTGTAGAAGGCTCGTTCGTGGGTGGTTTGGTAGCGCAATGCCATCTTCGAACTCCCGGCGGCGCGAGCGAGCGGCAGCGCATCGTGAGATAAAGAAAGAAGGTATGGCGGCCTCGATCTTACAACCTCCGATCAGCAGCGACCCTCCCCTGCCGCGCAAGCGTTTTACACGAGTTGAAGTCGATCAGATGTTGGATAGCGGGATTTTCGCCGGTCAACGATTTGAGCTCATTGATGGGGAGTTGATCGATAAGATGGGACAAAAACCGCCCCACGCGAATGCGATTCAGCGTTGCATGACGATGCTGCTGAAAATCTTCAGTGCTGAACTGGTCCGAGTTCAATTGCCGATGGAAGCTGGTCCGGTTGATCGGGAGGTGAGCGTGCCCGAACCCGATCTTGCTGTTTTGGCCGAGGCTAAACCGGACTTCTCCCGCCGCCATCCGAATGGCCGGGAACTGACGCTCTTGATCGAGGTCTCAGATACCACAGTCCGCCACGACGCCACCCGGAAGCGCGATCTTTATGCCCGCGCGGGCGTTGCGGAATATTGGGTGATTGATCTAAAGGGCCGCCGCTTGATCGTGCATAGCGGCCTTAATGAGGAAAAGGGCCGATATGCCAGCATTCGGAGCTATCAGGAAGACGAGGTGTTTGCCATCGAGTCCGGTACGGGCCAATCGGTTTCCGTTTCCGCGCTTCTGCCGTGAGCCATGTTCGGAGCGGATTTCCGCAGGCAGCGTCGAAATCCTGGCCGATGAGGTTTTCGAAGACCTGTAGCTTGAAAAATCGCAGCACGACACCTTAATGCCTTAATATTGCCCAAAGCCTTCCCTATCCCAGATATTTTTTCTAAACTAGAGTGACTTCCTTTACAATTGTCGTTGTCAAAAAAAATGAAAGTACGCCAAATTTTACCCCTCTCAATTTCTATCTCTCTCATTACATTTTCCTTGGCGGCCGCGTTTGACGCGCCCGCGCCGGACTGGCACATCACCGGTCCGTTCGGCGGCACGGCTACGAGCCTTGCGCTCGATCCGGAAAAACCGAATTTCCTCTTAGCGGGCGGCATGAATTCGCTGCTGTTCCGGAGCGAGGATTCCGGCGAGAATTGGTCGCTGCTCGATTTCCCCAAGCGCAACCTGACCGAAGTCACCTCAGTTTTGGTCGATCCTTTGGATTCGAACCACTTTTTGGCCGGCATTATTTCCGCCGATGGCGGCGCCATGTTCTTCAGCCACGATCAAGGCAAGACCTGGGCGCCGGTGCCCGATGTTAAAGATTTTGGCGTGCGCTCGATTGTGGCGGCGCCCAGCAAACCGACGCGGTTCATCTCGGGCACGCTGCGCGGCGTCTGGCTGAGCGAAGATTCAGGCGCCACCTGGACGCGCATCTCCGACCCCAAGAACCTGGAAATGGGCGGGATCACCGCCACTGCCATCGACCCCAAAGATCCCGACATCCTGTATGCGGGCACGTCGCATTTGCCCTGGAAATCGCTTGACGGCGGCAAGACGTGGCATTCGATCCATACGGGCATGACGGACGATTCCGACGTGTTCTCGATTTATATCAATCCGGCCGATCCGAACAACGTTTTTGCCAGCGCATGCAGCGGCATTTACACGAGCATGGATCGGGGCGACCAGTGGCGAAAGGTGATGGGACTCACCTTCAGCCAGCGCCGCACGCATGTCATTCGCAAAGATCCGCAAAGCGCGAGCTTGATCTACGCCGGCACAACCATGGGCCTGTTCAAGAGCCCGAACATGGGCGCAACCTGGAAGCTTCTGACCAAGGAACAAGTGAACGCGATCATATTCGATCCGGAACGGCCCGGCAGCATGTACATGGCGATGGAGTATGAGGGTCTCTCGCGCGGCAGCGATACCGGCGAGAAGATCAAAATGCTGAACCATGGTTTTGTCGACCGCACCATTAGCTCTGTGACCAAAGCGGGTAATAAGCTGGTTGCTATCGAAACGCAGCTTGGCGAATCGAGCGGAATCTTCGTCAGCGAGAACAATGGCGAGAGCTGGTCGCAACTAGAGGAAGTGAGAGGGTTGAACGGCGTGCACTTGAAGAGCATCGCCGCTATGCCCAGCGAAGACCGTATTTTACTGGCGGCGGCCCCGCATCAGATGTACAAATCAATTGACGCCGGACTGATTTGGAAGCCACTGCCGTTCCGGCTGATTGTAGCGCCAACCGAGCCCGTGAAAGCACCGGTGACGAAGACCAGCGCGAAAACGGCGAAAAGCGCGCGCAAGACGGTAGCTCGCAAACCCGTTGAGAAGCTGCGCGAGATTTCGCCTGATGAAATTCATGGGCTTTATACTGTCAGGAATGGTACGAAGGATCTGCTGTTTGCGGCCACCAATCTCGGCCTCTTGAAGAGCGCCGATGCCGGTGAACGCTGGACCATGGCGGAAGTCGCTGGATCGTCGCCCGTGAGCGGACTTTATGTAAGCCCCAATAACTATGGACGCATAGTGGCGCGCGCGGACGCCGGTCTTTACTTGTCGAAAGACTATGGCGAGCACTGGGTGTCGCTTAATTCTCCAACTCCGCCGAGCGATGTAAAAGATGTGGCGCTCGCCACGGATGCCTCGGCGCCCATCCTGGTTGCCACCAGGCTGGGTCTTTTTGCCTCCAACGACGAAGGCAACAAATGGGCGGCCAATCCCGGCGGTATGCCCGCGTCGACGGTGAACTCCGTGGTCTATGGCTCAGGAACTTTGGTCTACGCTGTTCAATACGGGAAATTGTGGGAGTCGAAAGACGGCGGCAATTCGTGGTCGCAGATTTATAGCGTGCTGCCCACCACTCGGATTCGCCGGCTTTGGATTCCCGATCTGGCCACCAATCGGCTGTTTGGCGTCACTTCCGATTTGGGTGTGCTCTTTCGGAATTAAAACCATAGGAACTTGCAAAAAATTCAGCAAAACCGCTTGCTGGCGCGCGCGGCTCAGAAAGGCCGTATGGCAGCAGGGCACCGAGCGAACTATGGTCATGAGCGAGTTGCCGGATTGCCGAATTTTGCAAGTCTTTCGCGCGTTCCAGTAAACTCTAAGTTTGCCGCGTTATACACTTCTGTCTAGGGGAATAAGCGCGCCGGTCCGTTCTGCAACGGTTGCCGGCGCGCTTATTCCTTTTTTCTTGGTAAGCAGTTCGACGAATTGCTGGGCGCAAGACCAACCGCCCAAGGTCGTTTTTACTGAAGACAATCCGGACATTCTCGAATTGGATCCGTTCGGCGGTGGAAGCTTCTTTGGCAGCGTAAATCGGGGCCAGACGAGCGAGAAGCTCGTCAACGGCGGCACTGCGGGCGGGCGCGCGGCTTACAATTTTTCTAAGAACTTTTCCATCGAAGTGAACTACAACTTCATGGTGAATAACGCCCGGGTGCACAAGATCGGATTCTTCGATTCCAACTTTGGCGATCAAATCCAATCTTTCGCCATCGACCCTGTTTACAACTTTACGCCGCGCGGTAAACGCCTGCGGCCCTATCTCACGGCCGGCCTGGGACCAAGCTGGTTTGTCCCCACGAAACCAGCCCGCGCCTTTGCCAGCACGAGCACGGAATTGGCCTTCAATTATGGCGGCGGCATGAAATATCATTTGAGCCCGCACCTCGGTTTACGTTTCGACGCGCGAGGCGTTTTCGAGCAGAACCCGACATTTGGTCTGGCCGCGATCCCGAAAGCTCATTTGAATGGCCTGGAAGCGACCCTTGGACTGGTGATGTATTTTTGGCAGGCGCATATTCTGGCGCCGCCCGCACCCGCTCCGCTTCCGAAGCCGACGCTGCAGCCTCTCAACCCTGGCGAAATCAGTGGCGCCGATGGCCAGTTGTGCCAGGGTCGGGTGCTCACGCTGCATGCCACTGCCACCGACCCCGCCGGGCACAATCTGTCGTACGCGTGGAAAGCGAATGGGCAGCCCGTCGGAACAAACAATCCTGACCTTTCCATTACCCCCAACAATGCCGGCGATTTCCAATTTGAAGTGGAAGTGTCCGACGTCGCGGATCCAACTCGCACTGTCAGAATCGGTCCAAAGACGTTGGCGATCCAAGACTACGTTCCGCCGAAGATCGTTGGTGTGACGGCCTCACCGAACGTGGTGAACATTACCAACGATTCGGCTGCCGGTCAGACGGTAATTTTAGCCGCGGATGTGGCCGGTTCAGCGTGCGGCGGCAATTTAACTTACAAATGGACAGTAAGCGAGGGCACTTTGACCAATGACGTCGGCCCAAGCGCGGTCTTCAATACCGCCAGTTTAGGCTTCGATTCCGGGCTCGGGCAGAGCAAGACCATAACGGCGAACGTAATAGCGACCGATGAGACTAACCATATGGCATCGCAAAGCGCCACCATCACGGTAAATTACCCGGCCCAGTATAAACGCCTGCCCGACGTAATTTTTGCGAAGAACGGCGCTCGAGTCAACAATTGCGGCAAGCGTATCTTGATTGAACAGGCGGCGCCTCAGGCCGGAAGCGCATTCGACATTTTGCTGGTGGGTCACCGCGCTAGCGATGAGACGGCGAATCTCGACCGGCAGCGCCTGCTCGCCACAGCCGCCGTTTTAACGGGAGATCGCGGAACATGCGCCAATCTGGATCTTTCGCAGGTACGTATCAGCGCGGCGGGAACCGATCAGGTGTCGGCGCCCGATCCCGCTCTGTGCGGAACGTCCAATCTTCCGCCCGCAGTGGAACGGCGCGGTGCGGCGGTCAGCGAAGCCGATAAAGAACGCCGTGTTGAGGTGTACCTTGTGCCCAAAGGTAGCCAGATTTTACCCCCTGGGGCGAAGAATGCCGCGGCGATTCCAGCTAATGCGGTGAAAGCGCTGGGCTGTCCGAAGTAAGATGAGATGGTAGAAACCGTAAAAGATGGAGTTGTAATGTTTTACGCTAAAGGTTATCTAATGGATTATGGTTGTTAATTTCGTTTTGGAGGAGCAGGATGATTACTCGGCTCATAGGTAGGCCGATCAATTCAGTGCTCTTGTGCGTGACGCTGTGCTCGGGCACGGCCGTTTTTGCGCAAGATGCAAATACTACGAAGACTACGGTGAAGATGGCCGACGGCGAAGATCAATACCCGGACAACTGGGAATTTGACGTTTTCGGCGGCATTCAAACTTTCGGTCAGGTGAACCGTGGTTTGGATAACAAGTTGTCGAACGGCGCTGTGGTCGGCGGTCGTGTCGAATACAACCCTTACAAATATCTCGGCCTTGAGTTGTGGATGGACTGGTCCGTAGCGAACAACCAGTTTGGCCAATCGAACGGGCTGATCCCGGCTGGCTATTCGGGAGCGGGCGGGCCGGTGTCGCCGTACGGTTTCGGCGCACGCAATTGGACATTCGGGTTCAATCCGGTTTGGAATATCCGGCCGCGCGGATCGAAAGTCGAACCCTATCTAACAGTCGGCGTCGACGGCATTCAATTTACCCCGACCAATAAGGCGGAAAATGTCGCCCGGCAGCCAACTGACATCGCGCTCTACGGCGCACAGGCGTTGAACGATAATCTGCAGGTTGGGCTCAACTTCGGTGGCGGCGTCAAGTGGCACTTTACCGATCACTTTGGCATGCGGCTTGACGTGCGTGGCTTATTCAACCGCAATCCGACCTACGATCTGCCTGGTGGAATCAATGGGGGTGGCGTTTACATTCCCGCCCGGTCGCATCTGGAAGGCATGCAGGCAACCTTGGGCTTCGTGTTCTTCGAAGGCACTACCAAGTGTCCACCGATGCCAGCGGTTCCCCCTCCGCCAAGTGCGCTACCGACGCCTAGCATTAGCGGCGGCGATGGCAGTTCTTCCGGTGCGTTCTGCGCCGGCAAACCCGTCAGCCTCCATGCCAGCATCACAGCGCCCGCCAACCGCACCCTCGCTTACGCGTGGACGGTGAATGGCCAAGCGCAGAGCAGCACCACGCCGGATTTGACGATCACGCCCGCGACTGGCGCGACCAACGTTCAAGTGACCGTGACCGACACGACTCCGGCCCCGGCGCCGATGGAACGGCCTAAGAAGTTCCCGCTACGTTGCTGGGTGCAGCCTCCGCCTCCGGCAGCCGTTGCACCGGTCACTGCGACCGCCACTGTAACGGTGTCCGAATCGGCACCCACCATTACCAGCGTCTCGGCTTCGCCCAATACGCTGACAGCTTGCGGCCCGGATGGACCCAAGACCTCGAACCTGTCAGGCGTGGCGCAGTCCTCAGCCTGCGGCGGCAACTTGACGTACAAGTGGACAGTGAGCGAAGGCAGCGTGACAAACGACAGCAGTCCGAACGCTACGTTTGACGTTTCCAGCTTGACGTTCGAACAAAGCGCACAGGCACAAAGCAAATCGGTCAACGCCACACTCACGGTTACCGACGAAAGCGGCAAGACCGCCACGCAAAGCACGCCGATTACGGTGAACTGCACACCGCAGTTTGTCCGACTTGACGACGCGATTTTCGCTAAGAATAATGCCCGTGTTAACAATTGCGCCAAGCGGTTGCTGATTGACGACGCGGCTTCGCGCATGGCAAACGGCGATTACGACGTCATCCTGGTTGGCCATCGCGACACGGATGAGGAAACGAACGTCAGGGTTCCGGGCCGTCGCGGCCGCAGGGGCGCTGCCGGTGAAGTTTCCCTCGATGAACAGCGCGTGCTAAACGCCGCAGCCATTCTGAGCGGCGGTACGGGTACCTGCGGTAAGGTAGACGTTTCCCGCATCAAGATGGACTTTGTGGGCACAGACCAGACCTCCGAACCGCGGCCTGGCCAGTGCGGCACATCCAATACGCAAGAGCGCAAGGGATCTCAGACGAGCGAAGCCGACAAGAATCGCCGCGTCGAGATCTACCTGGTGCCTCACGGCAGCACGATCATGCCACCGGCAGTGAAGAACGCGCGTCCGGTGCCCGAAGCGGCCGTTAAGGCGCTCGGCTGCCCGCATTAGAAACTAGACAAGTCCTAAAAGAAGGGCCACCTGGAAAGGTGGCCCGCCGGCAAGAATGCCCGCCCTACGCAAAGGGCGGAAAATGTAGAAAGTCTGGGGGCAAGCGGTTCGCCGCTTGGCCCTTTTTCGTGGGTTTGAGCGCGAACAGTGAATCGTTGGCGCGGGGGTTCGTGCGCCGTTTTTTGGGCGCTTAACGCTTCCGGCTCTCTGTGAATAGTCGCCTATGTCAAAAGAGCGCCGAGCTTCTTGGTCGCGGTCGGGAACTTCCCGATGCCTGCGCCCACTACTTCATCCGCCACTGTCACGTAAACATCGCCGACCGTGCCGGTAACGCGGGTATGCGAACCTTTGGCGAGCTTTTTGCTTCCGCCCGCCACGATCATCGCCAGACCGCTGTTCTTGTGCGGATTGGCCTCGGCATGTTCATGGGCGAAAATCAGGCTCGTATGATCGAAGAGGTTGCCGTCGCCTTCCGGTACCGATTCGAGCTTGGCGACCAGATAGGCAAACTCCTCTACGTGCCAGCGGCAAATGTCGCGCAGCACGTGAATACCGTCGGTACCATCGGCGCCGGAAGTCTTGTCTGCAGCGTGCGTGTAATCGTGATGCCTCGCCGAGGTATAGCCAAGCCAAGGGAAGCGCGTAAGACTCTGGCATTTCGTCAACATGTAGGAAGCGACCCGCGTCTGACGCATAGCCAGCGCCTGCACGAGCAGATCGCTCTGCAATTTTGCGATGCGCGGCCAATCCTTCATATCGCCGTCGAAATCGGGCGGATCAATGTGCGCATACTCCGGCGGGAGACCGGCAATGGCGCGTTCCAAATCGCGGATACCCGACAAATGCTCGTCTACGCGTGTCTTATCGTCGCCCGGCAGCTTCTTTTCGAGAGCGGAAGCATCCGCCATCACGGTATCCAGAATGCTACGCTTCCGGTTCACCCAGCCTTCTTCGCGCGCGCCAAACAAGCGGTCGAACAAGCGGTGGGGAATCATCTCAGGCGGCAACGCGCGCTCATAGCCAGCCCAACTCATGTTGCGCTGCATGCTCTCGCCGAAAGATTCCTGCGCCACGCCGATCTGCAGAGAGCGGAAGCGTGAATCTCCGCCAATCTTAGCGGCGATGATCTGGTCAATGGAGGGGCCGCTCGGTCCGCGGCCGGTGAAATCCAGGCCCGTCATCAAGCCGCTCATCGAATTGGTGTGGCCGTTCCCCTTGCCACTAGCGGCGGCGTTATCCACTCCGCTCAGCACATGAACGTCTTTGCGCCAAGCGGCGAGGGGCGCGAGACATGGCGTTAGCTCATAATCGCAGCCTTCTTCGGCGGGAATCCAATAGCGCTCGGGGATGCCGTTGCCGTTGAACCAAAGCACGAAGCGGCTTTCAATGGGCTTTTCCAGCGCGGCGGCGCCGGCTGCGACCGTCTCGGGGGTTGCCGCATAAGCGGTTCCCAAGGAGTTAAACATCGAAGTCAGCGGCGGCAGGCCAATGGCAATGCGCGCGCCCGCGGCGGTAATTCCTTTCAATAGAGACCGGCGAGACGTTCTAACGCGCTCAGTGATGATCTGCGACATGCTGGGAAAGCTCTCCTGGAAGTGGGCTGTTACTGCCTGACTCAGTGCCGGGAAACTCGCGCAGCACCACTAAAGACAATATTAGCTGTTTGAAGCGGAAACCGGAATCGCGAAAGTTTTCGGTTACCATGCGCAGCAGCGCGCGGTCGGCCGGCGTATCCGTTCTGCCCGCATGAAAGCGGAAGTACTGCCTGACTAGGCACTCCTGGCACTGCGCGCTTTTCGCCAGCACGGCGCCCAATTGCAAAGGCGACGTAAACTCCGAATTGGGGATGCCGGCCACGAAGGCTTGGGTATTGAGGGGAAGAGTCACAGTCCGCTTGGGCGCGTGGACATTCTCGTCCTCTTCGCCTTTCTTGTCGCGGAACTCCAGCACAAGCTGCTCCCGCCTGGCGCCGATGGCATCGAACTTTTCGAGGCCAAAGCCAACGCCATCCATCAACTTGTGGCAAGTGGCGCACGATGCATTGCTGGTGTGTTCCGACATGCGGTCACGATTGGTCTGCGGCTTAGCCTCCGTCACCGGCGGCAGATTGGTATTCACGCCTGGCGGCGGATCTGGCACGTGCTGGCACAGAAATTGCTCGCGCACAAACAGTCCGCGCGCGGTGGGTGACGAGTCTTCCGGCTTCGCGGTGAGCGCCAGAAATAGACCCTGGCCCAAGATGCCTGCGCGCTCGGAGCCGGCGGGGAAGGGAACGCGGTCAAAATCCTTGGCCGGCGCCGTGACGCCATAAATACGAGCTAATTCCGGGCTTACATAACCGTAATCGGCGGTGAACAGCTTCATGAAGTCGTCATCGTTCCAAACCAGGTCGGACACAAAGGTGCGCGCCTCGGTGGTCATGGCGTTGCTGGTTTCGCGGGTAAAGTAAGGAAACTTGCGGCGGTCCTTGCTGGCCGTAACGAGCCGGTCGAAACGCAGCCACTGGCTGACAAACTCATCGAGCGACTCGCGCGCCCGCGGGTCTGCCAGCATGCGGCGCGCCTGTTTCTCGACGCCGGATCGAGTGGCCAGTTCACCGTGCTCGGCGGCGGCGAAGAGTTCGGCATCGGGCATGGTGTCCCAGAGCGAGTAAGACAACCTGCTGGCGGTCGCCCACGCCTTCATTTTGGTATCGGGCGCCGTGTCCAGCCAAAACAGGAAGTTGGGCGATTGCAGCATGGCTTCCACAACCAGTTGTGCGCCCTTGAGGAACTCAGGGTCACTCGACAGGAGCCGCTGGTAGCGCTGCTGCTCGTCCACGGCGAGCGGTCGGCGAAAGGCCTTCTGGCCGAACTCTCGGACGAAGCGCTTGCCGCATTCGACTGAAGGCTTGCAAGGAATCAGACCATGCGTGTCGCCGCCGCGAAAGGCGGAACGCGCCAGTTTTTCCGCCGCATTGCTATAACCTTCCACCAATAACGGCGAAAGGCTCTGCCCGCGCGACTGGTTGCGGAAGCCGTTTACGAAGTCTTCCGGCGGAAATTGCAGCGCGGGTGAGGTTTGATCGCCCAACAAATCGCGCACCGTGTGGTTGTACTGACTGTGCGTCAAGCGACGGAGCTCGGGATCAGCCAGCGCGGCGCCCGTAGAGGCACTTTCCAGTTCACGATATCGCAGGGCTTTCGCCAGAGCTGGCCCCGACAACTGCGTTAATTGCGCAACCCAGGCTTTCAAAACCGCATCTTCCGGACTTCCCGGCTTGATGCGCTCGCCGCCGGTGTGCGGGATACGCGCCGTGGGCTTCTTGAGAAGCAGCGATGCGTCCGGCTGAGCCCGGTCGACCAAGATGACGAGCGAATTTCCGAAATCTTCAACCTTTTGGGCGTCCGCATCGGCTTCGGGAAAATGCAACCGGGTGGCGGAGGCAACGCCTTCGGCATTGTGGCACGCGCGGCAGTTCGCTTTCTCCAAAATGGGGTAAAGCGTGGTGCGGAAATCGACGCTCTGCGCGCACAGGGCCGCGCCGGTTAAAAACCACAAAATCAGCCGTTTAGGAAAGAATACTCCTGATGGGGAAGGCAGCGACACCGGATATCAAGTAGAATAGCGCGAGATGCGCCAAATAATCGCGGTTCTTTTTGTTTTGGCGGTTAGCGCGCAGGCCGCAACGGAACGCGAGGTCGCCGAATGGGTGCTGCGCTGGGAAGGCAGTTTGCTGGTAGAGGGCTCAAACGCGCCTCTGCACGATCTCTCGCAGCTGCCGCCGGGCGATTTCCACATCGCGTCCATCGATCTCACTGCCGCCGTCATGCACCCGGTCGAGTTGCGCAAGCTCCAAGGCCTCACTCATCTGCGGGAACTTTATCTTCCCGGCCGCATTTGGAATCCGGGAGACGGCAACGAAGACAAGACCGGCGTTTTCGAAGCGCTCGCCTCGCTGACGAGCGTAGAACGGCTGGCCTTTGGCTGGCACTTTAACTCGGACATTCACGTGGAAGATAACGATATCGGCAAGCTGGCTCCGTGGCGGGGCTTAAAACAGTTGCGCTGTTCGCAATGCAGCCTGGCCAAGGCTGACCTTTCCGTTTTCCCGCAGTTGCGCGATCTCGATTTGAGCTATGCTCCCTTTACCGACGAAGGCATGCGTTCGCTGGCGGGGCTAAAGAATCTGCAGCGGCTGATGCTGCGCGACACGCTGGTGACGGACGACGGCCTGAAATATCTTAAGGATTTGACAAACCTTGAAGAGCTCGATTTATCGGGAACGCGCGTTACCGGGCGCGGCGTCGAGTATCTCAGCAGCTTGAAAGCGTTGCGCCGATTGAGTCTGCTGGGCGCGCAGGTGCCCGATGCGTCGATGGATATTCTCGCAGGGATGAAGTCTTTGCAGGTTCTGAACCTTTATCGGACGCTGGTGACCAATTCCGGATTGGCCAAACTCGAGTCGTTGAAGAATCTGAGCGACATCGATGTGCGCTACAGCCGTGTCACGCCGAATGGAGTGGAGGCGCTGCGTGCCGCGCTACCCGAAGTGAAGGTTCGATTCGATGGGGCGAGCGTTGCGAAGAGCAAAATCGCCGCCGCCAAGCCTGCGAACGCTTCCAACGAAGCGATTGCCGCCTGGGTTAAGCAAATGGGCGGAAGCGCCGAACTGACGGGTGGCCGGTTGATAGCCATTAACCTGGCATCCACTTCGCTGAGTGACGCGCAACTCACTTACCTCGAAAATCTCCACGATCTCCAAAAGCTGGAACTCCAGATAAC
>Ga0302326_10011813_pt1 | contig 18726 bp, 18 predicted proteins | sample Palsa_T0_3_FD_202264 | JGI IMG/M metagenome (GOLD analysis project Ga0302326, IMG submission 202264) | Peat permafrost microbial communities from Stordalen Mire near Abisko, Sweden - Palsa_T0_3 | ecosystem: Environmental > Terrestrial > Soil > Palsa > Peat permafrost | place: Sweden: Abisko...
CCTCCACAGTGATCTCGGGATCCGGATTGGCCATGGCGAAGATGATCGGCTTCTCCGCCATCGACTTCACCATGTCCTGCGTCATCGCGCCCTTCACCGAGACGCCGAAGAACACGTCGGCGCCGACCAAAGCTTCGGCGAGGGTGCGCGCCTTGGTCTTGACGGCAAAGCCCGACTTCCACTGGTTCATGCCTGCGGTGCGGCCTTCGTAGATCACGCCCTTGGTGTCGCACAGCGTCAGGTTTTCCGGACGGAAGCCGATCGCGCGCAAAAGTTCGAGGCAGGCGATGCCGGCGGCGCCGGCGCCGTTGCAGACGAGCTTGGTCGTCTTGATCTCGCGGCCGGTGAGTTCGAGTGCGTTGATCAACCCGGCCGCGGCAATGATGGCGGTGCCGTGCTGATCGTCATGGAAGACCGGAATATCGAGGAGCTCTCGCAGCCTTTGCTCGATGATGAAGCATTCTGGCGCCTTGATGTCTTCCAGATTGATGCCGCCCCAGCTCTTGCCGAGCAGTTTCACGCAATTGATGATTTCGTCGGGATCCTCGGAGGAGACTTCGAGGTCGATCGAGTCAATGTCGGCGAACCGCTTGAAGAGGACGACCTTGCCCTCCATCACCGGCTTGGCCGCCAGCGCGCCGCGATTGCCGAGGCCGAGAATGGCGGTGCCGTTGGTGATCACGGCTACGAAATTACCCTTGGTCGTGTAATCGTAGGCACGGCTCTCGTCCTCGGCGATGGCGAGTACCGGCACCGCGACGCCGGGCGAGTAAGCGAGCGACAAATCGCGCTGCGTCGCCATCGGCTTGGTCGCCACGACTTCGAGCTTTCCCGGGCGGCCCTGGCTGTGAAACAGCAGCGCCTCCTGATCGGTGAAAGTCGGGCGGCGCGTGAGGTCGCCGGTTTTCCGAGCCATTTCAATTCCTTGCTGACGAACGCGCGGTGCTCGAAGGGAAAGACGAATAGACGTTAGCGGAAGCAATGGCCTTTGCTCAAGTGATCGATGAGGTACAAAAAACGCCGCAAGCTCGACGCCAAGCCCGATGCATTGAATAAACCAGCGGGGGAGAGTAATGCCTGCGCGCAACCCCCTCCATAGCCTTCCGGCACCGCAATGATCAGATTTCTGCTGCGCTTTGTCGGCCTCTGCTTGCTGGCGACCGCCTTCGTCTTCTTTGTCTATGACGGGACCAAGTCTATCGCCAATCAGCACCTGGTTTACGTCAGGGTTGGCGACGTGTGGGCCATCCTCGACCAGGGCAGCCTGAATGCGGTGCAGAACTGGTTGAAGCAGAAAGCTGCGTGGGCCTGGGACCCGTATATGCTAACAGCTTTCGACCTGCCGACCTGGGTCATACTGGGGATCGTGGCGATGAGCCTTATCCTGCTCGGGCGCAAGAAAAGGCCACTCATCGGCTATGCGCGCAACTGAGCGCGGGCCGCATGCGATCGTCCAAGCGCGCCGTCTTGCGACGTTTCCGAGTGGCCTTGAGCGTCATCATTCTTTTCCCGCTCCTTCTGCCCTACCTGATCGCCCCGCTCTATCGGTTCGTCCAGCCGGTTTCTACGCCGATGCTTTGGCGCTGGGCGAAGGGAGAGCGCGTCGAGCGCATTTTCGTTCCTCTTAACCGCATCGCGCCGGCGTTGCCGCTCAGGGTGATCGTCGCCGAAGACGGCAGCTTCTGTCACAATCGCGGCGTCGACCTCGGCGCGCTGCGCGAAGCCCTGCAGCAGGCCGACGATATCGAGGAGGCGCGCGGCGGCTCCACCATCACGCAGCAGGCCGCCAAAAATCTGTTCCTCTGGTCCGGACGCAGCTTCGTGCGCAAAGCCCTGGAATTTCCCCTGGCGTTGTGGATCAACTTGGTGCTGCCGAAGCGGCGGGTCATCGAAATCTATCTCAACATCGCCGAGTGGGGACCGGACGGCCAATTCGGCGCCGAGGCCGCCGCGCGCTTCGCATTCGGCAAGTCGGCGCGCGACCTGACGGCGCGAGAGTCGGGGGAACTCGCTGCCATCCTGCCCAATCCGCTTCGCCGTTCTGCGCGGGCGCCGAGCACTTTGGTACGCCGCCTCGCCGGCCTCTATGAGTACCGCGCGGCCGCCCATCCGGCACTCGATGCCTGTGTCCGCAGCCGCGCCCCCTAGCGTGGGAGAGCGTGTTCCTCTATAAGCCCGCCATTCCCGGCACAGCGCGTTACATCAGGAGAGTGATTCATGGCCGTACCGAAGAGAAAGACATCACCGTCGCGTCGCGGCATGCGCCGGTCGGCCGACGCGCTCAAACGCCCGACCTATGTCGAGGACAAGGATTCCGGCGAATTGCGCCGCCCGCACCACATCGACCTCAAGACCGGCATGTATCGCGGCCGGCAGGTGCTGAATAAGAAGACCGAGGCTTAGCCCTTCGGACGCAGGACGCCCATGTTCGTGCTTGGCTTTCCGCTGCTTCTCATCCCTTTCGCCGTTTACAACATGATTGCGTTTCTCACCCCCGGCGTGGGTTGGACCACGCCGGTGACGACGATCCATATGATGTCCAGTCAAGACTGGGTGCTGACCTGGGAAGATCTGCTGCTTGCCTTTACCATCCTGCTGCTGGCGGTCGAAATCTTGAAGTCGACGCGGATGGGTATGCGCTCGATCGTCGATCACGTGCTGGCGATGGCGCTGTTCATCGCCATGCTGGTGGAATTTCTATTGGTACGTCAGGCCGGGACGTCGACTTTCTTCCTGCTGACGATGATCGGCTTGGTCGACGTGCTGGTCGGCTTCATCGTCAGCATCCGCAGCTCGCAGCGCCAAGTTGAGATCGAAACCGAGCGGGCCTGACGCGCGATCCTGTACCGAAATGGGACGCCCACCACTTCCCGGTCTTTAAGTCGCAAACAGCGCGCCGCGCCGCGGGTTGCCTCAATTCGCCGTTGAGATTTCCGAATTCTTTAAGCTATTCCGGTACTTTGCCGCGAAACAGGCCGTCTGCTTTCGCGCCACTTTGCGAACTGCAACGACAATGAGGCGACGGTGAGCCATAACGGTCCGCAAGATTCGAACGCCGTCGGGCGGGTTAACCGGGATGGCGCGGGAAGCAAGACCGTCGCCACACCGAAGCCCGTCGTCCGCCTCGACGCTGGCGAAATTCTCGCCTCGGTCGGCGAAGCGCTTTACCGCTGGGACATCGAAAGCGACGTCCTGGTTTGGAGCGCAAATGTCGGCGACGTCCTGCGCGTGCGTGACGTCAGGGCGATCTCGACCGGCCGCGCCTTCGCGCAGTTGCTCGAAGCCGACAATTTGCAAGCGCGCTTCGACGCGGTCAGTCGATCCGAGCAGCGCGACGAGGGCCGGGGCGTCGGCTATCGAATTGAATATGGCATCCGCCCGGATGCCGGCTCGGACGTAAGCCTTTGGGTCGAGGACAGCGGCCGCTGGTTTGTCGGTCCCGAAGGGAAACCGGCGCGCGCGCATGGTACGGTGCGCGTCATCAACGAACGCCACGAGCGCGAGAGCCGGCTCGGCTACCTCGCTTGCTACGACGCGCTGACCGGCGAGTTCAACCGCCATCAACTCACCGAGGTTCTCGAGAAAACTCTCGACGAGGCGGTGCGCTTCCGCTCCTCATGCGGGTTCCTGCTGATCGCAATCGACAATTTGGCCCGCGTCAATGAGTCCTACGGGTTCGACATCGCCGATCAGCTGATCAGCGCGGTCGGCAAACGCATCCGCACTTTGATGCGCGGCAAGGATACGCTCGGGCGCTATTCCGGCAACAAGTTCGGCATCGTGCTGCGCGACTGCACACCGGACGACATGGCGATCGCCGCCGAGCGGTTGCTTGCCGGAGTGCGCGACGACATGGTGTCGACGAGCGCCGGCCCGGTGGCGGCGACCGTGACCATCGGCGGCGTGACGGCTCCGCGTCATGCCCGCGGCGTAACCGAAGTGTTCGCCCGCGCGCAGGAGACGCTCGATACCGCGAAAGGCAAGCGCCACGGTTCATTTCTCGCCTACCGGCCCAATATCGAGCGCGAGGCGCAGCGCCGGGAGAATGTGCGCGCCACCGACGAGATCGTCGCTGCGCTCAATGAGCGCCGCATCTTCCTCGCCTATGAGGCCGTTGCGGCGATCACCGATCGGCGGCCGGCTTTCTACGAATGCTTGATGCGCGTGCGCCGCAGCGATGGCAGTTTGCTGGGGGCGAACGACGTGATTCCAGTCGCCGAACGCCTCGGACTCGTGCGGCTGCTTGACCACCGCGTCCTTGAGCTGGTGGTGGAGGAGCTCGCCGCCGCTCCGTCTTTGCAGGCGAGCGTCAATGTCTCGCCTGGCTCGACCACCGATCCGGACTGGTGGGCGGGATTGGGCTCGCTCCTTCGCGCCCATGCCGAAGTGGCGGAGCGCTTGATCGTCGAAATCACCGAGAGCGCGGCGATCCACGACATCGACGAAACACGCGGCTTCGTCGCCCGCGTGAAGGATCTGGGCTGCCGTATCGCGATCGACGATTTCGGCGCCGGCTACACGTCGTTCCGCAATCTGCGCAAGCTCGGCGTCGACATCGTCAAGATCGACGGCGCCTTCGTGCAGAACATCCTGCGCTCGGAAGACGACCGCGCCTTCGTGCACACGCTCATCGATCTCGGTAAGCGGCTTAAGCTCGCCACCGTTGCCGAATGGGTCCAGGAGGAGCGCGCCGCGAAGATGCTGGAGGAATGGGGCTGCGACTATTTGCAAGGCGCTCTTGTCGGCCTCGCCTCGATCGAGCGACCCTGGCGCGCCGGGCTAGCGCAGGCGATCTGACCGGATAGTCGTCACCGGGCGGAGCGGAGCGGCGGCCGGAACGCCTATCGCTGCGGGCCTGACAGCCTGAGATCGCGTTCGGCGCGAAACACGTTACCGTAAAGATTCGCAATCCACTGCCGTCCGCTCGATGTCACATTGAGATAGCGGATCGCCGTCTGGATGTGCGCGGCAATGCTGTTCCAGTAAAATTGCGGGTATTTGTCGGTGAGGTCGGCGGGCGACGCGTAGCCCAGCTGCCGGTTCATCCCGACTTCTTCAAATTCGAGGTAGAGCGCGTTGGCCTTGCGCAGGTAATGCGGATCGCCAAGTTGTCCGATCAGATCGGCGGCACGCACCAGCGAACCCTCCTCCCTGTCCTCGTCATTTGCTCCGCCCGGCGATGGAAAACGCGTGTATTCGATCGCGTCGGCAATCCTGGCGGCATCGAGAATTTCGGATTTGCCGATGCGATCCATCACGTAAAGCTTCGACCGGTCGACGTGGAAAGGGGTCAGTGCCGCGTCGGAGGAGCCGCGCGGGAGCTTGGTCTTCTCGCCTTTCGCGTCGATGATGTAGCCGTCGGGGCCGTCGCCTTGCAGAATACCCCGCACGTAGCCGATGTCATGCAGCAGACAGGCGACGAGGACGTGCGCAAAGTCGATGGGATAGGTCGGGGTGAGAAGCGCGCGGCCTTTCATGATGTCGTAGCCGACCTGGGTCACAAGCATCGTGTGCTCGACGTTGTGATACAGCGCGTCGCTGTTGCCGATGCACTCGAGCGAAATCCGCGCGACCGCCGGAATGAGCTCGGTCAGCGTCGCCTCGACCGATCCGAACCTGCGGCCCAGATGTTCGGCGAGATACGCACTCAGACCTTCCGCTGCCAATTCAGGAACAGTAATCAAGGAACGTCTCCGTTTGCTCAAATCATCCTGTCAAATCCGAAAGCGTCACCCATTGCAAAAAACTGCAAGCCACCCGGGAACCCGACGCGGCACAAAGATACAGTTCCCGGTCATTGCCGAGGTTAGCAAGATTTCGGAAGTTTAGGGACGCGGCGGTAATGTCTAGGACACTACCGGTGTGGCAGTTGATTTGCTGACCTAAGGGCGGCCAAACACCAGCCGCGCCCGTTTAACGAACGATTAGCCGCCGGTGTTTCTGTCGGACAGACGATCGACCTTTTTCTGCATCTCGTCGAGCTGACGCTTGAGATCGTCGATGTCGCCGGTTTTGGACGGCGCCTGGCCCGCTTCCGCTTCGCCCTCGCCTTGCGCCTCGCGCCGGGCGAATGGCGCGAACATGGTGAAAGCGCGCTCAAACATCTCCATGTTCCGCCGCACCTGATCTTCGAGAGAAGGGAACGCGCCGACCCCGAAGGCTTGCGCCACTTGATGCCGGAACTTCTCCTGCTCGCGCGTCAGCGACTCGATGGAGACCTCAAGGTAGCGCGGGACCAGCATCTGCATGCTGTCGCCGTAGAACCGGATCAGCTGGCGCAGAAAAGCGATCGGCAACAGGTTTTGGCCTTCTTTGTTCTCCTGCTCGAAGATGATCTGGGTCAGGACCGAACGGGTAATCTCTTCACCGGTCTTGGCGTCATAGACGACAAAGTCCTCGCCGCTCTTGACCATCTTGGCGAGGTCTTCGAGCGTGACGTAAGTGCTCGTGCCGGTGTTGTAGAGCCGCCGGTTGGCGTACTTTTTGATGGTGACCGGTGCTTCGGTCTTGGCTTCGGTCTTGGCTTCGGTCTTGGCTTCGGTCTTGGCTTCGGTCTTGGCCATGGTTTCAGACATGAGGCGGCACCACGCGGGTTGTGCCGTCAAAATAGGCGGTTTCCCGGGGCGCGGCTACCGTTTTGTGGGAGGCAGTCCTGGGCCGCGGACCCGGGTGCACCCCCGCGGGGCATGGCAGCGATGCGGCGTCCGTCCGTCTTGTCGACTGCCGGTCGTGTCCTTATGACATATATCAATAAGGCCGCGGCGTTCCTGCCGTATGATTACGCCATATATCCCGAAAGGAGCTCCCATGAAGGACGACATCGTCATCGTCGGCGCCGTGCGCACGGCGGTCGGCGCATTCAACGGGGCATTCGCAAATGTGCCTGCCCACGACCTTGGCAAGGTCGCGATAAAGGCGGCGATCGATCGCGCCGGCGTCGAGCCCGCGCGCGTATCCGAAGTGATCCTGGGGCAGATTTTGCAAGCCGGCCAAGGCCAGGGCCCGGCCCGGCAGGCCTCGATCAACGCGGGTCTTCCCGTCGAGGTCCCGGCCTGGAGCGTCAACATGCTCTGCGGATCGGGATTGCGGGCGGTCGCCCTTGGCTACCAGGGTATCGTCAACGGCGATTCCGAGATCGCGGTGGTTGGCGGCCAGGAATCGATGAGCATGGCTCCGCATTGCGCGCATCTGCGCGGCGGTGTGAAGATGGGCGATTTCCAGATGGTCGACACGATGATCAAGGACGGCCTGTGGGACGCCTTCAACGGCTATCACATGGGCAACACGGCGGAGAACGTCGCGCGGCAGTGGCAGATCACGCGCGCCCAGCAAGACGAGTTCGCCGTCGGATCGCAAAAGAAAGCCGAAGCGGCGCAGAAGGCGGGAAAATTCAAGGACGAGATCGTGCCGGTCACGATCAAAAGCCGCAAGGGCGACATCATCGTCGATACCGATGAATACCCCAAACACGGCACCACGCTCGAAGCGATCAGCAAATTGCGGCCCGCCTTCGACAAGGAGGGCACCGTGACCGCGGCCACCGCCTCGGGCATCAATGACGGCGCCGCCGCCATGGTGCTGATGAAAGCGAGCGAAGCGGTCAAGCTTGGCAAGACGCCGCTGGCGCGCATCGTGTCGTGGGCCCAGGCCGGCGTCGATCCGAAGATCATGGGCACCGGACCGATCCCGGCCTCGCGCGCCGCGCTGAAGAAGGCGGGGTGGAGTGTCGGCGATCTTGATCTGGTGGAAGCCAATGAGGCGTTCGCCGCGCAGGCTTGCGCCGTCAACCAGGACCTCGGCTGGGATACCGGAAAAGTCAACGTCAACGGCGGCGCGATCGCCATCGGCCACCCGATCGGCGCGTCGGGTGCGCGCGTGCTGGTGACCCTGCTTTACGAGATGCAGAAGCGCGACGCGAAAAAGGGACTCGCCACGCTCTGCATCGGCGGCGGCATGGGCATCGCCATGTGCGTGGAGCGGTAGGCCGATTTGAAGCCCACAAAACGTCATGGCCGGGCTTGCCCCGGCCATCTACGTCTTTAAGCTAACCGCAAAACCAAGACGTAGATGCCCGACACAAGGCCGGGCATGAAGAGAAAGAAACAGGGAGGCAGTTCATGCCACGCGTCGCAATAGTGACGGGGGGGACACGCGGTATCGGCGCGGCCATCTGCCGGGCGCTCAAGTCGGCGGGCTACAGCGTCGCCGCCGGTTACGCCGGCAACGATGAGGCGGCGCAGAAGTTCAAGGCCGAGACCGGCATCGCCATCTACAAATGGACCGTTGCGTCTTATGAGGACTGCGTCCAAGCCCTGAAACAGATCGAGGCCGACCTCGGCCCGGTCGACGTTCTGGTCAACAATGCCGGCATCACCCGCGATGCCATGCTCCATCGCATGAAGCCGGAACAGTGGACGGAGGTTCTCAACACCAATCTAAATTCGCTGTTCAATATGTGCCGGCCCCTGATCGAGGGTATGCGCGCGCGCAAATTCGGGCGCATCATCAACATCTCCTCGATCAACGGCCAAAAGGGCCAGATGGGCCAAACGAACTATTCAGCCGCCAAGGCCGGCGAGATCGGCTTCACCAAGGCGCTGGCGCTGGAAAGTGCCAAGAGCGGCATCACCGTCAACGCCATCGCGCCGGGCTACATCAATACCGAGATGGTGCAGGCGGTGCCGAAGGACGTGCTGGAAAAAAGCATCCTCCCGCTCATCCCGCTCGGACGTTTGGGCGAGCCGGAGGAGATCGCTCGCTGCGTGGTGTTCCTCGCCTCCGACGATGCCGGCTTCATCACCGGCTCAACGCTGACCGCCAACGGCGGGCAATACATCACCTGAGCGTCCGCTACGCTAACCCGGCTCCCAGCCTTTCGGCGCCAGTTCGAACTTGCGAAGTCGAAGCCCGGCGCGACGGTGCAGCCGCAAAACGTCCAGTCGCCGAGACTTTGCGCCGCATGGTAGGCACGAGCGGGTGCGATGGCCTGCGGCCGTTCGCCCGCGGCGATATCGCTGCCGAGCGCGATGCGTTCGCGGCGCCCTCCTTGCGCGATTTCAAGTTCGAGCGGCGACCCGGATACGAGTGCCAAACCTCGACGGCGTCGACCCGGTGCCAGTGCGAGCGTTCGCCGCGCGCCAGCAAAAAATAGATGGCGGTTGATGCGGCGCGCGTGACACCCGTATCGCGGAACGTCTTGCGGAAATGGCCACCCTCCGGATGCGGCTTGAGATCAAGGAGCCGGATCACGTCACGAGCGGTCAGCGGTGCGGTCAAAACCGGACTTTCAAAAGCGATTTTTGCGCTCGCGCATTTCCGCGAACACTTTCCATGCCGGGCTGCCGGAGAGCCCGACCGATTTGGCAACTTCGTCAACATCGGCGCGCAGGAACGGGTTCGCCAATTTTTCCGCCCCGATCGTCGCCGGAATGGTCGGTTTGCCAGCGGCAACGAGCCGCTTAACGTCTTCGGCGCGCGCGGCCAGCGCCTGGTTGTTTGGTTCGATGGTCTTGGCGAAGCGGATATTGCCCTCGGTATATTCGTGACCGCAATAAAACTTGGTGTCGTCGGGCAAGTTGCGCAGCTTGGTGAGCGATTGCCACATCATTTCCGGGTTGCCTTCGATGACGCGGCCGCAGCCGATCGAAAACAGCGTGTCGCCGACAAAGGCGAGTTTGTCAGCCGGGAAGAAATAAGAGATGTGGCCGGCGGTATGGCCCGGCGTGTCGATAACTTTTCCTTCGAGCCCGCCGACGCGCACCGTTTCGCCGTCACCGACCGTTTCGTCCACATGTGCGATGCGCTTTGCCTCGTTGCGCGGCGCCACCACGCGGCACCGATGATGCTCTTTCAATTCGGCGATGCCGGCGGTGTGATCGCCGTGATGATGAGTGACGAGGATGTCGGTCAGGCGCCAACCGGTTTTGGCGAGAGCGGCCTCGACCGCGGCCGCTTCCGGCGCATCGATGGCGGCCGTCGCCCCGCTCGCCGGATCGTGGAGGAGAACGCCGAAATTGTCCTTCAGACAGGGGAATAGATAGGTCTGCGCCGGCATGTGTTTGCCGAATCCTTTGCTAGCCAAGGATCATCCGCCTTCGTCGATAGTGACGCAACAAGGATTGGTTAACGCCATTCCTGCCACGGAACAATAACCCGATCCGTGCTATTTTGCTCCCATGGATGTCGTCGATCTCCGCAACTTCTACGCCCAGCGGCTTGGCACCGTGGCGCGCCGCTTTATCGGCCGCGGCATTCGCGCGCGCTGGGGCGACACGACCTCTTTGCGCGTCCTCGGAATCGGCTATGCGACACCCTATCTGGGATTGTTCCGCGAAGAGGCCGAGCGCTGTTTTGCCTTGATGCCGGCGCCGCAAGGTGTCGTGCGCTGGCCGTCGTCGAAGCCGGCGCTCGCCGCTTTGGTCGAAGAGGACGACTTGCCGCTCACCGATGCGGCTGTCGATCGCGTGCTCTTGGTGCACGCGCTGGAAAATTCGATCGATCCGGTCGGATTGTTGCGCGAGGTATGGCGGGTACTCGCCGGCGGCGGGCGGCTCCTTGCCGTGGTGCCGAACCGGCGTGGGCTGTGGGCGCGCATGGATACGACGCCGTTCGGCCAGGGCCGGCCCTATTCTCGTCCGCAGATCACGCATCTCTTGCGCGAGACCTGGTTCACGCCGACCGGCTGGGGCGAAGCGCTTTACGTACCGCCGATCGCGCGCGGGTGGTTCCTGCGCTCGGCCGTGGCCTGGGAGCGCACCGGGGCGACGCTCTCGGCGCCGTTCGCCGGCGTCCATATCGTCGAGGCGACCAAACAGGTCTATCGCGCGATCCCGGCGCGGCGCGAGCGGCACCGCCTGATGCCGGCGCTGCAACCGGTGCTGGCCCCCTTGCCGGGAGCTGCCGCATTGTCCCCATTTAGCGACGATGCGGCGGCTTCGACTTCGCCGCGCTTACTGCGGCCATGATTCCGCGGTTGCATCGGCGGCATCGGTGCCGACAAGCTCGATGAGACTGTCGAGGCGGTCGCGTTCAAGCGCAGCGATCAGCGCCGCCTTGATCTCGGCGACAAGGCCGAGGCCGCGGAAGACCAAGGCCGAATAAAGCTGAATAAGGCTCGCGCCGGCGCGAAACTTGGCGAGCGCGGTGGCGCCGGAATCGATTCCGCCGGCGCCGATCAACGGGAACAGTCCCTCTGCCCGCACGTAGGTCTCCGCCAGCATGCGGGTCGCCAACTGAAAGAGCGGGCGTCCCGACAAGCCGCCGGCCTCTTTGGCGGTCTTGACCGCGCGCAAACTCCGCGGCCTCGCCAGCGTTGTGTTGCCGACGATCATTCCATCGACCCGGCGGGCGCGGGCGATGCCGACGATATCATCAAGCTCGCCGAGCGAGAGATCCGGCGCGATCTTGAGCAGCACCGGCGTCGGGCCGGCATTCTGCGTCACGCGCTCGCGCGCATCGACCACGCGGGCCAGGAGGTCATCGAGCGCGGTGGCTTGCTGCAATTCGCGCAGCCCCGGCGTGTTGGGAGAAGACACGTTGATGGCAATGTAGCTTGCGACCGCGGCGAAGCGTTCGATCAGCCGCACATAATCGGCGGCCCGGTCGGGAGCGTCCTTGTTGGCGCCGATATTGATACCGACGATTCCCCCACCCCACCCTGCCCCGCTTGCGGAGGAGGTAAAGGAGGGGGCGGCCCGCGCCGCGAGCCGTTTGAGGACGGTGTCGGCGCCTTGCGAATTAAAGCCAAGCCGGTTGATCACGGCCCCGTCGGCATCGAGGCGGAAAACGCGCGGGCGCAGGTTGCCCGCTTGCGGCAGCGGCGTGATGGTGCCGACCTCGACAAAGCCGAAGCCCAGGCGCAACAGCGCATCAGGCACTTCCGCGTTCTTGTCGAATCCCGCCGCCATGCCGACCGGGTTGGAAAAATTCAACCCGAAGGCGCGGACCGCGAGCCGTTTATCGTCGCGCACGGCTCGCAGCGGCGGCGCGTATTTCAGCATCCTGATAGTGAGCCCATGGGCGTCTTCCGGGTCGAGTGCGCGCAGGAGCGGCCGCACCAGGCGCTCGAACGGACCGATCACGACTCCAGCTCCGGAATGCGCCGCCGGCCGTCGACTTCGTCGGGCAGCGGCCGTGCCCAGCGCACCGCCGCAAGCGGCAGCGGCGCGTAGAGGTGCGGGAAAAGATCGCCATGACGCGAAACTTCCCACTTCAGTCGGCCATCGAGCGCGTCGGCATCGACCGCGATCAGGACCAGGTCCGCCGCGCCGGCAAAATGCTTCGCGGCGCTCTCGGCGAGTTGGGCGGCGGTGGACAAATGGATGAAGCCGTCCCGCGTATCGGCGGACGTTCCGCAAAACCGCTTTTCGCTTTCGGCCTTACGCCACAAGGCCTGCTGGCAAATCTTGTAAATCGTGGCCACGCCCTTCGTCCTGCGCCCGGCGCGACCCTATCCGGACTTGAGCGTGCAGGCAATAATTCCTATCATCGCCGATTATTTGCGCATGATCTTGTCCGAAAACCGGTACCCACTTTTCGGGATCATGCTCCGACGGAGCACAGATGCTTACCCACCCGCAGGTCTGGTCGGCAATCGATCGTCTGGCAGCCCGCGCCGGTTTGTCCGCGTCGGGACTTGCCAAGCGCGCAGGCCTCGATCCGACCACGTTCAACAAATCCAAACGCATCACGGCGGCGGGCCGCGCCCGCTGGCCATCGACCGAGTCGGTCGCCAAGGCGCTGGCGGCGACCGGCACGACCATCGATGTCTTCGTCGAGTTCATCAGTTCCGGCGGCGGCCCGGCGACCCGGGCGGTACCGCTCCTCGGCTTCGCCGAGGCCGGGGCCGGCGGCTACTTCGACGGCGGCGGCTTCCCGGTCGGCGAAGGCTGGGACGAAATCGCCTTTCCCGCCGTCAGCGACCAGCATGCTTACGCATTGGAAGTGTCCGGCCAATCGATGGAACCGGCCTACCGCGACGGCGACGTCATTCTCGTTTCGCCGGCCGCGCCGATCCGCCGCGGCGATCGCGTCGTGGTCAGAACCAGGAGCGGCGAGGTGATGGCGAAAGAGCTCAAGCGCCGCACCGCGAAATCGATCGAGCTTTCCTCACTCAACGCCGAGCACGCCGACCGCACCATCGCCGCCGCCGACGTGCTCTGGATCGCGCGCATCCTGTGGGCGAGCCAGTAATTCACGCCGAGCGTGCGAGCGCGCCGTCGATCATGTCGACGGTATTCTGGATGCCGTAGGCGGCTACGAACGAGCCGAAGCGCGGGCCCTTCTCCTGGCCGAGCAGCACCTGATAGAGCATGTTGAACCAGTCGAGCGAAACGCCGGGCTTTCCGTCCTTGGTCTTGATCTTGCCGGTCTTGTCGAGAAACGGCTCACGCCGGCCGACCTCATAGACCACGTCCTGGATGGCCTGCGCGGAAGCGTCCGCCGGCAGTTGCGACAGCGCGTCGCGCAAGTCGATCAGCGCCGCGCGCTCGACTGCGCTCGGTTGGCGGAATTTTTTCGCCGGCAGAACGAAGTCGCGGAAATAGTGGATGGCGTAGTCGACGAGCGCGGCGAGATGCGGATGGGTCTCGCGGGTCACGCCCGGCCGGTAACGGCCGATGAAGCCCCAAAGCGTTTCGGCGTTTTCCGCGTTCGAGGCGGTGACCAGCGAGATGAGCATGGCGAAGGTCACCGGATTGTCCACCTGCGGCGGTGTACCGCCGTGAATGTGCCAGACCGGATTGGCCAACCGCTCCTTCCACCCCTGCCGCTGATAGGCTTCGAGCATTTGCTGGTACTCGTCGACGTGGCGCGGAATGACGTCGAAATAAAGCCGCTTCGCGGCTCTGGGCTCGCGGGACATGAACAGCGACAGGCTCTCCGGGCTCGCATAGCGAAGCCACTCCTCGATGGTGAGCCCGTTGCCTTTCGACTTGGAGATTTTCTGGCCGGTCTCGTCGAGGAAGAGTTCGTAGTTGAACCCTTCCGGCGGCGATCCGCCCAGCGCCCGGCAAATTTGCCCCGACAGCTTGACCGAATCGATCAGATCCTTGCCGGCCATTTCATAATCGACGCCGAGCGCGATCCAACGCACCGCCCAGTCCGGCTTCCATTGCAATTTGCAACGCCCGCCGGTGACGAGCGTGGTGACGGGCTTATTCGTATCGGGATCCTGGTAGGTGATGGTGCCCGCTTTCGCGTCATGCGCCAGCACCGGCACCTGCAACACGGCGCCGGTTTGCGCCGAGATCGGAAGGAACGGCGAATAAGTTTCGGCGCGCTCCTCGCGCAGTGACGGCAGCATGATCGCCATCACCTTCTCGAAATGCGCGAGCACCTTGAGAAGCGCGGCGTCGAAACGCCCCGACGTGTAGCAGGCGGTCGACGACATGAATTCGTAGTCGAAATCGAATTGATCGAGGAAGGCGCGCAGGCGGGCGTTGTTGTGCTCGGCAAAACTCGCATGCGTGCCGAACGGATCGGGCACCCTGGTCAACGGCTGGCCGAGATGCTGCGCGAGCCTGTCCTTGTTGGGGACGTTGTCGGGCACTTTACGTAAAGCGTCCATGTCGTCGGAGAACGCGATCAGCCGCGTCTTGATCTTATCCTCGGTAAGAACGCGGAAGGCGCGGCGCACCATGGTCGTGCGCGCGACTTCGCCGAAGGTGCCGATATGCGGCAGGCCGGACGGGCCGTAGCCGGTTTCGAAGATCACTTCGTCTTTCGGCTTCTGCTTCAGCCGCGCGACGATCTTGCGCGCCTCCTCGAACGGCCAGGCGTGCGACTGTTCGGCGAGTTCGCGCAGTTGCGCGGTATCTTCACTTGTCCCGGCCGTCATCATTCAAGTCCATAGACCCTTCTCGGTCCTCATGGAATCAAAACGGACTGATCGGGAAATAGCGCAGCCACAAATCGGTGAAGCTTCCCTTCTCCCACAACCGGAACAAGGCCCAGTTCAGGGACAGCCGCAGCAGATCGTTGCCGCGCTTGACCGCGATGCCGACGCCTTCGCCGAAAAACCGGCTCTCGAGAAACGGTCCGCCGCGGAAGGCACAACAGCCGGCGGAATCGCTGCCGTTGAGCCAGAACGCCAGCGCGATCCCGTCGCCGAACAGAAGATCGACGTCCTTGCGACGCAAGGCTTCGCGCGCCGCCTCGGCGTTGGGATAGGGCCGCACCTCGGCCTCGGTGAACATCGCCTTGAGATACGCTTCATGGGCGGTGCCGGCGATCACCGCGATCTTCATGCCCTCGAGCCGCTCCGGCAACACGTCGCCGATCGGGCTGTCGACGCGCGCCACGAAGCGTGCGGGCGTGCGGTAATAGGGATCGGTGAAATCGGCGCGGCGGCGCGTCTCGGCGGTAGGCGCGATCGAAGCGATCAGCGCGTCGCCGCGATTGTCGTTGAGCGCATCGATGAGACTGCCGTACGGGCGCGCCTGGATGGTGCAACTCACCTTGATCTCGTCGCAAATGAGCCGCGCGAGCTCGACGTTGAAGCCTGCCGGATTGCCGTCGGCGCCGGCATAATCGAATGGCGGGTAATCCAGTTCGGTGAGGAAGCGGATGGCGCCGATGCGCGACAAATCCGGCCGTTCCGGCCGCCGCCGCGGGTCCCAGAAACCCGGAACCACGACCGCACGCGACGGCGCGGCGGCCTCGCCTGCCGCTACCGCCGGCCGCTCGCCGGCCGTGACCGAAATGAGCGCGCAGACGAGACACGCAGCCAGCCATAGCGCAGGCAAACGGGGACGGCCGCGGGACGATGTCAGGACAATTTGCATCGATCGCGATCCGAGCCTTGATCCGAGCCTTGCGCCAGAGCGGCCCGCTTAGCGGGATCGCGGCAAAAAGTCGAGACGAGGCCGCGCCTTTGCGCGGTTTGACCCCTCGCGCGGCACGATGCTACCAAGCATTTCCATACATTCTTGTTGCCGCATTTCGCCTGGACGTTTCGATTTGGACGTTGGCGACCATGAAGCTACCACCCTTGGAATACGCCCGCCCGGCCAGCATTGCAGAGGCGGTCGCGCTTTTGGCCGCGCATGGCGCCGAGGCAAAGCCGCTCGCCGGCGGCCAAAGCCTGGTGCCGATGCTGGCGTTCCGCGTCGCCGCGCCATCCCTCGTGGTCGATCTCGGCAACCTCAAGGAGTTGCGGCAAATCAGGATATCAGACGCGGGTATCGCGCTCGGTGCCATGGTGCGCTGGTGCGACATCCTCGACGATGCCCGATTGCGCGCGGCGCATCCGCTGCTGGTGGCGGCGGTCAGTCATGTGGCGCACTATCAGATCCGCAATCGCGGCACCGTCGGCGGCAGCATCGCGCATGCCGACCCTGCCGCGGAGATGCCGGGCATCGCCGTCGCCTGCGAGGCCGAAATCACCGCGATCGGCAAGGCCGGAGCCCGCGCAATCGCGGCGGCGGACTTCTTCCTCGGCCCGCTGACGACGGCGCTCGAGCCCGACGAGATCATTACCGAAATCCGGCTACCGCCATGGCCCGCGGGACGGCGCTTCGGCTTTGCGGAATTCGCGCGCCGCCAGGGCGATTTCGCGCTCGCCGGAACGGCCGCGTTCTATGACCGCGACGACGGCGGAAAAGCGTGCAACACCCATATCGGCGTCATCGGCGTCGCCGACAGGCCGCTGCGCCTTGTTGCCGCCGAGAGCGCCGTCAACGGCTATGCGGTCGACGCGGCCACAATCGCGGCCGCCGCCGCCGCCGCGCGCACCTCCGTCAATCCGCCGGGTGACATTCACGGCAGTGCTGCCTATCGCCGCGCGCTCATCGGCACCTTGCTCGAACGCGCGCTGCAAAGCGCGGCCTGACTTTCACTGCAACCGCTTCGCCGCCTCCGAGATCAGGCTGAGATCGCAGTGCGCGCGGACATCGAAGCTCGCATTGATGAAGCCGAGTTCCTTCGTCATCTCAACGTTGCTCTGCAACGCGTCGAGGTTCGGCAGCATATTGGGATCGCGATAATAGTCGCGCTTGGTGAACACCCAGCCGAAGCGATCGGCTGGCTGTTTGGTAAGCCGCGCGGCGATCTCGGTGATCTCATCGTGATTCTTGGAGTCGAGGTACCAGCGCGTGATGCGCAGCGAATCCTCAAGGAAATCGACCAGGGCGGCGCGATGGGCCTCGATGAACGGCTTGCGCGCAGTCAACATGATGAACTGGGAAAGGCCGATCGCATCCCTGGTGGTGAACAGCGGATGCGCGATTTTGGTCAGCTCGGGATCGATCGAGAACGGACGCACCGCCGGTATCAGATCGACTTTCTTCTCCGCCAGCATCGCGCGCATGGCGGGGAACGGCGCCTCGATGATCGTGTAGTCGCGGTTGCTCTCCAGCCCGTGCTTATGCAGCATGGTGCGCATGGCTACGTCCACGGCGCTGCCGCCGGCATTGGTGGCAACGACCTTGCCTTTGAGATCTTCCACCTTCCTGATCGGGCCGTCGGTCAGCACATCGAACTCGTTTGAGTAATAGCCGTCGACTCCGTCCTGGAAGTCGTCGGCAATCACCCTGATGTCGTCCATGCCCGCGTTCTCGATCGCGATCGGCAAAGTGGAATAGGCGAGGTTGCCGATCTCCAGCTCGTTGTTGGCGATCGCCGTTATCATCGGCGGCGTACCGCGGTAGCGGACCGGCTCGAACACATACGACTTGCCGTAATGGCGGGCGAGATCCTTCTTGTCCAACCAGATGGAAGCCGAGTTGGCGAGCGGCGCCGCCCAAGCGACGCGCAATTGCAGCGGCTCGCCGCGAGCAAAGCCGCAGCCAAGCGCAAGCAGAGCGATAGTCGTCAGCCCGATTTTTGCACGCATGGCCTTCTCTCGATCCGTCGCCGGTTGTTACGGAGCTCTACGCCAAGCTTTCGCGATCCGACGATTGTGGGCGCAAAGCGCGACGCGGCACAAGCACCCGCTTGCCGCATTGAATGTTCTGGGCGGTTACGCGCCGCTTGGTCGGGCGGCGGCCAAATTCACGGCCTGGTCAAGCCTATGTCATTTCAAGTTTACTGATCTGGATGTTAACGGCATATTGGCGAAAAGAGCGGCGCCCCGGCAAGTTGACGGCCACGACGCTGAACGAAGAATAGCTTGATGCCGCGTCGAATTGCGCCCGCCGTGCATTAGCCGAGCGCCGCCCAATTAAAGTTTATCGGTTGAGTGGGGGACAAGTCATGGACGAGATTTACGTCAAGCACGGCACGGTCAAAGAGCCGCCGAAGCTGCCCGGCCAGGTAGTCGTGGTGTTTCAGGGCGGCGGTGCGCTGGGCGCGTATCAGGGCGGCGTCTATCAGGCGCTGCACGAAACCGGAATAGAGCCGAATTGGGTGGTCGGCATCTCGATCGGCGCGATCAACGGCGCCATTATTGCCGGTAACGAGGTTGGTCAGCGGCTCGACCGCATGCGGGAATTCTGGGATCGGCTTGAGCGGAAACCGCAGTGGCACGAGACTTTATTCGGCGAAAAGGCCGCCGCCAACAGCGCGTATATGGCGACCCTTCTTCAAGGCATCGCCGGATATTACACACCCAACCATGCGATCACTTTTGGCGGACTCAACGCAACGGTCGGCGTCGAGCAAGCGGCCTTCTATTCGATCAAGGATTTTCGCAAGACGGTGAACAGCGTGGTCGATTTCGAGCGCGTCAACTCCAAGCAGACGCGCCTGACCGTAGGCGCGGTCAATGTGCGAACCGGCAAGATGCACTAT
>Ga0302326_10011821_pt1 | contig 18716 bp, 19 predicted proteins | sample Palsa_T0_3_FD_202264 | JGI IMG/M metagenome (GOLD analysis project Ga0302326, IMG submission 202264) | Peat permafrost microbial communities from Stordalen Mire near Abisko, Sweden - Palsa_T0_3 | ecosystem: Environmental > Terrestrial > Soil > Palsa > Peat permafrost | place: Sweden: Abisko...
CGCGCCAGAGCAATGGCCCGCCGGATCCGCACCGGGCGGGTCAGGGTCAACGGCGCGCCGTTGAACCGCCTGGCCCCCCACGGCGGAGTCAAGATGTCGGGACTCGGCCGGGAGTGGGGCCGCTTCGGGATCGAAGAATTCCTGGAGTTTCAGTCGATAATCGGCTGAGCGCAGGCCGCAGCCCGATCTCCGCTGCCAGATCGATTTCCCTTCGGGGGTTGGCTGACCTATTGCGTGACACCGCGGACGGCATCGCTGACCGCGACCATACCATCAGCGCGGTCTTCGACGAGGCCGGGCGCCGCGACCCCGGGCACACCCGGCCCTGAATCGCGCTTATCAGACGGCGACGTAAACGGCCTGGTCCGGGCAGTCGAGCACGGCACGACTTACCCAGGAGCAGATGACTGCGACGTCCACGGGGTCGAGCAGCTGAGCGAGCCGCGTTAGAGTGGCTCGGCATTGTGATGGCCCGCACCCCGCCGAGAACGGGCTCACTGCGGAATGCTCCTCGCCAGCAGGCCCGCCACACTCACGGTGATGTCGTACAGAGACAGCTGACCGGTCGACAGACCGTTCAGGTGCGTACCGAGGACCCCGAAATCGCCGCCCAGCGGATGGGTGCCGCCGCTGTCGGCTGGGACGCCGACCGCCCCTACGCTGCGGCCACGAAGGCAGGCAGCTCTGGCAATGATCATGGTCACGACCCCGTGTGCTGCAGGGCAAATCCCCGAGCAGCCCGCGGGGTCTCGACGTGGCCGCAGTTCGGTGCAAGTACTAGTCAACGTTGGATCTGACAACGTGTCAACGGATGTAGTAGGCCTAAATCGATTCCCTACGGGCTCGGGGCCAGCACAGACCCAAGGCTACTAGGCCGGGGTCGTGACGTTTAGGAGATGAAGGCACCCTTGCCGGAGCTCTGTCGGTCGAACAGCTCGTAGGCAGCGACGAAGTCGGTGAGCTTCCATCGATCAGTGAAGAGCGCATCGACATCGACTGCTCTTTCGACGACGAACTTCGCGCAGCGCTCCATGGCCATGACAGACATGGTCCACGAGGTCAAGGCTGCGATCTGGCGGTACAGGTGTTCTGTCAGATCGAAATGGATAGTCGACCCCACGCCGACCCAGCACGCCACGCCCCACAGGTCGAGCACCTGGAGTGCCTGGTTGGCTGCGCTTGAGGCTCCGGAGGTCTCCAGGCTCTTCGAAGCGCCGCGGCCCCCCGTGACGTCGCGCACTGCGTCGGGGACCGACGGCACCGCCCTGGGATTGATCAGCTCGGCCGCGCCGAATGCGTGGGCGCGCTCCAGACGGTGTGGCTCGATGTCCAGGGCGATGACGCGGGCGCCCTGAGCGGCCGCGAGCTGCGTGGCGGCAAGCCCGACGGGGCCCTGGCCGAAGATCGCGATGGTGTCGTCGCCGCGTAGCTGGAGACGCTCGAGCGCTCCCCACGCGGTCCCCGTCCCGCAGCCGATCGCCGCTGCGGCAAGGAAGGACAGCCCATCGGGCATGGGCAGGACCGTCCGGAACGGGACACACATCATGTCCGCGTGCGAACCGTGCACGGTGTTTCCCATGGCGAGCGTTCCGCTGCGGCACAGCTGCGGCCACCCGGCCCGGCACTGATCGCAGCGTCCGCAGCCAACGTAGTGGTGGACCATCACCGGCTGACCGATCCATGACGCGGGGACGGCGGTTCCGACGGCGACCACGACTCCGGCTGGTTCGTGCCCGCCGATCTCCGGTCGCGCCTCGGTTCTCGGGGCCCTGTACTTGTGCAGGTCGGTACCGCACATGCCCGAGGCCCGGATCTGGATGATCACGTCGTCAGGACCCGGTGCCGGGTCTGGGAAGTTAACGAGCTCGAGCTCTCGCTCACCATGGAAGACGATGCCCTGCATGGTTTCTCCTGAGGCTGGCGGCTAATCGCCTTAGCGTGTCATGTGGTTCTGTTCTTTGGATACTCCGTCGAGTAGCGCAGGACGTAGTCCAAATGCACCGCCATGGCTTCGGCAGCACCTTCCGGGTCCCCGGCCTCCAGGGCCGCCATGATCCTGATGTGCTGCTTGACCGTCTTTCGGCCGACCTCAGGCGTGACCTTTAGATATTCCACCGGATGGGTAACGCCATGTACGGCAACCACGAATGCGGCCAGCAGCCGATTCCCGGAAGCCTGTCCGATGGTGGTGTGAAACGCCAAGTCATAGACCGGAATGTTCGGATCGTCGATCGTGGTGGTCCGCTGTTGCTCCACGATGGAGCGCAGCATCTCCAACTGCTCCTCGGTCCGGTGCTGCGCGGCCCATCTCGCGGACGGGATCTCCAGCACTCGCCGCATTTCGGTCAGCTCGCCGATGTGGAGCGTCCCGAGCCGGAGAGTCGTATCCATGGACTCTTTGAGCATCTGGCTCAAGGAGTCAGGACTGACGCTGTTGACGAAGCTACCGCCGGCAACCCCGGGGATCTTCCGGATCAGCCCCGCGCTGACGAGTGCCCCTAGCGCTTCACGGATCGTCGGGCGGCTCACTCCGAACTGCTGAGCGAGTTCGGCCTCGGCCGGCAACTTGTCGCCCTGGGCGAACTGACCATGCAGGATCGCCTCTTTGAGCTGCTGCTCCACTTGCGCCCGCGCGCGAACTACCGGTTGCACCTTGAACTCTGGTGAGTCAGCTGGCCTGTCGTCAATACTCATCTCCACCTCTCACCAATCCGCTCACCATGGGCCTGAGCATCATGTATGACAATACAACACATGTATATAACGATCGGCTGAAGGGTCTTACCAGCTATCTGTCCAACCCATTCGGGCCCTCGGCCAGGCCTGCGAGCGCCGGCAGCCCACTCACCACGCTGGGAAGCTCGGCCCCTGGCTTGGAGCCGGGCCCCGGCTGGGAGCCGGGCCCCGGCCTCGTGCCCGAACCTAACCGGCAACGCCAGGTCGCCTGTTCCATGCCGCACCCCACGGGTCCCGATCTGTCCCGACCGCTAGGGCACCGCGGCGAAGAGGTCCATTTTCGGGCTAGCCCCTATATACCGCTCGCGCGGCGCCGTACCGGTGTGAAAATTGGCGGGTCGTACCGCCCGTGACGTCGTTTTTCCTCTGGTGCGGTCGAGGCCGCGGGTCAGCCTGACGCCGGGAGCCGGTCATTCAAGGGGCCGTTCATCATTGTTGCTTCGAGCACGCGGGTTCGTTTCTTCCGCTCGCCCCCGGTTCCCCGGGCGGTACCACCTAAGCCGGACGACGATCAACCTAGTCACTACAACGTATGGGGCACGATCGTCGGCCTGTTCTTCGTTGGGATCGCCGTCGACGGCTTCACGCTCCTGGGAGCGCCGTCGAGTGCCACTCAGGTTTTCGACGGATTGGCACTGGTCGCCAGTGTCGCGGTGTCGATCTTCAGCGCCCGGGCGCGACCGCAAGGCGCGAGCCGTTCAGCTTGAAGCGCTGCGTAACGGTTGACGCCAGACCTCCGATTATCGACGCTTTCTTCTCCTGGGCGGCGCCCTTGACACAGGTTCGGCAGGTCAAATACCCCTTACAAGGGTATATATTGTCAGACTTTTTCTTGCGATCGATTGATCGTACAAGGAGTGGCAGCGGTCGCATCTCCGCGGGCCAAGACAGCGAACATGCAGAGGAGTTGCAGTGTCCGAGGCGATCGGCTTCATCGGTGTCGGTGCGATGGGATCTGCCCTTGCAGGGCGTCTCGTCGACTCGTACTCGTTGCACGTGTACGACCTCAATCGGGCGGCGGCTGACGAGCTGGTCGACAAGGGCGCGGTCTTCGCGGCGCCCCAGGACATCGCTCGCACCTGCAAGCGCGTCCTCCTTTCACTGCCGGGTCCTGCCGATGTGCATGATCTGCTGCTCGGGGAAGACGGCTTGGTCCATCACCTGGCGCCCGGCTCCGTCGTCATCGACACGACGACGGGAGCGCCAACAATGGATGGTGAGATCGCGGCCGCGCTGAGCAGCGGCTCGATCCAGTTCGCCGACGCTGGGGTCGCGGGGGGTGTCCGGGGGATTCGCGCAGGAACGGGCACGCTCATGGTCGGGGCTTCGTCCGCGACCTACGCGCAGATTGAGGACCTGCTCCAGTGCATCACCCCCACGGTCTTCCACGTGGGAGGTGTCGGAGCCGGTCACACCGTGAAGCTGGTGAACAACCTGCTGAACAGCTGCAATCGCTTCGCGGCCCTTGAGGCCGCGCGCCTGGGAGAGGCCAATGGGCTGAGCCGCGATGCGATCATCGAGGTCCTCAATAAGTCCACGGGCCGCAGTTTCGTCACTGAGTACACGTTCACGCAGCTCCTCAATGGCGACACTTGGAAGCCGCAGGGGTTCACGATCGACCTGATGCGCAAGGACCTCGGTCTGGCCACCGATCTGGCGAAGGATCTCGGGCACGAGACGCCCATCGGGAACCTCGTGCAGGGCTTCGTCGATACCGCCATTGAGCGCTTGGGCCCGCGTACGGATCAGAGCCAGATGATGGCGGAGTGGTACATGATCAACAAGTGATCGGCTTCGCGGCCGACACCGCTATCTTTGACGCCTCCAAACGGCGCCACATGGCTCAGTTTCCGGTAGTTGTTGATCCGTGTTCACTGGGTCCACGGCAGTCTGCAACAGGACAGACATGCATGGCCGGTTTCCATGCCGTCCTAGGTGATGCCGACCCCGGGGATACTAGGCCCGCGCGGACATGCGCAGCCGGAGGCTGGCCCGGTAGCGCGGATCGCGATACTCCCACCACAGGCCATCGATCACTTCGAGCACGCAGGCCGGGGACCACTTGCCTGACCACTCGAAGGGTCCGAACGGGTAGTTGGTGCCCAGGGTCATCGCGGTGTCGATGTCATCAGGCGAGGCGACATTCTGCTGGGCGGCTTCCCACGCCTCGTTCGCGATCATCGAGAGCACCCGTGCGATGACCAGGCCTGGCGTGTCGGCAATCAGATAGGGCCGAACCCCGGCCCGGTCAAGCACGGCCACAACAGAGGCGGTAAGCAATTCGTCGTCGGAAGCCAACGCCAGTGCGGACGTTTGGGCCGGGTCCATGCAGCGGTCCAGGACAAGCGCGGGCTGACTCAACAGCGACGATTCTTCGCGGGACGTCTTGCCCCGCGTGACTACGACGGATCCGATTCCGGGGATCTCGATGCGCGGTACCGCGCCGGACTCGCCCACCGTCGCTCCGATTCCGGCGCGCGTAAGCAGGGTCTCCAGCTGCGTACTGCTGCCGTGCAGCGTCACCGCGTCCGGGCATTCGGCGGCGGACCGAGCCGGGTCCGGCATCGGTCGCGGTACGTTCTCCCCGTAATCGTAAAATCCGCGTCCGGTCTTGCGGCCGAAGCGTCCCGCGGCGACGATTTCTCCCTGAAGCTGTGAGGGCGCGAACCGGGGGTCGTAGTTGAACGCGCGCCAGACCGTCTTGGTCACCGTGTAGTTGACCTCGGTGCCGATCAGGTCCATGAGCTCGAAGGGGCCCATTCGGAACTGGCCGGCTGACCGGAAGAGCTCGTCAATGCACTCGGGCGAGGCGGCTCCCTCCTCGACAAGCCTGAGTGACTCACCGTAGAACGGCCTAGCCACCCGGTTGACGATGAAACCGGGGGTGGAGCGCACATGAGCTACGTGCTTGCCCCACGACGTACCCAGCGCTGCAATGGCGTCCGCCGCGACAGGGTCCGTCTGCAGGGCGTGAACCACTTCTATGAGCCTCATGGCTGGTACGGGATTGAAGAAGTGCATCCCCACGACACGAGACGGGTCCTGAACGCCGGCTGCGATTTCCGTGACGGACAGGGACGACGTGTTCGTGGCGAGGATGCAACCAGGGCCGAAGTGGTCGAACGACTGCCGGAAGACTGACTGCTTAGCTTCGAGATTCTCGATGATCGCCTCGATAACGACGGTGTTCGAGACCGGCGGCACGTCCGCGATGCCGGTCCAGACGGTCAGCTGGGCCGCCACCATGGCTCCGGCATCGGGCCGATTGCGGCTGAGCCGGCGGACGATCTCGGCCGTCGCGGCGCGTTGCTGATCGCTGTCCGGGTCGACGAGGCTGACCCGGTGCCCGGCCGCCACCGCCACCTGAGCGATACCTCGTCCCATGGTGCCAGCGCCGACCACACAGATGTGGGTCTGTTGAACGGTCATCTGGGTCCCTTTCCCGTCGTCATCAGCTCCGTGAGTGCCCGCGAGCCTGGCTTGACAGAGCTGTAAGACAATGTAGCCTCTTGTTAAGAGACAGTCTAAGAAGCCCGACAATTGACATGTTGGGGGTACGCATGAGGCGGCCGTCGGACCTTCGGGCTCCCAGCCCCCATGGTCCTCATGCTGCGCCTTGTCGGCGCAAGTCTCGGCGAGGGCGGCTTGCTGACCTTCAAGGGCATCGCGATGACCGTGGATGACGGTGTCGCTGATCACCATCGACCGGCCCGATGGTGCGCGAGGTTCACCGAGCGAGCCGACTGGGAGACACCGCGTGAGTGAGACGGAAGCTCTGCAGAAACGGTTCGCGGCGGCGCTGATGCCGAGTTACGGCGTTCCCCCGGTGGCGTTCAGCCGGGGTGCGGGCTGCCGGGTGTGGGACCTGGACGGGCGCGAGTACCTGGATCTGTTCGCCGGGGCGGCGGTGAACTCGCTCGGGCATGCTCATCCGGCGATCATCGAGGCGGTCAGCGGCCAGGTCGCCAGGCTGACCCATACCTCGAACCTGTATATGCACGAGCGCAACGTCGAGCTCGCCGAGCGGCTGCTGGCGCTGCTCGGCGCGGATGGCCGGGTGTTCTTCGCGAACTCCGGGGCCGAGGCCAACGAGGCGGCGGTCAAGCTGGCGCGGCGGATCCAGGGTCCGGGGCGGCCGGTGTTCGTCTCGGCGGAGCGCAGCTTCCACGGCCGGACGATGGGGGCGCTCGCGCTGACCGGCAAGCCGTCCATCCGGGATCAGTTCGCCCCGTTCGGCCTGACCATGCGGTACGTGCCGTACGGCGACGCCGCCGCGCTGGGCGCGGCCGTCGGCGCCGATGTCGCGGCTGTCTTCCTGGAGCCCGTCCTGGGTGAGGGCGGTGTCGTGCCGGCCCCGGAGGGTTACCTGCGGGCCGCCCGGGAAGCCTGCGACCGGGCCGGCGCAATGCTGGTCATCGATGAGGTCCAAAGCGGCATCGGCCGGACCGGGGCCTGGTTCGCGCACCAGGCCGACGGCGTGCGGCCCGACGTGCTGACCCTGGCCAAGGGGCTCGGCGGCGGGCTCCCGATCGGGGCGTGCATCGGCCTGGGAGAGTACGGCTCCGGCTTCGCCAAGGGCGACCACGCCACCACGTTCGGCGGCGGCGCGGTGACCTGCGCCGCGGCCCTGGCCGTACTCGGGGTGATCGAGCGCGACGGGCTGCTGGAGCACGTCACCTCGCTCGGAGCACGCCTGGCCGCGGACCTCGGCGCGGTCCGGCACCCGCTGGTGGCAGGCGTGCGCGGCCGCGGGCTGTGGCTGGGCATCGTGCTGACGGCCGAGGCGGCCCCGGACGTGGAGGCAGCCGCGCGGCAGGCCGGGTTCCTGGTCAACGCGGTTCAGCCCGACGTGGTCAGGCTGTCGCCGCCGCTGATCCTGTCCGCCGCCGAAGCCGGCGAATTCACCGCGACGCTGCCCCAGATTCTCGACGCCGCCCGGGAGACCGGCTCAGTTCCCCACTTAAGAAAGAAGGTGGCGCCATCAGCGGGGGCGACTCCGATCTCGAGCAGCTTCTTGAGGTCACGGGCAAGGTCATGAGGGACCACCTGACGGTGGATCATCCTCTCGACGCTCCTGGTCGGCTTGAGGCCCTTCGGCGAGCGCTCGCCGAGCCCGGCATCTCGGACCTCGCCCGAGATACATTCGGCATGCAGCGCGCGCTACATTGGCTGAGCGCGACCGTTGCCGAGGTGGCGCACGCGTCGCCTTCCATCGCCTTCGTCCTAGCGGCTCGTTACACGGCGCAGAGAGCTATCCAGGCATCGGTCAACCAGCACGAGATTCCTACGGAGGCGACGTCTGGCGCTGGCAGTCATCTACAGCTGGCGTCCCCGCCCGCGTCCGAACCCGGGGCGGCACGCGTCATGGTGCCTTGGCGGTTCAATCCCGAAGCTGTCTTGCTCATCGATCTGGACACTCGCTCGGCCGCGCTAGCCACGAAGGACGCGCTGACCTTCGGCGACGAAGGGATGACACGGATCGGACTTAAGGACGCCCGCATGCGATCCGTGATTCTGACCGGGCGCGCCGACGGTGTTCTCGACGAGACCGGAGCCTTCAGCGCGGTGCGTGATTGGAGCATCTTCACGTCGGCGGTTTCGCTCGGCATCGCCGAGCGGGCCCTGAAAGCCGCCGAAGCATACGCTGTCGAGCGACAACAGTTCGGGTCCAATCTCGTGTCATTCGCCGGCATCAGGGCCTTGCTTGTGGACATGCACATGCGTGTGTCCTCTCTCCGCGCTCTACTAGATGCTGCACTGACACCGCCGGATGTGACATCGACTGTCCCCTTGACCGTCCTTGCCGCTGCTGGCAGGACTGCTGTCGATGTCAGTCTCGACGCCATTCAAATCCACGGGGGATACGGATACATGGACGAGTATCCAGTGGCCGGTCTTGTGCGGGATGCCATCAGCATGCGGGCGCGCAGCTCGGGACGGCGGTCGGTTACGGCCGCCATCGCGTCCGAACGTTTTCGCGGGGGCTGAGACTTCTCAGACCACAACGACGGCCACGGAAAAGTCTGAGATCCACTGACGGGAGATAGCGAAAGACATGAGTACGGAAATAAACCGATCTGATGCTCCGCGGTTCACGGCGAAGCAGGTGACCCGGCCGCGGGCCCAGGTGGAACAGCAGATCAAGGAAGCGATCCTTTCCGGGCAGTTCGCCCAGGGCGACAAGCTGCCTCCGGAGACGCAGCTCGCACAGCAGTTCGGAGTCAGCCGCCCCACGATTCGCGAGGCGCTGGCGGCTCTCGTCAACACCGGGCTGATCCGCAAGATCCCCGGGGTCACGGGAGGCAGCTTTGTCAACAGCGTCACGACTGACTCGCTGAGTCAGACCCTCGGCGAGGCGATGGAGAGGATCCTGCGGCTAGGGGCTCTCGATATCGAGGAACTCACCGACATGAGACGCGTGCTGGAAATCCCTGCTGCACGTCTGGCAGCTGAGTACCGGACCTTGGAGCACCTCGAGCGCCTCCAGGCGATCATCGAACGTCAGCGGACGACGACGATTGACGACCCGCAGATTCCGTCGTACGACCTGGCTTTCCACACCACGATCGGGCACGCCTCAGGTAACCGCCTGCTAGCGGCCTTCATCGGTGCGCTTCACGCCTCGACGTTGCCCGCTCGGTACCTGGACGTGACACCGGCGGTGGCGCGCAAGACTGTCAAGCAGCACATTGCCATCGCTGCCGCCATCGAGGCCGGCAATGCGGTCGGGGCGGCCGAGGACATGGAGGAGCACCTAGACTACGTGCTGCGCAACTCAGCCCCGTGCTCGGTAGTAATCGCCCTATGACCGCAGCGGAGCCGCCGCTGCACGGTGTCATGGTGGTGGACATCTCGTCGTCGTATGCAGCTCCGACTGCCTCCATGTACCTGGGAGACATGGGCGCGGACGTCATCAAGATCGAGCCACGGGGCGGCGATGACGCCCGCGGTTGGGGGCCGCCCTTCCTGAACGGGGAGGCCGCGTGGTTCCTGTCGGTGAACCGGAACAAGCGCAGTCTCTGCCTGGATATTCGCCGAGAGGAAGGACGCGCACTGCTCTTCAGGTTGCTCGAGTCGGCCGACGTATTCATCGAGAACCTGAACCCCTCGAAGCTGGAAAAGCACGGCCTCGAGCTCGGCGCATTGAGCGAGCGGCTCCCGCACCTGGTGATCTGCGCGCTATCCGGCTTCGGCATGTCCGGTCCCGACGCCGGCCAGCCGGGCTACGACCTCATCGCCCAGGCGAGGTCCGGGATGATGAGCGTGACGGGAGACGCCGGCGTCCCGACCCGGGTGAGCACGGCGCTGTCAGACGTGGCCGCGGGAACAATCGCAGCCTTCGCCATAGCGTCCGCGCTCGTGCGGCAGCAGATGACGGGCAGGGGTGAAGTGATCGACGTCTCGCTGCTCGAGGCGGACCTGGCATTCATGGCTCCCCGCATCGCCAGCTACCTCGCGGGCGACGAGGAGCCCAGGCCGTGCGGTGGGACCGACTCCGTCGTCGCCCTCTACCAACGGTTCGAGACTCTTGACCGGCCCATTGTCGTCGCGGTCGGGAATGACCGCCAGTGGCAGCGAGCGTGCGCCGCGCTCGGCCTCACGCCTCTGTCCGACCAGCAGGATCTGGCGACGAACGCAGGCCGGCGTGCACGTCGCGCCGAGGTCGTGGAGGCGTTCGGAAAGGCGTTCGCCGGCATGACCGCAGGCGAGGCGATCGCGGTCCTGCAGTCAGCGGGCGTTCCGTGCTCGCTTATCCAGTCGCTGTCGGAAGTCGTCTCCGACCCGCAGGTAACCGCACAGCATTCCGTCGTCACCCAGCAGCACCCCCGTGCTGGGGAGTTCCGAATCGTTGGGAGCCCTTGGCGGCTAGCCTCAGATCCAGCTAGCCGGGCACCGGGCACGCCTGCGCCGATGCGCGGCGAGCACGGGCGAAGCATCCTCTCCCGTCTCGGTTTGGGTAATTCAGCGATCGATGAACTAGTAGAGGCCGGTGTGGTGTGGGCTCCTTGATCGAGGTCGTCGACGACGATGCCGTCCGGTTCCTCACGTTGAACCGCCCTGATCGACTCAACGCGCTGAATAGTTCCGTTCTAGAAGAACTATTGCGGTGCGTCGAGACCGCCGGCGCGGACCTGGGGGTCGGGTGCGTCGTCATCCGTGGTGCGGGTGACCGGGCCTTCTGCGCCGGGGCGGATCTCGGGGAGATCCGCGGGTTGAGCGCTGAGGAGGCCCACGCGTTCATCCGGCGCGGCCAGCGGGCGATGACCGCGGTGGAGTCCGCTCGCATGCCAGTCATCGCCGCGGTCGACGGTTTCGCGCTTGGCGGCGGATTCGAGTTGATGCTGGCGTGCCACCTGGCGGTATCGTCCGACCGGAGCACCTTCGGTCTGCCCGAGGCGACGATCGGGTGCATGCCCGGCTTCGGCGGGACGCAGCGGCTGCTCACCACGACGGGCAAGGCGGGGGCTTTTCACCTGATGCTCACCGGAGAGAGCATCGACGCCGAGCGCGCCTGGCAGATCGGGCTGCTATCCGTGCCGCCCATTGCGGCCGGGGAACTGCCTGATCGGGTCGCCGGGCTGGCTCACCGTGTCGCCTCGGGAAGCCGCGGGGGGATGAGCAAGATCCTGGAAGCGGGCCGCCGGGCCGCGCTGCCTACCGCGCTGGAACATGAAGCGGCTCTGGCCGCGCTGGCCATCGCGTCGCTAGATGGTCAAGAAGGCATCACCGCGTTCGCTGAGCGGCGGCCGCCGAAGTTCCAGAGGAGCACAGGCCGATGACTGCTCTGACGGACGACGCCCATCAGCATCTCGCGCAGCCAGATCATCTCGGCGCCCTCGCCGAGATGATCCGGAAGGTGATCGAGCCGCAGGCCGCGCGCATCGACAGGGAGGGAGTCTTCCCGCACACCGCGCTACGTGCGCTCGCTGGCGCGGGGCTCGGAGTGCTGCTGATGCCCCGGGCGCTCGGCGGTCAAGAAGCACCTACAGCTGTGTACGCCGAAGCGGTAGCCAGGATTTCTGCTGCCTGCGGCTCGACGTCCACTGCTTACATGACGCAGCTGCACTGTGCACACCCCATTCACCTGCGAGGGCGACCCGAGCAGCAGCAGCGCTGGATCCCCGCGCTCTGCTCAGCCGACGCGATCGGTGCTATCGCGCTGACCGAGACCGGAGCAGGGTCAGACGTCGCCTCGATGCGGACCACGGCCCGTCGTCACGATGACACGTACGTGATCCACGGCGGGAAGACGTTCATTTCCAACGGTGACGTCGCCGATGTAATCGTCTTGTTCGCGACCTTGGACCCCCGGCTCGGCAAAGAGGGCATCACCGCCTTCCTGATCGAGACGGCGCAGCTGCAGGGCTTGTCCGCTGGCACCCCCATGAAGAAGCTTGGACAGAAGGGAGCATCGACCGTCGAGCTCAGCTTCGATGACTGCCGGATTCCCCGGGACGCCCTGCTCGGCGAAGAGGGCCAGGGCTACCCGCTGCTTCTTGAATCGGTCACGAAGTCGCGCATCAGCGCGGCGGCCCAGGGTCTCGGTTTCGCTCAGGGTGCTTACGACGCCACCGCACGGCTCTGCGCCGAACAAGGTCTTCTGTCGTCGCGAGCACGCCACGCACAGGATCTCCAGTTTGCTCTGGCGGCCATTCGGTCAGAGATCTTCTCGGCCCGGTCAATGCTGCAGGCAGTATGTGACCTCGTGGACACGAGCGACGTCGACGCGACGATCGAAGTGTCAATGGCGAAACTCCATTGCACTGCACTGGGGGTCCGAGTGGCCTCGACGTGCGTCGAGCTGCTCGGCGAAGACGGAGACCGGCTCGACCTTGGGGTCGAGCGCAGGCTCCGAGATGCCAAGATCGCGGAGATTTACGACGGGACCAGCCAGGTGCAGAGCATGATCATCGCCCGTGACATCCGTCTGGCCGCTTCTCGATGATCCGGCGGTTCACCGGTCAGCGCAACAGAGTCATCGGGCAGATGGGATATCCCGCCGGTGCCGTTGAAGTCGCACCTGCGCGCTCGGCTCGATTAAGGAGAGGCATGTTCTGGAAGGGTAACTTCGACCAGCTTTTCATCGGCGGCGAATGGGTTGAACCCCTCGCCTCTGAGCGGATCGATGTCGTGTCGCCCTTCACCGAGCAGGTGATCGCGACCGTCCCGTCGGCTTCGAATGCCGACATGGATCGCGCCGTGGCTGCGGCCCGAACGGCGTTTGACGAGGGATCGTGGTCGCGGACCACGCTCGCGGAACGGACCGCGATCATCGCCCGATGGCGCGACCTCATGGTTGCGGATCGTGATCTGCTCGCGGAGGTTATCACCGACGAGATGGGCTGTCCTATCACCCAGTCTCGTACGGCTCAAGCGGCCAATCCTGCGGGCGTCCTCGACACGTACCTCGAAATCGCTGATGAGTACCCGTTCCGTTCGCTCCGGCGTTCGGTCCGGGGCAGCGCGCTGGTAACGCGCGAACCGGTGGGGGTTGTCGCCGCGGTTATTCCCTGGAACGTGCCGCACGCTATCGCGGTGCAGAAGGTAGCGCCAGCGCTCATCGCTGGCTGCACGGTGGTGCTGAAGCCCTCGCCTGAGGCGCCCCTCGACGCCTATCTGCTGGCGGAGATGCTAGCCAAGGCTGGAGTGCCTGCTGGCGTTGTCAACGTGGCGCCGGCGGACCGGGAAGCGAGCGAGCATCTCGTCACCCACCCCGGTGTGGACAAGGTCGCCTTTACCGGTTCGACCGCGGCGGGAAGGCGCATTGCCTCGCTCTGCGGTCACGACCTCAGGCGGGTCACGCTGGAGCTCGGCGGGAAGTCCGCGGCCGTAATCCTCGACGACGCGGACCTGGATGCGGCGGTGGAGGCGCTTCGGCACGGTTCGCTGCGGAACAACGGGCAGGTGTGCAGTCTGAAGACCCGGATCGTGGTGTCACGGCACCGGGAGTCCGAATTGCTGGATCGCCTGGTCGGCCTCGTGGAGTCGATGCCGGTGGGCGATCCGCGCGATGCCTCGACCCAAATCGGCCCGCTGGTAAGTGCCAGACAGCGCCGCATGGTGGAGAACTACATCGAGATCGGCCGCCAGGAGGGCGGGCGAACCTTGATCGGAGGCGGTCGGCCGCCCGGGCTTGATCACGGGTGGTTCGTCGAACCGACCATTTTCACGGACGTGGAGCCCGGCATGCGGATCGCTCAGGAGGAGATCTTCGGGCCCGTCTTGTCGGTGTTGACCTACGAGGACGAGGACCAGGCAGTCGCCATCGCCAACAACTCATCGTATGGCCTCAACGGCGCCATCTTCACGTCGGACATCGAGCACGGCATGGAGCTGGCACGGCGGATCCGCACGGGAACCGTGGAGCTGAACGGGAATCCGGCCGGGCCCCGCGCCCCCATGGGCGGGGTGAAGTGCAGCGGCATCGGGCGGGCGAACGGGCCTGAAGGCCTCGATAACTACGTAGAGCATAAGTCTGTCGGCCTGCCTGCAGGGACGGTCGATGCCCTTGAGCAGTCTTGGGCGGAGGAGAAGCTCGCCTGATTTGGCGACCGCCGGCAAACGACGCGCCCCGACAATCCGAACGCCTGCTAGGGCTGGGAAGGTGGGTCGTCGACGCCCGTCGGGGCCGTCGTGGCGTTAGCTGGGCCGCGTGGGCATGGTCGCGAGCGAAAGGCCGCCGTCGGCGATGATCGTCTGACCGTTGATCAGTGCGCTGCCGGGAGAGCAGAGGAAGGCCATGATCTCGGCGAAGTCCTCGGGTGTGGGGAATCGCCCTGAGGGAGTCAGCCCGAGCCACGTCCGCTCGAACGAATCCCATTGATCGCCCGCATACAGCCGGAAGGAGTCGGTGTCGATCGGGCCAGGGCAGAGACCGACCGACGTGATCCCAGCCGGTCCGAGCTCGACCGCGAGATATTTCACGATCGTCTCCATCGCTGCCTTAGCGGCACCCAGGAGTCCATGAGCGGGCAGGACGCGAAAGCTGTCCCAACCGGATATCGCGAGGATTCTCCCGCCAGCAGGCATGTGGGGCACGCTGGTGCGCACAAGATCCAGGAAGCCCTGGATCGTGATTCCCATTGTCTTGTCCACGTGGTGCGCATGGATCTGAGACAACGGCTTGAAAGCGCTCGCTGCTGCGTTGGCGACGAGCACATCGACCGACTTGAAACAATCGACTGTCTCCTGCACGAGCCTGACGACAGCCTCGGTGTCCGCGACATCGGCCTGGACGGCGATGGCCTTACCGCCGGCCTCCTGGACAGCCGCGACGGTGCGCTGCGCCGACTCGAGGTCCTTCTTGAAGTTAACCACGACGTTGGAGCGTTCTTTCCCCAACCTGACCGCCAGCCGCTGGCCGATGCCGCGCGAGGCGCCAGTGATGACGACCGTCTTGCCTTCGAGTTCCATTTCGTGCCTTTCACCCAGAGAACTACGACGTCCGGTCAGGAGCTCATCGTCAGGCCAACGTCGTCAGTTCCCTGTCCGCGAACGACCGGGCGGTGGCACGCCCGATCCCTGAACCGGCCCCCGCCCTGGGCGAGCCGGCGCCCGATGATCTGCTCTGTCCATCCCTCGCCGCGCTTCCAGCCGTAGCCGTTCGAGGTATCGAATAAGTTGATCCCGACCTCATGCGCCCCGTCCATGATCGCGTGAGACTCGGCCTCCGCGGTATTTGGCCCGAAATGGAGCGTCCCCAGGCAAATCCGGCTCACCGACAGGCCGCTGCGGCCAAGCTGACAGCACTCCATGCTCATGTCGCCCATTCCGCCACGATGGCTGCCGGACCAATCGCCAGCAAGACTCCCGACGATAGCTACCGTGGTAGATATTGTCTGACATCTTACGTGGGGCCTGACTCGACCGCAAGCGCCGGGCATCTTGGGCCATGGCCGCGGGCGAAGTCGTGCCACAAATCTACTGAGTCAGGCACGTCGCCTACAGTCTGAGAAAAACCTAACTCTTGCCCAGTTGTCAATCACGTGCTTGAGTGGCTTTCAGCAGGGAACCTTCGAGGCATGCTCAACGCCTCGTCCCCGTTTCAGCCGGTGCTCGTGAATCAGTGAAGGCAGCACGTGAAGATCTGGTTTCAACTCATGGCATCCGAGCAGCGGAGCTCCGGCTTTTTCAGCGCGGTGCAGAAGCACTTGGACGACATCGTAAGCCCGTCGAGCCACGTCGACGTCCGTGGGACGACACACGGTGCGTATGCCGACCAGTATCGACTGCTCTTCCACTACGATGAACGCGAGATCATCGAGAACGGGCTGAGGGCTCAGCGGGAAGGCTACGACGTCTTCGCGCTGGGCAACTCGCTCGATCCCGGTGTGACGGCCCTACGTGAGGTGCTCGACATCCCCGTTGTCGTCCAGATGGAAGTCTCATGCTGCGTTGCCTGCATGACGGGTGAGCGTTTCGGCATCGTCGCCACCAACGACAAGTCCATCCCTCGCTACCGGGAGATCGTCCACGGGTACGGCTTGGCGGGCCGGCTCGCCGGAGTCGACTCCGTTCGATTCGACCATCTTCCGAGGATCCATCAGGCGTTCGACGATGAGGAGGTGGCCTCTGCCGTCGTGGCGGCGTTCGAGCAATCAGCACGGCGACTCATCGCGGTCGGCGCGGACACCCTCATCGCCACGGGCGTTCACACCACGATCGCGGCCCAAGCTGGACTCACTCAGGTCGACGGCGCCGTTGTACAGGATACCTACGCACTTCTCGCGCGGTTTGCCGAGACGGCGGCGGCCATCCATCAGGCGACCGGCCAGTGGACCAGCCGCCGGGACCTGTACTCGAAACCCCCGGCCGAGGTGCTGGCGAAAGCCGCTGAGATGCACAACATCCCACTGCTGCTCGGCCAGCCTCCCGGGCAGGCGCTCGCTGGATCCTGAATCATGACGCCTGGCATTCCAGCGGCTTGTCGGCCTAGCCGCGGAGAGGAGGGTTTCTGGTGGACAGCGCCGACTTCGACTTGCTGGTGGTTGGTGGCGGTATGGCGGGAATGTCGGCGGCCGCCGAGGCCGCCTGCCAAGGAGCGCGGGTCGTCGTATGCGAGGTAGCCGATCGCCTCGGCGGCACGGCACTTCTGTCCACCGGGAACGTGTGGACCGTCCAGACACCCGAGGCGTTCCGCCAGGCCGACCCCGATGGGGACGAAACCCTGTGGCAGGTCGTCCGCAACGACCTCGAGGAATCCCTGGAGTGGGTGTCGTCCCTCGGGGTAGCTGTGCATGAGCGGCACCGTGCCTCATCAAGCTCGACCTACGATCCACCGCCCATAGGTCGCAACGTTGACATCGAGGCCTACATGGCCAGGTCGCGCCGGGCGGTTGAATCGGCGGACGGGTGGGTCCTCAACGGGACCACCGTCGTGGACCTGCACACTTCCGCCGGTGCTGTCGTCGGCGGCAGTATCCAGACCGCGTCCACGCGGGACGGCCTCGACATCCAAGCCCGAGGGGTGGTCCTGGCCAGCGGGGGATTCCAAGCAAGCCCTGACCTTCGAGCCCACTACCTCGGCCAGGCAGTCGCGGGTTCGGTCGCCGTGCGCAGCAACCCCGACAGCCAGGGAATCGCCCTCACGCTGGGACTTCGGGCGGGAGCATCGACATCGCCCAAGATGGACACCTTCTACGGTGTGATCCTCCCCGCGGTGGCAGGCAATATCTCCGAGGGCGACTACAGAGGGCTGGTGATCCATGCCGCCGTGTTCGGCGTCGTCGTCGGCGCCGACGGCCGACGGTTGACGGACGAGTCCGCTGGGGCCGTGGCCCTGGCGAACGCCGTGGCCCGCACCGGTCGCGCGCTCTTCATCGCGGGTCCTGAGATGGTGCGCGAGGCCTACGAGCGGCTGGGAATGGACCTGACGGAGCTGGTGCGTACGGCGGGCGCGCGCGGGACCCGGTGTGTGACAGCCGACTCCGTGCGGTCACTTGCCTGCACAGTGACCGAATGGGGATACGACGGAGCGGCGACCCGGGCGACGATCGAGCAGTTCGATCGGGCGATGCGCGGCGACGGCTCGACGAGCCTTCCGCGGGTGCGCCACCGGCTCCCCGTGGGAGACGGGCCAGTCTCGGTGCTGGAGGTGCAGGCGGCCATCACCTCAACCTTCGGCGGGCTGCGCACCGATACCCATGGCCGAGTCCTCAAGAGTGACGGCTCGACACTGCCCGGCCTGTTCGCTGCCGGAGTCGACCAAGGCGGTTACAACGTCAGCGGCTACGTCGGCGGGTTGTCGCGTGCCCTGGTGTACGGGCGCCGGGCCGCCCGGAAGGCGCTCAGCGATGTTTAGTCACCCGAACGCCAGCGTGGCTGGCGCGACGAACCCGAGACGGGAGGCCTGATGGCAGGCAAGTCGATCGTTCATAGCTACTTCAGGGCGCTGTCCACCGCGGACGGGGCGCTGGCGCGTTCGCTGTTCGTCGAGGACGGCGTTATCGACGACTATCGCGGCGGTCATCGGGCCGGAGGAGATGTCATCGAGAAGTTCATCGATGCGCGTCCGCCGCGCACCATCGAGCTATTGAGCGATGTCCTCCAGGAGGGCCCCCGGCTGACCGTTTACGCCAAGATGGACTATGCAGACGGCCGGACGGCAACCGTCCGGTTCCTCTTCACCGCCCCAGGCGACCGCATCGAGCATCTATGTAACTCGAAGATCGAGTTCGTCCCCGCCGAACTGAGTGCGACAAGCCCGCAGCCACCGGTAGATGCGTGAGCCACCAAGGTCAGGGCCTCTGAGGCTGTCACAGGGTTACGGTCGCTTGTAGTCCTCGAGCAGGCGACGACCGATGATCATGCGCTGGATGTCGCCGGTGCCCTCGCCGATCAGCAGCATGGGGGCCTCGCGGTAGAGGCGCTCGATCTCGTACTCCTTGGCGTAGCCGTAGCCGCCGTGGATGCGGAACGAGTCCTCGACGACCTCCTTGCAGTACTCGCTGGCCAGGTACTTGGCCATGCCGGCCTCGAGG
>Ga0302326_10011824_pt1 | contig 18714 bp, 18 predicted proteins | sample Palsa_T0_3_FD_202264 | JGI IMG/M metagenome (GOLD analysis project Ga0302326, IMG submission 202264) | Peat permafrost microbial communities from Stordalen Mire near Abisko, Sweden - Palsa_T0_3 | ecosystem: Environmental > Terrestrial > Soil > Palsa > Peat permafrost | place: Sweden: Abisko...
TCCTCCCTACGATCTGGCCCTGGCCACGCGAATGGCCGAAGTCTCGCAGCTTTACGAACTCGACTTGCTGCACGTGCACTACGCGATTCCGCACTCGGTGAGCGCGATGCTGGCCAAGCAGATGCTGGCCGCAACTCCGCCACGAAAGAACCTTCCCTTTGTCACAACTCTTCACGGCACCGATATCACGCTCGTCGGCCTCGACCGCTCCTATCTCCCGATTACGCGTTTCTCCATCGAACAGAGCGACGGCGTGACCGCGGTCTCACAGTATTTGCGCAACCGCACTCTGAATATGTTCGACATCAAGAACCACATCGAAGTCATCCCGAACTTCGTGAACTGCGACGACTACCTGCGCAAGCCAGAATGGCTGAAAAATCGGAGCGAGTATGTCTCGAGTGACGAACGATTGCTCGTGCACCTTTCGAACTTTCGCCCGGTAAAGCGCGTCCTCGATGTAATCGAAATCTTCGACCGCGTGCGCAAGGAAATTCCTTCCAAGCTCTTGCTGATCGGCGACGGCCCCGATCGCTCCCAGGCGGAATGGCTGGCGGTGCAAAAGGGCATTCACGAGCACGTGCTGTTTCTGGGCAAGCAGGATCAGGTCCGGGAAAAATTGGCTCTCTCGGACGTGATGTTGATGCCGAGCGAACTTGAATCCTTCGGACTTGCAGCACTGGAAGCGATGGCGTGCGAGGTGGTCCCCATTGCTACCCGCACCGGAGGAGTGCCGGAAGTGATCGAGCATGGCGTGAGCGGATTTTTGGCCGACGTCGGCGACGTGGACACCATGGCGCGCTACGCCATCGATCTGCTCGGCGATGAATCCGTTCTGCGCGCCATGGGGAAACGCGCGCGCGCCGCCGCCCAGTCGAAATATTGTTCCAGCAGAATTATTCCGCTTTACGAAGACTTTTACCGAAAGGTACTTGAGCAATCGTCGAAGTTGTCATTAGCTCTTCGGGATTAGGCACGATCGGCAGGCGCAAACGAATCAGCGTCCCGCCGCCTTCACGGTTTTCGATCATCATCTTCGCCCTGTCGCCGTAGAGCACCTTCAGCCGCTCGGCGACATTGGCCATGCCGATTCCTCCACCTCCGAAGCCGTCGGGTTGCGATAGCAGTTGGGCGGCTCCCATGCCCACGCCGTCATCTTCCACTTCCACCACCAGCCGCGACTTGATCACGCGGCTGCGCAAGGTGATGCTGCCACCTTCGACTTTGGGGGCAAGCCCGTGCTTGATGCAATTTTCGACCAGCGGCTGCAACAGCATGCTGGGAACCATGGCCTCGAGCGACGCCGGATCGAGATCCTTTACTACCTTGAGCTTATCCCGCCCAAAACGCACGACTTCAATATCGAGATAATTGTCGACGAACTCCACTTCCTCGCGCAGCGCAACGAACGACTCCGAACTTTGCAGCAGCCGGCGAAGAATCGTGGCGAGCTTCAGAATCATCTCCCGCGCTGTGTCGGGATCGAAACGCACCAGCGACGAAATGGAATTCAGCGTGTTGAAGAGGAAGTGCGGATTGATCTGATTCTGCAAAGCTACCATGCGGGCCTGTAGCAGCAGCCGCTCCTGCTCTTCAAGCTTGATCTGTATGCGGACACTGTTAAAGATTTTCAGCTCGATGCCCACCACCATGACCACCGCCAGGTAGATCGCGCTTTCCACCAGATAGGCGTTGAGAGTTCCGCGCCTCCCCGGCAGCCACAGATTAGGGCTCTCCAGGCTGAAAATAGAGGAGGGCAGAAAACGCCAGATTTCTGTCTGTAAAAAACGCAACCCCACAATCGTGATGAAAAAAGCCACCTGCCAATCGAACACGCGGGGCCGAGGGAGATTGCGGCGAATAATGCGATACAGGGTGAGATCGATGAAGGGTGAGAACGACCAGATGTCTTCCTGCTCGGGCGCGGCGCGGCGCAACTGCCCGGCAATGATCCCGGCAAACACATTCAAGGGCATGGCCCCCCACTCCCCATGCAACACCGCGGGGATCGACATCAATGCTCCACCAACGCCACCCGATAATCGTCCGCCGATCACGCCCAGCAGCAGCGAAGTTTCAAGCGACAAGTCTCCCGCGAAGAAGCTCTTCACACTGGATCGAATCCAGACACCGAGCGCGATGGGGATCGCCATCCACAATGCCAGATAAATTTTGTGGCGAGTCGTTCGGTGCTCGCGGAAGAGGAGACGCTTGAATTCCATGGAACGCACAAGTGCGCTCGACAAGGCCGCGGCCACGCCCAGCTTGATCAGGAGATTGACGAGTATGAGGGTAGATTCCAGCATTCAACGAATTACCTAGTGGAGAGCCCGGCGTCCTCGCCCGGCCACCTGGCAACCCGACGGGCGAGGACGCCCGCCCCCTCACAACACCGATCATTTCTGCTAGCGAGATGAAGCGAACGGTTCGGGATCAGCTTCCGATTGTAGCCGCTGCATCGCGCAAAAGCTGCTCAACATTAATGTTAATGCCAAGGTTAAGACCCGGGCCCGCCGAAAGTCCGCCCTGCGCAAAATCGCGGCCGCCACCACCACGGCCTCCAACAGAAGAAAGAACCTGCTTGAGCAACGCGCCCATGTCGACGGCGGAGCCCGTCGCAGCAATTGAAGTCTGGGCTCCAGTCTGTGCCGTGGTCTGACAAAACACCAGGCCCGGAGGATCGACCAGACTCGCCACCAACGCAATCGCCGGCGTCCCGGTTCGCGCTACTTTCTGCGCAAACAATTTGGCGAAGTGAATGTCGCGATCGGAAAATGCTCGCACAACAATCTTCCGCCCGTTCGTTTCCGGCTGCGAATGCAGATCGGCCGAAGCCATTAGGCCGGCGAGTTCATCAAGCGCATCGTTGTTTTGCTTGCGCAACAGCTTGCTCTCTTCGAGACTCTTGCGGATCTGCTCCGGCACATCCCAAAGTTGCGCAGAGAACAATGCCGCTGCCTCGCTGAGCGCGCCAAAGTCGCGCCGAGCCATGCGAACCGCGCGCTCACCACAGACAAATTCCACCCGCGTTCCCTGCCGCACCTTTTCGCTCTTCCGAAGAATAACTGAACCGATCTGACCGCTCGCGCCCACGTGAGTTCCACCGCACGCCGAGAGGTCGAAATCCGCAACCTCAATCAGACGCAACTCATCACGCTCGGCCGGTGGCAGCTTGCGCAAGCCAAGCTTTTCCGCCTCCGCGCGCGAAACGTAGCGTACCCGCAGCGGGCGATTCTCAAACACAATTTGATTCGCCCGCTTCTCCGCCCCGACAATCTGCTCCGAACTCGCCGACGGCACGGCCAGATCAATCGAGCAAGAGTCGTCCCCCATGTGGAACGAAACCGTGGGCATCTGATATAGCTCGAGAAAAGCCGCGGAAAGAACATGCTGTCCCGAGTGCTGCTGCATATGATCGCGGCGGCGTTCGGCATCGATGCTGCCGTGCACCGCCGCCCCCACGAGCGGCAGCCGCACCGGCGCTTCCAGGTAGTGAACGATCCTTCCGTCCTCCGCATCCGCAACTTCCGAGACGCGCAGTCGAACGCCGGCCGCTTCCTGCCCGCCGAAACTGAGCCAGCCCGTGTCATGCACTTGGCCGCCGCTCGTGGGATAAAACGCCGTTTCTCTCAGGATGACAGCGGGCCGCGATTGCGCGCGCGAGTCCGGCGCAACCTCGTCGACAACCGAATCAAATTCGTGCATTGCGGAGCTATCGTAGTAAAGACGCTTGGTCATATGGTCATAGCGAGATGAAGCCATCGTGCCGAAACTTTGTTCATGGAGAGCCGGGCGTCCCCGCCCCGGCCACCACCGGCTCGGACGAACGCCGAAACCGCATCGGCAGTTTCGCGCACTGGATAAAAAAAGCCAGGCACCGGCGCTCCACTGCACACGAAAGAGCCCGTTACCGTTGCTTCCTTCCGGACCTGGCGGGGTTGGCGGGAAAACGTCGCGCGGAACCGATGCCTGACTCTACATCTTAGCAAGAGTTCGCAGAAAACAGGAATGAGCGCTCGAACTTTCGTCTATCATCAAATCCAATTATGGCCGAGTCAGAATGCCCGACTTATAAAAAGCTGAAAGAACGCGAGAATCGCGCCCACACGGCATGGACTTCCCATCTCTTCCGCAATGAAGTCAAGCCCAGGCTCTCGGAGAAGGCCAAGCGCAAGCACCAGAAAGAAGAAATGGAAGCGTACCAGCAAGCTCACAAAGCTCGTCTGGCTCACGCAAACGCGTGTCCGATCTGCAAAAGCGATGAGCGCCTGAAGCCGGATTCACTCTAAAAGCGTGCGGAAAAACTCGAGCTTCGTATCAGGGTATCGCTTTAGCGATACGGTAAGTCTTGCGAAATCAGACGCCCCTTTAGGGCTGGGCACTGACATTCCGCTTTTTCAGCAATCTGTTTAGCCGCCCGGGTAAGAAAGCGGCGCTAAAGCCACTTTTTCCGCAGCCTGCCCAAGCGCTCTCAATCCACCTGGGGCATGCTCTGACAAGAATCTGTCCGGAAGCATTCTGGATGAAGAGCTCTTCAGCGCACCACCAGCACTTCACGCATGGCGTCGCGAGCCAGAAAGAACTTGATGGAAGCGAAATCGCGAAAGAGGTTTTCAATGTGCCGATTGTTAAACACGCGCTGCAAGCGCGGAGACTGCTTCTCGGATGGGGGACGCCCAGGGGGCGCGAACTTTACTTCCTGCATCTCCAGGACGTCGCTCTCGGTCACGTGATAGCGATAGCAGGTCGAGTCCGGCCCGGCATCACGCGTGTGAAAGAACGCCAGCAATACTCCTCCCGGCTTCATCACCGACCACAAACGGTCGATGGTGGGCTTGACGAGGCTCTCTTCCATGTAATCGGGCAGATTCCAGCACAACACCACATCGAAGTGAGCGTTCGGATATCCCAGGTTCTCGTCCAGGAACTTCTTGCTGTCTACCACCTGATTGCCCGCGTCGTCTTTGACGCGAAGCCCAGGGTCGAGTGACGAGCGTAACAGATCTTCGCTGTAATTCTTGTGTCCCCTGTCGGTAAGAAATCGGATATTGCCGGGAGAAGTCGAGCCCATGTCAAGCACACACAGACCCTCCTGCGAGTTCAATATCCGCGCAACCTCACCCATGCCGCTCGATCGCCGGGTTAGCTTTCGTTGCGATTCGGGCGCTGCCTGGTTAGAAGAACTTCGAAAAAATTTCATCACGTTGTCAGAAACAGATGCCATGTTCCGTAACGAGTGATCAGCTATCAGCCCTCAGCAATCGGTACGACGGGCCATGCGCGATCAATTCTCAAGCAGACGCGGGCGCCGCTTTTCCTGCCTCTTTTTTGATGTCAACCTTCCCTTTCAGGAAAGCACCTTCTTCAATGGCGATGCGTTGCGTGATCACATCGCCTGTCACCACTGCCGACTTCTGCAATTCCACGCGATCGGAGGCATTCAAGCTTCCTTCCAACTTCCCCTGAATCACCACCGACTTGGCAGTGACGTCCGCCTTGACTCTCCCGTTCGGCCCGACGGTCAGGCGGTGGTCGCGCAGCTCAATTTTTCCTTCAACGTTGCCATCCACATACAAGTCTTCGGAGCCTGACAGCTCTCCTTTAATAACCACCGACTTGCCGATGTGGGCGCCGTTCCCGGTCTGCGGAACATCCATGCTGAGCCTCCAAGCCCCTCGCGCCTTAATCGACGCGAATCCATCGATTGTAAATCATTCCGCCTTTTGCGGCTCGGAGCGATGCCGGAAACCATTACTCATCATGTACTTAGCGGACCGGCACTAAAGCCTGATCGACGGCTGCGGCTGGTTTGCTACCATCGTCGTAACGGGCTACGCGGCCCGGCTTAGTCATGGGAGCTGTCAACCTTATCTCACGCCGGTCTGGTTCAGGAAATGCGTGGCGCAATCGGGCTCGCAATCTCGCATGCGTTCTCGCCCACGCCGGCGTTTGTATTCTCGTGCTCACCGCCACCACCTCGCCGGTCCAGTCACAGTCAGTGGGAGGTTCTTCCTACCAGGATCCGGCCAAACTGATGCGCAAGGCGGTGCAAAACGAGGTCCAGGCGTCCAATGATGACAGCGTTCACTACCTGTTTCGCGGAATCAAAACGACGCCTCAGGGGTCCACCACCCGACTCTATGTAGAGACCAAAGAAGCTACCGCCGGGTTGGTGATCGCCTACAACGGCAACCCTCTGACACCGGAGCAACGCCAGGCCGAGGAGGCGCGCGTCGAACGCTTCATCGATAATCCCGAAGAGCTTAGAAAGAAGCGCGAGCAGGAGCATGAGAGTGCCGAACGCACGCTGCGGATCATGCGCGCCATGCCCGACGCGTTCTTGTTCGAATACGCAGGGGAAGAACAAGGGCGGGAAGGTGTTGGCCGCGCCGGTGACCCGCTGGTCAAATTGCAGTTCCGGCCCAACCCCAACTATCGGCCGCCGTCGCACGTAGAAGACGTGCTGACCGGCATGCAAGGCTATGTTCTGGTCGACGCCGCGGGTTACCGCATCGCGAGCATCGACGGTACCCTGGTTAAGGAAGTTGGCTTTGGCTGGGGAATTCTGGGACACCTCGATCGCGGCGGACATTTCATGGTTCAACAGCAGGAGGTCGCCGATAAGGATTGGGAAATTTCAAGCATGACTTTAAAATTCACCGGGAAAATTCTATTGCTGAAGACTCTCAACATCAGCTCGACGGAAGTTTTCAGCGGCTTCCGGCAGGTCCCTTCCAACCTCACATTCGCCCAGGCCATGGAACTGCTGAAGAAGGAAGAATCTTCGTTAGCCGAAAGTCCCGCTGCCAGCAAAGTGGCGAGTAAATGAGTGCCAGTGTCAACGGCCGCTCGCGCAAGTCTGCGTGGGGACAGGCGCCCTGGGCTGTCCAGCCAACCACAGCTCGCCTGTTCGTGTGGTGACGGGGCCCCGGCCCGTCTGCGGGGCAAAGTCAAAGTCCCGCCACCACACAACCAGCTGTCGGCGCCGTGAACCCCCTGTCCGTAAATACCTGCCTCAGATGGTCATCCCGACCCTGAGCGAAAGTTGCACAGCGAGGGCCCTCGTTTTCCCCGCGATGTGCTAGGATTTCCCCGCTCGAAATGCCTCCTCCCGCACCGTGAACTTGCGCACCAAATCCTCGCGCACCTGATAGCCGGTTCCGGGCGCATCACCGACGGCGATCATTCCATCAGGCCGTACTTCCACTTCCGGTTCGATGATGTCTTCTTTCCAATAACGCTTCGAGGCCGAGACATCTCCCGGCAAGCGAAAATTTTCGAGCGTCGACAAAGCAATATTGTGGGCTCGTCCTATCCCGGATTCCAGCATCCCGCCGCACCACACGGGAACGTTGTGCCGCGCGGCGACGTCGTGTATTTTTTTCCCCTCGCCGAAGCCGCCCACCCGCCCGACTTTGATATTGAGAATGCGGCAAGCCGCAGTTTCAAGCGCAAAATTGGCGTCGCGCGCATTCAAAATCGATTCGTCCAGGCAAATCGCAGTCCGAATGGATTTCTGGAGCCGCGCGTGCAAGTAGATTTCATCGTTCCACAGCGGCTGTTCAATCATCAGCAAATTGAAAGCATCGAATTTGCGCAGGTGCTCAACCTCGTCCAGCGTGTAGGCGGAATTCGCATCCACGCTGAGAACGATATCGGCCCAGCGCGCGCGGATTCTCTCCAGAACATTCACATCCCATCCGGGCTTTACCTTGATCTTGATCCGCCGGTATCCTGCCGCCAGTTCGGTTTCGATCTTCTCGAGAAGTTGCTCCGGCGAGTCTTGGATGCCGATCGAAACGCCGCAGGCAATCTCGCGCCGCGTTCCTCCCAGCAATTTCCAGAGTGGCTGCTGCTTCTGTCGCGCCTCCGCATCCCACACCGCATTTTCGAGTGCGGCCTTGGCCATGCGGTGCCCACGGACCCGGGCAAACCCCGACGCACAATCCCGTCCAGCATCCAATTCGCTTTGCAGCAGCAGGGGCGCCAGATAATTCTTGATCGTCGGCCAGGCGGTTTCGGTCCATTCCGGACTGTAATACGGATCTTCCCCGGCCACGCACTCGCCCCAGCCCCGCACTCCATCGGCCTCGACACTCACCAGCAGGATCTTGCGGCTGTAAACACGGCCAAAGCTCGTTTCAAAAAAATGCACGAGCGGCATATGAATTTCACGCAGAGTTATGGATTCGATTTTCATAATCTAGTAGCGCTCGTATCCGACCGGCCAGCCGCGTCTCTACGGTATTTTGGAGGCCCGCTAATACCGCCTCGCTTCGTCCCATTCTCCCAGCAGAAACCGCCCATTCCCGCGCTCGTCGCGTTCGTAGCCAAGTACGCTCAATCCGTCGGCGAATGCCCGCTGTAAGTGCCCCCGATTGTCGTCTTGCACCGCCAGCGCCCGTGCCCGTGTGGTAGCATCTGCCTTCCATTCGCCGATCTGAGCCGGAACCTCAACTCGTACTCGCCATTCGAATTCCACTCGCGGAGCACCCGCCAAAACCGCGTCAACTCGTTTCGACTTCATCCACCACTCCGCCACCAGCCGGTCGCTCGGCAAACCGCCCTGCAGCGGCGACGATGTGATTCCGTACTGGTTCACGTTATAGCGGCGCGCGATGGCTCCCAGTTTTTCGATATTCAGATACGCATTCTTGATCTCCAGCGGATCGAACGTCCACTCCATCAATTCGAAACCTCGCGCCAGAGCATCGTCACGCTGATAGAGCTTCAGCCGCCGTCCCAGTCCGCGATTTTGATATTGCTGACGAACAGCCAGCATCTGCGAATGCAGGTAAGGATGCCCATTTCTCATCCCCGGAATCGCGAGCGCAAAGCCGATCAGTTCGTTTGACTTGTTTCTTTCGCAATCCCTGGCTTCGTTCGTCCGGCCCTCGCTTGCATCTTTTCCTCGGTCGCTCCTTGGAACAAACGCCCCCATCACCTGGCCGCCGATTTTCGCCGCCACCACAAACATGCGCTCCGGAACCAACTCAGCATCCGAAAACTTCCACACTTCTTTCTGCAGCGCAAAACAAGCCTGCATATCCTCGAGCGCCTCGCACTTGCGTATAGTCACTTCGTCGGACGACAGCACGCCGGCGGATGCGATTCTGGAGGATGCCCCGGGTCCATGGACGGTCACGGCTGTTTTTCCTGCTTCTTCGACTCCTGCCACAATGTTTCCAGTTCCTCGAGCGACGCTTGTTGCGGCGCTCGCCCGCCGGCAGCGAGCCGCTCCTCTATCCATTGAAAGCGGCGCTTGAACTTACGGTTCGTCTTCCGCAACGCCGACTCGGGATCAAGCGAAAGAAAGCGCGCAATGTTCACCAGAACAAAGAATAGATCCCCCACCTCATCTTCCAGACGAGCGTGCAGCTCTGGCGAAACCTGCGGCTTCCCCGACCCGGCGATCCCAGATCCCGGCCGCCCACCGACAGGCGCGGCCCTCAGTTCCTCGCGCAGTTCGAGTTCTGCGCGCAGCTCGGCGGTTTCCTCGGCAAGCTTTTCGAACAAACCTTCAATCTCCGGCCAGTCGAAGCCCACACGCGCCGCTCGCGAGCTGAGCTTATAAGCCTCCATCAAGGCGGGAATCTTCGAAGAAACGCCCGCCAGCACAGATTGCGGGTCATCCGCGGGGTGCCCCGGTCCTTGCGCTGTTTGCAAGGGGCGGGTGTCGGCGTCATCGGTCCGCCTGGCCGTCTCCTCAACCGACGTCTGCCGTTTCGCTTTCTCTCGCGCCTTCAGCTCTTCCCAGTTGCGCAGGACCTCAGCCGAAGTGTCCGCCTTCAGGTCACCAAACACGTGCGGATGTCGATCCACCAACTTATTGGCAAGCCGATCGAGAACGTCGTCCACCGAGAAATGGCCCGCCTCGCGCGCCATCTCGGAATAAAACAGCACTTGCAGCAGCAGGTCGCCCAATTCGCCCGTCAACTCCGGCCAATCGCGGTTGTCGATCGCTTCGAGGACTTCGTAAGCTTCTTCGAGCGTATAGGGCTTGATAGTATCGAAAGTCTGCTCGCGATCCCAAGGGCAACCGCCCGGAGCCCGCAACCGTGTCATGATCTGAACCGCTCGCTCGAATCGTTCGCCTGTAGTGGGCATTCTGTTCAATGTAAATGAGGAGAATCGACGGAGCAATCGTACGAGTGTGGACGGGCGCCTCGCCCCTCCAGGCCGAGCAATGCTCGGCACAATTCGTCAACTGCTCTTATTCCGACCGCACCGAGTGAACCAGCAATTCCGTTTCATCCGAGATGATCGCGTCGACGCCCCACTCCGCGAACTCTCGCATGCGGTCCCCTCGATTCACCGTCCAAACCATGATTCGTTTTCCTGCCGCATGACCCTGTTCGACCAATGTCCTGTCAACCAGCCCGAATTGAGGAATCACCCACTCTGCCTGCGTCTGACGCCAACCGCAAAGTTGATCCGCCGACTCGCAAAGAAATCCTAGAGGAACCGCGGGGTCCAGCCCGTGGAGTACCCTAAGGACATCGGGAAGAAACGACGAGACCACATACCCGTCCTGCGGAGTATGCTTGCGCAACGCCGCGAGCGTCTGCGCCTCCAGTCCCGCCACCTTCAACTCAATATCAAGAAACGCCCGATCGGCAAATTGCCGCAAGACATCTTCCAGCGTGGGCAAGGGAAGGCTTTCCGACGGCGTAGCGACAATCTCCAGTCCATTGAAAGTCGCATCGTGGCAAATTACGGCCTCATCGTCGGCCGAACGCCGCAAGTCAAATTCAAACCCGTCGCAGCCATGCCGCAAACAAAGTTCGAACGACGCCAAAGTATTTTCAGGAACGCCCCGGAAGGCCCGAGCTCCGCGATGCCCCAGGAGAAAAGGTGCCATGGAAGGTCTCAGTTGGTCCTAAGTTCGCGCCCTCAGTTCTCAGCAAAACCTCCCGCCCCTCAGACTGAGAACTGAGAACTGGGAACTGAGCACTTTTTTATCAGTCCAAATCGAAATCCCGAAGCGGCCTTCCCGTGTCGGGAGTTTCCTTGGCCTTCTTTACAGCCTCCTGGAATTTCTTTTCCAGCAATTCCGCGGCATGCTTCTGCGCTTCCATCGACTGTTCGAAAATGGAATCGCGCCGGCTGTCGTGCTCTTTCATGGCGCGAGCCGCTTCTTCCATATCGTTGAAGGTTTTCGGCTTGACGGGAGCGCTGTGCGCAATGATGCTGCGAGTGGCCACGTCAATTTTCATGAGCGCGCCGCAGCACGGGCAGGTCACTTCAAAGTTCGAGTCACGAAAATCAGACTCACGACGATGGGATTCGCGTTTTGCCACACCGCGATCATATCGTAATCCGCCTCACTGCGGGTGGAGCCGAATCGGCAGGATATGGAACACATACAGCATCTCCCAACCCAGCAGCCCGATCGAAACCAGCACCACGAGAATCGCCAGCGTCTCGCCAAAGCTGAGGCCAGATTTGCCCGGTTCAAAGTGGCGCGCGCCCAGACTCAGAATGTTCAGCGTCGCAAAACCAAATACCAGCGTCCAAAGAATGTTGTAGATTTCCTCGCGGTTTGTTCTGACGAGGAACATGGCGGGCAGCACTCCAACAGCAAGCGCCCTCCCAGCCAAATCGGCCCAGCGATGGACACGTCCGAGGGCAAAAAATAACGATGCACAAGTCTGTGAGTCAGTCATTAAGGGTCGTAGCAGTCTCATGCAGAAAATTTGATAGTACCGTGTTTGCCGTGTCCAAGTCAGCCAGGCTGCAAGAAAAAAGCACCCCGCCGGTAACTACGGTTGATTTTCTCATGATGCTCACAGAGGATAGTAGCCGAGATATTGCCCGAGAAAGCGCGCTAGAGAATATGCGAGATCGTCCGATGCGAGATGGTCAACAATGATCGTTAACTTCGCCGAGCGGGCGCACAACCACAATTGGGAGCTCGACCCGGTCACTCGATCCTTGCTCGACACCGATTTCTACAAGCTTCTGATGCTTCAGTTCATTTGGAAGCATTATCCGACGACGCATGTGTCGTTCTCTCTGTTCAACCGCTCCACTTCTGTGCGCCTCGCAGAGATGTTTTCGCGCGAAGAGCTGATCCACCAGATGGAGCACGCTCGCCGCCTGCGCTTTCGCAGATCGGAACTCGTGTGGTTGGCTGGCAACACCTTCTACGGCCGCCGCGGCATCTTCGAGCCTGCCTTTCTGGAATGGTTGGAACGAGACTTCCGATTGTCGGACTATGAACTGTCGATCAAAGACGGGCAATTCCACCTGGCATTCGACGGCCTGTGGACAGAGACCACCATGTGGGAGCTCTACGCTCTTGCGATCATGGGCGAGCTCAAAACCCGAGCCGGATTAAAAAAACTGCGAGAGTTCGGCCTCGACATTTTGTACGCCAGGGCAAAGACAAAACTCTGGGGCAAGATCGAACGGCTGCGCGGAGTTCCCGGCTTGGCTGTCGCCGACTTCGGAACCCGCCGCCGTCATAGCTTCCTTTGGCAGGAGTATGTGGTGAACGCGATGGCGGCGAATCTCGGCAGCGCCTTCACGGGAACATCGAACACCTTCATCGCCCATAAGCATGATTTGGAAGCCATCGGAACCAACGCTCATGAGATTCCCATGGTCCTCGCCGCACTGGCGCCAAACGATGACGACGCTGCGCTGAAAGCGTCTCAGTACCGCGTCCTGGAATTGTGGCAAGCCACCTACGATGGCGCTCTTCGCATCATGCTTCCCGATACTTTTGGAACCACGCAATTCCTCGAAAATGCTCCCGACTGGGTGGCCGATTGGACAGGCCAGCGCATCGACAGCAAAGATCCCTACGTTGGAGGCGACGAATATATTCAATGGCTCAAGGCTCGCGGCCGGGATCCGCATGATAAACGCATCATCGCCTCCGACGCACTCGACGTCGATGACATTCTCGGCTTGCATGCCTATTTTGGCGGAGCGTTTTCGGGAGGAGCCACAAGAGCAGATTTCCGCAGCCCTGCCGATTTCGACGATCCCAAGAAATGGACTCCCGGCCGCCGCATTCGGTTCAGCGCCGGTTGGGGAACTTTACTGACCAACGATTTCCGCGGCTGTGATCCCGCCGACTCCAGCGACTTTGATCCTGTCAGCCTGATCTGCAAGGTAACGACCGTGGAAGGCAAGCCCGCCGTGAAGCTCTCCGACAATTACGCCAAGGCGCTGGGTCCGCCGTCAGAAATCGAACGCTACCGCCGCGTGTTCGGCACCAAAGGACTTAGCAACATCCCTGTGATTACGTGAATAACCTCATGCCAGCCCAGCCCCCGAATGCCATTCCTGACTTCCTTTACGGCACAGCCTGGAAGGAAGATCGCACGCCGGCCCTGACCGAACTCGCGCTCCGCACGGGTTTTCGCGCGATCGATACCGCGAACCAGCGACGGCATTACTTCGAAGCAGGAGTGGGCCAGGGATTAGCAGCCGCGTATCGCGCTGGGGTCGTTACCCGCGATGATCTTTTTCTGCAAACGAAATTTACCTACCGGCAAGGTCAGGATCATCGCCTGCCCTACGATCCCGCAGCGGCGCTCGCTCGTCAGGTCGAGCAGTCGATGTCCAATTCGCTCGACCATCTTGGTACCGACCAGGTCGACAGCTACGTACTGCACGGGCCGCTGTCAAACCATGACTGGACCGACGCCGACTCCGAAGTCTGGGAGGCTATGCGCAAAGAGCGCGACAGCGGCCGTACCCGTTTCATCGGCGTGAGCAACGTTTCGCTGCAGCACCTCCAGCAGATGGCGGTCAGCCGGGCCGAACTTCCGGCGTTCGTGCAAAACCGCTGCTATGCCCGCTTCGGCTGGGACCGCGCCGCGCGCCAGTTCTGCCGTGAGAACGAAATTATCTATCAGGGATTCTCGCTTCTAACCGCAAATCAGGAGGTGCTGCACCATCCACTGATCGCCAGTGTGGCGGCGAACATCAAGGCATCCCCGGCCCAGGTAGTTTTCAGTTTCGCGCGCAGCATCGGGATTCTTCCTCTTACTGGCACGTCTGACGCCGAACACATGCAGCAGGACCTGGCTAGCCGCAGTCTCGTGCTACCGGGCGAAACCGTGCGGGCAATAGAGTCTCTAGCCGGCTAGAATGCGCTTGGTATCAAGATAGAACGCGTGTTTGTTGGGTGGCGGGGCTTTGCCCCAACGGGGTGGAGCCCCGTCACCACACGAACTGTTTCCCGTCCAGCCGGGGGCCGCGTAGCGTGTTCAATTGATTGCGGTCGGATGATTGCCAGCAGGGATGCGACCTTCGTCGATCGAACCTTCAAGCCGTCCCGGTGTTAGCCAGCGCTTCCACCGCTTCCCAGGTCGTGCCAAAAGTTACGAAGAAATCGGTCACCTTTGTGATTTCCATAATCTTGCGCACGCGTGGCTTCACTCCCGTCAGCACCAGGCACCGACCTGTTTTCTGGTGCGACACATACGTCGCAACTAACGACCCCAATCCTACCGAATCAATATAAGGCACATCGGACAAATCCAGAATCATCGTTTCGGCGTGCTCGTGGCGCACGGCACGCTCGAATTGCGGAGCAGTCTCCATGGTGATCGGGCCGCGCAGCAACAGAATCCGCTGATCGTCCGCAACCCCCTCGTAGCGCTCGACGGTGAGTTCCTGGAATGCCATGGCAGCCCCCCGATTGTAGGTCACTCTGCTCTTGCTGTCATCTCCGCAACTGATTCTTCTTCATGCCCGCATTCGCTTACTGCGGTTTCTTGCCGTCTGGGTAAACAGAGTACTGCTCCCCCGGATGCTTCAGCTTTACCGTGATTTCCATCTCCGCCTTATTGATTTCGTAGTCTTCCCCAAACGTCTGGAAATGCGGCGCCAACACCTGCACTCGCAACGGTCCATAAGGAATGTCATCCACGCTCGTCTTCCCTTCTGCGTCCGTCTTGAAATCCATCTCTCCCTTGTCCTGCTTGCCCTTCTGCTTTACGGGATGCAACACGACCTCCGCGTTCCTCACCGGTTTGCCGTCGGAGTCGCGCACGACCACAAATTGCAACTTCGCCATTGGCCCTTCATCATCCTGAGCCCATGTCAACCCAATCATGGCGAGTCCCAACGAAGTCGCCATCGCGATCGTTCGAAAATAATTTCTTTTCATAAATCTTCCACCCTCTCTAAAAACGGTGCGGCCTGGTGCCCGACTAGCACGCGACCAACGCGGTACTACCGAGACGCAGCCAGTCGCGTGTCTACGGGAAAAGCGCATAGAGTCCCGTGGTTGGATGACTACTGCGGTTTCTGCGGCGGGGGCTTTTTGTCATCCCCGCTGGTCGAATTTCCGTTGTACGTCGAGTACTGTCCTCCCGGACGTTTGAGCTTCACCATGATTTCCAGTTCCGGCTTGTTGATCTCGTAATCTTCCCCAAAAGTCTGAAAACCCTGCGCCAGCACCTGCACCCGCAACGGTCCATAAGGAATCCCGTCAATATTCGTCCGTCCGTCGTTGTCGGTCTTCAACTCCATTCCACCGCGCGCCTGCTTGCCTTTGCTCACCGGATGCAGCACCACGGCCGCATTCCGCACCGGCTTGCCGTTGTAGTCCTTCACCACAACAAAGCGCAGTTCTGCCATCGGACCTTCGTCATCATCCTGAGCCACCACATGAATCAGGCCAAACCCGAACATGATGACCACTGCGTGCAGAATCAAAAAACTCCTCTTCATAGCCACATATTCTAGCGAGACCCTGTCGGATGAACAAACCATCTGCGCGTTCATGTTTGACGGTGGGTTCAGCGTCTGAAAAGTTCGAGTATACCTCGCAGGAGATGAGTCGGGCCCTCGCCTGTCTAGCCTGCCGGGCGAGCACGGCCCTTAGGCAAGGGCTTTTCCCGACCGAAACTACCAAGAATTACTGTGCCGGCTTCGGGATGGGCTGGCCGAGATAAGGGACGGTATTCGCCGCCAGACCCTTTGCTGGTCGGGCCTTCGACACAGGTTGGCCGCTCGCGTCCAAATAAGTGACGGTGTCGCCCGCGATCAAATCGTCATGGAGATGGGGGGAACGTCCCGTTTTGCGGACGGCAGAGGCTTTAACAACTACGTCCTGGGCAGTAATGATCGTCGAATTCCCCGTTTTGGGGGGATCATTTTCGAAGACGGCGGCCGGTGAGTACGAATCGATGGATGGAACCGCGATCTCTTCCCCCCCTGACTCCGGAACCGCAGTGGGAGTTTTTTCGAAGCGGTTTACGCCGAGCGCGAGCCCGAGAGCCAGCGATACCATAATGGCCGTCGCTATAGTGATCCGCAGTGGCGGAGTTTTCCCAGGCAGGGGCACCGGTTCGCTGAGAGGCCCCGCGCCCGAGCTCACGGGCTCTTCCGGAAGCTTAACCACCTCAATGGTTTCCGGTGCCCTGGGCTCGAAATCTGCCAATGGGGCTCTCAGATGATGCACAAAGTCAAGAGAAGCCGAACGGCCGCCGTTACGCGCTTCCACCCTCGCGACCAGCCGGTTTCCAGAATCTTCTTCGACCCTCAACTCCAAATCGGCGAAATCGCCCGGCACCGAATCAGGAGCAACGACTTCGACGGCGTACCCGCGCGCAATGAGATCCAGCGCCAACTGTCGGGCGCATGTCTCGGATCGCGTAATGATTCTTGCCACTGGCATTACTGATCTAGCCTCGGCCTGAACCGCGTCACTTTGCCGCACGATTGAGGTTGGACTCTCAGCCGCGTTAGCGGTATTGCTCCAGCACTTGAACAGCACGGTTCAAAGCCGCCGCGAGAGTTGCAATTTGCTGTTCAGTCCGGCGAAGATCATTTCGATCAATCGCCTCGTTCACTCCGGGAACCACCACCGCTGCGTAACCGGTGTACTGTCCCGGAGCGTAAATGGCATGATGAAACCACGGACGGTTCGGAAGTCCCTCTGGAATCAGGAGCGCCCGTTCTGCATCGCGAAGTTTAACATTGATTCGGTCCGGCTGTCCCGGCATTTTGCGTTGCTTCTGCAGTATCTTTGCGCCGGCTTCCTGCAGGCGACGCGCGCCTTCGACGGCTGCTGCAAAGTCCGGACTCTTGTCTCCGAAGCGGTCTTTACTCTTGGACCTGGCGCTCTCGAGGTAGACCAGAATTTCCTTCCCGTAGTTCTCGTAATCGTAGGGCAGCACGTCAGCGCTCGACATGCGCACAATTTCCAAGCCATAGATGCGCGCCATCTCCTGCTCGTAGCGGAAGTCGGGATCGCCGAATTTCTTGAACCATGCGAAGTCATCGAACGTGGAATGATACACACCATAATCGCCGTTCGAACTGATATCGGTTGACGGCACTCCCAGATGTTGCAGGAAGACAGAGTAATCGGACCCACTGCCGAGATCGCCGACGGGCACATCGTTTTGCCTTGCATTTGGCAGCTCACGGAAACTCGCCGTTTCCTGAGGATGGTTACCCTCCGCGCTAAGTGCGGTTGCCTTCTTCCATGCGTCGTACACGGTTGCACCTTGGGGCGAGGGCACGGCCTTGGCGATCTCGCGAACAAATTCTTTTAGAGTGGGGACTCCAGAGGCTCCGAATTTCTTGCCCGATACGCCAACATCCATATTGAAATACGCGGCGGCATTTCCCAGTTCCTGGGCGTGATCCTCGCCCCATTCGGTCGAACCGATCAACCCCTCTTCTTCCGCGTCCCAGCTTCCGATCACGATCGTACGTTTCGGCTTCCAGCCGGACTTCAGAAGCTCGCCCAGCCCGTGCACCGACTCCAGCATCGCTGCCGTTCCGCTATTTGGATCCACCGCTCCATAGACCCAGGCATCGCGATGATTGCCCGCCACCACCCATTCATCGGCAGAGGAGCCTGGAACTCTGCCGATTACATCCCAAATCGTGCGGAACTGGTAATCCTGCTTAAGGTGCATCCTCACTTTCGCGGGTCCGGGACCCACGTGATAAGTAAAGGGCAACGCGCCCTGCCACTCGCGTGGCGATGGCGGCCCGGCGAGATGCTCCAAAATCGGCGAGGCGTCGGCGTAGGAAAGCGGCGTTACCGGAATTTTCGGCATCTGCTCGGATTCAGCCGGCGACAGGCGCTTGGAGTCCGGCAACGCTGAAATGGACGCTACGCCCGGTGTGGTCGGATCTCCGGGAAACTGGAACATGAAGCCCACCGATCCACGCTGTACGCCGCTCGCCGGACGCCACGGCCCTTTCGGATAGGCGTCCCCGCGATAGTAGCCGTCATCTTTCGGGTCCGAATAGATGATGACTGCGGCGGCCCCACGCTCCTGCGCCACGAACGCTTTCACGCCACGAAAATTCTGCCCATAGCGAACGACAACGATTTTGCCGCGCACATCGACATTCATCTGCTTCAGCTTGTCGAAATCATCGGGCGAGCCGTAGTTTGCATAGACGACATCCGCCTCGGCGTCGCCCGACGGAGACATGCCGTTGTAAGCAGTCACGACGCGCGGATCGTCCTGATACCGGTCTCCGTCGACGTGCTCGCGACGCGGGCCATGCATCTCAACTCCGGGCGGCGCGGTCATATCCACACGAATTTCCGCTGGATAGTTAAACCACACTTTATATTCCACAATTTCAGTGTCCAGTCCAGCATCGCGAAATTTCTGCGCCACGTAATCGGCCGTCGCTTTGTCCTCGGGAGAGCCGGCGATATGGGGTGCCTGGGTCAAAATCCGAAGATGCTCTTCGGCTAGCTTCGGATCGGGCACA
>Ga0302326_10011826_pt1 | contig 18712 bp, 11 predicted proteins | sample Palsa_T0_3_FD_202264 | JGI IMG/M metagenome (GOLD analysis project Ga0302326, IMG submission 202264) | Peat permafrost microbial communities from Stordalen Mire near Abisko, Sweden - Palsa_T0_3 | ecosystem: Environmental > Terrestrial > Soil > Palsa > Peat permafrost | place: Sweden: Abisko...
GTCGGCGCGGGCCTCCCATTAAGGACCGCATCCACATTGTCGAGGGCCAGCATGCCCATCGCTGTCCGGGTTTCGATCGTGGCGCTACCTATGTGCGGCAATAGAAATGTATTTTTCAGCAAAACGTATTCCGGGTTAAGTTTGGGCTCGCCTTCAAACACGTCAAGCCCTGCAGCGGCGACCCTCCCGCTCTTTAAAGCAGCGATGAGATCGTCATCGGCCACTAATCCGCCGCGAGCGGCGTTCACCACGATGGCCCCGGGAGGCAGGAGGCTTATGGCTTGGGAGTCCAAGAAATGATTAGTCTGGGGAGTTTCCGGAGCGTGCAGGCTCAAGAACTGGCTTACGCGGAGCAGGTCCGACGGATCCTTATGGTAGACGGCGTCTCCTGCGATTTCCGACGATATCTCAGTAGGGTTGCAATAGTGAATCTTCATTCCGAATCCTCGCGCTCGACGCGCCACGGCTTGTCCCACGCGTCCCATTCCGAAAATGCCGAGGATCTTGCCGCCAACTTGCCATCCCAAAAGCATGTCGGGACTCAGGGGCTTCCATGCCCCTGTTCGCACCAGTTCCTGGGCCTCGTAAGCGCGACGCGAGGCACCCAGCAAAAGCAGCATGGCGATGTCCGCGGTTGCTTCGTGGTTAACACCCGGAGTATAGGCGACTGAGATTTTCCTGCGAGCCGCGGCTTCCAGATCAATATGCTCAAAACCTACCGAGTAGGTGGCGATGATTTTTACCGTGGGCGAGACTTTCTCAAAAAATTCGGAGTCCAACTGATCTGCCAGCGTGATGAACAGGGCGTCGGCTCCTTCGGCTACACGGAGCGGTTCCTGCTGGCTGAAGGGAAACCGGTTGGGATTTCGCCGGGCGGTGTAGTCGCGATCAATACGGTCTTCAATCTCTTTCGTATAGTGGCTGGTTACTACCAGAATGGGTTTCGTCACACGTAACCTCCTGCCGTGGAGCTGTTCATTTATCAATTGGGGTACGGCACGCGCAGCAGGGTGCCTGAAGTTGACGGCAGAACGTAACGGAGACCGGCGTAGACCATGCTGAGATGCGCATTCCTGGGGCCACCCGGAGCCACATACCAAGGAGCGCGCGTCAGATAAGAATATTGTGTGTAATACTGCAGTGCTCCGTATCTCTCGTTCTTCCAAAAAGTCAGCAGCCAATCGAACGTGATCTGCTGGATGGCACGGTTATTTGTATTGGGTGAACCGGGACCGCCATAACCGATAATTGTTCCGGGATGAGCGGTGTTTGTCGTGTCGGGGAAGAAATTCCGTCCGTAATAATCCGCGCCATAGTAAATGGCGAACGCCTCCTTCGGGCTCGCTCTCCACTCGAGACCTGCAGAGCCCGCTCCGGCATGTAGCATGGAAAGGTTCACGTCGGTACCGGCAGCGTCAGGGTGAACCACAAGTTCCGGTCCCGTTCCTACAAGGTAGTGAGCACCACCGTCGCTCCAAAAAACGTTCGCGAGGAGAACGAGCTTATTCGGTATCAATTCGTAGTTCGTCGCGAATTGGCCACCACCACCGAATGATTTGTGCGTCTTGAATACACTCGATCCAATGGGCATCACCGAGGCCTGGGCGCCGGTAAAAACCCCTGTAAGTTCCGCATGAAAGTGTCTGGCGGCGAGATTTGTGTCGTAAGTGGTCTTGGCGATAATGTCTGGCATAAGGTTAGCCGCTCCCGCGTTGGCGTTGTTATCGAACTGCGAACCAACTGCAGTGAACTGTGCAGGGAGAGCGACATAGGTGCCGATATATTGGTTGGAATTTTCAATACCTGCCCCAATTGCCCAATGTTCGTTGACGTGGTAAGCGACGCGGAACTCGGCCGCTCGGGTATAGGGCACTCCGACGCCGAGGTTCTGATCCTCGTTGTACGTGACGGCCAAATCGGAGGGCATTGGGCCGATGCCATCACGGTTGGGCGTCAGCCAGCTCCAGGTTTGTCCGCCTAAGAACTCCCACTTGCCGCGCTTTGCGTACCCGAAGTACAGACGCAATCGATTCGTAAGACCGTTCACGCTTTGATACGCGCCGGGAGCGCTGTTCCCGCTGAAATCGCCTTCGACGTAGCCAATGATGTCATTGCCTCTAAAGTGGTCTTCGACCTTCACCGAGAGACGGGAGAACTGTGCCGTGGTGCGCAACTCCGTGACGCGTCCAGCAGCAGTGTTGCCGAAAGGTATGCCGGCGAAATTGGTGGCGATGTTGCTCTGAGTGTTTGTAGTCCGAAAAATATTCTCGAAATCGACGAACCCTCCGGGGGTCAGCACAGCATCGCCGACTTTGATGGATCCTGCCGAAGTTTGCTCTCCATCCTGCTGCGTCTGCTGATCAGCGGAGCGGGTCACGGCGTTGGCAGTGCCGTTGGACCGAACCACTTCGGCAGCGGGTATCAATGCCGCACCAACGGCGCCCGACTGGCCGCTTTTCAATTGCGCCTTCAAGGTTTGGATTTCTTGCTGTTGTGCCGCCACTTGCTGCTGGGTTTGCAAAAGTGCCTGGCGCAGAGCCTCCAGCTGAGTTCCAACATCTGAGCTGCTCGTAGAAGAATCGGCTGGATGCGCGGCAGTCTGGCCATACGCCAGGCCAGGCACCATCAACAGGAGCCATACACTTCGTATAAGGTTTCGCATCGTAAACCTCAGTCTCATTAATTGCGTGACACTCGCCTAAAGTCGTCACCTACACGAGCCGCCGGGGATTGGCACACACCCACCTGGGCGTGTGGCAATCCCACGGAGCTGCAGTCTGATGAAGACTGCCTCGGCAAAGGCGGCCACAACCATCTCGAATATCGGTCTAGAGCGAGTCCAGCGCCGCGCCGGTGTGTCGAATATTGCCCTCGATCGTGGCCACCACTTCTTCGATGTTCCCTGAGAGCACCATCCTTCCCATGGCCAGCGCGAAGCCCACGGCTTGCGACCGGTCGGCATGCGAAGGAATCGAAAGAGCATTTGGATCGGTCACAACATCGATGAGCGCAGGCCCGGAATGCTCGAGCGCCTTCTTGATACCCGAGTTCAAATCAGCGGGGTTTTCGATTCTTACACCCATGATGCCGATGGCTTCAGCAAGCTTCGCAAAGTTTGGATTCTTCAGGTCCGTTTGAAAGTCGGGGAGTCCCGCGGTTTCCATCTCGAGCTTCACCATCCCTAGAGCGCTGTTGTCGAACACCACCATTTTGATCGGGAGGTTGTATTGCGTCACGGTCAGGATGTCGCCCATGCTCATCGCAAAACCGCCATCGCCGCACATGGCGATAACCTGGCGTCCGGGATAGGCACACTGGGCGCCAATGGCTTGGGGGAGCGCGTTCGCCATGGACCCGTGGTTAAAGGAACCGATGATTCGCCGGTCCTTGGTCGCCTTGATATGCCGGGCAGACCAGACGTTGCACATGCCAGTGTCCGCTGTAAAGATTGCGTCAGGCGCCGCGTTGTCACTCAGCGTTGCCGCCACGGGCTCCGGGTGCATGGGCGTGCGTTTTCCCACGTGGTCAACGTATACATTGATTTTTCGAAGAGCTTCTTTGTGCTTGCGGACGATGGTATCCAGGTATTCTCGGTCCTGTTTTGTATCCAACATCGGCAGCAACGCTTGCAGCGTCTCGCGCACATCGCCCCAAATTCCGAGATCGAGTGTGCTTCGCCGTCCTAAGTGGTCCACCCGGATGTCGATTTGCGCGATCTTACACTTTGTCGGCAGGAATTTATCGTACGGAAAATCCGTGCCCAGGAGCACCAGAAGGTCGCATTCGTGGATCGCCTCGTAGGCCATCCCGAAACCAATCAGCCCGGTCATTCCCACGTCATAAGGATTGTCGTAATCGATGAACGGCTTTCCCCGGTAGGTATGCGCAACCGGAGATTTCACTTTCTCCGCGAGCGCGATTACCTCGTCGTGAGCGTTGGCGCATCCAATTCCGCAAAAGAGCGCAACTTTCTTGCTGCGGTTGATCAGCTCCGCCAAACTCGCTAGGTCCTTTTCACCGGGACGTATGGGCGGCCTGCGACCGACCAGAGAGCGGGGCGACCCCTCTGCAGGAAAATCCGCACCGCCAACGTCGCCGGGCAGCACGACCACGCCTACCCCGCCTTTCCCAAGCGCACTTTGCATCGCGATGTGAAGAACGCGCTCGAACTGCTTCGGGTTCGAGATCATCTCGCAATAGTGGCTGCATTCCTTGAACAAGATTTCCGGATGAGTCTCCTGAAAATATCCCGTGCCGATCTCGCTGGTCGGAATGTGTGACGCGATCGCGAGCACCGGAGCGTTGCTTCGATGAGCATCGTAAAGGCCGTTGATCAGATGCAGGCTGCCGGGGCCGCAGCTGCCTCCGCAGGCCGCGAGCTTGCCGGTGAGCTGCGCCTCCGCGCCCGCCGCATACGCGCCGGCCTCTTCGTGGCGCACATGAATCCATTTAACTTTGGTGTTTAGCCGAAGCGCATCCGTCACCGGATTCAGGCTATCGCCCAAGACACCGTAAATTCTTTCCACGCCCGCTTCGGCAAGTCTGCGAACCAATTCATCTGCAACTCTATGTGGCATTTCTCATACCTCCTCAGAATATTCATGCTCGAATTCGAATAGATCGGCTGCCGCAAAGCCGCATTGATTCCGCGCCCCGCGTTCATTTGGACGTTGGCTGCGCATGCGCTCCATGACCCGTTTCACGCAGAAAGAAACTTACGACGATTGCGAGCGCGCAGCAGCCGATCCAAAAAATCGCCCCATTCTGAAAATGCTGGTTCAAGTCCGCGGCGGTCCCGTAAGTCCTCCCGATGTGATTTGCGAAAACTGGGCCAAGGAACGCCGTAATGCCAAATACGAGGAAATTGATGCCGCCCGTTGCGCTACCCTTCACGTTGTCCGGATTCACTTCCTTGATGATGCTGTAAGGAATCATCGCCGCGCCGGATGCAATGCCGAACAGGAACATTCCGACTTTTGCCGAGAGCGGGAGCGGCTTGAACGCGATTTGGGCGGCGGCCAGGATCATGATCGCCGCGCTTCCGACGATTACCGGTTTCCGCCGTCCGATGCGGTCGGACAGCCAACCGAGAAGCGGGCATCCGACCACCCAGCCCAACGGAACCATGGAAGCGGTGACCACCGCGTTGTGATAGGTCAGTTGTAAATCCTTCTGAAATGCCGCAACTCCCCACACCATGTCGCCGATCGTGGTGGGGACGAACAGCAGTCCTGCAACGGCTCCGCAGAGGTACGACTGAGGATTCGAGAAGACAATCTTATACGGCGTGAGTAGCGAGCGGAGGCCGCCTCCCGGAGCATGGGGCGCGATTTGCTCCTTCGGTGTCGCGAGATACAAGATAACGGCATTGGCTAGGATGATCGCTCCCATCCCTACCCAGAAAACGTGAACGCCCAAGCCACGCTCGATCATCGGTCCCACGACAAACTGTCCAGCCGATCCTCCGAGCATTCCGACGCACTGCGTGGCGCCAATCGCCGTCGCAAGGTAACGCGCGGGAAATCCGTGCGCGGCAAGATACACGGCGCCGGTGAACGCAAACGCCGAACCGGCCCCTTGCAGCAATCGGCCAATGTCCCCTCCCACAATCGCCGGCGCGCTGAAAAACAGGCAGCCGGCGCCCAGTATCGCTACTCCGACGGGCACTGTGTATTTCGCTCCCAAGCGGTCAAGGGCGGTCCCGGCGATCAAGCTCATCGTCGAGTAGGTGTAGTAATAAAGCCCCAAAATCGCACTGATGCCCAACGCCGTCGTACCGAACGAGCCTTCCAGCTCCGGGATCATTACGGAGGGAGATGACCTCACCGCATATTCGAGGAAATAGAAAATGACGGTGAAGGCCCAAGCGACGATGAATGCTCGTGTTTGAGTCTCGCTCTGCTGCTTCGTCGATACTGCTGATACTAATGGAGGTGCGCTCATGGATGAAAAACCCTCCGACGCGTCTAAGGATTCTCACAACCCGAAGTGTTCATGCTGGTAAGGAGCATTTACTGTTCCGAACGTTCCTTCGGGCAGTTGCCTGAAAACATGCGTCTTATTTCGCGTGGGCAGTCACACGCCCGCGATTTGCTGCGGAGATGCTGCCGACCGCGCAAATGCTGACAGACGGCATGTCGGACACACCCGCCGCGTGTGCGGAACCGTCGACAGGAAATCTTCCAGAAGAAGAAACTACGGGAATGAAGCTTTCACCTGTTTGAAGCGGCTGCCCGGGTGTCCGTACCCGCCGCGGCGGGTACGGACCGATGGACGTTCACGATGAGGCGGGAACCTCGCTGCCCGGTTACATAGGTCCAAATCCACTGGAGGAAAACGCTGAGCCGCAGGCTCGATGTAGCGAGGAACTGGAGGTGCACGGCGGCCCACGCGAGCCACGCGACAGCGCCGCTGGTCTGTACCTTGCCCGTTTGCAGTACAGCGAATCCCTTCCCCACAACGGCCATGTTGCCTCTATCAAAATAACGGAATGGACCGGGCGTTTCGCCGCCGGCTACGCGGTTGTGAATTAGTTTTCCCGCATATCGCCCCTGCTGTATGGCAACCTGCGCCACACCGGGCAACGGTTTGCCGTCTTGATCGAGCGACGCGGTGTCGCCGATCACAAAGATTTCGGGATGCCCCGGGACCGCAAGGTCATTCTGAATCCGGACTCGGCCCGCGTGATCTGTTTCAACTTGCAGCCACTTGCCTGCCGGCGAAGGCGCCACTCCGGCGGTCCAAATTACGCTCTTGCTCTGAATGCGTTCGCCCGCCACTACGACACCGTCTGAGTCGATACGATCGACGCCCTGTCCGAGGCGCAGTTCTACGCCCAATTTCTCGAGACGTTCCTTGGCGGCCTTGGAAAGCTCCTCGGAAAAAGACTGCAAAATCCTCGGCCCTCTGTCGACGAGTACGATTCGCGCGGAGGCTGGATCGATCCGCCGAAATTCTGATTTCAGCGTGCCCTGTACCAGGACAGCGAGGGCCCCGGCCATCTCGACTCCCGTGGGACCTCCGCCAACCAAAACGAAGGTCAGCAGGTCCCGGTGGCGACTGGGGTCTTCTTCAGCTTCCGCTTGTTCGAACGTCTGCAAAATCTTGTTTCGGATCGCCTCGGCATCTGCAAGCGTTTTCAAACCAGCCGCAAACTCTTCGAATTCCTCATGGCCGAAGTAACTGTGAGTGGCGCCAGTGGCCAGAATCAGGTAGTCGAAGGCAAGCGGCACATTCTCGTGATCCACATTGCTTATGAAAATGCGTTTTCCATCTTTGTCCACACCGATGACCTCGCCGAGGACCACCGTGGTGTTCTTCTGGCTGCGAAAAATCGCGCGGATGGGAGAACCAATCTGACTGATGGACAGTACCGAAATTGCCACCTGATAAAGCAGAGGCTGAAAGACATGGTGATTCGTGCGGTCGATCAGGATGATTTCCGCGGGCGTATTCTTGAGAGCTTTCGTTGCGGCCAGTCCGCCAAATCCCGCGCCTACGATGATGATCCTCGGTTGCGTCATCTCTTCGTCGGTTTGCTCTAAAATTGACTCCTCTGGCGGCGACCCAACGCCGATTCGCAGTTTACATCGGCACAGTTCTATTCCGGCGTAATTCCCATGGCCTCAAGCAGTTCGTCGTGCGCCTGAATGTAGCCAAGCTGCGACTGAAGAAGGAGCGCCTTTGCGTCAAGCTCTTGAGCGCCTGTGGCGTCGGCTTGTGACTGGAGCGCTTCGCCTCTTAGGAGCTGGTCCGCAGTCATACGGCTGGATTCGGTTCGCAAGGCCACCACCTGTTCCGACACGTCTACCATCTCTTTCGTACGATCGAGCCTGTTCAAAGCCGTCTCGACGCCAAGTTCGACATCGTCTGTAACGCGCGCGAGGTTTTCCTTGGCTTGGGCCAGTTGAGCATTCCTTTCTTTCACCGTGTCGCGCCTCTTACCCCCGTCAAAGATGTCGTAACTGAACGTAGCTCCGAAGCTCCCGAAGTTATGCACGAGAAAAGGAACGCTGCTCTGGTAGTCATATCGCGCGAAAGCAGAGATGTCTGGCAAGTAGTCGGCCCTCGCTAAGCGTACTCCTGCGGAAGCCTTCTCTACTTCCGCGCGCGCGGCGATGAGTCCGGGATGCGATGCCAAAGCGATTTTCACGCATTCTTCCTTTGCGCACGTCTCCTGAGCATCTGGAACGTTTGAATCTAGCAAGAGCTGAGTCGTAACCGGCAATCCCATCGCATCATCGAGTTGCATGGTCATGTCGGAAATCTGCAGCTCTGTTGTCAGTAAGTCCTGCTTGGACTCAAGTAGCTGGGCCTTGCTCTCGATGAGCTGCTCGTTGAGCGCGCTGCCATACTTGACCTGCTGAACGCGTTCGTTCTCAAGGTCTTGATTGGCCCGGATTTTGGCCGAGGTTGCGCTACGGCGGAGTTCAGCGATCAATATCTGGTAGTAAATTTGACGCACTTTCAATGCCACTTCATTTTGCGTTTGTTGCGCATCGGCGCGTGAAGCTCTGAGATCGGCCTCCGCAGCATCATTCGCCGGCTTAATTCTGGTAAACAGCTGTGTCAGCGGTTGGGCAAGCGTCGTTCCGCTCAGCACAACTGTCTTTCCACCCTGGTTGATCGTAACCGGCGTAGTAGGAATCGGAGTGCCATTTACGGTGCCAAAACTCCCCGTAGGAAAGCCGACAAACTGTGTGTCCGTGACTCTGAAGACTTTGCTTTCGTTCTCAATGGTTGGAAGATATTCACTTTTTGCGACTGCTTTTGCATCCTGCTTTTCCTCAACGTGGAGTTCCGCAATGCGCACCACGTGATTGTGCTTCAGTGCCAGCTGCACCGCCTCAGAAAGCGTGATTTGTCGACGCGCCGATTCGGCGGTCTGTGCGCCAACGGAAAATACCGAACCGGAGACAAATAGAGATAGCGCGACTGCCCAGCACCTGCCGCAGAAACTCATCACTTCACTCCCTTCGCCGGAGCCGGGTGCTGTTGCATTTCGCTAAGGTCGCCATATTTCAGCGGCGTTTCTCGCAAGGAGGCTACGAGAACCAAGGCCACCACACAGGTCCACGCGACGAGGTAGAACCCGTCATTCAGGCTCAGCGTATATGCTTGGAGACGCACCCGCCCGCCCATGACATCTACAGCGCGACCGCCAGCCTCAGCCAGGCCGGATGCCTTAGCAAAGGCGCCCGCCGTCAGTTCCCGGATATTTCCGTCGGTAATCCAGGTACCCCGCTGCACGTGCAACCCCAGCAGGTTCGAGTGGAATTTCTCCCGCTCGGCAATGAAGCGCCCCATAAGAACCGCTCCTACAGTTCCTCCGAAAAGCCGGATGGTATGAAAAAAAGCAGAAAATGTGAGGATGCGTTGGGGCTTCGCTAACCCACCCGAGAAAAGCCCTTGCAAGATAATCGCCGCGACTAGGCCGATGAACGCAAAGCACTGGCCGAATCCCATCAGAAATTCGGTGCGGTAGTAGTTGGGCGCTGCCCAGGCGCTCGTCATTTCGGCATTCAGCAGGGATGCGAATGCCATGCTCGCAAAACCCGCTGCCAGAAGTAAGCGAGCATCCACGTTCCACAGCAGCAGGAAGCCAGCCGCAATTGAAAGCGGCACGAAGGAAGCGGCCGTCCAAATCACAGCCGGCCCGAGTTGATCCGGTTCGAAACCGTGGATAGCCAGCGACTGCGGGATCAAAATGATTGTTGTCACCAGAAAGAACCGAAAGAAGAACAGACCAATGCCCAGCAGGATCGTATTCCACTGCCGCAGGTATGGCATGTCAACCAGAGGGTTCGGGCCGCGCAGGCGACGAACGAGCGCGCAAATCAGCAGGAATGAACCGCTGGCGAATAGCGCGTTGTACACTCCAGAATGCCACCAGTCAAGCCTTTCACCTTGTTCGCACGCAGCTAAAATCAATGCAAAGCCGGCACTCGCGTATAGAAATCCCGCGAAGCTTGGTGGCTCGCCATGCTCTTTTGCAGGAGGCGATTTCGGTATTCCGAAGTAGATGCATAACATCATCACTGGCGTGATCACCGCCGAATTCCAAAACATCCAGTGCCAGGAGAGATGATTTCTGTACCAGCCATAAAGCGACGGCGCAATGTTTACGGCGCCATCGACGAATGAGGCGTACAGAGCGATTGTGAACGGAAGGTACCGAAGAGGAATGTTGCGCAGAGCAAAAGTGAGCGTCAGGGGGTAGAAGGTGCCTGAGGTCAAACCAGCCAAGCCCACAGCCAAAACGACGAGGGCATAATTGTGAAGAAACGGCAGGAAAATCAGGATCAGCGTAAACATCCCCGCGGCCGTTAATAAGATTCGCCGCGGGCCCATCAAACCGCCAAGGTACACGGTGAACGGACCGATGAACATCAAACCGACGTCATATGCGGTGCCGATCCAGGTGCTGTCGTCATACCCGAATCCCTGGTGGCCCTTGAAATCGGGGAGGCCCAGCGAAATCATCCGGCTCGTGAGAGTTACGACTCCCGCACCGATAATCACGCCGAGGATACCAAGCAATGGGCTCTTGGAAAGTTCTCCCGGCACTGCTCCCGCAATTCCACGCGCGAGCTGCGCTGGAGTGGGTTGAGGCAAGGCTATCGTTGAAGCGGACATCGAAAGCTCCGATCAGTGTCTCGTCCGGACGGTGGTGATCGCGGAGAGCCCAGGCTGTAACATGGCGGCGACGCTTTCGTCGTCGAGGGCAATCTTTACGGGAATTCGCTGAACAACCTTCGTGAAGTTACCAGTGGCATTGTCCGGTGGCAGTAAAGCGAACTGCGAACCGCTGGCCGGAGCGATCTCGAGGACTTTGCCCTTCAAGATCTTTCCAGGAAATTCATCGACGCGAATCTCGGCAGGATCTCCGATTTTCATGTTTGTCAGCTGCGTTTCACGATAATTCGCCACCACCCATTTGATCCGGCTGACGAAAGAGATCACTTGAGTTCCTGGAGATACCAATTGCCCGGGCCGTACCTGCCTTTCGCCGACGGTGCCATCCTCCGGGGCTGTAATGCGCGTGTATCCTAGATCGACCTTTGCGCCGACTAGCGCGGCGTCCTTGGCATGTAAGTCCGCCGTGAGTTGTGCATCCTGCGACTCCAATACTTTCTTGGTCCGGCGCTCGGCCTCAACGGCTAGGTCATTGCTCCGCAACAACGCATTGGCTTGTACCAGGTCCGCGTCACGGCTTTCTAACTCAGCACTGAATCGCCGCTCGTTTGCTACTGCCTGCTCTACCGTCTGCTGCGTGGTCGAACCCGTGGGGAGGAGTGCTTCTTGCCGCTTGCGTTCCGATGCTGTGCGCACAACATCGGCTTGCACGGCCTCTTTGCCAGCTTGGGCCGCCGCGATTTGGGCCTTCGCTTGGTCAACTCCTGCTAAGGCACGCTCAATCCGTGTGTCTTCGAGTTCCTGTTGCCGACGATTATCTTCTATCGCTGCTTTCGCAGCTTCCACTGCCGCGCTCGCCTGGGCCACTTGAGCATTGAAGTCGTCATCATCAAGCTGAGCGAGCAGGTCTCCCCTGTGAACCGATTGATAGTCGGAGACCATAACTTGCTTAACGACACCGGCGACTTTCGTACTGAGCGGAGTGATATCGCCGCGGACGTAGGCGTCGTCCGTGACCTGTTCAATTCGACCGCCCTCCCAGGAATTCCAGTTCCAGGTGATCGTGACGAGGACCACAACAGCGAGCAGGACGACCAACGCAGGTGTCCCGTACTTCCGCAGCTTCCCGCCGGAGTGGGACGAGGAGTCCACCGGCTGTGACTTTTGCTCTGGCCCCGTCGCGGGGGCCGGCGTGCCGCCTTCGGCCATCGTTGGTTATCCCTCCATGCATATACCCTGCGATGCGTCGAGCGCACTTTCGGTGCCGAGTCCGGTTGCCATGGATCTTTATGAAATAACGATACTTACAGATGCGACAGGGCAGCAGGTTCCAGCGTAGGTGCCAACATTTCATCATTTGCAAAGATGCCGACAGGGCAAGGCCGTGGCTGCGACCCTAGAGGGTTGGAAAAACATCGAACAGGAATATAATGCGCGCCATGGCTTCAGCGGAACAGCAACACGAGTCATTAAATATTCAGCTTCTCGTCGATTCTATCCCCGCGCTGATACATACCGCTAGACCCGACGGCTACCTCGATTACTTCAATAAACCCTGGCTGGAATACCTGGGCGCCACGCTGGAGCAAGTGAGCGGCTGGAATTGGAAGGCTTTCATTCATCCCGAGGACGTTGACGGGATTGTCGCTAAATGGCTCGCGTGCCTCGCGTCCGGAGAGGTCTTCGAATACGAGACTCGCGTTCGCCGGGCAGATGGGGAGTACCGCTGGATGTTCCACCAGAAGGTCCCGCTCCGGGATGGGTGCGGCAACATCGTCAAGTGGTACGGATCGAGCCTCGACATCGAGGATCGCAAGCAGGCCGAAACCTTTCTATACGCAGAAAAACGGCTCCTCGAGATGACCGCAACTGACGTGACGCTGGATAGGATCCTAAATGTCTTGTGTCTGTTTGTTGAAGAGCAGCGGAGCGGCACGCTTGCTTCAGTATTGTTGCTAAGTCCCGATGGCGTTTACCTGCGCTTCGCTGCAGGACCGAGTATACCTACCGAGTGGAAGCAGCAGATGGAAAGGCTGCCAATTGGGCCGTGTGCAGGCTCGTGCGGCACCGCGGCATATACGAGATCGGCGGTCATCGTCTCCGACATCGCGATTGACCCGCTGTGGGAGGTGCCGGAGCACCGCGCTTCAGCACTGAAGCATGGGCTGCGAGCCTCGTGGTCAAGTCCGGTGCTCTCTTCAAAAGGAAAAGTCCTGGGGACCTTCTGCATGTACTACCGCAAACCGCGGAGTCCTGAGATGCAGGACTTGGAGCTGATGAAGTCAGCGACGCACCTCGTCGAGGTTGCGATTGAACGTGATCGTGCGGAGCGGGCTCTGCGACGGAGCGAAGCCTACTTGGCGGAAGCTCAAAGGCTCAGCCACACCGGCAGCTTCGGATGGAAACCTGACACCGGCGAGATTGTCTGGTCAGATGAAACCTACCGTATCTTCGAGTACGACCGCTCTGTCAAGCCAACAATCGATTCACTGATGCAGCGCGTCCATCCCGAGGACCGCGTCGACGTCAAGGAGGTCATAAATCGCTCCTTTGCGGGAGCGCCAGAATTCGAGCATGCCTATCGCTTGCTGCTGTCTGATGGGCGAGTCAAGCACGTCCACGCGATCGCCCACGCGGCACAGAATGCATCTGGCTACCGCGAGATTGTTGGGGCTGTGACCGACATCACCGAGCGCAAGAAGGCCGAGGAAGCCCTCCGGAGCAGTGAAGCGGATCTCCTTGAGGCTCAAAGATTAAGCCACACGGGCAGTTGGCGACATGATGTGTTAACGGGAATCGTCACGGTCTCGCCTGAAGTGCACCGGATATTCGACATTAGTCCCGGGGAGGGCGCACCCACCGCCGGATTCTTTTTTGACAGGATTCATCCGGAAGATCGGCCGACTGAAGCGCAAAACTACGAACGGGCGAATTTGGCAAAGACCGGCTTCGAATCGGACTATCGAATCGTTCTTCCGGACGGATCGATCAAGCACGTTCACAACATTGGTCACCCCGTCTTGAATGAGTCGGACGAGATCAGGGAATTTGTCGGGACCGTGATCGACGTCACGGAGCGCAAACGAGCAGAGGAGGAACGGCGCAGAAGTGAAATGGAGCTCCAGCTGATCCTGGATCTGGCACCTCAACTTATTGTGGTATTCGGGGCTAACCGTGAACGCCTCTATGCAAACCGCACCTCGCTCGATTACCTTGGCGTCAGTCTCGACGAATGGCGGCACAAGAGCTTTGCGGCTGATGTTCATCCTGACGATTCGGAACGGTTCAAGACTTATATGGTTCGTGCTTTATCAAATGGCGCTACTGACGAGTTGGAGTTGCGACTACGCGAACGTGATGGAAGTTATCGCTGGTTCTTGACTCGTTTTAACCCATTGCGGGGCGAACAGGGACAGATTACACGTTGGTATCTTACCGGGACGGACATCGAAGACCGCAAGCAGGCTGAAGATAGGCTTCAGCGCGAGAACGTAGCCCTTCGAGAAGAAATCGACAAGACTTCGATGTTTGAAGAGATTGTTGGAACCTCTCCCGCTTTGCAGGCGGTACTCTCACGGGTCTCCAAGGTTGCGCGGAGCGATTCTACAGTCCTAATTACCGGTGAAACGGGAACAGGCAAAGAGCTTGTCGCACGCGCCATCCACCGACGATCAAACCGAGCCTCGCGCGCATTCGTGAGTGTGAACTGTGCAGCCGTCCCGCGAGATTTGATCGCCTCGGAGCTTTTCGGCCACGAGAAGGGGGCATTCACAGGCGCGTTCCAGAAGCGTCTGGGCAGATTCGAAGTCGCAGACGGCGGCACGATCTTTCTGGATGAAGTTGGCGAGCTTCCTCCAGAGACTCAAATTGCGCTCTTGCGGGTGTTACAAGAGCGAGAATTCGATCGTGTCGGCGGCGATGGCGCGATTCGAGTGGATGTGCGGGTTGTTGCCGCCACCAATCGCGACCTGGAGGCCTCCATGGCTGCAGGCGATTTTCGAAGGGACCTCTACTATCGCCTCAACGTTTTCCCCATCGAGATCCCTCCCCTGCGCGAACGAAACGAGGACATTTCCATTCTCGTCGAGTACTTCATCGACCGTTATGCCAGGAAAACGGGAAAGAAAATAAGAAGCATCGACAAGCAAACCCTCGGCCTGCTGGAATCCTATTCCTGGCCTGGAAATATTCGCGAGCTACAGAACGTCGTCGAGCGTTCCGTGATTGTTTGCGATACGGAAATCTTTTCAGTGGATCCAAGTTGGCTTTCCGTCCAATCTGCCCCAGCTCACTCGGGAAGCCAGCCTCTCTTCAATAAATCCGCCGCCCAAGAGAAGCAGGTGATCGAAGCGGCTTTGGCGCAAGCTGGTGGGAAGGTCTCGGGGCTTTCGGGCGCGGCAGCTCTGCTCGGCCTCCCGGCTTCGACCCTAGAGTCGAAGATCCGCACCCTGAAGATCAACAAGTTCCGCTTCAAGAACGTCTAGTCCTAGCTAAGAATCGCTTCAGGGGAAGTTCATGCCCCGCCTCAAATCCTGAAATCTCGCGTTGCCGCAGGCTGTTGTCCCGCAGGTAATAGAGCCGAAGGCCGACTTTCACAGCGGTGATCCGTTCGCGACGGCCATTCGAAGGTTTCGCTATCCGATTTGCGAAAAAATCGCGAATTCGCGAAGCGCTAACCCTTGAGGATTAACAATTCATCTATTGTCAACAGATTAGGGTTGGCTGACGGATTGCTCCTGCGGCAATGGAAGGACATCGTCAGAAAAATAAATGTGCTGAAGATCCAGCGATCATCGAACGGAAGAGTCGTCTTCACGCTCAGTGGCCGTATTGAGGCAGAAGACGTCGCAGAGTTGCAACGACTCTTCGATTTGGAAGCGCCGGGGCGCCATCTGGGTCTGGATTTGAAGGATGTCACCCTGGTGGACCAGGATGCAGTCGGGTTCCTCGCGGACTGCGAAGCGAATGACATCCAGATCGAGAATTGCCCGCCGTATATCCGCGAATGGATCGAACGAGGTAATTGGACCGAACGAGGGAAAAACCTCAACAGCAGGCGAAAACGAACGAGCTCTGCGAGGCCATCAGCAGGCAGAAAAAATCGCGAATAATCTGGAGGATCTACATGAGCTTAAGCACCGCCCCCCTCGTCGTCCTAGGGGATAGAGGCTCCAATCTTAAGAGTGGCCGATTGCAACTCTTAAAGATAAACATCCTGGAAGAAACTCTCGGTCAGGAGGCCGAGTTCGAGGGCATTGTAGGGCAGAGTCCGGCCCTCCGGCAGGTGCTCAAGCTTGTGGAGACGGTGGCCACGGGAAATTCAACCGTGCTGCTGCGCGGAGAAACCGGTACCGGCAAGGAACTCGTCGCGCGCGCGATTCACAATCGCAGCCGGCGCCAGGAGCGCGCGTTCGTGAAGGTCAACTGCGCTGCAATCCCGAGCGGACTGCTCGAAAGCGAACTTTTCGGCCACGAGCGCGGGGCCTTCACGGGAGCCGTGACTCAGAAGATTGGGCGGGTTGAACTTGCCGATCAGGGTTCGTTGTTCTTGGATGAAATTGGCGATATTCCGCTGGAACTCCAGCCGAAGCTTCTGCGCGTCTTGCAGGAGAAAGAATTCGAACGCCTCGGCAACACGCGGACGAAAAAGGTCGACGTTCGCGTGGTGGCCGCAACCCATCGCGACCTGGAGCAGATGATTCTGGAGAAGGAGTTTCGCAGCGACCTCTACTACCGGCTGAATGTGTTCCCTATTTTGATTCCACCCCTGCGCGAACGGCCGGGGGATATTCCGTTACTCGTACGGTATTTCGTCCAAGAGGCCGGGCGAAGGATGAACAAAACGATCGACGACATCCCTTCGGAAACCATGGCGGCTCTGACCGAATACCAATGGCCGGGCAATATCCGCGAGCTGGGAAACGTAATCGAGCGTGCGGTAATTCTTTCGCCGGGCTCCGTCCTGCGCGTGCCCCTGCGCGATCTTCAATCGCGCATCACTGCGGGACAAACTGAAAATGTCCGGACTCTCGCGGATGTCGAGCGCGAGCATATCCGCGCAACTCTGAAGGAAACCAGATGGCGCCTTTCCGGACCTGGAGGCGCGGCAATGCGCTTGGGACTTAACCGGTCGACGCTCTACTTCCGGATGAAGAAGCTAGGCATCGTCCGTCCGTGGTACTGACGCCATTGGAACTCGGATTTGCTGGCGCGGGCTTCCGGCAATTGTGCTGGGGGTGAAGAGATGGCCTTTCCGGATCGCCGCACTTCGAATGTATTGTTCACGATCCTGCTTTTTGCGATTGTGCTCGCGCTCTTGTATGCCGCGCGGCGCATCCTTGTGGTCTTTATTTTTGCCATGCTCTTCGCGTACTTGATCGATCCGATCGTCAGGTTTTTGCAGCGCCATTCACTTTTTTTCAAGAACCTGAGAGGGCCGCACGTTGTGGAGGCCTATCTCGCCTTCCTCATTCTCGCGATCGTTGCCGTGCACCAAGTAGCGCCGCGACTTTCGCGACAATCCAGCACGCTGGTTAAAGAATTGCCCGTCCTGCTGGACAGCTTTTCGACGGGCGATATTGCTATACGCATTGGGGGTGAGTATGGCTGGAGTGACGGCCAAGAACTGCGCCTGAAAACGTTTCTTATTGGTCACCGCCAGTGGATCGACAGCCTCGCACAACGCGCAGGACAATTCACTTCAGAGGTCGTGGCAACCTTGGTTGTGGTGCCCATACTTGCCATTTTCTTTCTGGCCGATGGAGGACGGATCGTCGAAGGATTCATCCGGCTTGCGCCTACCGAAGAAAGGCGCCAGGAGCTGAGCGGATTGGCAGGGGACCTAAACATTATGCTCAGGCAGTACATCCGGGCTAAGGTCACTCTCAGCGCCTTGTCGCTCCTATTTTATTCGGTCACTATGTTTTTGTTGCGGTTTCCCCACGCGATCGGACTCGGGATCCTCGGCGGAGTTCTGGAATTTATACCGGTAGCCGGTTGGATGATTTCGGCCACCGCGATTATCGCGGCGGGCGTTATTACCCACGCTCACTGGATCTGGATGGCGGCGCTATTGGCCATATGGAGAATGGCTATGGACTACTTGATCTCCCCTCGCGTCTTGGGGCAGAACCTGGAAATTCATCCACTGATGGTCATATTCGCAATCATGGTCGGTGGCGAAATTGGTGGAATTGTCGGGATCTATCTTTCGATTCCCTTAATTGTGGTTGTTCGCGTGATCTGGCGGAGACATTTATCCTCGAATCCACCTCTGTAGGCGGCGCCTGAGCTGCTTCCCACGGCGCCGAAGAGTGATCAGCGTTACCCCGCGGGGGGACGCTGACCCAAATGATTCAAAAGGTCCTTTTCCACGCACTACAGTTTCTTCGGATCGCCGTTTAATAACTGTCGCGATAATCCTAACCAATAAATATAACTCGCCGCTCATTGAAAGCTCGGGGCGATATCTCAGCCATCGCAACACCTATCATTCGCGGAAGTTTAGTGAGCAGGAACACGCGGCTCATTGCTGACCCTGAAAGCATTGCCATTTCGCATATAGAGGCGCTCGGACTCCTCGGATTGAGAGGTCTGGCCCCGCCCGCGGCGCCCGAACACGGCCAGCTGGTTCCCGCTCTCATCGACGGCGCGGTCGCGATCGACCCCCTTGGAAATCATATTGGAAACCGCTAGTTTGGCCCGAGAAATCGCAACTTCCGAACCAGCAAAGGGATTTAGAGAAAACACAAGGAAGCCCGTCAGCGCTTCGTCGATTTTGCGCTTTCCCCTTCGGCCAAGTGGGCGGGCAACTTTCGTGATCTAAATGGGCGATCGTCCGGATGGCCACGCTTGCTTAGGGTGGACGAATCTCCAGCGAGATTGTCCAAGAAGAAATCAAGCGCCTCGACAATGCCACGAGTGCGAATTTAGAATGTCGCTCCCGTGGGGTACCAGGACTTCACTTTCCCGAGAACGCCGTTGCTCAGGACTCGAAAAGATTCCCAAGCAACAGTCCACGAACGGATACTGCGGCCCAACTGGAGAACCGGAGGAAGACATTCTTACGATTGCCAAG
>Ga0302326_10011827_pt1 | contig 18712 bp, 10 predicted proteins | sample Palsa_T0_3_FD_202264 | JGI IMG/M metagenome (GOLD analysis project Ga0302326, IMG submission 202264) | Peat permafrost microbial communities from Stordalen Mire near Abisko, Sweden - Palsa_T0_3 | ecosystem: Environmental > Terrestrial > Soil > Palsa > Peat permafrost | place: Sweden: Abisko...
AACGCAGACGTCGAGGCCGATGAAGTCGGCCAGCGTCAGCGGGCCCATGGGGTGGGCCATGCCCAGCTTGAATACCTGATCGATGGCTTCCGGCGTGGCCACGCCTTCCATCACCGCGAAGGCCGCCTCGTTGATGAGCGGCATGAGCACGCGGTTGGAGACGAAGCCGGGCGCGTCGTTGACCTCGACGGGCGTCTTGCCGAGGCGCACCGCAAGCGCATGAACGGTGTCGAAGGTCTGCTGGCTGGTGGCGAGGCCGCGGACGATTTCGACCAACGCCATCACCGGCACGGGGTTGAAAAAATGCATGCCGATTACCTGCTGCGGCCGCTGGGTCTGCGCGGCCAGCCGGGTGATCGAGATCGATGAGGTGTTGGTGGCGAGCACCGCGCCCGCGGGCAGGATGCGGTCGAAGGCGCGGAAGATCTCCGACTTGAGCTCGAAGCGCTCCGATGCGGCCTCGACGGCGATGTCGGCCTCGGATAGAGTCTCGCGATCGACGGTGGGCTCGATGCGCGCGAGCACTGCATCGATCTCGCTTGCATCCAGCTTGCCCTTGGTGGCCTCGCGGCCCAGGTTGGTGCGAATCTGGCCGAGCGCGCGGTCGAGAAAGCGCTGCTCTACGTCGCACAGCAACACGCGCAGGCCGGCGCGGGCAAAGACGTGCGCAATGCCCGAGCCCATGGTGCCTGCGCCTACTACGGCTACGGTTGCGATCTCCGCCATCGGCAATTTCTCCTCAATGAAAAGGTGTAGAGCGTGTTTCGGAGATCTTCCAGTCGATTGATTTGCAATCCCTCAGGGGCTGAAGCCCGCCGACTATACGGCGTATTTGGCACGACTAAAGTCGTGCCCTGACACAAAACATGGCGGCGGTTGAGTTTTTCCGCTGCCTGTAAAGTCGTGCCCTGACACTTCGTGCCGAGCGGAATTGACATTCTTTCCAGCTCGGAAATGTGAAGCAGCTCAAACTTCGCGGCGGCCTTCCATGGCATGGGACATGGTGACCTCATCGGCATATTCAATGTCGCTCCCGGCCGGGACGCCCGTGGCTATGCGCGTGATCCTGACCGAAGAGCCGCGCAGCGCAGTTGCCAGCCAGTTTGCGGTGGCCTCGCCCTCAAGCGTGGGGCTGGTGGCGAGGATGATCTCGTCCAGCTCGCCGCGCCCTGCGCGCGCCACCAGCGTGTCCGCGCGCAACTGCTCCGGCCCCACCCCATGCAACGGCGAGAGCGTGCCGTGCAGCACGTGGTAAACACCTTGATAGCTGCGCGTACGCTCCACGGCTGCGATGTTGGTGGGCTCCTCGACCACGCAGACCAGGCGCTGATTGCGCGTGGGGCTGGAGCAGTAGGCGCAGGGATCGACGTCGGTGACGTTGTTGCAGATGGAGCAGAGGCGCAGGCTGGCCTTGAGGCCGCGCACCGCATCGGCCAGCGCGGCCGCATCGTCGTCGGTGGAACGCAGGATGTGGAACGCGAAGCGCTGCGCGCTCTTAGAGCCCACTCCGGGCAGCTTTTTCAGCTCTTCAATGAGCCGCGCCATTGGCTCGGCATAGCGTGACACGTGGTTGCCTCTCTGGGGAATCTCTCCATGCCCTGGTGTGCTTACAGTGTTTCCTCAGGGGCTAAAGCCCGCCGATGTTTCGATAGCTTTGTGGCACGACTAAAGTCGTGCCCTGACACTTCGTGCCTCTCCGATAGAGTCTTTTCGCAGCCTGTAAAGCCCATCCCCTTCGAGCCCGTGCGCTTCCAAGCCCGAGCTCTTTAAAACAGCCGGAAGTGCGGCACCGGCGCCTGTTACTCAAGCCCTGGAAGGTTGAGGCCGCCCAGCATGCCCTGCACGCTCGATTGAATCGCCTCGTCGGCTTTGCGTCCGGCCTCGTTGACCGCTGCCACCACCAGGTCTTCCAGCATCTCCACGTCGGGACTGTCGCCGCCCAGGCCCACCACGGCTGCTGGGTCAATGCGAATCCTGAGAAGCTGTTTCTTGCCGTTCATGGTGGCGGTGATCGCCCCGCCGCCGCTCGACCCCTCAACCACGGTCTGGCTCAGCTTGCGCTGCACCTCTTCCTGCATCTGGTTGGCCTGCGACATCATCTGGGAAATCTTGAGCGGGTTGATCATGTGGGACTCCTGGTTTCATCACGCAGGGGCTAAAGCCCTGCAATCTATCTGCGACAATTGCGGCACGACTGAAGTCGTGCCCTGTTACAAAGCTCTCGATTGGACGAGCGTTCATTGAGTGAAGTCTTCATTTTTCGCGCAGATCGACAACGCTGCGGACCTCCGCATTGAAAATCTCGCGCGCCCGCTGTACCAGCGGATTGGCGAACGCCGCCTCCTGAATCGATCCGCTGGCAGGCAGCGCCGCGGATTGCTTTGCCGAAGCCGCGCCTGCCTCGCCCGGAACCACCAGGAAGCGCGTGGGCGCGCCCAGGCGCTGCAACTCCTGGCGGATGATCTTTTCTCCCGCCGCATTCACGGTCAGGCTCAGCATCTTCTTGCCCATGCCTGCTACTTCGATGCGCAGCGCGGCGCCGTCGAGGGACCATGCGCCCGCGCCCAGCAACTGCGCGGCAGAGGCGTGGCCGGCGGCGTCGAGCGCGGCGCAAACGGCGCGACGCAGCAAATCGATTTCGGGAGCCGCAGATGCAGGCGTCGAAGCGGATTCAGACTCGTCGGATTCCGATGCTTCGAATTGAGGCTCTGCCGAGGGCTCGGCTTCACGCGCTGCGGCCATCGCTTGGGCGTGACCGTTGACCGGCGCAGTGGCCGCAGAAGTGTCGATGGGCCGCTCAGCGATGGCGGTGGGTGCGGAGAGGCGAGACATCTCCGCGACGGGCGCGCCGACCTGCGACGAAATGGCCGACTTGGCTGAGGCTTTCGCTCCCCAGCCGCCGCTGCCGGGGCCGAAGGGTGAGAGCGGCGGAGACGCGGGTGTTGCGGCCGGCGCTGTGCTCGAAGATCGCGCCGGGCCAGGCGAGTTTGCCGGCCCGCGCTGGCTCGGAGCCGTGCTCCGTCCCCCTCCGGCCGCGCCGCTCAGCAGCTCTTCGATGGGCAGCAGCCGCTGCGCATGGATCAGCTTGAGCAGGCCCAGTTCCAAGTGGAAGCGCTGCTCCTGGCGGTAGTTCAAATCGTCAAAGGTACGCAGCACGATCTGCAGGTTGCGCGTTAGCTCCTCTTCCGTAAACAGCAGTGCAGTCCGCGCAGCGCGAGCCCGCTCGTCGCCGGAGATCTGCAGCAGGTCGGTCTGCTCGCCGCCCAGCTTGGCCATCAGCGCATTGCGCAGGTAGCGCACCATCTGCCGCGCCAGCGACGAGGGGCTGTGGCCCGCGTTGACGAGGAGATTCAGCTGCTCCATCAGCTCGGCGCTTTGCCCCGCGGCCACAGCCTCGAGCAGCCGCTCGAAAACCGCATTGGGCACCGCGCCCATCAACTCGCGAATCTGTGCGGCAGAGAGCACGGACCGGCCCGCCTCGAGAGGTGCAGACGCGATAGCCTGGTCCATGATGGAGAGCGCGTCGCGCATGGAGCCGTCGCCAGCCTCGGACAGCAAGGCCAGTGCGTCGGGCTCGGCGTCAACGCCCTCGGCCGCAGCGATGGTCTTCAATTGCAGCAGGATGTCGTCGAATTTGACCGCATGAAAGCTGAAGTGCTGGCAGCGCGAGCGGATGGTCTGCGGAATGTCTTCGGGCTGCGTCGTCGCCATCATGAAGATGACGTGCGCCGGCGGCTCTTCAAGCGTTTTGAGCAGCGCGTTGAAGGCGGCTTCGGTGATCTGGTGCGCCTCGTCGAGAATGTAGATTTTGTAGCGATCGCGCGAGGGCGCATAGCGTGCGGCGTCGCGCAGCTCGCGGATCTCGTCGATGCCGCGATTGGTGGCGGCGTCGATCTCGATCACGTCGACAGCGTTGCCCTGGCGCACCTCGATGCAGGCGTCGCATACGCCGCATGGCTCGGCTGTGGGACGCGCCTCGGAGCCGATTTCATTGCGGCAGTTGAGCGCCTGGGCGAGGATACGCGCGATGGTGGTCTTTCCGATGCCGCGGTGTCCGGAAAAGATGTAGCCGTGGGCGATGCGATTCTGGGTGAGCGCGTTGGTCAGGGTGCGGGTCACGTGATCCTGCCCGGCCACGTCGGCAAAGCGCTGCGGACGATATTTTCTGGCCAGAACCTGGTAACCCATGGCGATTCGCTCCCTGGCCGTCCGCGTGGATGGCCTGCTGGAGATTGTATCGTTCGAGGCGGCGCCGCTTTCCACCTCAGGCAACGGTTGGCTTGCCATGGGCAGGTTTCGAGGTTAGGATGGGCTGCGGATCAGCGACTATTCCGCATTGGATACCGGGATCGAATATGATTTCGAACACGGAGGCAACGTGCAAGTCAGCGAGGCGCAGCTGGAAGTGCGCACTGTTTTTGTGGGAGGATTCTGGGGGCAGCTCGTCTCCTCGGCGCTGTGGCTGGTGTCGGCGGCGCTGGCCACGTGGTCCAGTCCGCGCGCGGCCATCGGCGAGATCGTTCTGGGCGGCTTTCTGATTTTTCCGCTGACCAAATTGCTGCTGCGGCTGAGCGGCGGGCGGTCCTCGCTGTCGCGGAAAAATGCGCTGAACTGGCTTGGCATGCAGGTCGCGTTTACACTGCCTTTGTCGATGCTGCTGCTGGTGCCGGTGGCGCAGTATCGGCTGAACCTGTTCTATCCGGCGCTCATGGTGCTGCTGGGAGCGCACTACCTGCCGTTCACGTTTCTTTACGGCATGCGCGTGTTCGCAGGGCTGTGCGCGGCGTTGGTGGGTGGCGGCGTGGTCATCGCCATGTATTTGCCGGCGTCATTCAGCCTGGGCGGCTGGGTGGGCGGCGTGACGCTGTTTGTGTTTGCATGGATCCTGCGCGCCGCAAGAGCCTGATCGACGGGTTCGCCCGGCTACGCGCCCCGGCCGCAAAACTGCTTGGATCATGGCCGGAACGACTCGGCGAAAATCCAGATCAATTCCAGACCAATCGGCCAGACGGTGGCGATCGTGACATACCAGCCCGCTCTCGACCACATGTTACCCGTGGCCCCTGCGTAAACCACCAGGCAGAGCGCGGCGTTGGCCAGGTATGCGGTGCTGAGGGCGGCTACGCATGCGCGCGTGGGCGGGATTTGGCGGCGGCGCACAACGAGAATGATGGCGCTGGCGATGGCGATGCCGAAGCCCAGACTCAGCACGGCGAGACGCTGCCACGCGCTGGTTCCTGCGAGGTGGAGCAGAAACGGCAGTTCCACCAGCGTGGTGCCGGCTATCGAAAGGCAGACGGCGCTCCAGATCACGCGGCGGCCAATTTTTGTTGACGGCTGCGTTGAAAACAACAAGCGCAGGCGGAGCCAGATCATTGGAAAGGCGAGAAAGAACGGCGCGCCGGCAAGAAAGTGCCACCAGTTGCCCTGGTTGCCGGGAACATGCAGCATGACGGCGTCGAACGGCGAGGTGTCAAACGCGAACGGAGCGAATGCAACGGCCCCTGCCATCAGCCATACAAGCAGCGCGATTGCGTTGATCCATGCGGGAATCCGGTCTTCTCTTTGCAGCGCAGCACCATCCCGATCCACAATCCGCAATCGACTTTCCATGCAGCCTCCGACTCAATCTACGCACGGCGCGATGGCATGGTTCCATCGCTTGCCAATTTTCGGACTCAATCGACACGGTCGAAAAACGCATCTTGTAAAGAGCGGAAAACCCCGCCGGGGGAATCGTGTTATCCCGCCCTTGCGCCAGGAAAAAGGCGCAAAGACGGGGCACGGGAAATCTTGCGTGGCCAACGATGGCATGTCGCCGGTTTTCACCCACCTGACTGCGTGAATTCGTGGTCTCCCAGGTCTCAAAATCGAGACCTGGGGCACCCAATCTCCTGGTTGAGATTACGAAGGCACAGAGTCATGGCACGAGTGTTCGATTCCGAACGGTCGGACGCGTGAGCGAACAGCATCTTTGGCCACTGTAATCGCGCCGCGCGCCTATCTCTTTTGAATCGGCGAGCTTATGCCGGCGACCGATTTGGCGCTCCACATGCAACTGGGTTCGGTGAGGCAACGCGCGGCGTTTGCCTCTGGGAGAATTCATTCATGGGCAGGCTTTGGCAGGATATTCGTTATGCATTGCGGCAGTTGAACCGCAGCCGCGGATTCGCGGTAGTGGCCATTGTGACTTTGGCCCTGGGCATCGGGGCCAACACGGCCATCTTCAGCGTGGTCGACTCCATCGTGCTCGAGCCGCTTCCCTTCCCGCACCAGGACCGCCTCGTCCAGCTAAGCGCGCGGGACGAGCACGGCGCCGACACCGAGAACTACACCTATCCCAAGGGCTGGATTCGCGCGTATCAGCAGCGCTCGCAAACGCTGGCCTCGGTTTCGGGCTACACCCTGAATACCGAGTACAACGTCACCGGCGGCGGCGTCTCCGACCGCGCATTTGGCAGCGCCGTGAGCGTGAATCTGTTCGATACGCTGGAGGTGCGGCCGGCGCTGGGCCGCTTCTTCACGCCCGAGGAGGAAAACTCCGGCCAGGACCACGTCGTGGTGCTGAGCAACGGATTCTGGCGCCAGCAGTTTGGCGGCGATCCGGGCGTCATCGGCCGCACCATGCTCCTGGATGGCGCCAGCCGCCAGATCGTCGGAGTCGCCCCGCCGCAGACCAACTTCCCCAACGCCGAGACGCGCTTCTGGATTCCCATCGCCTTCAAAGCCGGCGATCCCTACGATCCCTGGGCGCCGTTCATCTACAACGGCATCGGCCGCCTGCGCGACGGCGTTCCACCCGCACGCGCCGAGGCCGAGCTCAACTCGCTCCATCGCGAGATGCTCACGCTTTTCCCCTGGCGCATGCCTGATAGCTGGGCGGGCAATGCGCGCGTCACGCCGCTGCTCAATTCCATCGTGGGCGACGTTCGCCCGCGCCTGCTGCTGCTCTCCGGAGCCGTGGGGTTGGTGCTGCTGATCGCCTGCGCCAATGTGGCCAATCTCATGCTTGCGCGCGCCGCTGCCCGTCAGCGAGAGATGACGCTGCGATCAGCGCTAGGCGCGGATGCCGGCCGCCTGGTGCGGCAGATGCTCACCGAGAGTGCCGTGCTCGCGCTCATCTCCGGCGCCCTCGGAGTGCTGCTTGCCACCATGAGCCTGGGCGCGCTCAAGCTCGCGTTGCCGCCCGATACTCCGCGCCTGGCCAACCTCGCTCTGCGCGGCGAGGTGCTGCTGTTCGCCCTCGGCGTTTCCATCTTTACAGGGATTCTCTCCGGGCTCGTGCCTGCGCTGCAGGCCAGCAAACGGAACCTGCAGGACGCCCTGCGCATGAATGCCGGCTCGGTCTTCGGCACCGCTCATCGCTTCCGCGTCTCGCGCCTGCTGGTGGTCGGCCAGATCGCCCTGGCCGTGGTCGTGATCACCGCGGCAGGCGTCATGCTGCGCAGCCTTTACAAGCTCGCGAACACCGATCCCGGCTTCCGCGCGCAGCAAACGCTCACCGCGCAGGTCTCGCTCGACCGCAGCGCCTGCTCGCAAAAGGGCGCGTGCGCAGGCTTCTTCGAGAATCTGCTCCAGCGCGCGCAGGGCCTTCCCGGCGTTGAGTCGGTGGCCCTGGTCGATGCCCTCCCCATGACCGGCAACGACAGCTGGTTTAACTTCGACGCGGAAAACCATCCCCGCAGCCCCACGCAGCTCGGCCTGCAGGGAACCAGCCGCATGGTTTCCCCCGGCTATTTTGAACTGATGGGCATTCGCCTGCTCAAGGGCCGGCTGCTCGACGACTCCGACCGCTCCGGCCTCACCCACGCCATCGTGATCAACGATGAGGAAGCCAAAGTCCTGTGGCCCAACCAGGATCCGATCGGCAAGCACCTGATGGACGTGGTCGACGAACCGCAGCCCACTGTCTGGGATATGAGCAAGGCTTCCATCGTGGTGGGCACGGTGAGCGGCACACACCACCAGGGGCTCGATCAGGACTCCGGCTCAGAGAACTATATGCCCATGACGCCTCAAAACGAGAAGCCGGTGATGAATATTCTGCTTCGCTCGACCACCGGGCAGGCCGATCTTGCCGCCGGTCTGCGCCAGCTTGTGGCGCAGCTGAACCCCAACGTGCCGGTGACGCGGGTGCGCGCTCTCGAAAACGTGATCGTCTCGTCGACGGCCGCGCCGCGGTCGCTCACGCTGCTGCTCACCGCGTTTGGCGGGCTCGCTATTCTAGTGGGCGGCATCGGCGTCTACAGCCTCATCTCCTACACCGTGAGCTGGCGGACGCGCGAGATCGGCCTGCGCCTGGCTCTGGGCGCCAACAGAATTCAAATTGCCCGGCTGGTGCTGGGACAGAGCCTGGCGCTGGCGGTTGCCGGATCGGTGGTGGGCATTGGCGGCGCCGTGGCGACAACGAGGCTGATGAGCCGCTTCCTGTTTGAGACCAGCCCGCTCGATCCGCTTACCTATTCGCTGGTGCCAGTCTTGTTTTGCCTGCTGGCGCTGGCCGCTGCGTGGGTGCCGGCCCGCCGCGCTGCCGCCGTGGAACCGATGGAGGCGCTGCGCAGCGAGTAACCAAGCTGTGAAGTCGTTCCCTTTCAAAACCTCGACTTAATCAGAGATTCCCGAAGTTCTTCCTCTGCCGTCTGCAATATGGACATTATCGACAGCGGCTGGCCAGAATCTGAATTGCCATTGACTCAGTTCTCCTATGCGTGCCGGGAGCGCGAAATCGCATTCGGAAGCGGGCGAACTCAAGTGGCCAGGTGAGATTCCACGCGATTCAGAAGTGCAAGATCGATCTTCTGTCCATTCAAATGTGCGTATCGGCGTCAACTTCCACGAGATCAAGAATACTTCGGCTCTTTGGCCGTCGCCAATTTGACGGAGGAATGGTCTCCCGGCGCAGGGTAGAATGCACACATCAGCAGATGAGCCAGCAGTTTACCAATCCGGGATTGGTTCGCGTTCAATTGCGCGGCGTGCTTGCCAGCAGCTGCTTCCGTGACAGCGAACGGCATCGGCGTCTGTTTGAGTTTCTGGTGGAGTCGGCGCTCGCCGGCAGGTCGGATGACTTGAAGGAATTCACGATCGCAGCCGAAGTGTGGGGGCGCGATGTTTCTTTCGACCCCCGCATCCATTCAACGGTGCGCGTGGAAGTGGGCCGGCTTCGGACGCGTCTGGATCGCTATTACGCGGGCGACGGCGCACAGGACCTGTTCAAGTTTCGCATCCCCACCGGAGGCTATGCGGTCGTATTCGAGACTGGCGATGGCGCCGCGGTCACGCCGCAGCCGGAGACGGGCCGCTTTGAAATCCTGGAGGCGCTGGGCCGCGGCGGCATGGGCGAAATTCATAAGGCACGCGACACGCAGTTGAACCGTCTGGTGGCGCTCAAGTTCATTCCCGACGAAGTCGCCCACGATCGAGTGGCCGTGGAGCGCTTCCGGACCGAGGCGCGGGCGGCGGCGGCCATCAACCATCCCAACATCTGCACGGTCTACGACTCCGGTTATCTGAATGGGCGGCCGTTCCTGGCCATGGAACTGCTCGAGGGCCAGACTCTGCGCCACCGGCTCCATGACGGATCGGTTCCGCTGGACTCATTCCTGAACTGGGCAATTCAAATCGCCGACGGTCTGGATGCGGCGCACAAGTCCGGAATCGTTCATCGCGACCTGAAGCCAGCCAACCTGTTTGTGACCACGCGCGACCAGGCGAAGATTCTGGATTTTGGCCTGGCAGAGCTGCGCGACAGCGCTGCCGATGCGCCGGCGGCGACGAACCAAAGCGGAAAGCCCGACGCGAACACGGTGGCCGGCACGCTGGGCTACATGTCGCCGGAGCAGACGCGCGGCGAGCAGGTGGACAGCCGGTCGGATCTCTTTGCGCTGGGCGCAGTTTTTTACGAAGTGGTGACGGGCCGGCCGGCGTTCAGCGAGCCGAGCGCGGCAGAGACGCACCGGGCAATCCTCGAAAAATGTCCGCCGGCGCCATCGAGCGTGAGAGCCGCATTGCCGCCGGAAGTGGATCGAATCATTCTGAAGGCTCTTGAAAAAGATCGCGAGCTGCGCTACCAGAATGCAGCCGATCTGCGCGCCGACCTGAAGCGGGTCAAGCGCGACAGCGACTCGCAGCGATCGGGACCGAGCGCGTATGCGGCACCGCTCTCGATACCCATTGGAAAGAACGAAGCAACCAGCCGGCGTCGAAGGACGATTGCCGCGATCGCCGCGGTGGCGCTGCTTGCCGCGACCGGCTGGTGGGTGTGGCGCCGCGGGCACGATCGCAACCTCAGCGGAGACAACCGCGTGGTGCTGGCCGAGTTTTCCAACTCCACCGGGGACGCGGTTTTCGATGTGGCCCTCCGACAGGGCCTCTCGGCGCAATTGGAGCAGTCGCCGTTTCTGGGCCTCATCTCCGACGCGCGCATCGCGCAGACCATGCAACTGATGGCCCAGCCGAAAGGCGCGCGGCTGACGCCGGAGTTGGCGCGTCAGGTGTGCCAGCGCACCGGAAGCGCGGCCACCATCGAGGGATCCATCGCCAGCCTCGGCAGCCAGTATGTGCTCGGCCTGAGGGCGCTGAACTGCAAGAGCGGCGAGGTGCTGGCAGAGGTGCAGGAGACCGCTGACCGCAAGGAGCTGGTGTTGCAGGCACTCGGGCGGGCAGCCACCAGCCTGCGCCGCAAACTGGGTGAGTCGCTGCCCTCGGTGGAGAAATACGATGTGCAGCCGGAAAACGTGACGACCGGCTCGCTTGATGCCCTGGAGGCATACGGTCTAGGCGTCCAGGCACAAAGTCGCGGCGATGGCGCGGGCGCGATCGCACATTATCAAAGGGCCATCGCTCTCGATCCGGATTTCGCCATGGCGTATGCCAAGCTCGGGGTGGTCCTGAACGGAAACGCGAAGTCCGTCGAATACACTCGAAAGGCCTATACATACCGTGATCGGGTGAGCGATCTGGAGAGATTTTATCTGATTTCGCACTATCAGCAGTACGCCACCGGCAATCTGGACGAGGCTCGCAAGACGCTTGAACTATGGGCGCAGACCTACCCCCACGATGGCAATCCGCCGGGCAACTTGTTTAAGGTATATTTTGCCCTGGGCGATTATGGCGCGGCGCTCTCGGTGGTTCAGGGCATGATCCAAAACAGCCCCGGAACCCCGCAGCTCAATGCCTCAAGGCTGGCCACGGCGCTGATCATGGTGAACCGCATCGACGAGGCGAAAGCAGTGCTCAAAGATGCGGCCGCGCGCCATTACGATCTGCCCGATCAGCACTTTTTCATGTACGAGATCGACTTTCTGCAGAATGATGCCGCTGGCATGGAGCGGGAAGCAGCCTATCTGCTGGCGCAGCCGGGCTGGGAGAACAACACGCTCGAGATCGAATCGTTCAGCGCCGCCTCCGGCGGCCAGATGGCGCGGGCCCGCGACCTGAACGAACGGGCGACCGAGGCCGCCAGACGCGCCCATTCCGACGACGACACGGCAGGCTTTCTGGCAGAAATTGCCGTGGAAGAAGCCCTGGCGGGAAATAAGGCTGTCGCGGCCAAGAAAGCGCGCGAGGCGCTGTCGCTCTCGAATGGTCCCGATGTTGAGCATCTGGCCGGAATGGCCGAGGCTCTTGCAGGGGACGCGAGTGAGGCGGATCGGGTGATCAACGACCTGAACAAGCGATACCCGGAGGACACGGTGGCGCAGTTGCTGATCGCAACCATGCGGGCCGGGGTGCTGCTGGGCAGCGGCAAGGCCCCCGATGGAGCGCGCCACGCGGTGGAAGTGCTGGCCCCGTTTACCCCTTACGAGCTGAACAGCGAGCTCTACCTGATTCCGATTTATCTGCGCGGCCAGGCATACCTTGCGATGGGGCAGAGCACCGAGGCCAGAATCGAGTTCCAGAAGATACTCGATCAGCCCGGCATCACGCGCAACTTCATTACCGGCTCACTGGCTCGACTCGGCCTGGCCGATGCCGAGGCCCACGCCGGCAACAAAGCGAAAGCCCGCGCCGACTACTCAACCTTTCTCGCGCTCTGGCACGACGCGGACCCCGATCTTCCCCTGTTGAAGACGGCCAGGGCATCCCTGCAAAGCCTCGGCAATTGAAACCATCCAGCCTGCCGGAGACGAAAAAGCTCCGCCCGTTCCCGCCTGGGATCGCGGAGCAGCCGCTCGCAGCCAGCCGGTAGACGCACATCGCCCTTCACGCAAGTCCAATGATTGCAATGTCCGACAGGCTGCAACGTTTCATGCAACCGTTGCATAACTCATTGAAACTTCACAACGGCTTCGGATCGGTCCACCATCAGGTCGAAAGTGCTGCTTCGTCGCAAGCGCTTCCCCTGTTAGGAGATTGATTACCATGCACACTATCAATGGCGTCTTCCCGAATTGCTTCCCATCCAAGTCCACCTATTCGCGTTTCAGCATCTGGTTGACTCTGCTGCTCGCCTTGCTCTCAGTTAGACCGGCCATCGGCCAAACCACTCCGGCCGACAGCGCACCCATCCTTCATCCCCGCCGGGCCCTGATCGATCTCAACGAGAGCCGGCCCGGAGAATCGGAAGCTCAGGCGAACCTTCGCCAGTTGGTGGCGGCTCATCCCAACACCCCGGTTCAGGTGGTTACCGGCGAGGCTCGGTTTGTAGACCGCTACAACCCCCAAGGCATGCTGCGCCTTACGCTCGGGGTTGCCCCGCCAAAGATGGACGAGGAAGAGCAGCTCCTGGTCGAGCTTCAAGACCCCAACTCGCCCAACTTCCATAAATATTTGACGGCCGAAGAATTCAACGCCCGTTTCGCGCCCTCGGCCCAGGACGAGCAGGCGGTTGTCGACTGGCTGACCAGCAACGGCCTGACCATCACCCGGCGATTTCCCAACCGGCTCATCGTCGACGCTGAAGCGCCGGTCAAGGTCATTGAGAAGGCCTTCGGAGTCCAGATCAATCACTACCAGCTTCGCGATGCCGTTGAATTCTCAAACGACCGCGAGCCCGCAATCCCTGCCCACCTCAATGGAATCATGGACTACATCGGCGGAATGAACAGCATTCAGCGCAGCCATTCTGCCTACGGCGGCAGTTCGGAAACAAAACAGCCGGACTATGTGCCTGGACCGGCGTTCCGCGCAGGAGCCTCGATTACCGGGGGCGGCGATCCCAATGCGCTGGCGCCGGCGATGGAGGCCAGCGAAGAGAAGAACCGGACAATCCAGGCGGAAGATGACCTGCAAGCCTCGGCCGACGGCGTCGTATCGAATCTGACGAATGGACTGATTGAACCCAATGACCTGTACTCGCCTTACGGGTACGATTTCACCGCGCTCCACGCGCTGGGCCATTGCTGCAATCCGACGGGCTCAACCAGCGGCTCTCTCATCGACTCAACCATCGACGTGGTGGCGGCGGCCGACTTCAGCGATGCCGATGTCAAGAGCTTCCTGGGCCGCTATACCTACCTGGTTTACAACTATCGCCACCTGCAGGTGGACGGCGGTGGATCGTGCTGCAACTCGGCAGCAAGCGCGGAAGCAACCCTGGATGTCGAGTGGGCGATTGCCACTTCCAACAGCATGGATAAGGCCATAAACACTACGCGGGTGCTCGTTTATACCGCGCCTAATCAGATGGATTCAACGTTTGTGGACATTTATAACGCAATGGCCACCAACGGCGACTCGCGGATTATGACCGCAAGCTTCGCCTGCGCGGAGGGTGATTGCTCCGATTACAAACAGATGCTCAAAGCCCACCAGGTTTTCAATTCCATGGTGGCGGCGGGCTGGACCCTGCTTGCCGCCTCCGGCGACAACGGGGCCACGCTCGATTGTTTCGGTTACCCTGACGTTGGTTACCCGGCCAGCGACTGGGATGTGGTGGGAGTGGGCGGGACCACGCTCGGATTCAACAGCGACGGCTCGTTTGCTTCAGAGACCGGATGGCAGGGCACCCAGAACCAGTATGCCTGCAAGTCTAACGCGGGCGGCTCGGGCGGCGGGTGCAGCGGCTGGTTCAACTCGGCGGCGTTCCAGACCCATCCCGCTTGTACCCAGGATGCGCGTAGCGTTCCCGATATCGCGCTCAACGCCGGCGCTGCACAGGGTTTCGTTTTCCAGGGGGAATTTCAGGGAGTACGCGGAACCAGCATCGCCACGCCGGAAGTGGCTGGATTCGTGGCCCAGGAAAATGCCTATCTCACCGCGCTGGGCAACATCTGCGGGACAAGTGGAAACGCACCCTGCGGCCCCATCGGCCAAATGAACTTTCCGCTCTACAAACAGGGTTACACCAACGAGGCAAATCAGACGTACGCCCCGCACAATCCGTTCTACGACATCACTTCCGGCTGCAACAGCAACTACTACACCACTCTCTATAACACGCCCTTCGAATGCGCCGGCCCCGGATACGACATGGTCACCGGCTGGGGCTCGTTCAATGCCCTGCAAATGGCATGGGCCCTGAATTACTACGTGATGAACGGCAATCAAACGCCCTCGCGGCCCAATATCTCGTTCACTGGCCCCTCCGGGAGCTTCTCCTCCAAAGTCTGGTACAACACGCCGCAGACGGTGCAGTGGAGCATCACCGGACAGAATTCAGGAAGTCTTCCTGCCTCCGGCGTCGCAGGCTATTCCGCTGGCTGGGACAGGAGTTTCAGCGACCCCGAATCGGAAGCGCATCAAGGCGCCGGCAATTCCTTTTACAGCGGTCCCGAGGTTCCCAATTCCGGCCTCGGCCAGGCCACCCTCACTAACTCCGGCTGCCATAGGCTCACCGTAATCGGCTGGGACAATACCGGCCTGAGCACCGGAAACAAATACTACCCGATGTTCTGCTACGACCCCACGCCGCCCACAGTCACAGCTTCAATCTCTCCCACGCCAAATGCCGCCGGCTGGAACAACACAACCGCCCTGGTAACACTCACCGCTACAGACCCGGGCACGAATCCTTCCGGCATCGCCCATGTCTACGTCTCCCGCAGCAACAATAGCTGCGCGCCCGGAAACCTGAGTTCCTGCGCCATCTATCTCGGTGTTCCCATGGTTTTTGCAAACGACGGAATCTCCACCTACCTTTACTTTGCTTACGACAACGCCGGCAACTACAGCACGCCCGCCCTGGGTTTCGTAAAAGTCGACACCGCGCCGCCCGTAACCAAGGCTCTGCTCACCGGAACCCTGGCTAGCGGCATTGTGTATTCATCGAGTGTTCAGGTAACTCTGGCTGCCACGGATAACGCAAGCGGCGTTGCGTCGACAAGCTACCAGTTGGATAACGGCGCGATGACAACCTATCTCGACCCTTTCATGGTTACTGCTCTTGGCGCCCATACTGTCCGATTCTTCTCGACCGACGTCGCAGGCAATGTCGAGAGCCTCAACGCCACCATCTTTACCATTTCCCAGGCGTCGACCATCGCTCTCACCGCGTCGCCCAATCCGGCGGTTCAAGGCCAAACCATCACGCTCACCGCTTCGGCGCAGGTTGCTGGCGCGCCGGCCGCCAGCGGAACGGCGGTCTTCATGAACGGGAACACGACGCTTGGAACGGGGAGCATCTCCAACGGAGTGGCGACTCTTGGCATCACGTCGCTGCCATACGGGGACAATATCCTCACGGCCATATATCTGGGAGGAAGCAACATTCTCAAGAGTACCTCCACGGGAACTCATGAGGACTTCCAGGAACCCACAGCCACCGGCCTCACGACCTCGCCGAGTCCATCGGCAATTGACCAGCCAGTTACGCTGACCGCAACAGTCGGTTCCACGGTAAGCGAGCGCACCATAGTAACCGGGTGGGTACAGTTCTATGCCGGGTCCACCCCTCTGGCATTTGTTGCGCTCAGCAAGGGTGCGGCTCAGTGCACTATCTCGACTCTGCCCCTCGGCTCCGACCCGATCTCTGCCCAATACGTGGGCGACCCGGACTTCGCACCGAGCACTTCCTTCCCCAGGAGCCAGACTGTCATTCCGGGAACTACGACCACCAAGCTGATCTCTTCACGCGACCCTGCCCAATATCTGCAAACAGTCACGTTCGCGGCCAGCGTAACTTCACCCTACGGAACCCCGACCGGCACCGTAACGTTTGGGACCGGGCTGATCGTGATTGGAACCGGGACGCTCAACAATGGAATCGCGACATTCACGACCTCCGCGCTGACGGTTGGGACGCACGAAATCACGGCAGTCTACCACGCAACCAGCAGCTACACGGGCAGTTCCTCCGCGGCCCTCTCTGAGGTTGTTGGGCCCGCGGAATCGCAGGTCCTCATTACCTCTTCGCTCAATCCCGCAAACTACGGTCAACCCATTCAATTGACCTTCACCGTCTCCAACCCCAACGGCGGCTTGCCTTCCGGCGAAGTCAATCTGATGAATGGCAGCACCCTGCTCACGTCTGCCTATATTTCGAATGGGACCGGCACGCTGACCTTCTTTGGCCCATTCTTCTCCTATCCCCCAGCTGGCACTTACTCGCTTACCGCGGTCTACACCGGAAATGCGGATTACCTCGCCGGCACTTCTCCGGTTCTGATCGAGACCATCAATCCAGCCGCGACAAACACGGTGGTCATCTCATCTCTCAACCCCTCCACTGTCCTGTCCAAAGTAACCTTCACGGCCACTGTGACGCCCGCTTCCGGCATAGCACCCAGCGGCACAGTTACTTTCCACGATGGCAGAACCACTCTCGGAACCAGCACGCTTTCGAGCACCGGGGTTGCGACCTTCACCGCCAGCGGAATGACAGCCGGCACACACACCATCTTCGCCGTTTACAGCGGCTGCGCGAATGACACCGGGAGCACCTCACCGGTACTTTCCCAGGTAGTCAAACGGATCACTTTTTGATTGACCCTGGTTTTAGGAGACCACTCAACGCAATTCCCAGCGGTTCAGTACGTCAGGTCATTCGAAAAAGCTGTGAAAAAAGAGGTCAATATCCAATCCATGCAGGGAATCACTGCGTCCAGGGCCGGCGTCGATGTTGGCGTCGGTCCGGTTCTGGATGAGCCATCCGGCGACCTTAAGCATGCCGTCGATGGTCTCGCGGGCCTTTTCTTCAGGCGTCAATTTGCACTTGAGCTCATGGGACTCAACGTATGACAACGGCAGGGTGAGCTTAAGTCGAAGAACCTGAATGTCACCTGAACGGGTCGGTTTCCACAAAGAACCCTTTGTCGTGGACACGGCCCGTTGTCTTGCAAAACGCGTGGAGAGGGCGACATTGAGGCGAATATAGCGACAGCGGCGACAAAAAGTGCAAAGCTAAAGTTATTTTCTGATATTTATGTTCCGATTCAAACCGGCTGCGCAAACAGAAGATCGAGTTCACTCTGCTGGACAATGCCTTCGTCCATCTTGGCGACTGGACGCGGGCGCAGCGGAGCGCCGATGGGTTTCAGAGCGAGCGGTTGCACCGCAGGCTGGATGCGTTCGCGCCGCGATTCTGCCCCATCCATCGCTGCTTCGGCGTGGAGTATCACTGGAGCGTGGACCAGTGCGAGTACTCGACCGACATCGTGTTCGCCAAACAGGCCGACCTCCAGCCTATTTATGAGCACCTCAGCCGCACCGCAATCCACACCGTCAAGCCGGATAACATCGCCACGTTTCCGGGCAAGGAACTCTCGCCGCAGTTCGAGGGCGAGATGGACAACCGCTTCAACGTGCGCATCGAAGGCACGCGAATCAATCACACCATGGGGCCGGCCTCACTGAAGCTCTACGACAAGTTCGGCCGCATCCTGCGCATCGAAACCACGGTTAACGACCTCACCTTTTTCAAGCACTACCGCGAGGTAGAACATCGCGACAGCTCACGCGAAACCAAATGGGCCGCCATGCAGAAGACCATTTACAGCCTGCCCGCGCTGCGTGAACTTCTGGCCGCAGCAAACCGCCGCTATCTGGAATTTCTGTCTGCCATCGAAGACCCGCGCAACGGGCGCAACAAGCTCGACAAGCGTATCCGTCTGAGCAACGCACTCTATCGCGGTGCTGAGTTCGGTGGTGGACTTGAGTAATGAGCGAAGTTGAATTTGCACGTAGGCGGCGCAGCCGGGCCGAAATCCAGACCCTGGTTGCGGAGTTTGAAGCGAGTGGATTGAAGCGGGGGGCGTTTTGCCGGCAGCGGGGCTTGGCTATAGGAACGCTGGATAAGTATCGTCGACGGGTGCAAAGCAAGCCGTATTCGGGAGCCGGATCTCTGCTTCCGGTCGAAGTGGCTCCCTCCATGGCTCTGGATGTCCACGGCGTCGCCGGGCGCGATGGAACTCTGGTAGTGGAATTGCGCAGCGGGCGCCGAATCGAAGTACATCGTGGATTCGATGCGGAATCATTGAAACGGCTTCTCAGCGTATTGGACGGGGCGTAGGCGGTGTTCGGGTTTGGACCGGCGACGCGGATCTATATTGCATCCGGCGCGACGGATGCGCAAAAACTTCAATGGGCTGTACGGCTTGGTACGCGATCGTCGCGCATTCGTGAATATAAACACATGCCCACTTTCCGGATCGCAGTTCCGTGTTGCCGCTATCATCTCGGTGATCGAAAGCTGCCGCCGCCTCAAAATCCCCGTGTGCATCGCAGAACTTACTCCTGCAGCCTGGGTCGCAAAGCATGCAATCGTCTGACGCATACTGTTATCCTGCTATTCTGGCGGGTGATAAACTGCCGCAAACTGTGGCTTATTGGC
>Ga0302326_10011829_pt1 | contig 18711 bp, 22 predicted proteins | sample Palsa_T0_3_FD_202264 | JGI IMG/M metagenome (GOLD analysis project Ga0302326, IMG submission 202264) | Peat permafrost microbial communities from Stordalen Mire near Abisko, Sweden - Palsa_T0_3 | ecosystem: Environmental > Terrestrial > Soil > Palsa > Peat permafrost | place: Sweden: Abisko...
AGTCCGAAGCGAATGGCCTGGCCATGCGGCGTGAATTGCGCGCCTGACACCTGCACATCGGGCGGTTCCACGCTGATGTCCATCTCGCGGCATTCCTGAATGTACTTGACGACATTCTCGGGCTTCGATGTCTCCGACGTGAGCAGCGCCGCCATGAACTCCACCGGATAATGCGTCTTCAGATAGGCCGTTTGATAGGCCACCAGCGAATATGCCGCCGAGTGCGACTTGTTGAATCCGTACCCCGCGAACTTCTCCATCTGGTCGAAGATTTCACTCACCACCGCCTTGGGATGATTGAGCGCCGCTGCTCCGCTTGTGAAGCGGTCGCGTTGCTTGGCCATCTCCTTCGGATCCTTCTTGCCCATGGCGCGGCGCAGCAGGTCCGCCTCGCCCAGCGAGTAGCTGGCCAGCAGGTTGGCGATCTGCATCACCTGCTCCTGATAGACGATCACGCCCAGCGAATCCTTCAATATGCCTTCGAGCTCCGGCAGCATGTATTCGACCTTGCGGCGTCCCCACTTGCGCTCGATGAAGTCGTCGATCATGCTCATCGGTCCAGGGCGGAAGAGCGCATTGAGCGCGGTCAGTTCCTCCACCGTGTCCGGCTTGTAGCGTCGCAGAATGTCGCGCATGCCGCTGGACTCGAACTGAAATATGCCGGACGTCAGCGCGGTGTGAAAGATGCGCTTGAACGTCGGCGGATCGTCCATGGGAATCGCATCGATGTCGACTTTTTCGCCGCGGCTCTTTTCGATCAGCTTGAGGCAATCGTCGATCACGGTGAGCGTGGTGAGCCCGAGAAAATCCATCTTCAGCAGGCCCATCTTCTCCACCGCCTTCATGTCGTAGGCGGTGACGATTTCGTCGTTCTTGGTGCGGTTCACCGGCACCAGCTCGGTGAGCGGACGCGGCGCAATCACCACTGCCGACGCGTGCACGCCTGCGCCGCGCACCAGCCCCTCGAGCTTCTTGGCCGTGTCGATCAGCTCGCGCACCACCGTGTCGTTGTCGTAGGCCTTGCGCAGATCGGGCACCTCTTCAAGCGCCTTGTCGATGGTCATGCCCACGGTGGCCGGCACCAGCTTGGCAATGCGGTCGACGTCGCCGTACGGCATGTCGAGCGCGCGGCCGCAGTCTTTGATAGAAGCTTTGGCCGCCATGGTGTTGAACGTGATGATCTGCGCTACCTGGTCGCGCCCGTACTTGCGCGTCACGTAGTCGATCACTTCGCCGCGGCGGTTCTGGCAGAAGTCCACGTCGATATCGGGCATCGACACGCGCTCCGGATTGAGGAAGCGCTCGAAGAGCAGCGAGTTCTGCAGCGGATCGATGTTGGTGATCTCCATGGCATATGCAACCAGCGACCCGGTAGCTGATCCGCGCCCCGGCCCTACCGGAATGCCGTGATCGCGCGCGTACTTGATGAAGTCCCACACGATCAGAAAGTATCCCGAATAGCTCATCTGCTTGATGATGCCGATTTCGCGGTCAAGCCTGGCGTGGTATTCATGGGCTGCCGTCCGCAGGACTCCGCGCAGCTCCAGTTGCCGCACCGCCGTATCGAGGCGCTTCTTCAATCCCTCGCGGCACACCTCTTCAAAGTAGCTGTCGATGGTGTGACCCGCGGGCACCGCGAATTCAGGAAACGGATTGTCGATCTTGGCGAGCTTGAGCTTGCAGCGCTCGGCGATCTCCATGGTGCGCTGCAGTACCGCAGGCGAATCGGGAAACAACCGCGCCATCTCGTCGGCACTCTTGACATAGAACTGGTCGGAGTCGAAGCGAAACCGTTCCTTGTCGTGAATCTTCGCGCCCGTCTGCACACAGAGCATCACGTCGTGCGCGTGCGAGTCTTCACCGCAAAGGTAGTGCGAATCGTTGGTGGCCACGAGCGGAATGTCGAGCTCGCGCTCCAGCTTGTACAGGTCCGCGTGAATCTTGCGCTCGTCGTCCAAGCCCTGATCCTGAATCTCAAGGAAGAAATTGCCGTGGCCAAAGATGTCCTGATATTCGGCAGCAACGGCGCGCGCCTTGTCATAGTGGCCAGCGACAAGGGACTCGCACAACTCGCCGCTCAGGCAGCCGGAGAAGCCGATCAGGCCCTTGGAATTTTCCGCGAGATAGCGCTTGCTCACGCGCGGCTTGCGATAGAAGCCGTGCAGCGACGCCTCCGACGTAATGCGGATCAGGTTGCGATAGCCCTCTTCATTCTCGGCCAGCACGAGGAGGTGATTGTTGTCGTCGCCCTCGCCCGGCGCGCGATGATCTGCGTTTTTCGAGATATAAAGCTCGCAGCCCAGGATCGGCTGAATGCCGCGCTCCTTGGCCGCGTTGAAAAAATGCACCGCGCCATAGATGTTTCCATGGTCGGTCATGGCCACGGACTTCTGCCCAAGATCGGCGACGCGGTTGATGAGCTTTTGAATGTCGCAGGCCCCGTCGAGCAGGGAGTATTCGGTGTGCAGATGGAGGTGAGTGAATTCGGCCATGGCTAGTTAGATTCTAGTCGCCCCTCGGCCGCGCTTCCCGCCAAGAAGCGGTTGAAATCCAGGCTCGGACGAGGAAAACTCCGGCGGGATTCTGACGACCTAAGGCGTGGCCTGGCGTCCGTATAGGTCGAAGCTAAGGAACGATCGCTAGCCCTAAACACGCTCCGCTACTCAAAACGCCCTCATCACTTTGGCGAACAACTGTCGCACCACACGCTCCCGCGGTTGCCAATGGCTTCCGACTCTGCTCTAATTGCTGTCAAGATTCTTCAGGCGCTTCAATTTAGGAGTTCGACGGGATGGGGAAACCTAGGTATGTCAAGACACTTGTTCCCACGTCGGATGGGAACATAGCAGTTTACGCTGGGGTTCGAGTGGCGAATGCTCTTCGCGAAGTAACAAGGGACATGGATCTATACCAAGGCGTCAAGCTGACGCAGCTCGTAGAAGCTGTATATCAGCAAGGCAGGAAGGATGGGGGCACGTGCAGTGCAGGAATCATTTGAGCAGGTGATGACGGGCATCCCTCACTTGAACCCGGGCCAACCCAAGAGGAAGAAACTGAAGTGATGGAAAAAATACAACCTGACCGGAGCAAAATCGAGCATGGCCGTGAACAGCTTTCGACCACAGAAATACGAAGACTTCGAAATAGTTGACGACAATCAAAAAGTAGTCGGGCACATCCGCGTAAAGCCCAGCGGCGTGCTCTGGGCACCCTCAAACGCCAAGGAGTGGCACGGCGTTTCGTTGGATGATTTTGCGACCTATATGATGAAGTACGGGAAAAGACAAAAGAAGTAGGGGCGACCAAGCCGTGTGGGATAGCACACCTACAAGTCGAGCATCTTCAGGAGATTGTCCACAGTCATCCCGTGGTGAACTGCGATTCGCTTGAGGATGCCGGAGAGCGTTCCTGCTTTGATCGGATGATGATACGGGATGACTTCGTGGTTCTCGCCGTCGCGCTGGGTAGTGACGCGAATGTGCGAACCCTTTTGCCGGGTCGGCTCATAACCCAAAACGCTCAGCGCCTTGACCAATCGCGGTCCGTCGATATCGCGCGGCAACCTCATCAGGCCAAGACTTCATCGCGCACAAAATGGAGGCGGATGATCTTCGGGGCCTCCATGGTCTCGTCGAAGTAGCATTGGACGGCGTCTTTGACCATGACGCGCAGCTCCTCCACAGTGTCTCCCTGCGTGTGGATGCCGTAGCCGAGGGCGTGGGCTGTGTAGCCGCCGTCCACCTCGTCCTCGCGCACCTCAAAGATGATCTCGCTCATTGAAGAAACACCTTCCCCGTCTGGATAAAATCCTAACACCGCCCGCTTGGCCATTCACCCCAGACGGTAGAAGCCTCTTGACCAAACTACGGCTTAGCCGTACCATCATTCCATGCGGTACGTCTGGGACCCGGCGAAAGATGCCCTGAACCAGCGCAAGCACGGTTTCTTCTTAGCCGACGGCATTCCCGCTCTCGAAGACCCAGGCTGCGACGTTTCGATAGACGACCGGTTCGACTATGGGGAAATTCGGCTTGTCACAGCAGGCCGCAGTGGTAGCAAAGTTCTAATCGTCGTCTCAACAGAACTCAGCAAAACTGCTGACGGGAACGAAATCACACGAATCATCTCGGTCAGAAGGGCCAAATGGTATGAAGAAGACTGGTTTAATCTCGGTCGAGCATGAACCCGGCGATCCGCCCATCGAGACCAACACGGATTGGGCTGCCGTTGATGCATTTACGGACGAGCAGATTGAAGCCGCGGTGCGCGACGACCCTGACGCCGCTCCAATCAACTTTTTCGAGTTGCCTGGCTTCATCCACATTCCCAACGTCAGGAAGCTGCGCGAGCGCCTCGGCCTCACCCAGGAAGCTTTTGCCAGCACCTATCGCATCCCCGTCGGAACCCTGCGCGATTGGGAACAGCGCCGCAAGCTCCCGGATGCACCTGCCCGCGCCTACCTCACCGTGATTGCCAGAAACCCCCAAGCAGTTGCTGGTCTTTTGGGAGAAGCAGCTTGACCGGCTGCCGCAGGCAGAGGGCGCATGACAATTAAGACAAGCTCCTACCGCCAATCTCTTTTGACGGCCCTGCTTGGCCCGGTCGAAGCCTCGGCCTATCTAAACGCCGCCCTCGAAGACTCCCCGGAAGCCTTTCTCAAAGCTCTCAAGAATGTCGCCCAGGCCCGGCCCATGACCGAGGTAGCCAGGGAAGCCGACATCCAGAGGGAAACCCTCTATCGCGCCTTCTCCGAGCACGGCAACCCGACCTTCGAGACGCTTTCATCGGTGCTTGGGGCGTTGGGAATGAAGCTTTCCATTGCTCCCAGCGAATCCGACGCCGAAATGCGCTTGACGAGTGCAGCCAAGTGAATTGCGTCGAAGGCCGGCACGCCCATTCCCGCCGTCGCGGAGAGCCGTCGCGGAACCCTCAACGCACAAGCTCAAATCCCCCCAGCCGCGGCGCCTTCTTGTCGAACGTCAGCGTGCTGTCGCAGCCGGCCCACGCTCCCACGGCTGCAATCAGCGCATCGGCAAACTCGCCCCAGCCCTGCCGGAGCGCCACCATCGCCGCAAATACCTGCTGTTCGTTTTGAACCACCAGCGTGTCGGCCTGGAGCATGCGCTCTACCGCGTCGGCAATTTCCTGGTCCGGCAGTGAATAAACGCTGCCAAGCACCCACACGGTTTCAGCCATGGTCACCAGGCTGATGAAGCCGGGGCGTTCCCGTGTGAACCGCCGCTCAACGATCTGGGTTGCCTTGGGCGATTGGATCGGGTCGTCCTGCGTGAGGTAGCGGACAAGAATATTTGTATCGAGCCCGTTCATCGCGCGGTCACCGGCGTTTGCCGCGCTTGATACCCCTGGAGGCGCCAGCCGCAGCCGCTTCGCGCATTTCATCCAGAGTGGCAGGCCGCCCGAGCCGCGATGAGACTATACCCCGCAATGCCGATGTAGGCAGCTTGGGCAAAATCACCACGCTGCCATCCGGATGCACGAAGAACTTGACCCGGTCTCCCGGCTTCAGGCGCAGATGCTCCCGAATCGCCTTCGGAATGGTCGCCTGCCCCTTGACGCTGAGTGCGGATTCCATGCTTCCCCTTTACATTTTCAGGAAAGTAATACCACCCTGTCATCATAAAGTCAATCCCGTAGCAGCGCCCCCGGAGCATGGGTGCCGTACCTGGGAGGCGATTTCACGCGTGATCGTGCGCGAGAATATTGACTGGATCGGCAGCGCCGGAAGAGCCCATGCGTATACTGGCGTGAAGCCTTCCCCGGCGATTTTGTCGAAGCGTGCCGGTGGATTTGGCGAACGGAGGAATGCGCCATGTTCGATGTTGGCCAGAGGGTCATTGTGATCACAGACAAGGGGCTCGCCTACGACGCTACGGTGCTGGAGCGGGCGCAGGGCGACGGCGGCCCGGGGGCGTACAAGGTGGTGCTGAACGACCGCGGGCCGGAGCAGCTTGGCCAGTGGCACAAGGCCTGCGACGTGTTTCAGCCCGAGAAGAGCGAGGAACAGGAAGAGCAGGACTCGATGGACAGCTTCCTCAGGAAATAGCTGGCGCAATGACCGATCCTGTTCCCGGCATGACCGTTCAGGCTCTTGACTGGCGCCGCGGAGGCTTGGCCGAGGGCCTGGACTGCTACCGCAACGGCGAGTTCTTTGCCGCGCATGAGCACTGGGAGTTAGTCTGGCTTGCGCTTGCCGAGCCGGAAAAGAGCTTCCTGCAGGCGCTCATTCAGATGACAGCGGCGTTCCATCATTTGCATTCGGGCAATCGTGTGGGAGCAGCATCGCTGCTGCGGCGCACGCTGCGTCGGCTCGAGTGCTGTCCGGCGTGGTTTGGCGGCATCGATGTGGCGCCGCTGCGCATCGAGATTGGCGCATGGTTGCTGGCGATCGAGGCCGGATCGAATTTCATTCCAGTTGCCGCTCCCGTGATCTGCGTGGTCGACCCGCAAGAGCAATAATTGGCCGGCCACCGGCGAGGCGCGCTACTTCAATGGCGAAAAATCAGCCGGGTCAAGGTACATGGCTTCTATCTTGTCAATGATCGGGCCATTCTTCAGCGATTCAGCGGCGAGGCGTACGAATTCCGGGTCCTTTGCAAACTCGGCCCAGTTTTTTTCCGCGGCGTCGCGGCTGGGATGAACGAGCAGGAACACCAGCGTATTGCTTGCGAGTGCGGGATCCTGCGGCACCCAGTAGCCGACGCTCTCGATGCCATGCCGTTTGAGAATGCGGATGTCGAAATCGCGGAAGTTGGCTTTGAGAGTCTCGAGCTTGCCCTCTTTGCAGTGGTAGGTGCGCAACTCGAAGACGCGCGATTGGGCCACGGCTGCGCTGGCTGTCAGGCCGACAAAAACGAAAAAACCGACCAGCGTAAGACGCGAGGCGCTCAGAAAACGTGACATTGAAGTTGACATTGAAGCCTCCACGAAGGGATTGAAGACGCAGGCATGGGCGGATAAGAAAATGCCACTGGCGCCGTCAGCAACGCGGTCACAAGACAATTCCGCTCTCCAGCTCCGCGCGAATCCCGAAGTGTTAACGTACCAGGGTCCCGATTGGATTGGCATCGGAAAAAAAAGAAGTTCATTGTCGCTCAGGACGGGCCCGCGCAGAACATTGACCCCGCCCGACACATCCCGGCGGGCGGGCAGCCGGGATGTTTGACTTCAGTTGGCCCCGGCTATTTCGATCGGATCGCGATGGCCTGGACCGAGTATGGCTCGATGGTCACAGCCGCCGAGAAGGACGTGCCGCCCAGCGCGTTGAGCGTCAGGGCGCCGGACTCGATTTCTTCGCCGTTCACGATGCGATAGAGCGTGGCCTCCGGCGACACAATGCCTGTGTCGTCCGCGTCGATTACGAGGTCGGTGTAAGTGTACTGGCTTGGGTTCATCACTACGACCGCATCGAGGCTTGAGGTGAAAAACGCGGTGACCACCATGCCGTTGCCCGCGGTGCCGGGATGGATGGACTCCGCCATGTGGCCCCCATCCTCCAGCCCCAGATACTTGGCGGCGCCGAAGAGCTGATACGCAAAGTAACTCGGATAGGGCCGTGGAGAGCTATTCAACGGATACAGGCAATCCATATTGCTGTCGATTTCGCCGACGAGGCAGAAATAGGGATGGGCGTTAGCAGCAAAGTAAACAAGGTGACTTATGACATTGGGTGCGCCGGAGTAGACATCGTTGAGCAGGTCGGCGATGTAGAGACCGTTCCATACTGGCGCATAAGTGGGACTGTTACGGCAGCATTCCGGTTCGTAAGCCCAGTTGAGGTTATATTCTGTGTTGTAAACGGGAATGTTCTTTCCCTGCGGCTGCTTGCCGGTGGCTATGATCGTCTGAGCATAGCGGTAAGTCTGACCTGGACCCGCACCCGTGTTCTGGGTCTTCTGGTAGACGGACGTTGTGTTGTCGGTATAAGTGTCCCATTGCGCGTTGAGTTGGGTGCCGCCGAACATGTAATCGTGGTAACTGAGGAAGTCGATGTTTTGTGAAGCCACCGAGTCGGTGAGTACTCCCTTGGTCCAGGTTTCATTGAAGCCCGCGGTTGCCGGGCCGCCGACGCGTGCGGTGGAGTGGTCTGCCTTGATTTGCGCTCGCATGAGCGGCGCGGCAGCATCGTAGAGCTTGAGATAGTCGGGCAGCCTGTCTGCGGACGCCACGCACATCGAGATCGTGTTGGGCTCATTCCATATTTCGTAGTCGGTGACTACGCCGGGAAAAGTCGCGTCCATGTGCTTGACATATTCGGCGGCCATTTTAGCCCAATCGTCGACATTGGTGGGCATCGAATATACCGCGCCCTGCTGGCATGTATTCGGGCTGGGTTGCAGGTACGGCGGAGTTTGATACATCTGCAGCATCACTTTGACGCCGCCCGCGCTGACTCTCTCGATCACCGTGTCGATGGCCGGCCAATCAGGTGTAGTCGTCTTGAAAACTTCGGGAATCAGGGCGTAGAAGCGCGCATAGTTGATGCCCCCGGCCTTGACCAGATCGAGATCGGCCGCGTCGTGGAGTGAGTCCATGCGCTCGGCGCCGAACATGTTTGCAGGCACAGCGTGCAGGGCGGTCGATCGCGATCCGAAGTTGACCGATACATTGGTGAACACGTTCACTGTGGCGGAGGCTTTCTGATCCACGGAACTGTCGACGATGGTGATCTGGTGGGCGCCGGCAACTTTGGGCGCAGTGTAGACGCCGGCGCTTGTAACGCTGCCGACGGTGGCGTTTCCGTCCTTGATGCCATCCACTTCATACGTGACCTGATGAGTGTCAGGAACGCCGGACAATTGGGGCTGGAAAACCTGCTCGGTGCCGGCAACGACGGCCGCAGAACTTGGATAGACTGCGAGGGTGCTGGCGCCTGCGTGGCCGGCGGCACCTGTGAGAAGCGCGCTCAACAGCAGAAATAGCCCTTTTTTTCTTGACAGGAACGTCTCGGTGGCCTCGGAAGGGCGAAGAAAGGCAAGGGAAGTATTACGCATAGTGAGTTTGAATCTCCATTTAGAACCAAGCCAGCGATCTTATAGAAAAGCCGTAGAACAGTGTGTATCAAGTCAAATAACTCTGCGCGAAGCGGCGCGGGAGTCAACTCCACACCCTAAGAGATGAGTCGAAAGGGCTTATTGGTTGCAGCAAACATGAACCAGGGCTTTGGTGCACACGCAAACGACTGCGGTCAATGCGGTTACCTGCCGGCGGTGGAAGCTCTATCGATCGAGTCTCAGTTGGCGAGCCACCCCCGATGGTGGCAACCGATGCCACCAATTGTGCATCCAGACTCAATCGTTTTCGCACTGCGCGGCATTCGGCCCCGCCGTTATACACTCTTCCCAAGCCTATGAGCACTCGCATCTCGATCGCCCTGCTGCTCCTCTCGCTGCCTGCGCCGGTTTACGCGCAGGCCACGGCCACGGCCCCCACTCCTATGAAAACTGCCAAGCCAAACGCCGCCCAGGTGCAACGATCCGCCATCGTCATTGACACGCACGCCGACACGCCGCAGCGCTTTTTGGACGAGCATTTCGATCTTGCCGACCCGCTCGGCACGGGCAACCTCAACCTCTATTCCATTCACAAAGGCAACCTGGGCGCGGAGTTTTTTTCCATCTGGGTTGAACCCAGTCTCTACAAGGATCACTACGCGCGCCGCACGCTGGAGCTGATCGACTCAGTCAAGCAGCAGGTGGCGAGGCATCCCGATCAGATCGAATTTGCCGCGTCGGCAGCGGGCATTGAGCAGGCGCATCGCGACCACAAGTTCGCCGCGCTGATGGGCATTGAGGGCGGACACTCCATCGAGGATTCGCTGGCGCTGCTGCGGCAGTACTACGCGCTGGGCGTGCGTTACATGACGCTGACGTGGTCGAACTCGAACGGCTGGGCCGACAGCTCCGGCGACGTGGACGACACCACCGTGCCGCATACCAAGGAAGGCCTCACCGAGTTTGGCAAGGACGTAGTCTACGAGATGAACCGCCTGGGCATGATGGTGGACATTTCGCACGTGTCGGACAAGACGTTTTATCGCACGCTGGTGATTACGCGCGCGCCGGTCATCGCATCGCACTCATCGGCGCGCGCTTTGTGCGATGCGCCGCGCAACATGACCGACGATATGCTGCGTGCGGTGGCCAACTCCGGCGGACCCAACTCCAAGGGCGGCGTGGTGCAGGTCAACTTCTACTCCGGATTTCTATCGCAGGACTATCGCAACGCGCAAAAGGCTCAGAAGCCCGAGGTCGACAAAGCGACAGCGGACTTGAAGGCAAAGTTCAAAGCCGATGGAAAAGAGATCACTTACTCCGATATCTCGAAGCTGGAGCGCCAGTATGCCGATCGCATTCCGCGTCCGCCGCTGTCCGTTCTGATCGATCACATCGACCACATCGTCAAGGTGGCGGGCATCGACCATGTAGGGCTGGGCTCGGATTTCGATGGCGTAGATGGGCAGTTGCCTGAGGGGCTGGACTCGCCGGCCGACCTGCCCAAGATTACGGCGGCGCTGATCGATCGCGGCTACTCCGCCGAGGATTGCCGCAAGATTCTGGGCGGCAATCTGCTGCGTGTGTTCCGCGAGGTTGAGGCGGTGTCAAAGGAATTGCAGGCTGAGAATCGGCCGCGGATCACGGAGAAACAGCCGTTCGATAAGGTGCAGAAGTAGATCACCTGGGGAGAATTGGTCTTGCATTTACGATATGGACCAGTTATTATGATCCATATCGGAGGGCCAGTGAGCACATTGGGAACCAGCGAGACCACAATCGGCGTGACCGCTTTCAAATCCAGGTGTCTGGGATTGATCGATGATGTCGCCGAGGGCAAGACCGACCGAATAGTCCTGCTGAAACACAACAAGCCTGTTGCGGCCATTGTGCCAATCGTCAGGGGCGGCGACGAATCGAATGAACTCTGGGGCTCGATGCGGGGAACGGTCACGTTCCTTCCGGATGTCGATCTGACGGAGAGCACGGGAGAAGTCTGGGACGCGGAGCAATAGGTGGCCCCTCCTATCCTGCTCGATACCTGTTCTGCGCTCTGGCTCGTGGGCGGTGAACCGATGGCCGAGGCCAGTCGAGCAGCAATACGCAGCGCCCGGGCGGCCAACGCGGGAGTCTACGTCTCGCCCTTCACTGCGTGGGAGATCGGTACGCTGGTGGCGAAACAGCGACTGCCCCTCTCACTTTCGCCCGAGGTTTGGTTTGAAACGCTGCTGGCCCAGCCTGGTATGCGCCTCGCCCCACTTACGCCTCAAATTCTGCTTGCCTCCACCGCGCTGCCCGGAACTCCCCCCTCCGATCCTGCGGATCGAATTATCGCAGCTACCGCTCGCATCTGTGGCTATGTCGTAATCACCCGCGACGGAAAGCTGCTTGATTACGCCGAGAAGGGGCATATCCTCGCGATCAGGTGCTGAATTCCCGATATCATCCTTGGTGGTGGGCATATGTTCTTGCGCCTTCTTGCACGATGGCGAAAATCGCCTGAAAACGAACCGTACAATCGGTTCTGGTTGTGGTTCGTGCAACATGAGCCCGAGCTTCTGAATTTTGAATCCGACCAGGAGAGAATTTTTGACAAACTCGCCGCTCAGCTGGGGAAGGTCGATCCCAACCTGTGCTTCGAATTTGGTCCGCGCGGAGCTCGACGCGAATTCGTCATTAGCGCGGGTGGCATAAAGAGCTCATTTCCGGCTGTCGTCGCGCTGGCAAAGGCTGCTCCTTCCCTTGATCGATGGCGCGTTACAGCATTCCGTCCGCGCCGAGCCTCGATTAACACCGTGGAATTCAGGGAGAAACGGATCGGGCCGGAAGATGTGCAATTTTCCTTACTCGACAATGGAAAGATGGCAGGGATCATTCTGTTCATTCCGGGCTATCGCGTGGACGACCTCGACTACAAGCAAATTGGCTACCTATTGCTTGACGAGGCGCTCGGTGAATATGACGTTGAAACCCGAGTCGGCCTAATAAAGATGATGGCGCCGGACGCTGGTGAGACGCAACATCGGTATCCTTTAGTCGAGTTGCCGGTGTTGTTCGATGGACTTGTTGCTCGGCTTGAGGGACGTTCGGGTCTGGTTCAATAGCAACCCTGATCGCCAGACTCTATACTGATGTTTTGGCCCTCATTTCCCGTCTGGAGACCTCCTGAATGCGCCTGACCGTTTGTTGCGCTGCCGCACTCTTCGCGGCCTGCTGCCTGATTGTGCCGTCCGCCGGACGCGCCGACGACTCCAAGAAACCCGCCAAGACCGATGCTGCCGCGGCCGACAAATCCACAGACAAAGCGGCCGAAAAGACTGCCGAGAAGATGCCGCCTGCCGAAGTGACCACGCAAGGCACCATCGATGTGGGCAGCCAGCACATCGCCTACAACGCCATTGCCGGCACCATCACGGTGGGCGCCACCGACGCGCAGGACGCGCAGCTTGGCCTGGACGGCAAGGCGCAGGCCGGCAGCCAGCTGGCGCTTGACGAGCCCAAGGACGCGAAAGACACGCCGCCCGTGGCGCGCATGTTTTATGTGGCCTACTTCAAGAAAGACGCCAAGGCCGAGGACCGGCCCATCACTTTCTTTTACAACGGCGGACCGGGCAGCTCGACTGTATGGCTGCACATGGGCTCGATGGGTCCCAGGCACGTGGTGACGAGAGGCGACCAGCACCTGCCTGCCGCGCCTTACAAGCTGGTGGACAACGCATACTCGCTGCTTGATGTGAGCGATCTGGTTTTCATCGACATGCCGGGCACGGGCTTTGGGCGCCTGGTGGGCAAAGATGCCGAGAAGGCATTCTGGGGCGTGGATGAGGACGCCAACGCGTTTGCGCGATTCATTGCGCGGTTCATCACCAAGTACGATCGCTGGAACTCGCCCAAGTACATCTTCGGCGAGAGCTACGGCACCACGCGCTCGGCGGTGCTGGCCGACATTCTTGAGAATGGCAAGAGCATCGACATCAATGGCGTGATCCTGCTGTCACAGATCTTCAACTTCACCACGGATATTGACGGACCCAACGCCAACCCCGGCGTGGACCTGCCTTACGTGCTGGCGCTGCCGACCTACGCGGCTACCGCCTGGTATCACAAGAAGCTGCCCGAGCAGCCGGCCGCGCTGGAGCCGTTTCTGAAAGAGGTGGAAGACTACACGATGGGGCCCTACTCGCACGCGCTGGCGCTGGGCACCGATCTGAGCGTCGAAGAGAAGCAGCAGGTGGCCGAAAAGCTGCACGCCTACACGGGGCTGCCGGTCGCCTACCTGCTCAAGGCCAACCTGCGCGTGAACGGCGGTGAGTTTGAGAAGACGCTGCAGGACGAGCAGGACCTGACCACGGGCCGCCTCGACACGCGGTTTTCCGGGCCGACCATCAACCCGCTGAGTGAGAGCGCCGATTACGATCCGCAGAGCTCGGCCATTTCGTCGGCGTACGTGTCGCTCTTCAACGACTATGTGCGCCGCGACCTGAAGTATGGCGAGGGGCAGACTTATTTGCCCCAGGCTCTGTTTGGCGGCGCGCAATGGGACATGGTACACCGCGGCAATCCCATTTCGCTCAATGTTGCTAACGATCTGGCCGAGGCGCTCAAGACCAATCCGCGGCTCAAGATCATGGTGAATGGCGGATACTACGACCTGGCCACGCCGTTTTTCGCGGCGGTTTATGAGGAAAAGCACCTGCCCATTCCGCAGTCGCTGGCCAAGAATATCCAGTATTCCTTTTATGAGTCGGGACACATGGTGTACGTGCGCGACGAATCGCTCAAGCAGCTCCATGACCGCGTGGCGGCGTTCATCGAGAGCACGCAGGCCGACAGCAAGTAAACGAAGCGTGCCGCAAAGGAAGGTCAGTCGCCCAGTTCACGGTTGCGCGAAGATCGTCGACCTGCGCGAAGGCCTTATCATTGGTCACCAACGCCGCGCCCGTGGCGATGGCATGGGCGGCAATCTGCATATCCATGTTCTCAAGCGGTTTGCCGGATAGCTCCAGTTTGGCTCGCAGCGCTCCGTAGGCCTTGGCTTCATTTCGTCCCCACGGCAATACGTTTACACCGGCAAGAAACCACTCCATCCGTTCCCGCAACGCGGCGGCTTCGGGTCTCTTGGCCAGGCCATAGAGAATCTCCGCCTCGGTAATGACCGACAGGCACGCAGACTCATCTTCGTCTAAGTTCAACATCCTTGCACGAGCGGCTCTTGAGTGACCTTTGACAACGTAACTCACCATATTGATGTCGAGCATATAGAGAGCGGTCATAACTCAGGCCGCTCCTGCGGCACTCCCTGGGCACGGTCTGAAGGAGAAAGAAAATCCTCAGGCACGCCGATCTCATCGAGCGCGGCGAAGATCTCCGCCAGGCCGGCTGGCGCTTGAGAGAGAATCAGGTCGCCGTTTTTCGGGTCGCGGCGTACAAAGACTTCGTTCGAGGAAAAGCGGAACTGAGCCGGGATACGCACAGCCTGGCTTCTTCCGCTCATAAAGACCTTTGCCCTTTCGAAGCCTGCCATCGGACACCCCTGTCATATATCATGGTATATGACAGAGGGAAAAGGCAAGAGCAAATCGCCGCGACAGAACCGTCCGCGGGTCGGCCGCGTGGAGGCAGACGGCGCAACTTCGGGCTGCGCACCGGGTTTGCTCCGTTGTAGGACTGGGCCGAGGTACGATCTGCGGCATTCCTTTGAGGTGCCCCGATGCAATACGTCCGAAGCGGCCTCGCGGCGCTGATGTGCCTCACCCTCTGTATGCCCACTGCGCCCGGCAGGGCGCAATCGACCCCCCAGCAGGCGCATGCGAGCCGGCCGGCGTCGAGACCCGCATATCAATCCGGACAATTGCAGGGCGACGAGCGCATCCTTCATGCGCTGAATCGATTCACATTTGGGCTGCGGCCGGGCGATGAGGACGCGGTGCGCGCGGCTGGCCTCGACCAGTGGTTTGAGGCGCAACTGCACCCGGCACAGCTCAACCAGGCCGATCTCAACGCGCGCCTCGCGCAGTATCCGGCCATGCAGTGGAGCGCGGAAGATTTGCTTTTCCGGCTGCCCACCGATGCCGTAGTGCGCCAGGCCATGGACGGCAAGGCGCAGTTCCCTGAGCGCGGTGCGTTGCACGCTGTGTATGCCAACGAGCTGGCCCGCTATCAGGTGCGCAAGGAAGAAAAAGAGAAGAAGCAGCAGCTTGCCTCCGCGCCTGCTCCCGCGAATGGGACGATAGCCAATGGCGCGACGAATGCAACAGCCGTTGCCATGAACGCGCCACCGCCGGCGCCCGCGCAAAGCGGCGATGAATCGGGAACATTGAATGTGCCGATGGATCGCGCCGCCGAGCAGCCGGCAGTGGATGAGGCGGAGATTGCGCGCGTGCTGGCGTTGCCGCCTGCGCAGCGTGTTGCCCGGCTGGTTGCCATGCGGCAGCCCGAGCTGGACAGCTTCCGTAAAGCGCTCAAGCCGGCGCAGCGCACCGCGCTCACCGCCGATCTCACTCCCGATCTCAAGGAGACCGTGGCCGCGCTTGAGGGTCCGCAGCGGCTGGTGGTGGAAGAGCTGACAGCGCAGAGGCTCACGCGGGACATCTATTCAAATGCGCAGCTTGAAGAAGTGATGACCGATTTCTGGCTGAATCACTTCAATGTCTTTCTGCACAAGAACGGCGAGACTCCTTACTATCTGGTCAGCTACGAGCGTGATGTGATCCGGCCGCGGGCGCTGGGCAAGTTTGAAGACCTGCTCGAGGCCACTGCACACAGCCCGGCGATGCTGCTGTACCTGGATAACTCGAGCAGCACGGGACCCGATTCGCCGGCGGCCGCCGAAGCAGCAGCGCGCCAGCAGAAATCGCGCGAGGGGCTCAATGAAAATTATGCGCGCGAGCTGATGGAGCTGCACACACTGGGTGTGAATGGCGGCTACACGCAGGCCGATGTGACGCAAGTGGCGCGCGTGTTCACTGGATGGACCGTGGATCGGCCGCAACGCGGCGGTGAGTTCAAGTTCGATGAGAATCGCCACGAGCCGGGCACGAAGAAAGTGCTGGGCAAGAAGATCAAGGAGCATGGCGAGATGGAAGGCCGGGAAGTTCTGCACATATTGGCGTCGAGTCCTGCAACAGCACGGTTCATCTCGCGCAAACTCGCCGTGCGTTTCGTCAGCGACAATCCGCCGCAGGCTCTTGTCGATCGGCTGGCCAAGTCTTATTTGAGCAGCGGCGGCGATATCGCCACCGTGCTGCGGACACTGTTTCATTCGCCTGAATTCTGGAGCAGCGACGATTATCGCGCCAAGGTGAAGACGCCGATCGAATTTGTAGCATCGGCGGTGCGTGCTTGCGCATGTGACGTCACGGACTATCAGCCACTGACGAATGCGCTGCAGGGCATGGGCATGCCACTCTACGGCTCGGTGCCGCCAACGGGCTACAACTGGCAATCGTCCACGTGGGTGAGCACCGGCGCGCTGGTGAACCGCATGAACTTTGCACTGGCGCTGGCTGCGAATAAGTTCAACGGCGTCTCGGCGCAATGGTCCGGGCCGGCCGGCGCCGTGCAAAGCATGCCAGCATCGCTGACATTGGCCGGCGATCAATCGAATGGCGCAGTGCAGCCGGCCGCGACGCCGGAGACCGAAGAGCAGCGGCTTGAAGCTATGCTGGTTCCAGGCGGCGTGAGTGTATCAACGCGCAGCGCGGTGCTGCAGCAGTTCGCCGCGCAGGGTACGCAGGATCAAACCGGTGCGGGCCCGCGTAAACCTTTCCGGCCGGCGGCGTCTACACAAGAGAAGCAAGATCAGGTGCTGGCTGGATTGCTGATGGGCTCGCCGGAGTTTCAACGGCGCTGAGCGCGGGCGCGGGTCAAGGGGGAATACGATGCAAATGAACCGGAGATTCTTTCTGCGCGATGGGGCGCTGGCCATTGCCGGCACCGCGGCCATTCCCAGCTTCCTGGTTCGCTCCGTCATGGCGCAGGCCACAGCCGCGAGCGCGCAGGGCAGGCGGCTGGTGGTGATCTTTCAGCGAGGCGCTGCGGACGGTCTCAACGTCGTAGTCCCTTATCGCGAGAAGAATTATTACGCCATGCGGCCCACGATTGCGATCCCCGAGAATCAAGTCGTCGATCTCGATGGCTTCTTCGGATTGCATCCCTCCCTCGCTCCGTTCAAGCCGCTCTACAATCAGGGTCATCTGGCGGTGATTCATGCCGCCGGCTCGCCTGACATGTCGCGATCGCACTTCGATGCGCAGGATTACATGGAGTCGGGCACTCCGGGCGTGAAGAGCACCACAGATGGCTGGCTCAACCGCGCGCTGCAAGCTGAAGATCAGCGCCATCGCCAGGAGCACACGGCGTTTCGCGCGCTGGCGCTGGGCGCGCAGGTGCCGCGCACGCTGGCCGGCAATGTTCCGGCAATCGCGTTCAGCAACCTGAACAATTTTTCTGTGGGCGGGCGCGCGGCCACGCCTTCGCCCGCTGCCAATGCGTTTGAGGCGATGTATGGCGACAGCGGCGATCAGATCTTTCACGCCGCGGGCGACGAGACATTTGAAGCGGTCAAGATGCTGCGCGCGGCCAATCCATCGCAATACAAGCCCGCGGCGGGAGTAAATTATCCGGGATCGGAATTCGGCAACAGCATGAGGCAGATCGCGCAACTGTTCAAAGCCAACCTCGGCGTTGAAGCGGCTTTCACAGATGTGGGCGGATGGGACACGCACCAGAATCAAGGCGGCGTGAACGGACAGCTCTCCGACCGGCTGCGCGATTTTTCATCAAGCATTGCGGCCTTCTGGAGCGACCTGGGCGCCGATGCGGAAAACGTAACGCTTGTCACGATGTCGGAGTTTGGCCGCACCGCGCGCCAGAACGGCACCGGCGGCACCGACCACGGCCACGCCAACGCGATGTTTGTGCTGGGCGGCCAGGTGAAGGGCGGCAAAGTCTACGGACGCTGGCCCGGACTTAACAACGACCAGCTCAACGAGGGACGCGACCTGACGGTGACCACCGATTTCCGCCAGGTACTTGGCGAAGTTGTCACTCGCACGCTTGGCGCCAATAATCTCGAGATGGTCTTTCCCGGCGCGCAGCTGAGCGCGAACCGCTTTTTGCGGCTCGTCTGAATCACTCGGCCCGCAACGCCTCCGTGGGATTGACCCGTGCGGCGCGGCGCGCCGGCAGATAGCTCGCCAGCAGCGCAAAAATCGAAAGCACCAGCGCAACGGCGACGAGCGTTGTCGCATCCCAGGCATGAACGCGAAACAGAAGGGTGGTCGTCCTGGTCACGATCGAACCCGCTGCAACAGAGCCTGCGAGCCCCAGCACTACGCCGATCGCAACCAGCTTGCCCGCCTCGCCGAGAACCAGTTGATAGACAGCGCTGCGTTGCGCGCCGAGCGCCATGCGCACGCCGATCTCGCGCGTGCGCTGACTTACAGAGTAAGCAATCACGCCGTACAAACCGACTACGCCCAGCAGCAGCGCCAGCGCGGCGAACCCGCCCACCAGCCACGCAGCGGAGCGGTGAAGATATGCAGTCTGCGAATCGTTGATGTATTGCGTCATGGTGGACCCTTCCTCAACCGCCGCGTCGCTGGCGACCTGGTGCACGGTTGAGGCCAGCAAGGGCAGCACAGTCTTCTCATCCTGCGCGGTGCGCACCATCAGCGTGAAATAGGTGTCGGTGCTCTGG
>Ga0302326_10011831_pt1 | contig 18709 bp, 13 predicted proteins | sample Palsa_T0_3_FD_202264 | JGI IMG/M metagenome (GOLD analysis project Ga0302326, IMG submission 202264) | Peat permafrost microbial communities from Stordalen Mire near Abisko, Sweden - Palsa_T0_3 | ecosystem: Environmental > Terrestrial > Soil > Palsa > Peat permafrost | place: Sweden: Abisko...
GCCGGCCTCGTTCAGCCAATTCCAGCCGATATCGTTTATATCCGGCATCCCGTCGTAGTAATGCACGGTTACCTGGCGCGTGCTGTTGTTCATCCAAACCAAGTCCTGGTAGCCGTTTCCATTGAAATTGCCGAGACCCAATTTGCACGTATAGGTGTAGTCGGTGGCCGGCTGGAAGGTGCCGTTCACTTCGGCGGCTAATTGCACGTAGATGGTTCCCCCCACCGCATCCGCGCAGGGGATGGAACCCACCGTTTGCGATAGCCCACCCGTGGTACCGGAGAAAATATTTGTACCTCCCGCAGTGGTGCCGACGGACAGTTGATACTCAGTGGCTCCGGTAGCGGCAGTCCACGAGAAGTCCGCCAAACTGTCCGAAAGGGTGATGCCTGGCAACGGGCTGCCAATCTGATCTGCGGGAACATCGACTCCCACCACGAACGCATCGTAGAGCCCGGCGTTGGCGGTCTGCACAGCACCAGGGGTGGCCGGGAAATTCGTCGCGATGGTGGCGCCGGAGACATACGCCGCACCGCCCGGCGTTACGGCGATGTTCTGGCCGAGGTTGTTGTCCGAGCCGCCTATGCAGGTCGATGACAAGAACGATTGGCCGCTGGGGCTGATCTGGGTCAGGAAGGCGGTGGTGGCCGAAACCATGCCGGCATAGGCGGTTCCCGGGCTGTTAGGCGGCACAGCCAGAGCCAGAATCTGGTTCTGCGTCAGGCCGTTGTACGTGAGCGAACTCCACTCGGTTGTTTGGGTGCCACCGCCCGTCCCGGTGGCCAGGCCGGCTCCTTCAAATGCCACATAGACGTTGTTGCCGGCGTCTACGGCCACCAACAACGGCGTGCTCGCAACTTGTCCCAGCATCGCCTGCTGCCAACTGGAGCCTGCGTTCGTCGTGTAGAACAATCCGTTCCCTGTCACGGCGTAGATTGTTCTCGTTGAGCCGTTAATAGCCAAGCTGGTCACGGCTACAGTCGCACTTCCCCCTGAAACCGTCGGTAATCCGGTGTTGACCGCAATCCACTGGAGGCCCCCGTCGGTGGTCTGATACACGCCGAAGGGAGTGCCCGCGTACGCCGTTAATAAATTATTCGGATCGACGATCAGGGCATTGACGGGCCCTGCTGGGGGCGGAGTCGTAGGGTTGCTCCAGGATGAACCTCCATTTGTGCTGTAGATCGGTTCCGCACTAGCTCCCACGTACACCGTCGAAGGGCTCGTCTTGGCGATCGCGATCACGGCAGGGGTACCCACCGCTTGGGCCAGTTGCGTCCAGCTCGTGCCGCCATTCGTAGTCTGATAAATGTGGCCGCTGCCGGTTGCATAAATGGTAGCCGGCGTATTCGGATCCACCGCGATCGCGTCTATAGCTGTTTCGCCACCCACGTGCGTCCAGACGCCGCTCGCCAGCTTGTAGACTCCACCTCCTGTGGCGTTGAGCGCGCTGGTGCCGGCGTAAAGAGTGGCGCCAGTCGGGTCGAAGGCCAACGCGTCCACCTGGTCGAAAGGTCCTGCCAGAGTCGTCGGCGACCAACTGGAGCTCGAACCGTTAACAGTGCCTTCCATGAGCACGGCCGGACCGCCATTCCGCGCGCCGGAAATCGCATTCACCGTTGGAAAACCGATGCACTGAGTGGTTCCGGACACGTAGGCGTTCCCCTGCGCATCCACGCCGATGCCCGATCCGCGCTCCGGGAGCAAGTTGCTGCCCAGCCCGCCGATATAGGTGCCATAGACCAGACCGCCACTGGAGTTCAGCTTGAGGGCGAAGCCATCGTATAATCCGCCGCCATATTTAGTTTGCGCGGCGCCGGGCTGAGGGTAAATCTGTGGGAAGTTCGGATCGTTCGTCATGCCCGTGGCATACACGTCGTTTTGCGAGTCCAGCGCGATTCCGAAGCCTACGGTCTGCAGCGTGGCACCGGAGTTTCCCAAAAGTACCGGTCCATAACCTCCGCTCGTGCCCCCTGCGTTGTTGACTTTCAGAACATATCCTTGAGCGGGCGAGGGGGCCGACGCGGTACCGGTCGAGCCGGTTACGTAAGCATCGCCGCTGCTATCCACGGCAACGCCGTACCCGATACCTGCGGGCAGGTATGTGGAATACGCAAATCCCGTGCTGCCGCCGGTGTTGACTTTGGTCAGAAAGCCGGCCGACGGCGTGCTGGAGATTTCATTGAGCAAGGGAAAGGGTGTACTGCCCGATGCGGCCGCTGTTCCCGTCACATACGCGTTTCCGGAATGATCGACCGCGATGGCGCGTCCCCAAAAACTTCCACTTCCACCGAGATATATAGAGTAGACCAGCTCGGTTCCCGCGGCATTCACCTCGGTCACAAACGCATTAGGATCGCTGGAATTACCGTAGAAAGTGTTCTGCGGCGGCGTGGTTGCCGTAAGCGGGAAGTTCGGGGAAGTGGTAAACCCCGTAACATAGGCGTTTCCCGCAGAGTCCACAGCGATTCCGCCACCGACATCGGTTAGGCCGCCGCCGAAAAAGACGGCATAGATTAAGGTTCCGGTGGGATTCATTTTGACCACGAACACATGCGTGCCGACGCCAGCCAGCGGTGATATGGCCCGACCGGCGAAAGGAGTTCCTCCGTTGTAGCCGGTGACGTAAACGTTTCCTTGCGCGTCCACCGCAATGGCCGGATAGGTGGCCTGAGATGCGGCCGCCGAGATGCCGTCCAGCTCATCGCCAGGCGAACCCAGGTAGGTCGCAAAACTGAGGACGGGATCGATGATCAGAGGTTCGCGGGCGTCATACCGGCCGACCTCGAATGCTACGCGGTTGTGCGATTGCAGGACATATCGGCCATCTATCGTGTGTCGCGGGCCGCCGCTTTCCTGATAGACTATGGGCTTGTGTTGGCGCATCTCGCCCGCCGCGGTGCTCACCACCAGGTCGCCGGCGCCATCGATGCGCATGCTATCGACGCCGTCAAACGCCAGCCGAATAGCTCTGGGATCGGCGCCCGGAGCAATCACAAAATCGTACTCAAGCTGCCCTTGGTTTCCGTAGAAAGCCAGATCGACCCCGGGGTAAAGTCCCCGGTAATGCACACGTGCGAAATTTGGAGCGCCCTTCACCCACTTGGCCGGATCGTTTCCAATAAAGTAGCTGCTGATGGCGCTTTGCCGCTCGCCGCCAGCCATGACCGGCGAAGATTTCGCGCCCGGAAAGCCGATCCGGATGCTGGACCGGTGCCGCGCTTTGCCCGCGGACTGCAGGTTCAACAAGACTTCGGAAGGAGCTAACAGAATCGAGTAATCGCTTCCGTGCGACAGGAACTTCACGCGGGCGTCGGTCTGCCCTCGATTTTCTTCAAAACTCAACGGCAATTTGCCGTAGTTGGCAAACGCCTGCGCCTTTACCTCCTCCGATACGCGACCGGTGCCAGCGCGATTCGCTGCGATCGATAACGTACTCAGGGAAAAAACGAGCACCGCAGCCAAACTCGTACTATTTTGTAAGCTCATAATTTGCTCCAAAGATTGCAGTATATCGCGTATAAGCGGTTCTTGGGGGAAACGCCGGCAAGCAAGGGTGCTAGTTCTCATGACTTGGCGTATTTGAATGGCCTCGCCGCAGGCCTCGGCAGCCCACTGCCCACACTGGCGTCACAGCGCGCTGTGGCGCCAAAACGCTGATACAATCTGTGGTTCTTTGCACAGCCGCCGGCCCACTTCTCCCCGCTGCCCCTTGTGCGAACGGCCAGCGCTCCTGCGCCGCTCAGCCGTTCCGAACTACGCGTTGCGCGCGTGCCCGGAATGCAGACTGGAATTTCTGCACCCGCAGCCGGACGATTCGGTTCTGGGGGCTATTTACGGCGATCGTTACTTCCTCGGGGAACGGAGCGCCGAAGCGGCCGAGCGGCGATCGAAAATGAAAAGTGCCACGGGGGCCTTGTACATCGATGCGCTCGCCAAGCTTGTGCGGCCGGAAAACGCGGACTTGCTCGAGATCGGCTGCGGCCACGGCGAAGTGCTGCTGGAGGCCCGCAAACGGGGGTTTCGCGTGTCCGGCGTCGAGCTATCCGCGCATGCCGCGGCGCTTGCAAACCGCTGCCTGGGGGCGCAGGCGGTCTCGGTTGGCGCCGTCGAGACGCTTCCCTTCGCGCTGGACCACTTCGCCGCTGTTCTGGCGGCAGACGTGATCGAGCACGTTCGCGATCCGGAAGACTGGCTGCTGCGCATCCATAAACTGCTGATCCCGGGCGGCATCCTGCTCTTGATCGCGCCCTCGCTGGATAGTTGGACGCGCCGCCTGATGCGCAGCCGCTGGATGGAATACAAGGTCGAGCATTTGTATTATTTCAGTGCGCGGTCCATCCGGCTGCTGCTGGAACGGTGCGGGTTCGACGAAATTCGCATCTCGCCCAACCGCAAGGTGCTGACGATCGACTACCTCTCGCGTCACTTTGACCGGTTCCGCGTGCCAATTCTGAGTCCGCTGGTTGGCCTGTTGCGGCGGGCGGTTCCCAACCGAATCGCCCACCGGCACCTGCTGGTCTCCGCCAGCGGGTTGATGGCGATTGCCCGGAAGGCGGGTGCGCATCGGCCCAAATGAACTGCCCGGTTTGTGACGAGTCGCGCTTCGCCCATCTCTTGGCCGTCTCAGGCCGAGCGTTGACACGCTGCCAGGGCTGCGGGTGTGTGGCTCTGGACGCGCTGCCTGCACCGGCGGACTGCGCAGCCACGGAGCGCTCGGCGGACCCCGAACCGGAGCCAGGTGCGGTCTCGCGCCACGCCGCGCGCTATATGGATGCTCTCAGGCGCCGTGGCTTTCGCAGCGGGTCGCTGCTGGTCGCCGCCGCCGCCGAAGCGCGGGCGGGTCTTGAAATTTTTCTCGACCGAACCAAGGCGGACGGCTACCGGGCCGAGTTTGTGGATCTTTCGACTGCATCCGCCAACCCGGCGCCGGCCGGTTTCGACGCAGCCATTATGCTGCATCAATTGCAGACGCAACCAGCGCCCGGCCAACTGCTCCGCGGAACCCGGGCGGCGCTCCGGCGCGGCGCTCCATTGCTGCTGACGGTTCCGCGCCTCGATCTCAGTTCCTTCACACGGCAGCGGACGGAGTGGCGGACCGGCAACCGCTGGTACTTCGACGAATCCACGATCCAGTTGTTATTGCTGCGGCACGGCTTTCACGAAGTTCTGGTGCGCAAACCCGCCGCCGCCTGCATGATCGTAACCGCCGTAAGGGAGGAGCCGCCGGGGCGCCCCAAATGCTCGATCATGGTGGCCGCATTCAACGAGAACCGGACGTTTGGGGTTCTCATGGATGCGCTGCTGAAGAAGGCCATCCCCGGGGTCGATCGCGAAATTATCGTGATCGAGAGTAATTCGACGGACGGCACACGCGAGCTGGCGAAACAATACCAGGGTCATCCCGAGATCAAACTCGTACTCCAGGATCGCCCACGCGGGAAGGGCAACGCAATCCGCGAGGGATTCCAGCACGCCACCGGAGACATCGTGCTGATCCAGGATGCCGACCTTGAGTACGACCTGGACGATTATGACGCATTGCTGGCGCCCATTCTTTCCAACCGCGCGCTCTTCGTCCTCGGTACGCGGCATGCCGGCGACTGGAAGATGCGGACGTTCGCCAGGCAGAGAGTCCTATCGGCTGGGCTGAACTTGGGGCATGCGTTGTTTACCGGCCTGATCAATGTTCTCTTCCGCCAGAACATGACGGACCCGTTCACGATGTTCAAGGTCTTTCGACGCGATTGCCTGTTCGGGCTCGAGTTCCAATGCAACCGGTTCGATTTCGATCACGAACTGGTCATCAAGCTTGTCCGGAAAGGCTACCGGCCGCTGGAAGTCCCCGTGAACTACCGCTCGCGCTCCTTTTGGGAAGGCAAGAAAGTGCGCTTGTTCCGCGATCCGCTCACCTGGATATGGGTCGATCTAAAGCTGCGATTCACCCGTGTGCTTCCCAAGCGTCTCTAACCGCGTGGCGCACGCACTCCTGCGTGTCGCGTCCCCACTCCTGGGGACGCCTGGGTCGCGGCGTGCTCTTCCTCTTCCTTCCGCCGCAGGTAATCGCCGCGCGAAAGGTTATGCTCAAGCCACACATGCAGCACGATGAACAGGTAGCGGCTTCCCATCTCTTTGATCTTCAGCTTGGACATGCCCGACTTGCGATTGGTCCACGAAATCGGCAGCACCGCGTAGGAATACCCGCGCACGATGGCTTTCAAGGGCATCTCCACGGTCAGATTGAAGTGCTGCGAGATCAGCGGCTGCATGCCTTCAATGGCTTGCCGCCGGTAACATTTGAACGCGTTGGTGATGTCGTTGTATCGCAGGCGGAACAATATCCGGATAAACCAGTTGGCCATCCGGTTGATGGCCAGCTTGTGCACCGGATAATCCACAATTCTGCTGCCTTGGATGAACCGCGACCCGAAAGCGCAATCGTATCCTTCTTGCACCTTCCGATAGTATCGAACCAGATCTTCCGGGCTGTCGGACCCGTCGGCCATCATCACCGTGAGGGCCTCGCCGGTGGCTTGCGCCAACCCGGCGCGTACGGCCATACCAAAGCCGTGGCGACCTGTATTGCTCACCAGCCGGACACCCGGATAACGCTCCATCGATTGCCGGACGCGGGCCGCCGTTCGATCGGTGCTGCCGTCATCCACTACTACGATTTCAAATGAAATCCGCTCTCCCGACAGGACCGTCGCGATTTCGGCGACCGTCTGCTCGATCGATCCCTCTTCGTCGCGCGCCGGCATGACCACCGATAGCTTCATCCGTCGTTAACTCCGTGCTCCCGCCGGCGCATGCGCGCGGCCCGCGTGCCGTCCCACGATTTCGTCCAGAATTCGCTGCAGGTCGTACTGCATTTTCCAGTTTGGGAAATCCGCCCGCAGCTTGCGCAGGTCCGAAATATAACAGATATGATCGCCCACGCGGTTCGTATCTTTGTAACTGTAGCGCAGCTTTAGTCCCCTGGCTGCGAGTAAATCCACAGTCTCCAGGATGGAGAGGCTATTCGCCCGGCCTCCGCCCAGGTTGTATACTTCCCCGCAGCGCGGGGCGCGGAAAAATTCCATGAACAGATGGGCTACATCGTAACTGTGGATCTGATCGCGCACCTGCTTCCCTTTGTAACCGTAGATGGTGTATTCTTTGCCCGTCGCGGCGCAGTGAACGATGTAAGCCAAATACCCGTGCAGTTCGACGGCGGCATGCTGTGGTCCGGTAAGGCAGCCGCCGCGAAAGACGCCTACCGGCATCTGGAAATAGCGCCCGAATTCCTGGCACATGACATCGGCGGCCACTTTTGAAGCGCCAAACACGGAATGCAGGCACTGATCGATCGACATATTCTCGTCCACGCCATCCAGGCCTCCGGCGTAGTCGTAGCGCTTGTCGAGTTCAATGAGCGGCAGGTAATTGGGCCGATCGCCGTAGACCTTGTTCGTGCTCGTAAAGCAGAATGGCGATTCCCGGCAAAAATCGCGAGCGGCCACCAGCATGTTCATGGTGCCCAGCGCATTCACGTCGAAATCGTCGTAGGGGATGGCCGCGGCTTTGTCGTGGGAAGGCTGTGCGGCTGTGTGAATGATGAACTGCGGCCGCTCGGCGTCGAACACGTCCCGGACGGCCTGCCGGTGTCGTATATCGATGGGCAAGTGCCGGTACCGCGGCAGCGTCTTCCGCAACTCCTCGACCACCGGATGCGTCGTTCCCTGCTCGCCGAAGAACTCCCGGCGCATATCGTTGTCGATCCCCACAACCTCCCAGCCTTTGACCGAAAGTTGGCGCACGCATTCAGAACCAATCAGCCCGCCGGATCCAGTGACAAGAGCCTTCATAGCTTATAGCCAAAGCTCCACTCTACTATTACGCGTGCCCGCACGGCAAACCGGGCGCTGTTCGGATGAAGACGTATTCGTTGCAGCCCAACGATCCGCCGCAGGTCGTCAAGCGCGTCAATGTGAAGCCGCGCCGTACATAGAAGTCCAGAATCGCCTCCGGTTTGGCGACCTCAAAGGGATAACCGCCTACCCAGTCGATCAGGTCGCGCCAGGGAGACATGCCGCGCTCCTTACCCTCACTACGCCACGTTTCAAAGGGCCGTCCGCGCAGAAAGTCCTTTAGCGTTCTCCGCCAATACAAATGCACAAGGACGGGAATCGTGACCAGGAAGCGCAAGCCGCCAGGCAGACGGTTGTAAGCGCGCTTGATTGCTCGCCAGCGGTGGCTGATCCTGCCTTGATCGTTGTAAATGGCGATGAATAGCTTCCCGGCTGGCGCTACCAGCCCGGCTGCATTGTCGAGGGCCTGCCACATTGCGCCGGTATGATGCAGGACTCCCCACGAGTACACCACCTCGAAGGGACCCAAGCTGGCAATGTAACCGCCATCCAGGGCCGAACCTTCCTCGATTCGCCAATCCGGGTCTTCCAGGAAGTACCGCCGCCGCAATTCCTGGGCGCAAGCTACCGATTGCTGGTCGTAATCGAAGCAATGCACGCGGGCTCCCAGCCGTCGCGCCGCCAAGCTGAACAGACCGCTGCCGCAACCTATATCCAGGAATGTCTTGCCGTGCAGATCGGAAACTTCTAACATGCCGCGCAAGGAATCTTCTGCCCTTACGATGCGGCCCTCGTCGAGAATGCGCAGAAAGCGCTGCCAGTTTTCCCCGAAAGCGAACCGCTCACGAGCGGCGATCTCTTGCTGAGAGGTGGCGGCCATCAACCTCACTGTAGCGCAGCCCTTCAAGCGATGATGGTGTCTATCGTGGCGAACGGCAGCACGGCCTGCCCCGCGCGTTTGCGCAGGAGCCACTTGCTGTAGGGTGGCACATCGTTCTTCGCGAGTTCCTGCAAAATCAGATCCGTCACTTCACGATCCCGCACATCCGGCGCCATTCTTTCCAACCGGCCTTCACGGCGAAGCCACTCCGATTTCTCTTTGGAAAGCGCTTGCTTGGACGACTCGCTAAGTTGTTCAAATAAGCCCTGCGCCGTGGTCTGCCGGAACTGCTCGTATTCTAAAATTAGGGCGCGCTCCTCAACTTCCTGACTCTGCCGCAAGACGGCCCGTTCGCGCTGGCGGTAACGTTGCTTGGCGGCGGCCTCCATGTGTTCATCCAGGAAGCGGCGGCGGGATGCCGGGTCTTTCACGATCTTGATGACTAATCCAGCCGCATTCTTCAGACTCTGACCGCTGCGCTGCTTCTGTCTGCATATATCCAGTGCCATCTCGCACCAGTCGAGCAACTCCTGACCTTCCCCGGCGGCCGCTCCCATATCGAGAGCACGCGATATGTAACTCGCAGCCACATGTGGCAATACACCTTCCTGCTTCATGGCAAGCACAAGTTGCGCGGCCCGCTCCAACGCGTACAACTGCTCCGGTGTCTCGGCTGCGGCGGTCCATACCGTCGCTTGTTTGTAACCAAAACCCGCCTTTTCCAGGACGCTTTGGCAGTGCGCCCGGCTCAATTCGGGACAAGTCGTACTCTGTAACATCAAGCTCTTACGCTCAGGCACATAGGAAGGATGCCGGTGCATGGCAATGCGCCAGTCCTCGGCGGAAATTACGTTGTACGACCCGAGTACCTGGATTTTAATCAGTTGGTCGAATGCCGGTTCCAACGTCTGCATCAGGCGTGAAAAATACTGCGGCGGATTCAAGATGCCTACGTGCTCCATGGCTAACTTCCGGGCGTCCATGACGATCAGGTCGGTTTTCTCGAAGGCTACGGCGAAGAACCGGTATAAATGCTTGGCCGTAATTCCGTCGAGTTCCATGTACCGCCCGGCGTCCAGCACGCGGAAGAAGCCATTGTTGATGGACTGTATCAGTTTGTCGGTCCAGGTGATGCTGCCCGTACAACGGCCGGTCTCCCTGTCCAACAGAAAACTTGCCTCCTGAAACACGTTGCTCCATTTCACTTCTTCCTGTTGGTCTGTGGCCGTCAGCGCACGGAACCGTAATGGAATGAAGCGATCCATGGCAAGTTTCAGGCGCTGGTAAAACTTACCATGCACCGAGTTGATATTCAGCATCCGGGCGATCTCCCGCCCGCTGAAAGTAACTGTCTTGGCAAAGTTGCTACGGAAAGTGAGCACGCCCAACACCACAAAAATGTCGAGATCCTGTTCGGTCGGCAGGCCCAACTCGTTGTTGCCCTGAATCTGCCATACCACTTCCATCTCGCTGCCATTGGGAAGCACCTTCGTGCCTTTGATTTCGATTTTGCCGATGCGCTTGCCGACTCTACGCTCCAACACGGCGAATGGAATGGCGGCAAGATTCTCTTCCTCGACGGAAAGGTTGACAAGTGCGGGCTTTGGGTTGTGTTTGGTCACGTCCGGCCTTTAGAACACGAAGTGCATCCATTGTTTTTGTAACATTAGTCGAGCGTTCTGTTCTAGCGATTTACGATGAAGCCCGTGGGGGACCGCTGTTTTTATTGGCAAGCACACACCAAACCAACCAGAATTCGTTCTCAGGTGCTTGGCTCCACTGCCTTTGGTTATAGTTATCCAAACCATAAACCATTCCATATAGAGGCTTGGCCGTGGCTCAATTGAACCGTTAAATAATTGCGATTCAAGAGCTTACCGGCCAATACCAGCTTTCGTAGAGCATGTGCTTCACCGTAAGGGCCATGGGTTTGATCGTAAGACCTGTGTGCCTCGACGTAAGGAGATCGTAACCCGTTCAAAACACACCAGATGCTTGCATGTACCTGAGCGTAATCAAACAAAGTATTTAGTTTCATAAACTTGGAAGGCCACTAGACCTGTAGCTCGATGGGTATTTACGCTGAAGCACATAAGCCGGATATACCCCTTACGCTGAAGCACAGGCTGGGAGGTGCCGCTTTACGTCCAAGCCCACGAACCATGGGTACCGTTTATGATGAACCTCACGCCACCAAACCTTCACCGTGGGTTTAATCATAACAATGCAGCGCTACCACAGGCTCGGCGGCCAACTGGCGAAACCACAGTTCAAGCGTCAACAGCGACCATAACCAGTGCGAGTTGTCGCGCCGCCCGGAATCGTGCTCTCGAAGCATCTGTTCGACAAAAGCTGCGGAGACTATGCCTCGACCGGCAAAAGACGCACTCGTCAAGTGGTCCCAGAGAAACGTCCTTAACGCGCCTCGAAACCACAGTGCGAGCGGCACACCGAAGCCCATTTTTTGGCGGCTTAGCAGCGCTGCCGGCAAGCGGTCTCCAAGAGCGCGCAGAAGGATGTATTTGCCTTGACCGTCTTTGATCTTCCAGCCGTGGGGGATGCTGGCCGCGAGTTCTCCAAGCTCATGGTCGAGCAAAGGGCAACGCACTTCGAGCGAGTTCGCCATCGACATGCGGTCGACTTTCATCAGCATGTCGCCAGGTAAATTCTGTGTGGTTTCGAAGAAGAGCGCCTGCGAGAGCAAATCGGCGTCGCCAGGGAGCAAAAAGCCCGCCAGTGAGCGCACCAAGTAGGCGCTGTCGGCTGGCAGCATCCAATCCTCCTGGAGCAACTCCCGACGCAGAAACCAAGGCGCGAAGTTGCTCTCGAAGTAACGCTCTAACGCAGTGGAACGGCTCAGCATATGCAGATAATTCTTGCCATAAGCCGAATACGGCAGGCGGTCGGCAGTCCAGGAAATGAATGCGCGCAATGCCTGTGGCATCCGATCCAGCTTCCGTAGCTTGTCGAGTGTCTGGAAGCGATCATAGCCTGCAAACAACTCATCGCCGCCATCGCCGCTCAGCGCGACCTTCACATGCTGGACGGCGAATTCGGAAACAATGAAAGTAGGAATAGCGGAAGAATCTCCGAATGGCTCGTCGAAGTGCCGGACCAAACGGGATATCAGGTCCACAGCGTCCGGCCGCACCACGATTTCGTGATGCTCCGTGCGATACTGGCGCGCCACCATTGCGGCGTATGCCAATTCGGTGAAGGCGCTCTCTTCGAAACCGATTGAGAATGTGCGCACAGGCTCGGGCGACGCGAGAGCCATGGACGCAACCACTGAACTTGAATCGATGCCGCCACTCAAAAAAGCGCCCAACGGCACATCGGCGATCATCCGGATGCGCACGGATTCATCGAATTTTTCCCGCAACCGGGCGCATACCCTGGCCTCGGAGAAGTCCGCCGGTGTCTCCGCAACCGGCGTGGGGAACTGCCAGTAGCGGCCTTGGCGCACAGTTCCGTCCGCGTCGTAAGTCAGCCAGGAGCCCGCTGGAAGCTTGCGGACCGCCCGGAAACAGCTCCATGGCTCAGGAATATAGGTGAAATGAAAGAATAGGCGCAAGGCCTCCGCGTCGATCTCCAACGGCACGCCGGCCACCTGCAGGCATTTCAACTCGCTTCCGAAGTAGATCCCCTCCGGTAACACCGCATAGTAAAGCGGCTTCTTCCCAAAACGATCGCGCGCCAGAAAAATACGCCGCCGGTGGGCATCCCAGATGGCATAAGCGAACATGCCGCGTAAGCGCCGCAAGCCCTCCGCGCCTTGGTCTTCGTAGAGATGCACCAGCGTTTCGGTGTCGCTATTCGTAGTGAACCGGTGACCGCGGGCAAGCAGATCGTTGCGCAGTTCCCGATAATTGTAGATCTCGCCATTAAAGACGACCCAAACGGATTCGTCTTCATTCGCCATGGGCTGATGGCCCGTGCTGAGATCGATGATGCTGAGCCGCCGCATGCCGATGGCACAGCCGCCCTCCACGTGGTAGCCTTCATCGTCGGGCCCCCGGTGCCGGATCTGGTCGCACATCGCGCGCACCGCGGATAAGCTGGCCTGCCCCTCGCGCAAGTAGAATCCGGCAATGCCGCACATGGCTTCGGATACCTTGCCCTTACTGTAGCATTCGACTGCGCTGCATCTGGGCCTCACTCGCAGGGCATGCGTTACATTGAGGATGCATGCCCGCTCCCATCCCCATTCTGCTGATGGTGCGCGAGCTGCATCTGGGCGGCAGCGAGCGGCAGATGGCGGAGATAGCCAAGGCGCTGGACCGATCCCGGTTCGATCCGCGCGTCGGCTGCTTCCGTTCGGCGGGCTTGCGCGCGGACGATCTGCGGGCCGCCGGCGTGCCCATCGTGCACTTTCCGGTACCCTCGCTAGCCAGTCTAAAGGGCGCCCTGCGCATAGCCGCGTACATCCGGGAACAAAACATACGGCTGGTGCATACCTTCGACACGCCCGCGAATCTCTATGGAGTGCCCGCTGCGCGTCTCGCAGATTCCGCGCTAGTGGTTTCCAGCCAGAGGGTGGACCGGGCGCTGTGGCCGGCCGCGCAGCGGCATGCCTTGCGCATCACCGATCGCCTCGTCGATGGCATAGTAGTCAATTGCGAGTTCTTGCGCCGTCATTTGCGCGACGACGAGAAGGTGCCACCCGGGCTGATCCATCTCTGCTACAACGGCATCGACGCCAGCGCGTTCCAACCTGTACACTGCGCCCGGCCGGACGCCTTGCGCGCCGCCTCGCTAGTGGTAGGGGTGGTCTGTGGTCTGCGGCCGGAAAAAGGACTCGATACCTTACTGGATGCCTTTGCTGCGGTGCGTGGGCTGGTGCCTGGCATGCGGCTGGCCATAGTCGGCAGCGGACCCTGTCTGGCAGACTTGCAGGACCGCGCGCGGGTGCTGGACATTCTGTCGGACTGCATCTTTGAACCAGCCACGCCGCGAGTAGCCGATTGGCTGCACGCCATCGACATTTTCGTGTTGCCGTCGCTTTCCGAAGCGCTTTCCAATTCGCTCATGGAGGCCATGGCTTGCGGCTGTTGTGTGGCCGCATCGCGCGTCGGCGGCAATCCGGAGCTGGTCGCGCACGGCGAAACCGGCATGCTCTTCGAACCGCGCGATGCGGTGGGGCTGGCCGAACTATTGCGCCTGCTCGTGCGCGATCCCGCGCTGCGCGGCGCATTGGCATCGAGCGCCGCCCGCCTGATTCACAGCCGCTTCTCGCTGGCAGCGGCCGCGCGGAGAATGGGTGAGATTTACTCCGCGCTGCTGGCTTGATCGGCCGCCTGCTACCACAGCACCAGCGGCACATCTCCCGGGCTGAAGTTCAGCCCGAGCGTGGCCCGGTACTCGGTATGCGTGAACGCCGCCGAACTGGCGATATCGTAGTGCTGCGTGTCCAGGCGCAGCACGGTATGTAACCCTTTTCCCAGGTCCCGCGTAATGCCGACCCCGCCACCGTAAGCGGTGTACGCGCCCACTGTCTGCACCAGGGCGGACATCTGCCCATAGGTGCCATGCACGCCGAAATTCCAGTGACGCACACCGGTGTAGCCATAGGAGGCGTTCCCGGATTCGTTCCTGGATGTGAGATAGACTCCGTTGCCGGGAACTACCTGGTCAAGGAACGCCAGCGTAAACTGCGACCGGCGGATAATGTCTGTCAACTGTACTTGCACGTCGGGCACGTAGTTGAGGCGGTAGGCGGCCTGAATAGCCTCCGACTCGCCGAGCAGAGCCGCTATAGCCGGGTCGAGCGTAACTTCGGTCAAGCTCGTGCTCTCCACGCGCGCGCCGCCGACGCGCGCCGATAGCTGCACGTGCGGCGACAATTGGGTGCTATAGTTGATGCCCACCGAGTTTATATCCGTGCTGCCGAAGGCCCTGGTGTAGTCGAAGTACGTGAAGCGATAGTCTGCCCCCAGGGTGGTGTGCCGGCTGATCCGGTACTCCAGGTCCCCGCGCGCCACGGCCCCTGTCACGCCGTAAAGTGAGCTGGATTGCCGCCGCACCAGAGAGCCTTCCCCCCCGATATTGAATGACAGCCGGTGCGTTAGAAGGTAAGTCAGATCCCCCGAAACGCCTGCGAATATGACCCGGCTATCGTAAATGTCGTTTTGGGGCAGTTGCAGGTAATTCGGATCCACGGCGCCAAGCGGCGAGGACAGGGAATAGTTATTGAGGGAATAGATGCCGGCCTGGTTTCGCAGCGTGAACGTCACCCGCTTGGTGGGCCGGTCGGTGAGGATGAGCGACAAGAATTGATCGGTTCCGTCCCAGTAGCTGGCAGAGTAGTCCCGGAAATCTCCCCGGTAATCCAGCCCCAGAGTGGTGTGCTTCCAGACGCGATAGGTGTATGCGCCCAGGTTCAACTCCAATCCATACAAATCCATGGAAGGTATTTGACCGGTCGACGTTACCGAGACCGGTACCAAACCGGTGTCGTAGATCCCGCTCAGGCCGATGTACGGCCGGAAGGATACGGGCGCCACTGTTTGCCCGGCGGGGGTTTGGCCCCGGCTCAAAATGGCGGGTCCGCTATACTCGTCATCGGAACTGGCCGGCGTGGAATCCGCCTGTGGCGAATCGGATTGCGCCATCAGGCTTGGCGCGCAGCCGAAAACTAAGACCAAAAATAGGGTCGTTCGAACAATCGGCAAAGGGCCTCCGGGATTCCCGGTTTTGAGCGATGATTCCAGCAACCAGGGTTCAACCTTCACTCTGACGCGCCGGAAGCAGCGGTGTCAAGCTGATCGGGTGCCGTAGACGTTTGTTAGGTGGCCCGGTAGACGCAGGTCAACCATATACCAGTACAAACCGGAAATAATTGAAACCATGTGGCTTGACACGAAGCAGCGGGCTGCGCCAACATCGAATGAGTAGCCGGAGGTTTCCCTGTGCATTCCTTGCTCTGGTTAGGGTTCAGAGCATTTATCGTCTCCCTGGTATTGACCCCGATTTGCCGCGATATATTCCGGTCTTACGGGGTAATGGACCAGCCTGGCGCCGCGCGTAAGGTCCATCGCTATCCCATTCCGCGGGTGGGCGGCTTGGCCATCGCCATTTCCTATCTGGTGGCGTATGTATTGGTGCGTCCGGAAGAAGGCAGCCCGCTTGCCCAGCAACTCTCGCTGGTCTGGCGGCTCCTTCCTGGCGCCGCGCTGGCTTTCGGGATCGGATTGCTGGACGACCTGTTCAATCTTCGCGCCTGGATCAAGCTCGTCGGACAGCTTGCGGCGGCGAGCCTGGCCTGCGTGGGCGGCGTGCGCATCCTGTCGATCGGCGGCGCTCCCACGGATGCCTGGTGGAACGTCCCGCTTACCATTCTCTGGCTGCTGGCCTGCATGAACGCCTTCAACCTGGTCGACGGGCTGGATGGTTTGGCCGTGGGAGTGGGTCTGTTCGCTACGCTGACCGTCTTCACCGCGGCCATGATGCAGCACAACATGGTGCTGGCGGTGGCCACCTTCCCGCTGGCCGGCGCTTTACTGGCTTTCTTGTGCTACAACTTCAACCCCGCGACCATTTTCCTGGGCGATTCCGGCAGCTTGCTGATCGGCTTTCTATTGGGCTGCTACGCGGCCATCTGGAGCAATAAATCGGCCACGCTGCTGGGCATGACCGCGCCTTTGATGGCGCTCTCGATTCCTTTGCTGGATGTCGCGTTGGCCATCGTACGGCGTTTTCTGCGGCGTCAGCCGATTTTTACGGCCGACCGAGGCCATATCCACCATCGGCTGCTGGATCGCGGGTTCACGCCGCGCCGCGTGGTTTTGATGCTTTACGGTCTCTGTGGCTTGGCCGCTGCATTTTCACTGTTGCAAGGCGTGATGCACAGTTTCTCCGGCTCCCTCATGCTGCTGTTTGGCGTCTTCGTATTGCTGGGTGTCCAGTACTTGGGCTATGCCGAATTCGATTTGGCCGGCCGGCTGCTGTTTGGCGGCGATTTCCAGCGTTCGGTGAGCGCCCAACTGGACCTGCGGAAATTTCGCGCCGCCCTGGCTGCCGCCGCCACGCCGGCCGGTTGTTGGGACGTGATCCGCGAAGCTTGCGGAAAGTTCGGATTCCACCAGGTGCGCCTGTGCCTGTCGGGCGAAGTCTACGAATACTCCGCCGATGAGACCGAGGCTCCCTGTTGGACGATGCGCGTGCCGCTCGCCAATCGAGATTACGCAGTGCTCGTGCGGCCCTTTGCATCCCCCGTGTTGCCCATGATAGTCGCGCCGTTTGTCGACTCCCTGCGGGAGGTATTGGTCGAAAAATTCCCCGAAATTGCGACGAACGAGGCCAAAGCTCCGGCGGATGTGTCTTTGGCCGAACAGTAAGCGGGGTATTCTGGAATCATGCAAATCCTGGTCGAAGAATCCGAGTGGCCGATGGCCATCCCGTAAGCGGTATTCTAGAATCATGCAAATCCTCGTCGGGGAATTAGCGCGGCCGGTGGCCATCCAGTGGGAACCCCGGATGACCGACGACGAGTACTTCCAATTTTGCGCGAATAACTCGAAACTACGCGTGGAGCGCACCCCGCAGGGAGACATCGTCATTATGCCGCCGGCGGGTTTTGAGAGTGGCCACCGGAATAGCGAATTGATCCGGCAACTGGGAAACTGGGCTATAAACGACGGACGTGGCTTGGCTTGCGATTCCAATACCGAATATCTCTTGCCCAGTGGCGCCGCCTACGCTCCGGACGCCTCGTGGGTTCTCCAGTCGCGGCTGGACAAGTTCACCCGTGACGAGAAGCGTAAATTTCCGCGGCTGTGCCCGGACTTCGTGATCGAGTTGATGTCTCCTTCAGACCGCCTGCCCAAGGCCAAAGGTAAGATGCGGGAATGGATGGAAAACGGCGCGCAATTGGGATGGCTGCTGGACCCCGATCACCGAACCGTATATGTCTATCGCCCGGACCGGGAGCCTGAGCGGCTGGTCAACCCGGAGCGGCTCGCGGGCGAGGGTCCCGTGGCCGGATTCGTTCTGACGCTCGCCGGCATCTGGGCCGAACTATAGCGCGTGCGCAAAGGGAGCGCCTCTGATGGGCCGTCTCGCGCCCAAGCCGGTGCGAGAAGTCCGCAACGTTACCGAACGCGTGGCAAACCCTTCAACCGCCGTAAGATCGGCCCTGATACGATGAAGACACGGGGGATTTCTCATGACGGTGATCGAGCTTCCCGACGAACAGGCGGCGGCGCTGAAAGCGAAAGCGTCCGCGGTGGGCCTTACCCTTGAGGCGTGGCTGCAGAAGCTCGCAGCCGAGCAGGAACGTCCGCCCAGCCCGCCGCCCCGGCATATTGCCGATGTAATCTGCGAAAACATGCAGGATGTGCCCCCTGAAATCATGGCGGCCATGCCTACGGATGGCGCGAGCCAGCATGACCATTACATCTACGGTTGGCCCAAGAAAGAGGCATGACCGCGCTTTTTGCCGACACGTTTTACTGGATTGCTCTGGCGGATTTCTCCGACAGCGCCCATCGGCGCGCGTTGGCTCTTACAGCCGAGCGGAAAAAGACGCCTATAGTCACTACGGATGAGGTGTTGGCCGAGTATCTTACCTTTTTTGCGACAGTGCCCGAGCAGATGCGCCGCAAAGCCGTTTTAAACGCCCGGCGCATCCTTGACGATCCTGGTGTCCGTGTCGTTCCGCAGAGCCGGGAATCGTTTCTCTCCGGAATGGCCCTCTGCGAGGCGCGGCCCGACAAGGGATACAGCCTGACAGATTGCATTTCGATGCAGACGATGCGCAAGGAAGGGCTGACCGAAGCCCTCACCAACGACCGGCACTTCGAGCAAGAGGGCTTTCGTGCGCTGTTCCGCGATTCTTAAATTAAACCCCAACTCCCTGGCCCCCGCCGTGTTTCACAAGGGTGGGTGCCGTTGAAAAACCACCCCGACGGCCAACCACCCGCCTCTTTCAAACGGCGACTCTTTCACCAAAATGGATAAACTTGAGACAAATTTCGTTCAT
>Ga0302326_10011832_pt1 | contig 18708 bp, 6 predicted proteins | sample Palsa_T0_3_FD_202264 | JGI IMG/M metagenome (GOLD analysis project Ga0302326, IMG submission 202264) | Peat permafrost microbial communities from Stordalen Mire near Abisko, Sweden - Palsa_T0_3 | ecosystem: Environmental > Terrestrial > Soil > Palsa > Peat permafrost | place: Sweden: Abisko...
TTCCGCATACATCCAATCGAGGTAAAAACAGGCGGTGACCTCGGCTTCGGTTTGTCCGGGCTCCGAGAGTTGCGCATTGGAAAGGCCGAGGGCGTGTCCTTCGACACGGGTGCGGGCGCAGTCGCGCGCCATGCCCCCGCGCCAAACGCCCGGAAAGCGGCCATGGGTCATCAGCGTCATGTAGGGCTGGAGGAAGTTGGGCATGATCCAGCCCCAGGTGTAAAGGCCCCGTTTCTCCGAGGCGGTGCCCTCGATGGACAGGTCGAGACCGATGCGGCGGAAGGCATCCCGAATCGGGATCATCCCGCGCTGGATCTCGCATTCGGCCGAGATGAAGGATCCATCCTCCAGCCAGACTTCATTGTAGGGCCGGTGGGCGTCGAGGTGGATGCTTTCGCGCAACGGCAGGTTTTGCATCAGTTGCGCGATGCGGCGGTCGTTGTACCCGGACTCGTTCGCGAGGGTGTGACTGATGCTGTAGGTCGGGGCGTTGACCATGGTGTTGTAGAACCAGACTTTCGGCCCGGCGGAATCGCGGCTGAGAAGCTTGGGATCAAATTCAGCATGGTCGACGTACGAATCGTCAAAGTTCGCGTGCAGGGAGACCGTGCAGTTCCACTCCCGTGCCTCCTCGATGAGTTGGACGAGGTCTTCCCGCGAACCGAGGCGCGGGTTGAATTCGTTGTGAGAGGGGAAGCCGGTGTCATGTCCGCGGCTTTGCCAGCCGAAGAGATGAATGATTTGTTTCAGGCCGCCGGAGATGCGATGCAGGCGCTGGATGATCGGGAGGCAGTCGGCATAGGTGAAGTGGGGCTTTGGCAGGTTAAGTGAGTCGAGCCAGAGCTTGTAGATAATTGCCTCGTGATAGAGCGGCTCGGGGTGATAGGTGCGATCACCTTCCCAGCCGGCTGCATCGGCCCAGTCGATCTTGCCGTCGCCATTGTAGTCGCCGAGCAGCGCGAGCCGCAACTCGAACGGTTCCGCGAGTTCGCCGCGCAGGCGGTAATACCAGGTTCCCGCGGAAATGGAGAGGCGACCGGCGCGACCGGGGAGCAACCGGCCCTGCTCCGACAGGTCGACAACCAAGGGTTCGATGTGGATCGAGCACCAGAACGCCGCGCAGATTTTTTCATTCCAGACCGTCGCATGATAGGCGTAATGCGGGCCGAATTCGGGGGTTGCGCCGCCGACGGCGCCCCAATCCTCCCATTGGCTGATGGTGGCGGTTCCAGGGCACCAGGCGCGGGACCAGTTGAGACGGCGCGTGCCGTGTCGGAAAAACAAATCGCCTGCCGTGGCCAGCCCCGAAACGAGACGGTGATCGATAAGCCGCAAGCTTTCCAGGAGGATTGGCCCATTTTCCCGCACTTCGGGGATGGTGAAAACGAGTTCCTGGCCAACGAGAGCAAAACGGAAGAATATCTCCATCCGCCACTCGGGGACAGAGAGTTGGTAAGTGGCGGAATCAGGCTGTAAATCGACCAGGGCCGAAACCAGGGCCGCTTGGGCAAAGATGCGTCCGTTGAGTTCGATGCAAAGAGGCACGTCCGGTCCCGAGGCGGCAAGCCGGCCTCCTGTATCATGCCTCTCCAGTCGAAACAGTTTGGGCCAGGATTCGTCGAGCGTGGCGGAGACCAGTTGATTGGAGAGGGTGGGCATAAGATGTCGGTACCGGCGTGGCGCGGGTCTCTTCCCTCATCGGCCCAAGCCGGTAACCGGCATTGCGAACTCCCATGTGCCCCAAAGCCTCGGCGTCAACTCCGCCTCTGAAGGGACATCCGAGACGATGGCTGTTGCCTTGTTCGCCCAGTAGACGCGCTGGGTCGTCTGCTTGCCGTCGCCGCGCAGAACGCCGATGTCGCCCTTGATCCGCATTCCAGCCTGCGGTTTGAGGCCCAGGACCGAGAGCGGCACCGCGATCTCATAATCGCCGTTTTTGTCGGCGGTGAGATACACCTGATCGCTCACGTCATCGACACGGTCGAGGGTGATGCCGTGCCACGGGGCGTTGAACGGCACTTTGTCCTTCTCGGCGGTGCCGGCAACGACGGCGCGGTAAAGCAGCGCCCGAGTTTTCCCATTGACCTGCGAAACGAGGAGCCGCTCGTCTCCCGCCACGGCGGCGGTGCGGTCGGGCCTGGCGGCCGGATCGGTCCCGATCATCAAGTCGAGGGCGCCGCCTGACTTGAAAAGCGCGTTCGGGACATCGCCCGCGTTTTTAATGAGCTGCGGGTCGCCGGTCTTCCAGGCGGCATAGAGATTTTGACCGGACACGGCCACGGCGCCGTTCACGTCGTAGGGCCTGGCATTCGAGTTGAACCAGGCGCCGACGCCCCGGTGATCGATCGGCGCCCATTGGGCATCGTTCCAGGCGCTGAGGTTTCCATCGACCGTCGGAGCGGTCGCCAGGATCGAGACGGCGAGAACACCGGATCCCTGCGCTGCCTGCCGCGCCGCCTCGCGCGCAACGACGAAATCCTGCGCCTGCTTGAGGTCCGCGGCCGTGACCTGGAGCGTGGACGGGGCAATATTCCGGATGGTGTCGAGGTTATCGACGCGGACAATCGCCATGGCTCCCCCCGTATTGATGTAAACTTGCCCCTCCGAAGTCTGGGCGACGGACGGGAAGAAATTCTCGTCATGGAGCGAGAGGCCGTTGACGCGCATGTTCCGCACCGCCGTGGGCATCTCCCAGAGGGTGCCCTGTCGAACATCTTCAAAGATCTGGGAGACGAAAAGGCCGTCCTGGGTGAAGGCATACAAGTCGCCCATGTTGCCGTTGATGAAGAAGAGGGGCCCCGCTTCAGAACCCTTTGGAGTGACGAGGCCGCCCAGGAGCCGGGTCGACCCGATGACCATCCCGGGTTCCGAGGGCGCCGGGGCGTTGTGGGAAGGGTGGAGGCCGGGCCAGAGCGAGGGATAGCTCCATGCGGGGGTCCCGTTCTTCGCGCCACCGAGACCAAGCTTGGAGAACGGAGGCGGGGCTGCCGTCATTACCAGCCACCCATCGGTTCCGACCAGGAGCTGGTCGCCGCCATCGCTACCCGGTCCTTGCGCGGGCGCGAGCACCTCCCCGGAGGCGATGTCGTAAACGGGCACGCCCAGTTCGGTGAAGCGGACCGGCTTGAAGCGTGTCGCCTGGAGGTGAAGCGGGTCGGGGCCGAGGCGGGAGATGAGGAATGAGCCGTCGTCCCCGACGGTGACGCCGCCGCTGGAACCGGGGATAATCTTGACTTCATCGGGCTGGACCTGGCCGTCTCCGTTGAGGTCGCTCCAGAGGAAGAAGGCCGCGTTCTTCGAGCGGTCGCCCAATGGGTCGAGCCCCTTGGGCCAGACAGCCTTGAAGGCGTCGGTTTTGAGGATGGGCCAATCATTGGCCAAGCCCGCCGCCGCCACGGGAACAACCGCGCCGTCGTCGCCCTTGTCGAGGAAAAGGAAGGAGGTGTCCTGGCCGGTTGTCGGGTTGCTGTTGTAGCTGTTGCTCAGGTAGCGTTTCCCATTGAAATAGACGGGCGCCTCCGGAGGCCCGGAGCGGAAGGCGAGCGGGAGGTCGTCTGGACCCGGCCGGTAGTAGACCCGGGTGAGCTGGTAGGTTCCCTTGTCCCAATCGAGATGGAACTCCATCCCGTCGTAAAGGAAGGTCCCCTTCGCCTTCGAGTCGAGGATGCCGCCGCCGCCGTACCGGGACGAGCCGTAGAAAGCTTTCCAGAGGGTGCCGTCGGCATTCCAGACGCTCACCCGCTTCGGAAAGAAGTCGTCCTCGGTGACCCAGAGGCGGCCGTTCGGATCGACGGCGATGCCTTTGGGATGATTCATGTGCAGGGGATCGTAAGGGCCTGCCTTCGGGGCGCCCGGCTTGCCGTAAACGATCAAAGGTTTTCCATCGGGGGAGAAGGTCTTGACCTGCTGACTGTTCCCCTGGTCGGAGATGTAGATTTTTCCAGTGGCATCGACGGTGATGCCGCAGGGATCCTCCAGGCCGGTGATGAGTTTCTCGGGCTCCGGCAGGTTGGGAGCCGACGCGCCTGCGGGATACCGGAGGAGAGTCTGGCCGGAAAGAAGGAGGAGCCTTCCCTCGCCATCAAAGGCGAGCGCCCCCGGATTGGGCACCGCGGCCTCGCCCAGGATGCTCCCCGCCTTCGCGTCGATAAAGACGATCTTATTGAGCGCCGTTTCGCTGATGACCATCAGGCCATTGCGAACCGCGAGGCCGCCAAGATAATCGGCGGATTTCGGGGTGGCTGGTCCAGTTGCGGTAGGAGCGTCGAGGAGGATTTCCTGCTTGAGAACGGGCTTGTCACCGCCAGGGACGAGGGTGGTGAGCTTGGTGAGCCGGATCTCGATCTTGCCGTTGATGCCGTACTTTTTACCTCCCAGGAAGGTCGAGCCGACATAGGCGGCCACATTCGGTTCCGGTTCGGGACCGGAATCGCCCGCCAGATATTGGGCTCCGGTCCAGACGCCGCCGATCCAGCCCCGGCCGCCGACCTTCTGCCCGTCGAGATTTACCCAGGAAAACGCCGACCCGCCTTCGCTCACAACGGCGCCAAGGCCGAGGAGCGGCTGGCCGCCGGGGGCTTTCGCTCCGGGAATGAAGACGACACAGGAGGCCGGAGTGTGGTTGGTCATCCAGCCACCGGAGGTATCGGTGGTCGACCACGGCGGATCGCCGGGACTATAGACCGAGAACTCGTAGTGGAGATCGAGCGGCTTGTGCCAGATGCCCCGAACGGTGTAGGAACCGGGGGAGACGAACTGCGGGGGGATAAAGTAGATGCCGTGGTTTGAGGCGGCGACATCGCGGCCGAGGTCGTCGGTGCCGTCCCACCAGGCGGTGTTCTCGCCCTTCGGGAAGGGCGCTTGCGAGATGAGATTGCGGACCCGTTTCCCGGAGGCATCCTCGATGACGAGCGTCACCTCGCCGTCATCGGGGATGGTGAATTTGATCGGGATCGGCGGGTGGTTTCCGAGCGTCTGCTCGACGGGCAGGAGAGCGGTTTCAAGGGCCGCCGCGTAGAGCGGCTGGAGGGCCATGAATTCCCCGAGGGCGACCCGTTTGCCGTCCCGAGTGTGTCCCTTCAGGCGAAAGCTGGCGCCTGCCTCGTCATACGTCGCAGTGAACCGGATGCGCAGGGCGCGGGTCTGCACCGGTGCGGCGAAGGCGATCGGCTGTAGATCCAAGGGGGAGCTTTGCGGCTTCACGCCGGAGAGGGTTTGGAGGGTCTGCCAATCCGTCTCCGCCGCCTGGCGGGGATGTTCTCCAACCGGTCCGGCGTAGGATTGAATCTCGGCCGCGCCGAATTCGTTCCAAAGGAGCGCGACCCCTCCGAGCATGACGGGCCGGGGCCAGACGAGCATGACCCACTCCGGGTCCTCCGCGATCGTTTTTGCACGTTCGCCATCCCGCGACGAAATGTTTTCCCAGATGGACCAGCCGCCATGCGCGCTCTTGTCGTTAAGCCGGGAGGAATATTGGTCCGAGGCGCTTGCGGAGGCGAGGGCCTGCGGGGCCAGGTTCGCCCAGCGGTCGGGAAAGAGGACTGCTCCGCTGAGGGCGCCCGCGTAACTCTTGTCCGTTGGCTGGGCCGTGTGGGTGAAGCGGATGGCCTGCGTCGTCACGGTCTGCGGCAGCGTCCAGATAACTTCATCGTCCACGCGGGGCTCTTCGTCCGAAACCTTCCCGTTCTTGAGCCGCCCGGCTGGAATCCATTGGGAATCGTCGTTCAAGCTTCCGGGAAGCGCCGCGCCGGGCTTGAGAACGCTTACCCGCCCGGTTCCGTGAACGAGAATAGAGCCAATCGTCACCGGCTTTTCGAAGCTGATCCGGAGGTATCGCACACCGGGAGTTTTTGAATCGCCGTAGGAGATCGAGTTGGGCGTCGCTCCCGGGCTCCAGAGATAGTTGATGTGCTGGACGACACCGTTGGAATCGGTATGGACGATTGGCTTCTCGATGCCATCGACCCACTCGGAATAGGTCGTCGCGCCGGTGTCGCGAGGACCGATGATGGGAAGAAGAGCAGGAGCCGCCAGGAGTGGGAGGGTCGAGAGACCAAAAATGCAGAAAAAGGAGGCGAGGGATTTCATTTGTTTTTTAGGGGGGTATTCACAAGGTTCACTTCACTGTCACGTCACCCCAGAACTGGGGATAGAGCCACGCCTCGGTCGGGATGTCGTCAACCATGGTGGTCTGGACCTGTCCGCCCGAGTAGAGCCAATTGCGCGAAACCGCCTGCAAGCCCTGCGACTTGATGCCCGAGAGCAGCACCTCGATATCGCCCTTGAGCGGCTTGCCCGGCGCGATCGTGAATTCCAGGAAGCTGCGCGGCACCGTGAAACGCGCCGTATAGCCCTTGCCATCGGCATCGGCCGTGAGGAGCACGCCGCCGGGTATGTCGCCAACGAAGTCAAAGGACTTCGTGCCCGAGGACGGCGTCATGTATTGCCGCGGCTGTTTCGCCTGCCTGGAAACCGGTTTCATTGCGATGAGACGGTCCTGCCCCTGCATCCTCGCCGCCAGGATGCGCAGGTCGCCGAGCGCCGGCTGGTTGCGATTGCCCGCGGGTCCCAGATCGAGCCCCACCACGTCGCCGCTTTTGAAAACCACGTTCGGATCGTTCCCGCCGTTCCGCAGCGGCGTATCGTCCACGACATGGATCTTCGCGTAGAGATTCTCCTTGTCGTAGCAGACCTGCGCCGTCGCGAGCGGCGCTCCCAGGCGCATCAGCGTCGCCACCGGCGCGGAACTCCACGCCGCCTTCCGGGTGATGTCGCCCGAGATCGGCACGATCTGCAAACTTTGCGCCACCTGCGCCAGCGAAACTCCCTCATAGGTCTTGTCCAGGTTCACCGTCCCGTGGAACCGTTGTTCGCCGTCCACCTTCAGGTTTTGATCAAAACCGTCCACGACATAAATGCCGCCCTGATCGTAGGCAAAGACCTTGCCCAGCTTCGGGAACGCCCGCACCTGGCCGCTGAAATTCTCGCCGCTGAACGTATAGGGCCCTGCCGATGGCAGGCTGTTAGGATCGTTCATCACGGTATCAACGAAGAAGCCGTCGGTCGTATAGAAGGTGATCGGCCCCCATTCGCTGCATCCTGCCACATAGTCATCCCCCACCATGCCGCCGATGTCCCAGAAATGGTACATCTCGCCGGGACCGGGCTGCGCGGTCGCCTTGCGTCCGGCCATCCAGAGCAATTTTCCCCCGGAACTGAACTTGGCGAACTTCGCGATGTTGGATTCCGCCGTGTGGCTCAGACCTTCCTTCATCTGCCTGGCCTGCTCCGCGGTGGCGTACGCGCACCACTTGGAGGCCGGAACGTCAGGGTACATCGCCTGGATTTTTGACGCCAGGTCCGGCGTGAGCGCGGGGACAAATGCCGAGAGGCAGGTGTAAATATCGCCCTTGCTGTCCGTGCGCAGCCCCGGCATGCCCATCCGGCCGCCTATGCCCCTGTTCAACAAACTCGGGAGCACGACCGGCACGACGTAGCTGGCCTTCGCCGGGTTCCAAAGGATGGCCCCGTTGGCGGCAAAACCGTCCGAGGGGATTTTCAGGACGCTATTAGCAGAGGTGAGGATATAGGCGTTCCCTTGCGGGTCCATCCACATGGAGCAGCTTCGGTTTTGAAGAGGCAGCAGCGCCTTGCCCGCGACGGTTGAGATCGTGGTGACCTCGTCCGGTTGCATTTTGTGGTCCCCGTTGCGGTCGATCCACATCGAGATGGTGATCGGTTTCTTTTCCGGCTGCCCGTTGGGCTGCCGGTGGTCATTGGGATTATAGACGTCGAGATTGCCCACCGGCAGGAAATTATCCCCGTCGATCAGGCAGACCGCGTGGGGATCGGCGTCCTCGATGAAGTATTTCCTGCCATTGGCCATCACGGAAACGAACGGAAAATCCTCCCCGAACATCTTGCCCACGCCTTCCATGCCGGTTTTCAGCGGCGCCCAATAGGCGGTCGGATAGCCGGGCGTCCCATCCGCCGGCGCCGTCGCCCGCGCAAAGCCCTCGGGCTCGAACGCGTAGTAATTGGTCATCGGATCCTCCGAATCGGGGATGTTTGCGACCCCGTACCCCGGCCAGCCAAACCAGCGCGTCAGCGTTTTACCGGAAGCCACGTCGATGCGGTCGAAAATTTTCGGAATGGATGCCTCGGCCACAACCAGCCCCCCCTGCTTGTCCACTGTGATCTGGAAAGGGTCCCGATAGCTCGTCGCATCGTAAGCGCCGGCCCAGGGACGTCCGCCTTCCTTGCCCAGGGTGCGGACAAGCTTGCCGTCAGGCGAAAACGTCTTGATCTGCTGGCTCGTTCCTTCATCGGTGACGCTGATCTGGCCCGAAGCATCCACCGTCACGCCCACGGGAGCGACCAGTCCGCCGGTGACCACCGGCGTTGGCGTTCCCTTCGCACCGTCGAAGCGGACGATTCGCGGTGACTGGCCGGCGCCGAAGCTGACCGCGTAAAGATTCCCCTGCGCGTCGAGAGCCAGACCGCGCGGTCTCGGGCAGGCGAGTGTGCGCGTCGGCTGGCCCGACTCGACATCGAGCACCTGGATGAAGTTCTGCGAATGGACCGAGGCGAAGACCTCGTTCGCCGTCGCCGCCAGGCCAATACATTCCGGCGCCGTGCCGTCGAATGGCTGGGGCGTGCGACCCATGCCGTTCATTCCGCCCTCCGCGGGCAGGCTTCCGTCGGGAGCCTTGATGGCAGTCATCCCGGCGTCCTCACCCGGTCCGAAAGGCACCGTCCCTCCCTTGTCCGGTTCATTACCGAACAGCACAAAGAGCCCCGTCTCCGGGTTGAGACGGGTCAGCACCGAACGGACGCCGCTGTAGGCTGCAAACAAATACTTGCCGTTGGAAGCCAGCACGCGCAAGGGGCCGCCACCGCCCTGGACATAGGGCGACCGCCGCCAGATCGTATTGCCCGCGTAATCGATCTTCACGATGCCCGCTTGCGCTTCACAGGCTGTCCAGCCAAAGTAGATGCCGCTGTCGTCCGCCGCCACTGCTGTCGGCACGCCGTGGTCGCCGCCCCAGCCGCCCTTGCCATCGTCCGTCGGATAAGGCGGAGTGCCGGAGGAACCGACGAAGCCGGCCAGCTTTATTTTCAGCCCATGAGAAAAATAAGCGGCCCAGTGATACTTGCCGGGCTTCAGCGCGAAGCCCCACTGGTCGCGCCCGTCCCAATAGGTCGTGTACTTCCCCGCCTTCACCGGCTGCCCGCCCAGAACGTCGCGGATAACCTCTCCATTCTCCCCCACTATGTTGACCGAAAGCTTGCCCGCCTCAGGCACGTCGACGGTAATCGGCACGCCCACCCGCGCAGTCGCGCCAGCCGCCAGCGCCTCCTCCATCGTGCCGTGTTGCGGTTTCAGGTTGCCGGTCGGGCTGAACTCGACCTGGCCCCAGTCTTGCCATTGCATAAAAGCAAAATCCCCGGGGTTGCTCGAGTAAATCGCGTTGACGGCGTAAAACCACCCTCCCGTCGCCCAGTGCAGCCCGAAAATCGCAGTCATCCGGGAGCCGGGCTTGAAAGGATTCTTGCCGCCGGGAACATTCAGCACCGACCAGGGCAGCACCGCCTGCATCACATACTGGTTCTCCGACTCGGTGAACGCGACCTTGCTGCCGGGCGGGTTGAATACTTTCCCCTGGCCTCCGCCGTGCATGCCGCCATACAGGATGTTGACGCAATTCTTCCTGTCGTTTGTATCCTGCCAGAACGTGATGTGGCACACTTGCTTCGAGGTGTGCATCACAGGATTGGCATTGCTCAGGGGATAACCCAGCGACGGATCGGAGCAAAGACGCAATTCGATGATGTCACCGACCCAGAAGGTATCGCTCAGGCCATTGTGATTGATCATCTTGCGCCCCGGCAGGCTCGCCTTGGCGTACACATAAAGATTATCTTCGTCGTAATTGAGGGCCAGGCTGGCATGCAACTTCTTGGCGAGTTGCGTGGACATCCACACCGGTTCCGCCCCGGACAGGTCCCAGCCCTTATCGCTGCCGTCCATGGCAGGCGGTCCATTTGGCGCCGGCGTCGCGTACATCAGGCCGTTGGCCAGGTCGTACGCGTCGGCGAACGAAACGCAAAAAAGACTGGCAGCCAGAACGGCAAGTGAAAATTTGGCGATGGTGGGGGGCAAAACTTTCCGCTTCTTGGAGATCGATTTTAACCGATCCCGCGGGTGAATAAGTGGCTGGCAAGGCTCTCAGACATGCATCATTGGCTAAACGTTCAGAATATCTGCGTTCGAGAGCGAGCAAAGCGCAACGTCACTTCACCGTGATGTCGCCCCAGAACTGGGGATAGAGCCACGCCTCGGTCGGGATATCGTCGACCATGGTGGTCTGGACCTGTCCGCCCGAGTAGAGCCAGTTGCGCGAAACCGCCTGCAAGCCCTGCGACTTGATGCCCGAGAGCAGCACCTCGATATCGCCCTTGAGCGGCTTGCCCGGTGTGATCGCAAATTCCAGGAAGCTGCGCGGCACCGTCATCAGCGCCGTATAACCCTTGTTGTCGGCATCCACTGTCAGGACCACCTTGCCCCCGGGAATGTCGCCCACGAAATCAAACGGCTTCGTGCCCGAGGCCGGTGTCGTGTATTGCTGCGGTTGCTTTGCCTGCTTGGAAATCGGCTTCATCGCGATGAGACGATCCTGCCCCTGCATCTTCGCCGCCAGGATGCGCAGATCGCCCAGAGCCGGCTTGTTGCGGTCGCCCGTCGGACCGAGATCGAGTCCCACCACGTCGCCACTTTTGAAGACGACATTCGGATCGTTGCCGCCGTTTTGCAGCGGAGTGTCGTCGACCACATGGATCTTCGCGTAAAGGTTGTCGTTGTCGTAGCCGACCTGCGCCGTGGCCAGCGGCCCGTTGTTCCGGATGAGGGTCACGACGGGTGCGGCGCTCCAGGTCGCACTTTGCGCGATGTCGCCCGAAATCGGCACGATCTGGAGACTGGCCGCGATTTGTGATTCCGGCAGGGCCTCTTCGTAAACCTTGTCGAGGGCGACAGTTCCCTTGAACCGCTGTTCACCCGAGACCTTGAGGTTCGAATCGAAACCGTCAACGGCATAGATGCCGCCCTGGTCGTAGGCAAAGACCTTGCCCAGCTTCGGGAAGGCCCGCACCTGGCCGCTGAAGTTCTCGCTGCCGAAGGTGTAGGGCCCCGCCGGCGCCAGCGTGGCCGGATCGTTCATCAGGGCGTCGACGAAGAATCCGTCCGTCGTATAGAAATAAAGCGGACCCCATTCGCTGGAGCTGGCCACGTAGTCGTCGCCGACGATGCCGGCCATATCCCAAAAATGATACATCTCGCCCGGACTCGGCGCTGCCGTTGCCTTGCGCCCGGCAGTCCAGATCAGCTTTCCGTCGGGACTGAACTTCGCGAATTTCGCGATGTTCGATTCCGCGGTGTGGCCCAGGCCTTCCTTGTTTTCCTTGGCCAGTTGAGGGGTCGCATAGGCAAACCAGGCCGATTGCGGCACATCCGGGAACATCGCCTGAATTTTTAACGCAAGCTCCGGGGTCAACGCCGGCGCCACTGCGGAGAGACAGACGTAAATGTTGCCCTTGCTGTCGGTGCGCAGGCCCGGCATGCCCTGCCGCCCGCCGATGCCGTGGCCCAAAAGGCTGGGGAGGACCGTGGGGAGGACATAGGAGGCCTTGTCGGGGTTCCAGAGGATGGCGCCGTTGTCGGCAAAGCCGTCCGATGGGATTTTCAGGATGGTGTTGGGCCCGATGAAGTAGGCGTCGCCCTTCTCATCGAGCCACATCGAGCAACTGCGAGTGGAGAAGCGGGACAGCGGCTTGCCGGCCACCTGCGAAATCGTCGTGACCTCGTCGGGCTGCTTCTCGTGGTCGCCGTTCCTATCGATCCACACCGAGATCGTTATTGGCACCGCCGGGGCGCGCCCGATCGGCCGGGGATGATTGTTCGGTTCGTAAAAATCGAGAGACCCGACCGGTAGAAACTTGTCGCCGTCGATCAGGCAGACCGCGTGCGGATCGGCGTCCTCGATGAAATATTTCTTTCCATTGGCCAGCACGTTCACGTAAGGGAAATCCTCACCGAACATGGCGCCCACGTCCGCCATCCCCGCCTTCGAGGGCACCCAGTAGGCATCGGGCATTCCGGTCTTGCCGTCGCCGGGAGAGGTGGCCCGCGCGAAGCCTTCCGGCTCGAACGCGTAGTAGCAGGTCATCGGATCATCCGCATCGGGGATGTTTGCCACGCCGTAGCCCGGCCAGCCGAACCAGCGATTCAGCGTCTTGCCCGACGCCGCGTCGATCCGGTCGAAGATCTTCGGAACGGACGACTCGGCCAAAACGAGGCCTCCCTCCTTGTCCGCCGTGATCTGGGAGGGATCGCGGTAACTCGTCGGATCATAGGCGCCCGCCCAGGGACGTCCGCCCTCCTTGCCGAGTGTGCGGACAAGCTTGCCGTCGGACGAAAAGGTCTTGATCTGCTGGCTGGCGCCTTCATCGGTCACGCTGATCTGGCCCGAAGCGTCGACGGCTACGCCCACGGGAGCGACGAGTCCGCTGGTGACGACCGGCTTTGCCGTCCCCTGCACACCCTCGAAGCGGACGATCTGCGGCGACTGGTCCGTGCCGAAGCTGACCGCGTAGAGATTGCCCTGCGCGTCGAGCGCCAGCCCGCGCGGCCGCGTACAGGACAGCGTGCGTGTCGGCTGGCCCGAATCGACATCGAGCACCTGGATGATGTTCTGCGAGTAGATCGAAGCGAAGACCTCGTTGGCCGTGGCCGCCAGGCCGAGACATTCGGGTTCCGTGCCATCGTCCGGCGCGGGAGTCCGTCCCCCGCCATTGTAGCCACCCTCCGTTGGCAGGCTTCCGTCCGGGGGTTTGATGGCCGTCATGCCCGCCGTCGCATCGGGCCCGAAAGGCACTGATCCACCCTTGCCGACTTCATTGCCAAACAGGACAAAGAGCCCTGTCTTGGCGTCGAGCCGCGTCAGCGCGGAATGGACGCCACTATAGGCCCCAAACAGGTACTTGCCATTCAAGGCCAGCGCGCGCAAAGCGCCGGCGCCCGGAACAAAGGGCGATTTACGCCAAAGCGTATTGCCCGCGTAGTCGATCTTCACGATCTGCGCCTCCGCCTCTGAGCCGGTCCATCCGAAATAGAGACCGCTCTCATCGGCCGCGACCGCGCTCGGCACGCCGTGGTCGCCACCCCATCCGCCCTTGCCATCCTCGGTCGGGTAAGGCGGGTTGCCCGAGGAACCGACGAAACCGACCAGCTTGATGCTCAACCCATGCGAAAAATAGGCCGACCAGTGATATTTGCCCGGGGTCAGGGCAAACCCCCATTGATCGCGCCCGTCCCAGTACGCCGTGTAATTGCCCGCTTTCACGGGCTGCCCGCCGATCACATCGCGGAGCACTTCGCCGTTATCACCCACGATATTGAGCGAAAGCTTCCCGTCCTCCGGCACATCGACCGTAATCGGCACGCCCACCGGCGCCGACGTCGCGGCTGCCAGCGCCTCTTCCATCGTGCCATGATGCGGTTTCAGATTGCCCGTCGGACTGAATTCAACCTGTCCCCAGTCCTGCCATTGCATAAAGGCAAAATCACCCGGGCTGCTCGAGTAGACCGCGTTAACCGCGTAAAACCACGTCGGCGTTTCCCAGTGCAGCCCGAAAATAGTCGTCATGCGCGAACCGGGCTTGAATGGATTCCTGCCGTCCGGAACATTCAGCGCCGACCAAGGCAGCACCACCTGCATCACGTATTGGTTTGTCGTCTCGGTGAACTCGATCTTGCTGCCGGGAGGATTGAAAGCTTTTCCCTGGCCGCCTCCGTGCATACCCCCGTATTGGATGTTGATAAATTTCTTGCCGTCGTTTGTGTCCTTCCAGAAAGCGATGTGACAGACCTGCTTCGAAGTGTGCATCACCGGATTGTTGTTGCTCAGCGGATAACCGAGCGAGGGATCCGAACAAAGACGAAGCTCGACGCAGTCGCCGTTCCAGAACGGATCGGCCGGGCCATTATGATTGATCATCTTGCGCCCAGGCAGGCTCACCTTCACATAAACGTAAAGATTATCGTTGTCGTAGTTCAGCGCCAGGCTCCCGTGCAACTGCTTGGCCAGCTGGTTCGACATCCAGATCGGCTCGGCCCCGGACAAATCCCAACCTGTGTCGCTGCCGTCGAGCGCAGGCGGACCTTTTGGCGCCGGCACCGCGTACATCAGGCCGTTCGCCAAATCAAACGCCAGCGCTGGTGAAGCGCAAATAAGACCGGCGGCCAGAACGATAAGTGAAAATTTGGTGATTTGGGGGGGCATAATAGGGGGTATAATTAAGGGAGGTATAATAGGGGGGTATAAAATTTCCGATTGCCTCCTCTGGGACATCACCGGGCTTGAAACGTTCGAAATAGCTTTTGGGCAAAATATCCTGCGGGCCGTTCAATCTGCTGTCCGCCGGCATGCAGGCTTTACGCGGGCACGGTTAATAAAGTAGGTCAGCCCCCTCGGGATATTCGCTATTTCTTTCCTTTTTCGGAGGCGGCGGCATTCCTGGTTGCGGCAGCGGCGTTCTTTTTCATCTCGCTGACGGTCTTTGTCTCGAGGCGGAAAGCGCCTTTGTTGTTCTTGATCGTGGGGAGAAGCTTGCCGGATTTCAGGCGGCGTCTTGCGGCCTCGATGGACTTCTTATACTGCGGCAGCCATTGGGCTTGCGCGACGAGCATTTCATCGGCCATCTGCCAGATCTGCGGCGGAGTGAGCAAGGCGCCGGTAAGCGGATCCATCATCATCGCCTGGCGCAGGAGCGTGTCGTCGCCGTGCATGGCGGCTTCGACGCCAAGACGCTGGACGCTGATGCTTGCGTTGCACACAGCCGCGCAACCCAGCGGCAGATCGCCGACGATCGGAGTGCTGATCCCGTTTCCATCGACGTAGCCGGGCGCTTCGATGATGGCGTCGGGCGGAAGATTGGTGATGCAGCCATTATTGACCACATTGAAATGCCCGCGATAGACGCGCCCGGTTTCCAGTCCTTCGATGATGTAGGAGCCATGTTCGTGGCCGCGTTTTTCCGCCGTGAATTCGTGCGCGGGCGCTTTCATCCAGTTCGGAAAATCGGTCTCGAACCAGTTGCGGCCTTCGGTGCAGACCCGGAGGTAACCGCCGGTTTCGCCGTTGATCCAGTCGCTGGGATCAATCCATTTGTTGATCTCCTTCGGGTTCTTGCGATACCACGGCACGTATTCGCTAAGGTGGCCGTTGGACTCGGTCGAGTAGTAGCCGAAGCGCCGCAGCATGTCGATCCGCACCTTTTCCGTCTTCGAAAACACGGGATGCTTCTCGAATGCTTCCAGGAGTTTGCCTGTCATGTCCCGGCCTTTGTGTTTGACGGAAATATACCAGGTCTGGTGGTTGATGCCGGCGCAGATGATGTCCACTTCCTCCTGCTTGAGGCCGAGCGCATTCGCGATCTGCCCGTGGCCTCCCTGGACGCCATGGCAGAGGCCGACGGTCTTGACGCCGGCGTATTTGTTGCAGGCCCACGTGAGCATGGCCATCGGGTTTGCGTAGTTGAAAAGAATGCAGCCCGGGGCGGCCACCTCGCGGACGTCCTTGCAAAAGCCGAGCAGCGCCGCGATGCCGCGCTGGGCATACATCAGGCCGCCCGCGCAGAGCGTGTCTCCGACGCATTGATCGACACCGTATTTGAGTGGAATCTCAATATCCGTCGCGAACGCTTCCAGGCCGCCGATGCGCACGACACAGAAAACGTAGTGTGCGCCGCGGAGCGCCTCACGGCGGTCGGTGGTGGCGGCGAGTTTCGTCTCCAAGCCGTTCTCCGCGATGTCGCGTTTGCAGAGCTGGTAAACCATATCGAGGTTTTTCCGGTCAATGTCGGTGAACGCGATTTCGACATTCCGCAGTTCGGGCACCGTGAGCAGATCGCGCACGAGGTTGCGGGTGAAGCCGATGCTTCCGGCTCCGATGAAAGTGATTTTTTTGGACATTAGCTCGTCAGACGAGGCTGGCTTCCTTTGATCCCTTGCCCGCAACGGAATAGACGAGCGGGTTTTGGTCGTCGTTGTCCAGGACGTCACCGGGCTTGAGACGTTCGAAGTAGCTTTTGGGCAAAATATTCTGCTTGCCGTTAAACGTGCTGCCCGCCGGCATGTAGCCGCATGTCATCGCCCGGCGGCGGCCGCGTGTCATATTCGCTCCCGCGCCATGGGCGCACAACCCGTTGTGGAAACTGCACGAACCGGCGCGCATCGGCGAGGCCACCGTGTCCATCTTGGCGAATTCGGGGTAAACCTTGAAGAGATCGGCCATGTTGGCGCCGATGGCGGCGTTGTCATAGCGTGCCAATCGGTGCGAACCCGGCACGAAGTACATGCAGCCATTCTGATAAGTCGCGTCGTCCAGGGCGATCCAGATGGAGATTGCGTCCGGCGAAGAGAACGACCAATACGGGTCGTCCAGGTGCCACGAAGTCGGATTGCCAAACGGCTCCTTGATCAAGGCTTGGTCGTGCCAAATACGGATACCCTCCACACCCGCCAGGCGGCAGACCATCTCGCCAAGAGCGGGATCGAGCATGTATCGCTTGACCGTATCATTGATCCTCCAAAGGTTTAGCCTCTGGGTGAAAACCTTGTCGTAATAGCTATCTCCCTCTTCCCAGCCGTCCTGGATGCCGGCGATCTTTTTTTTGCCCATCGCGGCGACGGCGTCATCGACTGCTTCACGCAGTTCCGCCAACTCCGGCGCCGAAAGAAAGTCTTCGATGGCGACAAAGCCATTTTCTCGATACGAGGCAATTTGTTGGGGAGCAAGATCGGTTTTCATGAGGGGGGCGAAAGTATATTGTCGGCGGCTGCGTCCAATGTGAAGCGCAAACTGAGGTCACGATGCCAGCCGCACGGGCGCCGACGAATGCTCAGCCTGGGCCATCGCCTCGACGATGCGCAAGCCGGCCACGACCTTGGAGGGGTAATCCGCAGGCGGAAGAGAGCCGGAGTGGACGGCCCGGTGGAATTCCTCCCATTGATAGTGTCCGCTGATCGACTTGAAGCTGGCTTCTTTCGACAATGGCTCTTCGCCGCGCATGGCTATCAGCGAAATGACGTCTCCCGCGCGGGCGCCGACGTTTCGATAAACGGTGCCGTGCTCGAAGTTCAAAATCAGGCTGTTCCTATAGGGACGGCCATCGCCGATGCAGAAGGAGGCGAGGATGGTTGCGAGACCGCCATTTTTGAACCGGATGGCCAGTTGGGCATGGTCCGGCGTTGGCCGGCCGGTATTGAGCCGCGATGCCATGACGTAGGCTTCCCGCCCCTCGCCAAAGATTTCGACAAGATCGTTGATGAGGTAGATGCCGATTCGGAAGATGGGCGCGACGGGACAAAGCGCCGGATCGTCCATCCAGGTTCCGTCCGCCTTCTCGTTGTAGCGCACCCAGGCGGAAGCCTGGGCGGCGACGGGGCTGCCAAGCCCGAATTCCTCCTTCCACGCCTGGATTTGGGCCAGGTCCGGCGCAAGATCGGGCGCGGGGGAATTCATGTGAACGATCCTGCCCAGGCGCGAGGCTTCTTCCAGGACGGCGAGCGCCGCGTCCGGATCGCGCTCGAACGGTTTGGTCGTCATCACGTCCTTTCCGGCGCGGATCGCCTTTCGGATCAATTCCGCGCGGCCCGCCGGGCCGGTGAAGAGGCCGATGACCGGCAGGTCTTCCCGCTTGAGGATTTCATCGAAATCCAGGACGGGAGCGCCCGTGGCTTGCGCGATAGGCCCGGTCCTTTTGGGATCGAGATCGCTCAGCGCGGCGATGGGAAACATCTCCTTCAGCTCGGGCGTTTGAAGATCGTTGACGATATGGCGGCCAAATCCGAGGCCGACGATGGCGATGGGGAGCGGTTCGGTTTTCATGTTCTTTCAATTTCTAAGAATCGGCGAAAGGCCGCCTTGCAGCCGCCTTTGCCCGTATGACCCAGCGCGTCGCGCTCAGTTCTTCTTCCATCGTCAGCGGCATGGGTCCGTGCCCGGACAATGTTTTCAAATAGAGGTCGAAGTAATCGATCGAAGGTTCGTCGAGCGACAGGGGGCCGCAATCCTCCGATTCCACGACAAGGCGCGTCTGGGCGCCTCCTCGCGTGGACTCGATCATCCCTCGTGTCCCGAGAATGCGCAAGGATTCATCTCCCCAAATTTTCGTGCCGCGAGGGTTGAGATAATTCGCCGCGATCGACGCCACCCCTCCATTTTCGAGATTGCAAATCAACGACGCGGCCATTTGCAGTCCGCCGCCGGAAACCGGATTCCCCAGCGCGGTTTCCGTTGCCTGGATGGAAGAAATCCGCACGCCGGCGGCGTGCTCGACCAAACGCACCGCGTGGATCGCGTTCTGGCCGATGAGGCCGCCATCGACCTCTTCATCCTGGGGACGGTCATCGTGGTAGGGATATGATTTTTCAGCGATGACCTGCACCACCTCGCCGATGCGCCCTTCGGCTACGATCCGGCGCATCGCGAGGTACGGCTGGCCAAAGGCCGTTCCCGCCATTTCGTGGAAGGAGCGCCCGGCTTCCTTCGCGGCGTGGATGATGGCGTCCAAGTCCGCCTCGTTCAGCGCGCAAGGCTTTTCCGCATAGACGTGCTTGCCGGCGCGAAGAGCCTTGATCGCATGGGC
>Ga0302326_10011833_pt1 | contig 18707 bp, 13 predicted proteins | sample Palsa_T0_3_FD_202264 | JGI IMG/M metagenome (GOLD analysis project Ga0302326, IMG submission 202264) | Peat permafrost microbial communities from Stordalen Mire near Abisko, Sweden - Palsa_T0_3 | ecosystem: Environmental > Terrestrial > Soil > Palsa > Peat permafrost | place: Sweden: Abisko...
TGAGGACAAAGCTGATCAGGCTCGACGGCGGGTCAAACATGAAATCGAGCCGTCCGGCGACCAGTTCGGTCGCCGCCGGTTCGCTGCCTTTGAACGGAATATGCTGGAATTTCAGCTTGGTTTTCAACCCGAACAGTTCGACCGCGAGATGCGGGCCGGAACCGACACCGGGAGTGCCGTAGAGCAGAGGCGTGGGCCGCGTCTTCGCTGCATTGATCAGCTCGGCCACTGATTTGATGCCGCTGTCGGCGTTGGTCGCCATCAGATACGGGTAGTCCGAACAGATCGTGATGAAAGTAAAATCGTCGACCGGGCGGAACGGCAAGTGGGCAAATGCTGCTGCGGCGGTGGCGTGGCCGGACGGAATGACGCCAAGCGTGTAGCCATCGGGCGTGGCGCGAGCAATTTGTGCTGCCGCTGTCGTGCCGGATGCGCCCGGCCGCGGTTCGACAATCACCGACTGGCCGATCGCGCGCGACAGTCCGTCAGCGACGAGTCGGGCGACCACATCGGACGGGCCGCCTGCCGCGAAGCCGTGGATGATGTTGATGGTGCGCGTCGGCCAATCCGGTTCGGCGTAAGCTTTTCCCGCGGCGAGGCCGGCAAGGCCGCCAACGACGGCGCGGCGACTGAGTTTGGTCACGTCAGCGTCCCTCGCGTCTTGCCATAAACGCCAAACGCTCGAACAGATGCACGTCCTGCTCGTTCTTGATCAGGGCGCCGTGCAGCGGCGGGATCAGCCGCTTCGGATCGCGCTCGCGCAGCGTCTCCGGCGAGATATCTTCCACCATCAAGAGTTTGAGCCAATCGAGCAGTTCGGACGTCGACGGCTTTTTCTTCATGCCCGGCACGTCGCGGATCTCATAAAACAGCTTCAATGCTTCGGCGACCAGCCGCTGCTTGATACTGGGGAAGTGCACGTCGATGATTGCGCGCATGGTTTCGCAATCGGGGAAGCGGATGTAGTGGAAGAAGCAGCGGCGCAGAAATGCGTCGGGCAGTTCCTTCTCGTTATTGGACGTGATAACCGCGATCGGGCGGCGGCGCGCCTGGATCGTCTCGCCGGTCTCGTAGACAAAGAACTCCATGCGATCGAGCTCTTGCAGCAGATCGTTCGGAAACTCGATGTCGGCCTTGTCGATCTCGTCGATCAGCAGCACCGGCCGCTCGTCGGCGACGAAGGCCTCCCACAATTTGCCGCGCTTGATGTAGTTGCGGATGTCCTTGACGCGGGTATCGCCGAGCTGGCTGTCGCGCAGGCGGGTCACCGCATCGTATTCATAAAGACCCTGCATCGCCTTGGTGGTCGATTTGATGTGCCACTCGATCAGCGAGGCAGAAAGCGCCTTCGCGATTTCGATTGCCAGCACTGTCTTGCCGGTGCCGGGTTCGCCTTTGACCAGCAACGGGCGCTCCAGCGCGATCGCCGCATTGACGGCGACTTTCAAATCTTCGGTGGCGACGTAGGCGCTGGTGCCTTCAAAGCGCATGACATTCCTTGCGAGCTGAAGCGCGAACTTAAGCACGCCGAACTCGCCGCTAACAAGACGCAGGGACACCGCCCCCGTCGGGCGATTACGCGACAAGACGCCTCGTTCGACCCGGCAATATCTGCCGGGAGGTCGGCAATCCGTACTCTATTCGGAATCGCGTCTGTTTATCTAAGTCTTTTAATTTAAATCATTATTTCAATGGCACGGCGATTGCTGAGATGCGCATAGCGCTAGGGCCGTAGTCGCGGCCCAAAGTCCACGAAGTTCGCGGCTCGAGTTTGAGAGGTAAAGTCATGGGTATCTTTGATGCGCTGACCACGGCGGTATCGGGTCTGCAGGCGCAATCGTTCGCGTTGCAAAACATTTCAGGAAACATCGCGAACTCCCAAACGGTCGGTTACAAAGAAACCGACACGCAGTTTCAGGATCTGGTGTCCAATGCGGCGCTGGGCCAGGAGACGGCAGGTGGGGTTTTTGCCGGCTCCACAGCCAGCAACACCGTGCAAGGCACACTCTCGGCCGCGTCGTCGCCGACCGACATGGCGGTCGATGGCGACGGCTACTTCGTTGTCGCGCAGCCTTCCAACACTTCAGGCTCGCAATCGACCTTCAGCGGCGTGCAGGATTACACTCGCCGCGGCGACTTTTCACTCAACGACGACGGTTATCTGGTCAACGGCGCCGGTTATTATTTGATGGGCGTTCCGCTCAACCCGGGGACCGGGGCTCCCACGACCAGCTCACCAACCGTTTTGCAGTTCAACAATAGCTTCCTGCCAGCCCAGGCGACGACGTCGATCGATTATCAGGCTAATTTGCCCAGTTCGCCGTCATCCTCCGCATACACATCAGGTAGCTATGCCAACGATCCGACCACGTTGACCGGTACCGGTAATGGATATGTGCAGGGCGCGGATACGAGCGCGTTCACCTCGCAGTCCCTTGATGGCGGTTCAGCCACCGCTTACGACTCCGACGGTAACGCGGTTAACGTGCAGCTCCGCTGGATGGAAACAGCGAGCTCCGGCGGCACTACGACGTGGAATTTGTTTTACCAGACCGACAGCACCGCAACCGGTACAACGGCTGCCTGGCAGAATGCTGGAACGCCGTTCCAGTTCAATTCGAGCGGCGCTTTGACTTCGCCGTCGTCAGGCTCGATCGCGATATCCAACCTGACGGTGAATGGCGATAACCTCGGTAACGTGACCCTCAATTACGGGGCAGGCGGCCTCACCCAATATGCCAACTCGACCGGCGACGTGTCGGTTACCGGTATTACCCCGAACGGCTTTGCGGCCGGCCAAATGCAATCGCTCTCAGTCGACACCCAGGGCCAGATCGTCGGATCGTTCTCAAATGGCCAAACCGTCGCGCTCGCCAACGTGACGCTTGCCACATTCAACGGTGAGGACTCTCTGCAACCGCTCGACGGCGAAGCTTTCGCAGCGACGCCGGAATCCGGAAATCCGCTTTATTCGGCGACCGGAAAGGTCGTCGGTAGCGAACTAGAATCCTCCAACGTCGATATTGCGACCCAGTTCAGCCAATTGATCGTGGCACAGCAGGCCTATTCGGCCAACGCTCGCGTCATGACCACCGCCAATCAGATGATCCAGAGCCTGCTTACAGTCATTCAGTGAGGAGTTCCGGCTCTTCGCTGAACCGGCGTAAGCTGCCCGAAGTGTAATAGCAATGGGCCTATCGCAGGCACTTTCCGCCGCATTGGGCGGCATAACCGTCACCCAGCAGGGTATGTCGGTTATTGCCGGCAATGTCGCGAACGCCAATACCACGGGCTATGTCGAGGAGACCACCAGTCCGGTAGAAACAGCCGGCAGCAGTGATGGCGGCACTAGCGTCGATGTCGGCACGATTAATCGTAACCTGAATACGCTGTTGCAGAGCCAGCTCTGGACTGAGAGCTCCGGCGGCTCTTATGCCGACACTGCCTCTCAGCTTTATCAGCAGCTTCAGCAGGTTTACGGCACGCCCGGGTCGTCGACCTCGTTCGACGCGATCTACAACAATTTCACCAGTGCGTTACAGGGGCTTTCGACCAGCCCGAGCTCGTATTCCGCGCAGGCCGCCGTGGTCAGCGCCGCGCAATCGTTGGCGCAAAATCTCAATTCGATGACGAACAGCGTCCAGCAGCTGCGCAGCCAGGCGGAGGCCGGCATCGCAAGTGGGGTGCAGTCCGCCAATACGGCGTTGCAGCAGATCGCCCAGATCAACAAGCAGCTCGAGGGCGCGCCGTCGGATGCTGCCACGGCAACGCTTGAGGACCAGCGCGACCAGGACATCACGCAGCTTACACAGCTGATGAACGTCAACGTGGTGCGGGGCTCGAACGACCAGGTCTCGGTGCTCACCAGCACCGGACAGCAACTGGTAAGCGGCACGCAAGCATCGACGCTGGGCTTCAACAACGTCGGCACGCTGACCGCGAATGATTCGTGGAGCGCCAATCCGAGTCAGGACACGGCCGGTACAATCACGCTGACAAACCCGGGAGGCTCGTCGACGGATCTTATCGCGGATGGCGCCATCCAATCGGGCCAGATCGGCGCATATCTGCAGATGCGGGACACCATCCTGCCGCAGGCGCAGAACCAGCTCGACGAGATGGCAAACCAGATGTCGCAGGCGTTGTCGAACCAGACAACGAGCGGCACTGCGGCAAGCTCCGGCAGCCAGAACGGTTACAGTATCGATACCAGCTCGTTGCTGGCAGGCAACTCGCTGCAAGTTACCTATACTGACTCGAGTAATGTGCAGCACACGATCACGATCGAAGCCTTGGGCTCCGGCGGTTCGTTGCCGCTGCAGACCGACCCATCCAACTCGAATAATCAGACTATTGGCGTGAACTTCGCCGGCGGCATTAGCGGCGTGGTGACCGCGCTCAATGCGGCGTTCGGCTCGAACCTCCAGTTCTCCGGCTCCGGCACCACATTGCAAGTCGTCAATGCCGCAAGCACGACCAATGTGGTCAACTCGCTGACGGCGACCTCCACCGTGACCTCGCTTACGAGCGGCAGTGCGCAGCTGCCATTGTTTCTTGATGGCTCGACGCCGATTACCGGCGCGCTGACCAGTGCGGGCTCGCAGACCACCGGCCTCGCCGGGCGTATCACCGTCAATCCGGCCTTGGCATCCTCGCCGTCCAGCCTCGTCGCTTACGCCTCGAATACCGCGGTCGGCGATTCCACGCGGCCTGATTTTCTTCTCAGCCAGGTGACCAGCGCTTCCCTGACCTATTCACCGACCACCGGCATCGGCAGCGCGCAACAACCCTATAGCGGCACACTGGGCAACTATCTGAGCGCAGTCATCAGCCAGCAAAGCCAGGCGGCGACTGCGGCGACGAATCTGCAAGAAGGCCAGGATACTGTCGTGAGCGCCTTGCAGCAGAGCTTCAACAATCAGTCCGGCGTCAGCATCGATACCGAGCTGTCGAACCTCATCGCGCTGCAGAATGCCTACGGCGCCAATGCGCGGGTGATGTCGACAGTCCAGCAAATGATGACCACGCTGCTGCAGGTAGGAACGTAATGAGCATTACCGGGCCTGGATCGGTTACGGCGATGAATATCGCCGCGGTGACCAATATGAACAACCAGCTCAATCAATTGAGCGAGGAGCTGTCCACCGGCGACGCGTCGCAGACCTATTCCGGCCTTGGCTCACAGGCCGGCGTCGCGTTGTCTTTGAATGCGCAGCTTTCGGCGATCACCGGCTACACCGCCGCCGCGACTACCGCCGGCACGACACTGGGCCTTGCGCAATCGATCCTGACGCAGCTCGGCGACAGCAGTACCGCGGTCCAGCAGTCTCTGGGCAATCAAGGCGCCTTCTCGCTCGACAACAACGGACAAACATCCACACAAGCGTCCGCCGCGACTGAACTCGACCAGATATTATCGGTGCTCAACACCCAGGTCGGTGGCAACTACCTTTTCTCCGGCAATGCGGTGAACCAGCCCGCCGTCGCCAGCACGAACGAAATCCTCAACGGTAACGGTGCGCAGGCCGGGCTGACGCAGGTCATCAGCGAGCGCGAGCAGGCGGATGAGGGCACCAGTGGCATGGGCCGGCTGACCGTCGGCGGCAGCGGCGCCAATGTCACGCTAAGCCAGGATGGTTCGCCATTCGGCTTCCAGTTGTCGAGCGTGAACTCGACGTTGACCGGCGCGACCGTGAGCGGTCCGTCCGGTTCGCCGCCGACGATTTCAGTCGCCCTCGGGTCGAACCCGAACGCCGGTGACACTATCCAGTACAACCTGACCCTGCCCGACGGCTCGAGCCAGACCATTAGCCTGCAAGCCACCACGACTTCGCCGCCTGGGACTGGACAGTTCACCATCGGCGCCAATGCCAACGCGACGGCAGCTAATCTTCAGACCGCATTGACCGGCGCTATAACGACGTTGGCACAGACACAGTTGCCGGCCGCTTCGGCAATGGCCGCCGCCAATGATTTTTTCAATAACGATCCGCCGCTGCGGGTCAGCGGAACGCCAGCCACGTCGATGTCGCTGGTCGCGGGTACTTCCGCAAACACCGTGTCTTGGTACACCGGTGGTAACAGCAGCTCGCCGCAACAGACCGTGACGGCGCAGATCGGCCCTTCGACCACAATTGCCTACGGGCTCCAAGCCAATGAGCCGGCGATCAGTTCGCTGATTGCCAGTGTCGCCGTGCTCGCCACGACGACCTATTCGGCAAGCAATCCCAACGCGCAGGCGAGCTATCAAGCATTGAGCAACAAAGTGGCCACGAACCTGAGCTCCCCTTCAGGCACCCAATCGATCGATGACATCGAGGCCAATCTCGCCAATGCGCAGACCGAGATCACAAGCGCTAATAGCCTCAACACGCAAACGCAGACGACATTGCAGGGTATGTTGCAAAACATCGAAGGCGTAAACCAGGATCAGCTCGGTGAGCAGATCCTGACGTTGCAAAACAGTCTGTCCGCGTCGCTGTCGGTGACGGCCCGTCTCGCGCAGGAGAGCCTTGTGAATTTCCTGTCTCCCTCGTCCGGCTGACGGAGTTTCGCGGCCGGCGGAGCCGTCAAGCGGCGCGCGCCGGCGTCCGGACAAAAATCGAGTCCGCGGCGCAGGTGGCGTTTCGGCCGAAATAATCCGTGAAGCGTGTGTCGACCAGATACTCGCCCGCGTGCCGGCCGACGAACTCGCGCAACGTCTCGCGCTTCACGTCGCTGTCCTCGACGACCAGATAATCGCCAGGCTGCATGAACGTCTGAATATGCTCCAGCACCGCGCCGACGTTGTGGTGGGCGTCCTCCACAACAAGCCACGGATGCGGTTCTTCGCGCAGCAAGCGGGCGTCAAAGATACTTTCTGGCGCGGAGCAATCGCCTTGATAGAAGCTCACTCTGGGATAATCCCGTTCGACCCGGACCTTGTCGACGGAGTGGACGCGGCCTTCGATGCCGCACATGGAAAGATTGTCGGCAAACCAAATCGCGCTGGTGCCGAGACCCGAACCAATCTCGAATATCGTTCTCGGCCGGATTTCCGCGATCAGTGCCGGATACATCGCGAAGTCGAACACATTCTTCATCAGCGGCACGCCGCGCCAGCGCATCAGCGAAGGTGCGCCCTGGCAGGTCAGGAGCACGTCGGGGCCGAATTCAGTGCCAAATCGCGGATGATAATGGGTTGCCGATTGCTCGCGCCGTGAAAACTCGACGAGGCGGCCCTGCTGCCTCCGGTCGAGGAATTGCCGCAGCCGGTGCAGATCCCACGGCAAGCTTCCGTCCTGTCCGGCAGCCAGCGGCGCGACGTCGCTTATGCTGTCTTCCCACGAACGGGCGGGATCGAAACGGATCAGGCGCGTAAGAACACGGATGAACCAGCTATCGAAGATGCTGTGGAGCCCGTTCTGCTCCCGCGCGACTTTGTCGCGCATCTCGCCGACATATTCGAGCGCGGCGGCTTTTAGCGCGTCTCCCGAAATCAGGTCGGCCGGGAGGGTTGTCATCTCGGGGTCGGATGACTCAGGTGCGGCCGCGCAATCCGGCGGCGAGGCTACGGTTGACCTTGATGATCTTTTTGAGATGGTTTGGCTTCGGCTTGGTCATCAGCGAGAAGGTTTCAGCCATGACGTACACGCCGAGCCTGGTCAGGTTGTCGCGGACCGGCTGAGGTAGCCTGTTGTCGTCTTGAGTCACGGAATCCAGTAGAACGCTCCACAGGCGCCTGTTGTACTGGACGGCATCCTCAAGCGTACTCGGCTTTTTGCCGTCCCAGGCGTCGTGGACGCTTTGTAGTTTCGCAGCGGCCTTCAGCAGCAGGCTCGCCTCCAGGGCGCGCGGGCTTGCCGTTTCGGTGGCGACTTTCGCGTAGGCCTGAGCGGCGTGATGCATTTGCGGACATTCCTCTTCGAAGGCGTTAGTTCACGCGCCTATTTCGCTATTTTGTAGCGGTCTGCCTGTTAAGATTCGATTATTGATAACGCCGTCCCGAGGGGTGCTTGACTGCACTTCGCGCACGAGCGCCGCACGGGGGCGATTCTTTTTACCGCAATCCAAAAAAGAGAACGGCGGGGCGTTTCCGCCCCGCCGCCTTACGATAGGCCTGTACCAGAAGTTTTTAGCCGAACAGTTTGAGCACCGACTGGTTCGCCTGGTTGGCGATGGACAGTGCGGAGATTTCAAGCTGCTGCTGGGTTTGTTCGGTCAGCAGGTCAGCGCTTTCCTGGTTCTGGTCGGCGACAACCAGGTTGCTGGCGCCGGTCTGCAGGGTGTTGATCATGTTCGTCGTGAAGGACTGACGAGTGCCGATCACGCCCGAGTTGGTGCCGAACGTTTCCGTCTGAGTTTGCACCGAGGTGATCGCGTCGTTGATGGCGGTCACGGCGGTGCCCAGAGCGGAGTTGTCCTGGAACGACCCCGACACCGCACCAGCGACCGACGAGAGCCCCAGGCCCGCGGCGTTGAAGGTGACGCCCTGAATCGTCAGCGAGCTCGAACCAGTCGAGTTGAAGTCGATGGTCAGGTTATTGCCGGAGAGCAGATTGACGCCGTTGTAGCCGGAGTCCCCAGCGAGCTGGTTGATCTGCGAGAGCAGGCCGTTGTAGTTGGTCTGCAACGTCGTGCGGGTCGAGCTCGTGCCATAGACGGAGCTGTTGCCGGTGGCAGAGGCGGTAAGGCCGAGTGCTTCCGACGTCGCGTTGTCGGTGACGGAGAAGCTGGTCGAGCCGGAATTGGCCGTCAAGATGATATCGCCACCGGAAGTGCTCGCGGTGATCGCACCGCTGCTGCCGAGCCCGGTCACGGCGTTGATGGCACTGACGATCGATGTCGCTGCCTCTGAGGCCGTGATGGCGACCGTGTAGGTCGACGAACCGACGCTGATCAGGAGGTTGCCGGCGCCGGTGCTCGGAACCGCGGAGGACGTGACATCCACCGTGCCCGTGGTCGAGCCGGCGGTCTGGGACGCCTGCTGAGCCTGCTGCACTGTCGACAGCGCCTGCTGGAGCAGGCTGGTGATGCCGGACAGGCCGTTGGTCGCGGCATCGATGGTCTGCTGGCCCTGGCCGATCTGGTCGAGCAGCGCCGACAGCGAGTTGGCGGAGTTCGTCAGGTTCTGCGAGGTGAAATAGGCGCTCGGATTATCGGCGGCGGAGTTCACCGCCTTGCCGGTGGAAAGAGCTTCTTGAGTGGTGGTCAAGTCGGAAGAGGTTTGCTGCAACGACAGCAAATTCTGCCGAATGCCCGAGGTTAAGGTGATATCAGACATGGTCTACCCTTCTGGTTACAGGCCGTACTGGCTTTCACTTACGGTACGCGCCGTAAATGTTTGTTCCGATCTGCACGATCGGCTGGCCAAAGGTTTGCCTTAATCGGCTTAAAGACGTGTAAATCTGCGTAACCTTGGGGTTTTTACCCTTCGTCCATACTCCGCCGCGAAGCCGGCGCCGCGCCGTGCGCCATGCCGTTACCACAAGCATTTACGGCGTTCTCGAAAACACGCACTACACCTTAAGGCGCCCTTAACCATTCGCGTTTCCTATTGGTTAACCATATTTGCAAAGTCGCACTCGAACTCTGCACCCAATTTGGAACCGCATGCCGATGTGGCCGCAAGAGATGAATGACGGGGACTGCTGAAATGTTGTCGCCGCCGACCGCGCCGGTTGCCCCGGTGGTCAATCTTGTTATCGGGACGCCGTGCTTTGGCGGCCAGGTGTCGGTTAATTACACCGCGTCGCTGCTCCAGCTGGAGAAGGCGCTTCGGGCCTATGGCGACATATCGCTGAAGGTCATGTTCAAGGACGGCGACGCCCTTATCACGAGGGCGCGGGCGAGCCTTGTCGCTCAGTTCCTCGACGATCCTGCCGCAACGCACCTGTTGTTCATCGACGCCGATATCGGCTTCGAGCCGGAGCAGGTGCTGCGCCTGGTTCAGTGCGGCACAGCCATGAGCGCCGCGGTCTATCCGATCAAACGGATCGATTGGGACAGGATCAGTTCGACCATTGCGGCAGGGCGGCCAAACCTTGCCGCAGCGGCGCTAAAGTACGTTATTGAGGTCGATAATCCGGACGCCGTGATTTGCCAGAACGGTTTCGTCAAGGTGCGCTATGCCGGTACCGGCTTCCTCATGATCCGACGTGAAGTCCTGGAGCGGATGTGCGCACACTATCCGCAACTAAAATACCGCCGCGATCACTCGCTCGATGCAGGAACTGCGAGCGAAAACCGGTTCGCTTTGTTCGACTGCCTGATCGCGGACGACGGCACCTATCTCAGCGAGGATTTCGCTTTCTGCAAGCGCTGGTCCGATATGGGCGGGGAAATCTGGGCCGATCTCAACAGCACGCTCAGTCACGTCGGACCGGTGACGTTTCACGGCGATCTGAGGTCCCAGTTCGCCAGCGTCGGTTAAGCCAGCATATTCACCAGGGTTCCGCTGACGCCGCTGGCGCTCAGGATGGAGGCCGCGCTGCTCGCCGATTCTTCAAAGATCGATGGAACGGCGGCCGTGGATTTGCTGCTGGTCGAGGAGGATGTGCTGGAGCTTGTCGATGATGACGTTGACGAACTTGAAGAGCTTGCGGCGCTCGAAGAAGTCGACGTTGCAGAATTGCTGGCGGTGGGCTGAACCGGCTGAAAAGTGTTGTTGTTATTGCCGAAACCAATCGCTGTGGCATCGTTCCCGCTGCCCGAGATGACAACTGATGCAGTGGTATTCCTCGCGGTAACGGTGAGCTTGCCATTGCTGCTGATTGAGGCGCTCAGGAAAGCAGGGCCGCTGTTGATGGCAGTGATCAGACTGCCGATCGTATCGTCCCCGGTCGAGGTATAGACGGTTGGGCTGCTGCCGCCGTCGCCGAAGGTGAGCGTGCCGCCCGGCAATATTCCAAGGCTGGAGAGGGTTGTCGTCGTCGTGACCGGCACGGTGCCGGTGCCGCTTGCCGGCTGCACTTTGGTGGAGGCGCTGGACGTCGAAGACGACGATGAACTGCTCGATGATGGTGATGATGAGGTTGAACTGCTCGTTCCGCCGTCCAGCACTTGCTGGATCAGGGCGCTCAGTTGCGAATTGGTTCGATCAAGCGCGGTTTGATTGGCGATGGCGGCGAGGCCTTTGGCTCGGTTGACCTCGGCCTGGCCCATCACGCTGATCAATGAGCTTGCCGCTGATTGCGCTGAATCCTCGGCCTGCGCGGTCGACCAATAGCTTTGGTCTTGCTGATAGAACGAGGGGGTGCTGCCGATACCGCCGATACTCATCGATGCTGCGACTTCATGATTTGATCGTCACCCGAGTCCGTTTATGCCAATGCCGGGTTAATGGGCGGTATCCACTTTGACCAAATTTACTTGTACTTAACCAAGTTGGCGGACCTTGCCGCATTGTCCGAAATCGCGGGCTGCGCGGTGATTCAAACATGGCGACGCAGGCAAATACGCAGCCCTCACAAGCCGAGACAATCCAGCTGGCATTGACAATGCACCGGCACGGAATGTGGCCGGAAGCCGCGCAGCTCTACGAGACTGTCCTCGCCGAGAACCCTGAGGATTTCGACGCGCTACATCTGTCGGGGGTGCTGCACCACCAGCAAGGCCAATCGGCGGACGCTTTGCATCGGGTCGCCGTGGCGCTTCGGGCGCAACCGCAATCGGCCGATGCGCTGACGAACCACGGCATCATCCTCGACGCGCTCAAGCGTCACGAGGAGGCGCTGGCAAATTTCGACGAAGTGCTGCGCCTGCGCAGCGGCGACGCCGGTGCTCATTTTGTGCGCGGCAATGCACTTACTGCACTCGGCCGCCATGAAGACGCGCTTGCCGCGTACGAGACATCGCTGGCGTTGCGGCCGGCCCACGTTGCCGCATTGCTGGGGCGCGGGAACGCGCTTGCCGTCCTCAAGCGGCCAGAAGCCGCGCTGAGCACCTACGACGAAGCGCTCGCCATCGAGCCACGTCACGCCGAGGTCTTGAATAACCGCAGCTCGGTGCTTGCAGATCTTGGACGCCTCGAAGACGCGCTTGAAAGCGCAACGCGGGCGCTGTCTGCAAAGCCCGATTATGCCGACGCGCTCTATAATCACGGCCATGCGTTGCTTGCGCTTGGACGCTTCGCGGAGGCACGGACGAGTTTCGCCGCGGCGCTGGAGTGCGAACCGGATCGTACTGAAGCACTCAATAATCTCGGCGTGGCGCTGATCGGACTGGGTGAAGCTTCAGATGCGCTTGCAGTCTACGACCGGCTGCTGGCACGACATCCGGAGCACCTGCAAGCCATTCATAACCGCGCCAGTGTGCTTCTTAAGCTCGAGCGCTTCGACGATGCGCTGGCAATGTGCGACAAAATCCTCTCGCTGGACGCGCTGAGTGCGAACGCGCTTAACACCCGCGGCGTCGCTCTCGGCAAGCTTCGCCGATACGAGGAAGCTCTGGCGAGCTATGACGCGGCACTTGCCGTGGCGCCGGAACGCGCTGACATTATAATCAATCGTGGCACGACGCTGCTGGATCTCGATCGCGTAGATGAGGCCCTTGCCAGCTTTGACGCGGCGATCGCGCGGGAACCGGAAAATCTCGCAGCCCTGATCAATCACGGCAATGCTTGCGTCAGGAACGATCGTTTCAAAGATGCGCTGGATAGCTTCGACAAGGCGCAGACGATCCGTCCCGATCGGCCGAGCGCGCTGATCGGCCGCGGCATCGCGCTCGCCGAAATGGGCCGGTTCGAGGAGGCGATTGCCTGCCACGATCAGGCCCTTCGCATTGAGCCGCATGTCGTCGCCGCTCACGTCAATCGCGGCAATGCGATGCTCAAGGTCAACCGCGTCGAAGACGCGCTCGACAATTACAATAACGCGCTTGCGATCGAGCCCGAAAACGCTGAAGCGAATTTCAACGCCGCCGTCACCCGCTTGTGTCTGGGCGATTACAAGGTCGGTTGGGAGCAATACGAATACCGTTGGCAAAAGAAGCAGCTTAAGTCGGACCGCCGCGAATTTCCGCGTCCGATGTGGCGCGGCGAGAAAGATATCCAGGGCAAAACTATCTTCCTGCATTCCGAGCAAGGTTTCGGCGACAGCCTGCAATTCGTCCGCTACGCTCCAATGGTTGCAGCGCTCGGCGCGCGGGTTTCGCTCGCCGTGCCGCCTGCGTTGCGTGAGCTCCTGGGCTCGGTCGCGGGCGTTGCTCAGGTGCTGACCGACGGCGATGCTACGCCCGACTTCGATTTGCATTGTCCGCTGTTGAGCTTGCCGCTGGCATTTGGCACCGAACTTGAGACCGTGCCGGCGGAGGTCCCATATTTGTGGCCGAGCCGCGAAAGGCTCGAGATATGGTCGCCGCGCTTGCCGTCTGAAACAGGCCGGTTGCGCGTCGGCTTATGCTGGGCCGGAAATCCCGGTCATGTGAACGATCGCAATCGCTCGCTGCCGCTGGCGCATTTAGCCGACGTGCTCTCACTCCCCAACATCGACTTCGTCAGCATTCAGAGGGAAGTGAAAGACGAGGGCGCAGAGATTCTACGCAGTCACGGCGTCCTTCAGCTTGGCGGGCAATTCACCAGCTTTTCCGATACGGCCGCTGTCGTCGCGCTGCTTGATCTTGTCGTTGCCGTCGATACCTCAGTAGCGCATCTCGCCGGCGCGATGGGCAAGGGCACTGCTTTGCTGCTGCCGTTCTCGCCGGATTGGCGGTGGCTACTCGATCGCACCGACAGCCCCTGGTATCCGAGCATGCGAATATTCCGCCAGACCGAATCCGGCGACTGGAGTGGCCCGGTTGCGCGATTGCGCGACGAACTCCACGACGCCGCCGAACGGCGAATCGCGCGTTTGGGTCAATAGAAGTCCGACGCGCCTTATCTCATTTAAGGTCGGCGAGGTTGCTGCGTGCCCAATCTGGATCGGCGCCGGAGCGCTTCAGTACTCTGTCCAGCTTTTCCGGCTCAACAGCGGCGTGACACAACTTACCAAACCAGTAAAGCAACAGCAGACTCGACGCCGATAACGAGTATGAGCGTCCAAAAGGCATAAACGAAAAAAGTATTCATACGACACTATGCGTGCTTCTTGCGGAGATTGATACCGGTTTCTTCGCGATATCGGCTCGATGCGTGTCCGGCAGCGCTTGAGGGAGCCGGCGGTTTTGGTTCAGCAGCGGTTTGTTCCTCGTCGCCCTTTGCTTTGTGGACTTGCAAGGCGTCACCCTATAAGGTGCGCTGTCAGTGATGTAATGCAATTCGGCTGAGCAAGGTCGAAGCAGGCGCTGGCTCTCGTTTGCTGCAGCGCTTGACGCCCGCCACAGAAAGCAGCCGTTCCGCCGAACAATGCTGTTAATGTGACAAGCCCGCACAGCGGGTGTGCCCCGTTCCAGTGCGCCAAGTGAAAGTTTTCTATGCCCGATGGTTGCGGCGGGTGGTGTTCGTAATTCGGTTAGCAGTCAGCACTCGCCAGTCTCCCGGGCTCGGTGTCGGCAGTGGAGGTTCATGGCACGCAAGATCAAAGTTTTTCCACAACAGGAAATGATGCCGGAGAAGATCCGCGAGACACCGCTTCTCGATCTTTCCGGCGCGGCGGTGAGGGCGTTGATCCGGAGCGGCGAAAAGCACGGCTATGTCACTCACGACCGGATAAATTCATTGCTGTTGTCTGAGCAAGTCAGATCAGAGCAGATCGAAGACATCTTGGCGAAACTCAGCGCGATGGGCGTCAATGTGGTCGAGTCTCACGAGGCTGACTCCAAGGAAGATGCAACAGCTCACGACGAGCCGGAGGAGGAAGAGGAAACGACGGCGGAAAACGAAATAGTCGAAGTTCGGCCACAGTCGGTTCCGGTTAAATCGAAGGCCAAAGAACTCACCGAGCGAACTGACGACCCTGTGCGTCTGTACCTGCGCGAAATGGGGTCGATGGAACTGCTTTCGCGCGAAGGCGAGATCGCTATCGCCAAGCGCATCGAGGCCGGCCGTGAGGCTATGATCGCGGGGCTGTGTGAGAGTCCGCTCACCTTTCAAGCTATCGTCATATGGCGAGACGAACTCAATAACGGCAAGGCTTTGCTGCGCGATATCATCGATATCGATGCCACCTATGCCGGCCCTGACGCCAAAGCCCTGCCGACTCCACAGATCGGCCCCGACCGCCTAATAATCGCTGGCATGCCGGTTGCGGATCAATCCGGGCGGCTGCCGCAAGTGCCGGGGTCAGACACTGCGCCCGTGGCCGCCGGTCCGTTCGTACCAGCGGACGAAACGACCGATAGCAAGGAGCCAGCCCGCGACGGCGGGGGCAACCTCGACGATGACGACGACAAGGAGGATTGGCTCTCGGTCGCCGCAGTCGAAGCGGAGCTCAAGCCGAAAGTTATCGAGTCTTTCGACGCCATTGCTGACGCCTACAAGCGGCTGCGCCGTCTGCAGGACCAGGACATCCAGTTCCAGCTTAGAAGATCATCACTCTCGCCTGCTCAAGAGCGCAAGTATAAGAAGCTGAAGAATGAGATAATCGGAGAGGTTAAGTCGTTACGGCTGAACCGGGCGCGCATCGACGCGCTGACCGAACAACTCTACGAGATCAACAAGCGGCTTGTCGGTTACGAGGGGCGCCTGATGCGGCTGGCCGAGAGTCACGGCGTTGCACGCGATGATTTCCTCACGAACTACCTGGACTCTGAACTCGATCCACTTTGGCTAAACCGCGTATCGAAACTCGCCGCCAAAGGCTGGAAGAGCTTCATCGCCCGCGACAAGGATATGGCCAGGGATATTCGCACACAGATCCATACACTGGCGGGCGAGACCGGTCTTGAAATCGGGGAGTTCCGTAAGATTGTGCACGCGGTGCAAAAGGGCGAGCGGGAGGCATTGCAGGCAAAGAAGGAGATGGTGGAGGCGAATTTGCGTCTCGTCATCTCGATAGCAAGGAAATATACCAACCGCGGCCTGCAGTTCCTCGACCTGATTCAGGAGGGGAACATCGGCCTGATGAGGGCGGTCGACAAGTTCGAATACCGGCGCGGCTACAAGTTCTCGACCTACGCTACCTGGTGGATTCGGCAAGCAGTCAGCCGCTCGCTCTACGATCAGTCACGCACCATCCGTGTGCCCGTTCACATGATTGAGGCCTTTAACAAAATCATCCGGGCAAGGCGGCTAATGTTCAGCGAACTCGGTCGCGAACCGACACCGGAAGAGCTCGGGAAAAAGCTCCATATGCCGGTCGAGAAGGTCCGGAAGGTTCTGCAAATCGCGAAGGAGCCACTGTCGCTCGAAACGCCGATTGGCGAAGAGGAAGACTCCTATCTCGGCGATTTAATTGAGGACAAAAACGCCATTCTGCCGGTTGACGCGGTGATCCAGTCGAATTTGCGAGAGAGCACGACGCGCGTCTTGGCGTCACTAACAGCACGTGAAGAGCGGATCGTGCGCATGCGCTTTGGTCTTGGCATGAACAGCGACCATACGTTGGAGGAAGTCGGTCGACAGTTTTCGGTAACGCGCGAGCGGATTCGACAGATCGAGGCCAAAGCGCTGCGTAAGCTCAAGCACCCAAGCCGGTCGAAAATACTGAGAACCTTCCTCGAGAATTGATTTGCGAGGAGCTAAGTTCGCTCCGGCAGCGATGTCCGGTAACGGGCTTTACATCATCAACCGAAGACGCCTTGTAAAACGATGTCCCTCTTCAAGTGCCCCTATTGCCGGACTGAATATGAAATGATGACGGCACGTCTGTCGTTTCAGCAGCGAAGCTATGTAAAGTGCCAAGTTTGTCACCAAACCATGTACAGTTGGAATTCCCGAAACGTGCCCATCTTTACGCTTGTACATGAGTCCGAAGACACCTCGAATGCCTGACCCTAACTTGAGTTAGGGACCGGTCCACCGCTCGAGCGATCGCTACGCAGCGAACTCGGCCAAGCCGACACGACTCATGAGCGTTGGGGATAGAATTTGTGGTTCCGGAGCCGCGCCTCAATGCGGGCCGCTTCACGCAGATAAACTCGCAAAAGCCTGTCGGCAGCACGCGTGCGGCTTTTTAGCTGTTGCCATGCAAGCGAAAAGAGCGTCTGTGGACGGCATATGTATCCAAGGTGGAGTCCATCTCTCCTTGGAGAGCTGCCAACAAGATGGCGACGTGCCGAAGTCGCCGTTTAATAATCGGTAGCCAGTGCCGTCGGTAGGCTCGATTTCGATCTTGCAATGATCTTGATTGGTTTACGTTGGTGCCACCGGTACCAGCGCGTTGAGCGCATGCATCTTAAAGATGCGCTTTATCTCTTTTTAGCTGGAGCATAAGCCGTGGAGACATTCCTTATACCGCTCGCCGTGATAGTGCTGGGCTGCGGGTGCTTTTGGCTATTCGTTGTTGAGCCGCGCAGGAAAATTCACGATTGAGCGATCTACCACTCTTGATCCGATCAAATTGAATTGGATCCATCGCGAATAGGGCGCCGCGGACGTCAGGCGCCATCGGGAAATTCGCGAGCCTGATCCTGTAGCGCTGCGGCGATGCGGGCCATGACCGGATCCCATTGCCTTGTCGAGTCCTGACGGAATTGGCGCAGGCTGGGATACCAGGGACTATCGTCACGATCGAGCAGCCATCGCCAGCACGTGTTGTAGCGGTTGATCAGCCACAGCGGTTTTCCAAGCGCGCCGGCGACATGGGCGACCGACGTATCGACCGCGATCACCAGATCGAGATTATCGATCAGAGCCGCAGTATCTGAAAAATCGTGAAAGTCTTCGCTCCAGTCGACGACCCGATGCCGAAGCGCGCTGTTGTGCAGTTGGGCGACTGCATCGCCGCCCTTTTGCAGGCTGTAGAACTTGCAGTCCAGCACCGGAAAAATCGGCGCCAGTTGATCGAACGTGAGGCTGCGCTGGCGATCGATCCGGTGCGCGCCTGGCGTCTGTTTTCGCGGGTCGCCGGCCCATACCAGTCCAACTCGCAATGAGTCGTGTGTACCGAGACGGTTGCGCCAGGCTTCTATCTTATCCGTGGGGGCGGAGAGATAAGGCATTTGCGACGGGATGGTTTCGATCCGGGTTGCAAAGGCCAGCGGCAGACTGAGCAGCGGGCAGTGCACATCGAAGTCTGGCAACGGATCGCCTCTGGCGATAATCTGTATCGGACCGGGAAGTGATTGCATCAGCGTGTGCAATGCTTTCGGCACTTCGAATATGACGCAGCCTGCGCGCTCTACGACCTTGGGCACGTAACGGCAAAACTGAAGCGAGTCGCCGAAACCCTGCTCGTGGTGAAGCAAAATGGTCTTGCCGGCGAGGTCGTCTGTGCCGAGCCACTGCGGTTGCGGAAAATTCCGTTTGACGGCCCGAAGCTGTGCGGTGTCCCACCGCCATTCGTGTTGCTGCCAGCCACGCTCGAAATCGCCGAGCATGAGCCGGCATATCGCCGCGCTGAAATGGCCGTCGGCGAGGTTGGGCCGTAGTGTCACGGCGCGATCGTAGCTCGCCAATGCTTCATCGAAGCGGCAAAGTTCCTTGAGTGCGTTGCCGCGGTTCGAATGTGTTTCCGCGTAGTCCGGCCGCAACACAATCGATTGATCGTAGCTCCCCAGCGCTTCGTCGAAACGCCGCAATTCCTGAAGCGCGTTACCGTGGTTTGACCATGCCTCGGCAAATTGGGGCTGCAACGCAATGGCGCGCCCGTAGGCCGCGAGCGCGTCCTCGAACCGATGCAGTTCGTGAAGCG
>Ga0302326_10011834_pt1 | contig 18707 bp, 12 predicted proteins | sample Palsa_T0_3_FD_202264 | JGI IMG/M metagenome (GOLD analysis project Ga0302326, IMG submission 202264) | Peat permafrost microbial communities from Stordalen Mire near Abisko, Sweden - Palsa_T0_3 | ecosystem: Environmental > Terrestrial > Soil > Palsa > Peat permafrost | place: Sweden: Abisko...
CCGAAAATAGCGGTTTATCGATGATTTGTAAAATAAATCGGAAACAGCTTCCACAGATGTTCGCCAGATGCTCCACGTGCGCCAATCTGCGGGAAAAGTTGTGCTGGGCATCCATCGGGGAGTTCCACCTGGAGGAAGAAATAAAATCCGCCGGGATCGCGGATTCGGAGGGCATGTGGATTGCCAGGTTAAATTCTCGCGCCAAGCTTGCAGCGCGGCAAGTAACTCTGTTGCGTGGCCATGTGCAGGCCCACAGGCGAACACATCGGATCCCATGGTCTTCCGCAGCGGCGTGCCGGCTCGCAACTAGGGAGAACCGTGATACCGTAACCGGTTAGCGGATGCTTCTTGGATTCGCCTGGACCGCGCACACGCCATGCAGGCAAGTGACTGATCCGCGAGAACGAAGACGAGTAAAGGCGCGCTGGATCTGCTTGAAGGAGTGGGGACATTTGCTGGGCCGTCACGGGTTCACTCGGAAACGAACATCACTGCTGCAGGCACCCGCCAACACTGGCGTCACACGGCGCGTGCACCAAGCGGAAGGCGTGGAGCCTGCCATAGTCGTCTCATGAAAAAGCTGCGGATCGGGATTATCGACATCGTCTCCAGGGGTCCGACTCGGGCTTTGTACGCGCGCATAATGAACGCCAGCCTCGCCAGCATCATGCCCCAAGTCATTGGGGTCTGGTGCAAGGAGGAGGGTCATGAGGTTGCCTTCGTTTGTTACACCGGCTTTGAAGATCTGCTGACGGAGTTGCCGGATAATGTCGACGTGGTCTTTATAGGCGCGTTCACCGAAGCTGCGCACACGGCGTACGCCTTGAGTAGTCTCTTTCGTGGGAGAGGGGCAATCACCGTAATCGGGGGGCCGCATGCCCGCTGTTACCCCGAAGATGCCGCACGTTATTTCGACTATGTCTTGGGCTTCACGGATAAGGGTACCCTCCGTGACGTCTTGCGCGACTGCTCCCAACACCGGCCCGCGGGTGCCCAACTCGGGGCCTCCCAGCAGCCCAGAACCCTCCCTGGGGTACGCGAGCGTTGGCAGTTTATCGAACCGACGCTCCGGAAAGCGCCCCTCCTCAAGATGGTTCCCATGCTCGGCAGCCTGGGGTGCCCGTACACTTGCGCTTTTTGTATCGATTCCACAGTGCCCTATCAACCCATGGACTTCGAGGTACTCCGCGAGGATCTCCGTTTCCTACTGACCAGGTTCAAACGGCCCCTGGTAGCCTGGCACGATCCCAACTTTGGAGTTCGCTTCGACGATTACATGGACATGATCGAGGATGCGGTTCCTTCCGGCAGCATCGACTTCGTCGCCGAAAGCAGTCTTTCCCTGCTCTCCGAACCGCACCTCAGGCGGCTTAAGCGCAATTCATTCAAAGGCGTCCTTCCCGGCATTGAATCCTGGTTCGCCCTGGGCGACAAATCGAAGACCGGCGCGCTGCGCGGGATGGCCAAGGTCCGCCAGGTGTCTGAACATGTCAATCTGATCCTGCAGTACATACCCTACATCCAAACCAACTTCGTGCTGGGACTCGATACCGACGAAGGGCCCGATCCTTTTGAACTCACCAAGCGCTTCCTGGACATGAGCCCGGGGGCCTTTCCGGCCTATTCGCTGCTCTCCGCATTCGGCCGGGCCGCGCCGCTCAATCTGGATTACCAGCGATCCAACCGCGTGCTGCCCTTCCCATTCCACTTCCTCAACAACAACGGCGCCATGAACGTCAAGCCGGCAAACTACTCCTGGCAGACCTTCTACGATCGGATCATCGACCTGACCAGGTATTCCTTCTCTACGCGCGCTATCTTCCGCCGCTTCCTGGCGACGCAAGGGGTGACCGCCCGATGGATGAACCTGGTGCGCGCGGTTTCGACGGAGGGCTTCGGAAGGGCCAGGTACCACCGGGAGATCCGCAACCGCTTGGACGCGGACCCGCAATTCCCACCCTATTTCGAGCAGCAGAGCAGCGTGCTTCCTCAGTTCTACAAAGACATAGTGCGTCGGGATCTCGGACCGCTGATGGACTGGCTTCCCGAGGGTGCTCTCTATCACGATCCCAACGCCTACCTGAAGTCCGAGCGCTCCAAGGATATATTGGCCCTCGTCTAACCGCGGGCGGTGAAAACTACCGATAAGACGAACATGGTTCCGAGTTATGTCCATGCGCTGGGTGTCCTTCATGGCAAGGGCCAATTGAAGGGCGCGCCGATACGACCTTGAATGTCGCCCCAATGCCATTGAAGCTGACGGCGGTCGCGCCGGTCAGATTCGTCCCCAGAATTTTCACGGCAGCTCCCACTCTTCCCGAGGCCGGCACGGTGCGACGAATGGTTTCAATCCCAAGTCCGACTCACCTGAGCGACGTCGCGGCTTTCTGCCGGTTGTTATACTGGCATCAGATCCGCAGCAGTCCGCCAAATGAAGCGTTGTAATATTTGTCACGCCACGTATCCCGCAACGTTCACGCACTGTCCGCATGATGGTTCCTTGCTGATGGAAGGCAATGAGTGGACGGATGGCGCGGTAATTCGCGGCAAATATCGGATTTTGGGCAAGCTGGGCGCGGGCGGGATGGCCACCGTCTACAAAGCGCTGCACATGGGCTTTGACGAGGTGTGCGCGTTGAAGGTGATCCATCCGCAATTGGCGGGCGATCCGTCGTTCGTGAAGCGCTTCGGGCAGGAAGCGGCCCTCACGCGCAAGCTGCAGCATCCCAACGCGGTGCGGGTGGAAGACATCGACCAGGCGGATGACGGGCGTCCGTTCATGGTGATGGAGTTCATCGAAGGGAAGAGCCTGAAAGATGTGATCCAACGGCAGGCGCCACTCGCGGTTCCCCGCGTATGCCGCATCGCCAAACAGGTGGCTGGAGCGCTCGAAGCGGCGCACCAACTGGGGATAATTCACCGCGACATCAAGCCGGCGAACATTCTGTTGACGTGGCCTTCGGGAGGGGAAGAAGTGGCCAAAGTCCTCGATTTCGGCATTGCCAAGATGAAGGAAGTGCACTTGGCGGCGGACGGGGCGACGCTTACGCGTACGGGCACGTCGATCGGCACGCCCGCCTATATGTCGCCGGAACAGGCCATGGGCACGGCCGGCGCGGCGCTGGATGGCCGCGCCGACCTTTACTCGCTGGGTGTGGTTATGTATGAAATGCTGACCGGCGAGCTGCCCATTCAAGCGGAGTCGGAAGTACAGATGCTGATCGGGCAGATCAACACGGCGCCGCAACCGATTCGGGCGTGGCGGCCGGAACTACCCGAGGAAATTGGCGCAGTCGTGATGCAATGCCTGGAGAAGGACCCTGCGCGCCGGCCGGCGAGCGGGGCGGCAGTGATCGCACGGATTGAGGCCGCCGAGAGAGGCGTGGGGTCGAGCGATGCGCCGAACGAAATGCCGACTGCGGCGACGCCACGGCCTGTGCCGGTAGAAACCGCGAAAGCGGTTCCGGCGCGCCGGACATCCCGTTGGGTTTGGGCGGCTCTGTTGGTGGCTCTCGTGATGAGCGCCCGCGGCGTCTGGCATTTCGGATCGCGGCGGAAACCTGAGCCGAACCCGCCATCGGTTAGCGAGCCGCCGGTAGTGAAGTCGCGGCCATCGCCCGAAGCCGCGCCAAGCATGGCGCCGCCTCCCCAGACACCCGCGCCGCAAGAGGTTCCGTCTAGGCCAGAGAAGGCCGAGAGTCCCGAGGTCCCAGAGGCCGTGGAACGGGGGTCGAATCCCGCGAACGATATTCAGGGGGCGCTCAACGCCTTGCCCTTTAACGCCGCCACAAACAAAGAAGTCAGGGATATCTGGCGTAAGGCGAGCGAGCTGATGAAGAAGGGTGATTTCGAGGGGGCGGCCGCGCAATACCAGCGGCTCGCCCAGTTGCGCCCGGGCTGGGGACCGGCAGTGGCGGCTTTGACCAAGCTGGCGGCCCAAAACGCTTCTTCGGGAGTCGCCGCGCAGAACCGGGCCCGGACCGGTGAACTGGCGGGCGTAGTGGCGCATTACAGCCTGGAGGCCAGTCGTCACCCGGAAGTGGCCAGCAACCACTATAAGCTGGGCGCTGCGCTCGGCAAGATCGGCGACCTGGATGGGGACCAGCGCGAACAGGAGCAAGCCCTGCGGCTCGAGCCCCGTATGGCCGCGGCGCACGCCGAACTCGGCTCGGTCCATGCGCGCAAGGAGCGTTGGGACGACGCCGCACGCGAGTACCGCGAAGCGATCCGGTTGAAGCCGGGCTCGGCGGAGGCGCACAGCGGCCTCGGCGATGCGCTCGGGCATTTGGGCGACTGGCAAGGGGAGATCGCCGAAGAACAAACGGCCCTTCGACGAACGCCGGGCTTGGCGATAGCGCATTTCCGGCTTGGCATGGCGCTGGAGAAGGAAGGCGAAACCGCGGAGGCGTTGCGGGAATACGGCCGCGCGGCGGAGTTGGCGCCTGGCGAGGCGCAGTTCCAGGCCAATTACCAGCGGTTGTCGCGTGACAGCAAGTCTAAGTAGGCCGGCGTCAGCAGTACCCAAGATCCGTCTGTTTTGATTGTGCGGTGAGGCTGCCCGGCTCCAGGCAGGCGAGAAGCTCAAATTGAGGCGCAGTCGAGAGCCCTCCAGAACGATTCCTAACCTAACTTCAAGTTTCATCCGCGATGCGAGTCTCAGCAGACCAAAGTTTTGGAATGAAACGGAATGAAACCAGCTTTGGAATGTCTGTAAGTTATTGAAAAAAGCGTGGCAAGGGACGGAATCGAACCGCCGACGCCAGCCTTTTCAGGGCTGCTTACCGACAATGCCAAGTGGTTCGGAATCCCGCGGCTTGCCGCCGCGCGACGTAAACAGGATACCCTTGCCCGAATTAGAGCGCAGCGGTCGATCAAGAGAAGCGATCGAAATATACATGGCCGATCTTACAGAACTTGACAGACACAACTCTTCACGGTGTCGCGCCACCAAAACGAGAAGATTGTCAAGCATTGAGCCCCGAAGCGCCCACGGTGGGTTCGCTGGCAGGTTCCTGGCGTTTGGTCCTGGTCAGAAAAGACATCAGGCCGGGAATCGTGCGCGTGCGCTTGATCTCCTCGAGTCCCAACAATTTGCGCGCCACGTTTCTTACGTTTGAACGGAAGGCGCTGGACTCCGCCGACAGCTTCCGTTCCGCAAGAGCGCCGCACAACGCTTCCCCTTCATACGGCAAACGAGCGCATACATCCACGCCAAAAACCTTGACGAGGTCGCTTGCGCGCTGCATCTCGGTGGCTTGATCCACCTGGTTCACCAACAGATGGATGCGTTCGCGGGCGATGCAGCCGGCGCACAGCACGTTGATGGCTTGCTTTGCCTCATGCAACGACGCGAGTGAATCCGTGGTCACAAGTATTACTTCATTGGTCCGCTCGAGCATCGCCAGATTGGCGCTGCGCAGCCTCCCCAGATCCAGAACTACCCATTGGTACAGCGGTGTCGCGAACTTGATCACCTCCAATAAACTGGACTGGTCCGCACCGGCGCCCGGGCGAATTCCCACCGACGGGACCACATGGACTCCCGCGGCTACCGTCACGAGGTGCTCCCAAAAAGTGGCATCCAGGCGCTGGAGGTTCTGCGCGGCATCCAGAATCGAATAACGGCTGGTGACTCCCATGAGGAACGCCATTAGCCCCGAGTCGGTGTCCAAATCCGCCAAGAGCACGTCTTCACCGCCCTGGCGCCGCAGTTCAACCGCTAGCGCGCAAGCGACCGTGGTAGTCCCCGTGCCCCCCTTCGCCCCAATTACCGTCACGACTTTGTTTTGCGCTTCGCCTGCGCTCTGGGCTTCGCTCTGCCGCCGATGCCGCACCACCGCATACGATATATTCCGGATGAGCAGGTCGCGTGTGCAGTTGCTCTTCACCAGGTAGTCCTCTCCGCCCTGGCGGATGGTCTGCAGCGCCATCGACTCGCTGTCGGCGCCAGTCAGGATGATCACCGGAATCTCGGGATACCGGCTGCTGAGAGCGGCGAAAGTCTCCATTCCATCGCAGTCGGGAAGGGTCAGATCGAGCAGCACGATGTCGATGTCTCCCAGCGCCAGACGTCTCAGGGCGGAACCCAACGAATCGGCCCAACTCAACATGAATCGAGTGTCGTGTCCAGTTCCGTCCAGCCAGTGTTGGACCAGCGCGGCGTAATCCGCGTCGTCCTCGACGAGTAGTACCGACAGGCGATGCAAAGGAACATTCATCGGATAGGCTCCGTTCCAATAGTGTCTTCGGCACAATGCGCCATGGGCATTAGGGTGGCATGCCGGCGCAGGACGCTGAATTTCGCAGCATCAGCCGGCCCGGTGGAAGAGCGGGATGGAAGCGTTCTGGCGATGTCGACCCTTCAGTCCCCCGGGCAGCCTGCATACTCGCAGGACGGCTGCCGATCTGTAATATGGAGGCCATCGTGATCGCTCCAGAGGAAATATCCAAAGTGCAGGCGGAAAAGATTTCAGTCCAAGCGCCGCCAGGCGTTCCGGCTAGCCTTTTGACCCAGTACATCGACCGCTGTCTCACGGCTTTGCCGGCTGCCAAGACCGCGCTGGATCGATCCGACTATGGCCATGTGCGGGTTTTTGGGCATCGCCTGAAAGGAAGCGGAGGGGCCTACGGCATTCCCGTGTTAACCACCATCGGGTCTGGGCTTGAAGATGCAGCGCGGCGCGGCGATATGGCCTGCCTCCGAAGCGGCATTGCCGAGCTGGAAGCGTATCTCGGCCGCATCGAGGTCCTCTGCCAGTGACGGCGGCCGTGGCCGTGTGCGGATAGCGATTCGGTCTGCCGGTTGCCGATTGAATTTGGCCGGGCGAGTGTCGGTCTCAACCCGACGCCGCCCGCACCAGGATCAACTGAAGGTCGTCTCCGGAATGGCGCGCCAGGCAGTCATGCGGCTCAATCGCGCGCCCGGCCAAGTCGATCGATTCGATCCGGGGTCCGCTGAAGGGACAAGGTGGTCCGCCAGTTGCACGTGCGCCAAAGTAAAACCCTCGTCCGGACACAGAACCACCAGCGGCGTGCGGGTGGCGTGGGAAAGAGCGATGGCGGCGCCGGCCGCCGGGATCATCGCCAGCGGCTGCATTTTAAGTTGCTTCTTTATGTCACCTAGCGACAGGGGCGGCTCCAGACCCGATCGGTCGGTCACCGCAAAGCGCACGTCTTTGTTCCGCGAGGCGGCCATTCTAATCTGGTGGAGGAAAGCCGCTCCGCAATGGACCGACGCCGATTCCCGATCCACGATCATGGTGACGGAATCGGAAAGCTTCAGAGCTTCGGCGATGCCTGGATCGATCCGCGCCGGCAGATCCAGCACGACAAACCGACAGAACTGGCGGGCGGCGGCGATAATGGCACGCACGTGATCGGGACCTGTAGCGGTCCCGGCGCCGGCCGAGGCGGCCGGGCCCAACAGATACAGTCCGGGGGAAGCTTCCGCCATGCAGTGCCGCAGGTCGGAGGGAGCGATCGTATCCGGAGATTTCTTCAACAATGAATTGAGGTCGTGGGCCGGCTCGGCCTGCAAATAAAGGCACAGTGTTCCCGGCCGGCCCTGCTGAAACTCGATGACTACGGCCGTGTAATCGTCCTGGGCGAGCAGCGCCGCAACATTCACCGCAGTCGTCGAGGTGCCAACTCCACCTTTGCTGCCGATGAAACTCAGGACCGTTCCCGGCGCCTGGGACGCGCCGTCATTTGGCGGGACCTGGCGCTTCTGGCGGCTTAACGCCATATTCACGCAGCGCGCGATCAGCTTGGGCTGGGTCAGATTCTTAACCAGGTAGTCCTGGGCGCCGTCTTCGACCGCCCGCACTGCCGCATGGTCGTCGTCCAGGCCGGTCAGCAGGATAACGGGGATCTGCCGGGAGTGTTCCCGCACTTGCAAGAAAGTCTCGTAACCCGAACTGTCCGGCAGGTTCAAATCGGCCAGGATCAACTCGGGCCGGTACTGTTCGATCAGCGCCAGGCCCTCTGCCAGACTGGATGCCGACTTCACTTCAAACCCATTTTCGCACGCGGCCAGGACGGAACTGATCAGTTGTTCGTAGGATGGGTCGTCTTCGATTAACAGTACGCGCTCGTGTGCCATACCTGACTTATCGCCAGTTATCCAGGAACCAATACTTCAAATGGGATTCAGCGGGAAAGACGATGCGGCAAGGAACGTGCCGCGGTTTATTGGCTGCACGGCCGCTGTCCGGCGCGGTCTCCCGCCGGATCGCAAGTCGCCAGGCCGGGATGCCGGCGCTGAAGATACCCGCGCACCGTGCCGGCGAAGGTTCGCGTGTCGATGGGTTTGGTAATATAGCCATCGCAGCCCGCCGCTCGGGCGCTGTCCTCATCGCCCTTCATCGCGTACGCGGACAACGCCACGATGATCACATCCCGCAAGGCCGCATCCTGCCGTAACCGGCGCGTCAGTTCCAGCCCGTCCATGCCGGGAAGCTGGATATCCATCAGGATTAGACGAGGCCGATAGTTCTGGAGAGCCTGCAGGGCCGTCTCGGCGTCCTCGGCCAGACGCACCTCGAACCCCTCGCCTTCCAGCAGGATCCGGGTCAACGTCAGGTTGTCGATATTATCGTCTACAACAAGAATGGATGGGTTCATTTTGTGCCTCGGTGGTTCTCCAGGGTAGTCCGGCCCCTTCCAGGGCTTCGGCCAGCTTGTCGGCGGCTATGGGCTTGGACAGAAAGCCCTGGACCGTTCCAGGAGAGCCCATCTCGCGCTCGTCTAACCTCGTCAAACATGGAGACCACGATTACCGGGGCAGCACCAGGCCTAGCGTGATGGCGTCGAAATCGCGTTGACCGCACAGCTCCACTGCCTCCCAGCAGGCGCCGGCCGTTTCCACGCGGTAGCCGGCGCGCTGCAAAATCCCGCGCATCGGGAAACGTTCCACCTTTTCGCTTCAATGGCCAGAATGCTGGTCGATCGGATCGGGCACGGGGTCCGTCAGCGGCGCGCGCGGCAGCACTGCGTAGAAGGTACTCCCTTGCCCCGGCGTGCTCTCGACACCCACCCGGCCGCCCTGCGCTTCGACGATCCGTTTCGTCAGCGCCAGTCCCAAGCCCGTTCCCTGGTAGCGCTTGGCCTTGGTGGCGTCGAGCTGCTGGAATTCGACGAACAGGCGGCCGATGTCCTTTTCCGCAATGCCCACACCCGTATCGGAGACCTCCAGCCGAAATTCGGTGGCGCCTTCACTGCGCAGCCTGACGGTGACCTTTCCTCCCACCCCCGTGAACTTGAGCGCATTGGACAGGTAGTTGTACAAGATCTGTTTGAGCCTTCCGGCATCGATTACGATCTCATCCACTTGGCTGTCGATCTCGGTTTCCGTCCGGATCTGTTTCTCGGCGGCGAGCGCGCCGAGGATTCCCGCCACTTCGCGGATCGCTTCGGACACCGACACTCGCTCGGGACGGAACTCCAGCCGGCCGGCTTCCACCTTGCTGAGATCCAGCACGCCGTTGATCAGTTGCAGCAGGTGCCCGGCGCTCGCGTGGATGCGATCGAGGAACTCGCGCGGCCGTTCCGGAAGGGGGCCGAACTTGCCGTCATAGAGGAGCTCGGTAAAGCCGATGATGCCGTTCAGAGGCGAGCGCAGTTCGTGCGACATGTTCGCCAGAAACTCGCTCTTCATGCGGCTGGCCTCATTCAGGCGCCGGTTCCGATTCTCCAGTTCCAGGTTCTGGCTTCGGAGCTGCTCCTCCAGACGCTTCCGTTCCGTGATGTCGCTCATGGCGGCGAACACCACACCCCGGTCGAGCGCAGGGGTGGCGCTGCCCACCAGCCACCGGTAAGAGCCGGATTTGGACAGGAACCTGCCTTCGAGGTGCTCGATCTGGATACCTGAGCGCAAATCGAGCAAGACCCCTTCGGCCCGCTGCCGGTCTTCCGGATGGACGAGCTCAGTCCAGGGCTTACTGCACAATTCGGCCGCGCTAAAGCCCAGGGCCTTCTCCCAGGCCGGATTCAACCGGTGAATGCAGCCGTCCAGATTGAAAATGCACAGCATATCGAGCGACAGTGCAAAAAACTGATCCAGCTCGTCCACTGCACGGTGGCGCATCTGTTCCATCTCGATGCTTTCCAGGGCGAACGAGAGATCGGCCGCGAGTTCCTCCAGCAGGACTACGCTTTCGTCGTCGAAGAAGCCCGTCTCTCTGGAATAAATCGCAATCGCGCCCGGGACACGGCCATGCACCGCTAGCGGAAACACTCCCACCGACTGGTAACCCAGTTGCCGCGCGCGCTTCCACCAGGGACGCACGCGCGGGTCGGTGAGCAGGTCGTTGCATAAGACGTGGCGGCTCTCGCGGATGGCGGTTTCGATCGGGCCGCGCTCCGCGGGCTGAGTGCCGCCGACCGTAATAACTATGTTCGTGAGGTACTCTGCGTCCCGCGGACAGCTTGCGACGGGCGTCACCAGTCCGGTCCCGGTTTCGAGCAGGCCCACCCAGGCCATCTGAAAGCGGCCGTGCTCCACGATGACCCGGCAAATCTCCTGAAATAACTCGTTTCTGGCGCGCGTATGAACAATCGCCCGGCCTGCATGGCTCAATACCGAATACAGGCGGTTCAACTGGCCGATCCGGGCTTCAGCCCGCCGCCGGTCGGTCAGGTTCGCGGCTATCATTTCCAGGCAGGCCGGCGCGCCGCTCTCGTCCCGCAAAAGACGCCCGCTCAGCCCCACGGTGACGGGCGTGCCATACTTGGACCTCCATTCGATCTCGGAGTCGATTACCTGACGCTCCGGACCGGTGGCCAGGCGATTGAGCGTTTCCGGGTCCAGTCGAATGCCGCCCGCCGCGCTGGATGCCAGCAGATCCGCGGACGAGTCGTATTCCAGCATCTCCGCCAGAGCGGCGTTTCCTTCCAGCAGGCGGCCGTCCGCGGCGCTCAACCGGAGGATCCCGCAGGGCGCGCTTTGAATCAAGGAACGATAACTTGCCTCCGATCGGCGCAACGCAAGTTCGGCCTCGGCCCGCGCGGTGCGCAAGCGCTGCTCTTCGATGGCCCGCCGGATGGCCGCGGGCAGCCGGGCCAGCCGGTCTTTTAGAACGTAATCCGCCACGCCATCTTTCAGGCATTCCACGGCTTTTTCGTCGCCCAGCGACCCGGTCACCAGAATGAAAGGAATGTGTGAGCTTTCCTTCTTGACCAGGTCGAAAACCTCCATGCCGTTGGCGCGCGGCATCCGGAAATCGGCCAGAATGACGTCATACGGGTGCGTGCGCACGTGTCCCAGGCACTCCTCCGGGGTGACCGCTACATCGTAGGCGACATCGAACTGCGCGGACTGCATCGCGCGCAACGACAGTTCGATATCTTCGGCGTCGTCCTCGAAGAACAGCACCCTTAGTGGAGTTCTCCGATTATCGTTTTCACTTTCGGAAAGCGGTTTCATTGGGAATGTCTCCGTCGAAGGCCAGCAAGGGCGGCGGCTGGTTCACCAGCAGCCAGTAATAGCCCAGATTCTTGATGGTCGCTTGGAACTGGTCGAAGTCCACCGGCTTTTGAATGTAAACTGTTGGCTCCCAGATGGTAGCCCTGTATCGGATCCTGTTCCAGCTTGGAGGATGTCAGGATGACCACCGGCACGGCCCTGGTACGCGGATCGCGCTTGATCTGTTCGAGCGCCTCAAGGCCATCCACCTTGGGAAGTTTCAAATCCAGCAGGATCAGTCTGGGGCGGCAGTTGGGGCCCCGATGGCTATGCGGACCCTGGCAGAAAAGGAACTCCAGCGCCTCTTCCCCGTCGCGGGCAACCTGTATCCGGTTGCAGATGTGTGCGTCCTTTAGGGCGCGCACGGTCAAATCCAAGTCCTCGGGATCGTCTTCGACCAGCAGAATCTCAATTTGATCTTTTAGCATCGTCTCTCTCCTGCAAGAACAGCGGTTGTTTCCAAGTTTGGCGGTTGCGGTTGCGCCCGCGCCGGCGGGTCCAGCGTGAAATAGAATGTGGCGCCTTTTTCCGGCTCCGCTTCGGCCCAGACAGCGCCGCCGTGCTTGCGAACGATCCGCTGCACCGTGGCCAGGCCCACGCCGCTGCCCTCGAATTCTTCCCGGCTATGCAGGCGCTGGAAAACGCCGAAGAGTTTATCGGCATATTTCATGCTGAAGCCCACGCCGTTGTCCCGCACGAACAGGACTGCCCGTCCGCCGGACATGGCCTGGCCTACTTCTATCACCGCCGGTTTGCGATTCGCTGGCTGACATTTGGGTTGCCACAAGTATAGGTATCGTCGTTCCGGGGACTTCCCATTAAATTCGAAGCAGGCCGCAGCGGTAGGGCGCGCTTTAAAACGTCGTGAAGATGCCGATTGAATGCGCAGTCTAGGCCGCCCCGGGCACGGTGCGTTCATAAATGCCGATATGTAGATCGGGAAGCATGGCCGGACAGATACTTATTGTCGATGACGATCAGACGCAGTCCAAGCTTGCCGGCGTTTTGCTGCAAGAAGCAGGCTGGGTTATCCGGGTGGCCGGCAGCGCCGAGCAGGCCCGGGAAGTCTTGCAATCCTTTCAGCCTCAGCTCATCTTGATGGACATCCAACTGCCGGGCTTGGACGGCTTGCAATTTACACGCCTGCTAAGACTCGACCCGGCATATGACGGCACCAAAATCCTGGCGCTGACCGCATACACGCACGCCACCGATCTGGACCAGGCCCGCCTGGCTGGATGCGACGGGTACATCTCCAAGCCGATCGATGCACGGAATTTCGCTGAAGTGGTGCGGCACTTTAGCTGCGGCATGCATCCCAGCGGCGCCAGCGACAGCCGCGACCTGCTGGCTGAGGTGCGCAACAGCTTTTTCGCCGAGGGGCTGGATCGCTGCGCCACTATTCTGAAGGAACTCCGCTCCGGAGGTGGCGTTGCGGCCGAGGTCGTCCGCAGAATCACCCATCGTTGGACGGACCTGGGCGGAATGCTGGGCTTTCCCGACATTGCGGACTGTGCGCAAAGAATCGAGGAACTCTTGCGTCGGCCGGAAGGTCCTGACGACGCGATGGAGCGGGCCTTCGAAGTCGCATATCACCGGTTTAGAGCGGCGGCATACGCCAGACCGGAACTTCCACGCGAACTGGCCGCCGGACTGAGAGGCGCGCGGGTCGCGTTGGCCGGTTTCTCGAACGAGGAAGTGGATCGCATTCGGAATCTCGCGCCAGCCGCCGAGATGCAGATCGTCGTGGAACCGGTGGCGAGCAAATGGACGAATATGCAGGATGAATACGATGCGCTGGTGGTCAATGCCTGCGCGCCCTCCGCACCGTCTGCTCTGCGTCCTGAAAAGGTGCGGATTCCGGCGGTGTTTGTCGGTTCCATCTCATTGTTGCCCTCGCTGGCAATGCTGCCGGCCGGCACCTGCGATTTCGTCCTCGCTCCCTGGGACGCGAAAGAGGTTTTGGTGAGATTGTTTCGGCTGATCGTCAAACCGGCGCCGGCTAGGGCGCCGGCTGCGCTTCCCAGATCGGCCGAACGGCGGTATCGAGTGCTGATCGCGGACGACGACCCCGACATCCAGGCTCTGGTTTCGCATGCGCTCGAGGAGGCAAAGATGGAATCCACCGCCGCCGCGGATGGCCGGCAGGCGCTGGACGCCGTCCGCCAGTTTTCTCCGCATGCGATCGTCTTGGATGTGGATATGCCCGACCTGGACGGATTCGAGGTCTTGCGGAGGCTCCGGAGAAACTCGGTCACCGCGAATATTCCGGTCCTTCTGCTCACGTCGTACCGCGACGAGAGCGACATCAATCGCGGGCGCGAGTACGGGGCCGACGATTATGTCACTAAGCCATTCCTGCCCGCGGACGTGGCAAATCGAGTGCTGAAGATGATTTCCGCGGCGCCGCGGGGCCCCACACGGCGCTTGTCGTTTCGGTCTCCCGGTTGAGCGTCGCGTCCGCGCCATACCGCAAGCTCCTGGCATGAGACTCGGGCGGCCCACATCGAGCGGCCGTTCGATTGGTTGAAAGCCCGTACATCCTGTCATTGCCCGGCCCGGTCTCACTTTCCTATTGCCGCCATGACGGCGCGCAGGGGAGGGGAAACCTGCGAGCCCGCGGATCTTCGGCGGGGGTTTCGCGAGCCGGCGGTCTCGAACGCAGAAATTCTCCTCTTGGATTGCAATCGGGTTCTGGCCCGTGCAATTGAGCTTCTTGCCAGTGAGGCCGTCGTCTTTAAAGAGGTTGCGGACACTTTGAAGACGGACGCGGCGCTCTCGGCCGAGGTGCTTCGAATGGCCAGCTTGTCGCTCCTCGGCGGGAGGAACAGCTAACAAACGTTCCACACGCGCTTTCCTTCCTGGGCGCCAAAAGGGGTTACGGGCCTTTTGTACGCGCTGAGCATGTCCAAATTCCTGACGCGTTGCGGGGGAAAGGAGTCAATACGGCGCTCATGGCATCACAATCTGGCCTGTGCAATCGCCGCGAAGAGGTTTGCGCAATCTTTTGGGAGGAGTACCGACGAGGGATACAACGCCGGCCTGTTCCACAACATAGGGAGACTGGCTTTGCTTGCTCTGCGTCCTGCCCTGTACGACCAACTGATTGCGAATGACGATGCTGTGCTGGAAACACGCTGTTTGCCATGATCGGATCCTTTCGCTGAAGCCGCTTCTAATCGCCCGTAATCCGCGGGCTCGATTTTGCCACAAGGCACTCCGCACGGCCCGGAGCTGGCTGCCGGTCGGCCAATCGGAGACGATGGCTGTCCAAGACTGCTTCCCAAAAGCTACTATTGCCGCGGCGTCACACGCGAATCCACGCGTGTCGCCTCAATGGGGCCGCGATCACGAAGCTAGCTGGACGCGAAGAAAGTTCCCAGCCACGTTACCGAATTCCGCGATCACGACCGTTTGATTTGGCGCAGTAATCGCTTGAAAATACAGGCGTAGTGCGATCAAAGAGCCTGATCGGCCCCTGTCCTTACTCCTCGTAAGCCCGAAGGGCTTCGCGCAGAGGCTCGGGCACGGGCGCCGGCAGCAGCGCACCGTTCTGGCGCCGCATGCAGGCGATCTGCTGCTCGCCGCGCGCCACCAGTTCGTCCCGCCGCCAGTATTCAAAGTGCAGCGTCATACGGCTCTGCGTGAGGGATGCCAGCGTCATGCGCAACAGGATCTCATCGAAGGCTCGGAGCTCCCCCAGATACTCGCAGGAGCAAAATAGCGTCACCAGCGCGAGATCGGCTTCCAACTCGGATAGCAGCGCGGGGACGCGCTCGCGCAGAAACATCTCGCGGCAACGTCCCTGCCAGCGCAGGTGGTTCACGTAATATACATTGCCCACTAAGTTAGTGTCTTCGAAACCCACCACGTGGCGATACTCGTAGGCTCGCATTACGCTTCGACCACGACCGCGAACGCCAGATCGTTTGCCACGTTCTGAACGGACGCCCGGTAAGTGGGGATGCGGAGCGGCCCCGCACCCAATTCGATCCAGCCATCCGGCCGGGAGCCCAGTAGTACTAACGGGCGGCCGTACATGGCGCCGGCTTTCTTCAAACACTCCATGGCGCACCACACGCGCGTAGCCGCCATGTCGGCATCCTCGCCGCTTTCCCGCGCGATGAGTTCAGCCAACGCGAAATGCTCTGCGCCCAGCAGATCGCGCCAGACCTGGGGTGAGCGGGCGGACACAGGTTCCAGATCGCAAGCCGCCACCGATCCGCCGGCGGCGGCTACCACCAAATCTCCGGCGTGAGATGCGGATACCTGGCGGCCATTGACTTCCGGCTTGCCGTCAGGCCGCCTGCTCACGTGGGCAGGGAAGCCCAAAGCCTGGTCGATAGCCCGCCGTGAAGAGCCATTCTGGCCCATGGCGATGGAGATATTCGCGCCGGGGGCCAACTCGCGGATCTTCCGTTCCAGGTACGGAGCCAGCAGCGGGGCCACCCACGGCAAAGTGTGCGCGGCGGCGCCGACAATTTTCAGGCGGAGACCTTGCCAACGCTCGATCACCGTTCCGGCGGCGTTAGTCACATCCAGATCGTAGACGAGCAGACCGGTTTCGGGGGAGGTGCGCTCGCGGGCGTGTACGTAGCGCGGGCCGGTCTCGGCGACCGCGCCGAATACGATCCGGTCGACGCCGATGGGGAGAACGGTGGCGTGCGGGATACAGGCCTGCACGGAATGGATGATTGCATCGCGTGCGCCTGGATCGCCGAGCAGCAGCGCCGCGGGAAGGTAGCGCGCGAACCAATGGCTGCCGGGGTCCGGCGCAATCTCCGCCACGCATTCGGTGGCGCGCAAAAGATGGTACGCGCGCAAGCGCCGGAACCCTCCGGACTGGAAAAGAATCGAGCCATAGAGGTCGCGGGCGGGATCGAGAGGAAGGGGATCGAAGCTGGCAAGAGAAACCGTTTGCCCCACCTCATCACGGCTCGGCGCGTCGAACCGGCAAAGTGCGCGGAAATGGTCCAGTTGAAAGGCTGTCTCGCTGGTGCGCAACACGACTTCGACCATGCCGGGGGAACGTGCCAGGGCGGCCACGCGCACGGTGACGGTGCGGCCTTCCGGGACATGCACCGGCCGTGAGAAGCGCACCTCCTCGAAGACCGGAGGCTGCTGCGCGCCGCAGAGCGCCGCGGCTACTTGCGCCATGGCTTCGAGGCCCATGACCGCGGGCAGCAACGGTGTGCCTTGGAAGATGTGATCGTTCAAGTAAGGATCGGTGCGGGTGGAGAGATCCGCTTCGGCGATCAATTCCACGCCGGGAAAGTGAACGACCGGCCGTTCCAAGAAGCGGGCAAAAGGCAACTCCGGACGTTCCAGCCTCAGTGCCGGCGGATCGCCGAACCTGCCTGTAACGACCAGCGGTACGGCGGGCGTTTGCCGCGCCAGCAGATCCTGCAGCACACGCACGCCCTCCTCGGGAGTAATGGGCGCGATTCCCTGCCGCATCAGCGCGTCGATTCCGCCGAGGCGCTGGCCCATGCCGATGCCGGACCACACGGACCACTCGATGGTGGTGCAACGGCAATGTGGGTGGCGGGTGCCCCAACGTTCGACATCGCGCGCCAGCCACTCATTGGCCACCGCGTAATCGGCTTCGCCCGCCATGCCGGTGCGGGCAATGATAGAGCCGAATGCGATCAGCAGTCGCAGGCGCTGGGGATCGGCGGCGCGCAACAGGTTGCGCAGGCCTTGCACTTTGGGCGCGAGCGTGGCGCGAAACGAGGCTTCATCGAGCGCAGCCAGAATACGCGGCGTGTTGATTCCGGCGGCATGCAGGATGGCGGTTACGGGGCCGAGAGAACCTTCGATTTCGCGGAAGGCATGCTCGACGGCAGCGGTATCCGCGACGTCGGCGGAGACATAGCGGACGCGCACCGCGGCGGCACGCATTCGGTCCAGGTTGGTGGACAGTTCCGCATCGGTGCATGGATCGGAGCGCCCCAGCAGGGCCAGCTTCACACCGGTCTGGCGCGCCAGCGCGAGGGCGCACTCAGCGGCGATGCCTTTGCCGCCGCCGGTTACCAGCAGAACGCCGGTGGGGTCTAAGTCCGGTGCGGCGGGCTCGCCTGGTTCCGCAAGCCGGAGTACCGGCTCGTACCGGCGGCCTGCGGCATCGTAGTGCGCTTCGGTGTAACCCTTGGCGGCAAGCGCTTCCGCTGCGATCCATTGCGGCGCTTGCGGGTGCGCAAACGGCACATCCACCACGCAGGTGGTTAGCCCGGTTTCGAGGTGCAGATTGCGCGCCAAAGATGCCGCGCCGCCGTTCTGCTGGACCATCACGAAGCATGGCTGCTGGGCGGCGCGGGCGGCTTCGAGCATGAGGGGAATGCTATCCTCATCGGGATCCGGCGGCAGACAGAGCAGGACTCCTCCGCCTGCGGGCAGTTGCGGCACGAGCTGCGACAGGGTGCCGGCGAACGGATGTCCGGGCGAAATGAAACAACGCCAGGCGCCCGGACCACCGGCTGGCTGCGCCTGAGCGGCCCGAACGCGCGGCGTGAGTTCCACGCGGAATGCGCGCACCCACGAATCCAAACCCGGCGGCACGCGCTCTTCGGGAATGCCGGCAGGCGCGCTTTCCAGAACACGGGCGATTTCAGCAACCGTCGCATCGGCGAATCGCAGAGGCGCAACTGGAGGCGTAATGCCGCGCTGGCGAGCCGCTTCGGCGACCAATTGAGCCACGGTGATGGAATTCAGATGCAGATCGCTCAGCAGGCGCTGGGCTGGTTGAATGGCGGACAGCGGCAACTCGGTGCGCTCGGCCACCAGGCGGCGAACCAGATCGAGCGGGCTGGCGGCATCGGGTTGGGGGATCGCGGCGAGGGGTTCCGCGGGCGGCGGCACGGGCGCCGTCTCACATGGATTGCGGAAGAAGCTGGGCAGGCCCGCGAATGGCCGGACCAGGCGGCCGGCGAACAGCGCTTGGCAATCGACCGGCGCGCCCAGGGTGAAGGCCGCCGCGAATGCCCGCAACAGACCTTTGCGCGAGCGGCCGCCGGCATCGATCGGAACTACCGGAGCTTTCACAAGATCGCCGGCGAGGGCGGTGAGGATGCAGCCGGGTCCGACTTCGATCCACAGATCCACCTGGCCGCGCGCGGCCTCGATAGCATCGGCGAAACGCACGGGCGAGGTCACCTGCTTACGGAGCAGATCGCGCAGGTCCGTGTCGCGTGCCAGCGGTGCGCCGGTTACGGTGGAAATCACAGAGCGATGGAGAGGCTGGAAGTTT
>Ga0302326_10011835_pt1 | contig 18707 bp, 19 predicted proteins | sample Palsa_T0_3_FD_202264 | JGI IMG/M metagenome (GOLD analysis project Ga0302326, IMG submission 202264) | Peat permafrost microbial communities from Stordalen Mire near Abisko, Sweden - Palsa_T0_3 | ecosystem: Environmental > Terrestrial > Soil > Palsa > Peat permafrost | place: Sweden: Abisko...
GCGGGAAGACCGTGCTCGATGGCATCGACCTGACCGTCCCGCCGGGCTCGATCCTGGCCCTGCTCGGCCCGCGGAGACCGCGAGCAACTCGCCGATGTTCCTCAGCCTCCTGCCGTTCCTCGCCAGCGGGTTCGTCCCGACCAGCTCGCTGCCGACCGGGATACGCTGGTTCGCGCCGCCACTGACCTGTGTGCCTGAGACGGGGAGTCCACCGTCCGTTAAGGATGAAAAAGACCTTCAGCCTGAACGGACCGTGGTGATTCCCGAACCACAGCGCTGCGCCTGTCGTCGGGCGACGAATGCGGGGGCTCTTTGCTGAGAGGGGGCACATTAGCGTCCACGCGGGCGGTACGGCAGAGTTGTATCTGTTGACTACCGTGTCCAGAAGGAGCAGCCGTGGCGATAACCGCGACCCTCGACATGCGGCTCAAGGCCGACAAGCTCGACACCGCGTTTGAGGTGATCCACGAGACGCTGACCGCCACCCGCTCGTTCCCCGGCTGCCTGTACGTCTCGGTCCTGATCGACAGCGCCGACCCGGCGCACGTGGTCCTGCTCGAGACCTGGGAGTCGCCCGAGGCCGACAATGCCTACCGTCAGTGGCGGGCCACCCCGGAAGGCGCCTCGAGCCTCGGCTCCATCCTGGCCGCCGCGCCCAGCCTCACGCTGTTCACGGTGGCGGAGGGCGTCTGAAGCGTCGGGGTTGAGCGGCCGGGGGTTGAGGTCTCCATCCTCGGGTGGAGGTTGGGAAGTCAACTCAAGCGCCGATGGCACGGCGGTCTGCGCTCCGTAGCGTTGCTGACATGAACGCTACTGATTACCTCATCAACGCGGCCCTCGTCCTCCTGGTCCTCCGGCAGATCCGCGAGACGCGGCTCAGCTGGCAGATCCTCGTCCTGCCGGTGCTGATCGTGGCCGGCGCGGCTGCCTACTACCTGCGCTCGGTTCCCCTGGCGGGCAACGACGTGGCGCTCTACCTCACCCTGGGCGCGGTCGGCGCCACCCTCGGCGGGCTCTGCGGCCTGGCCACCCACCTGCGGCGCGGTGCCAGCGGGGCGGTCCTGTCGCGGGCCGGCTGGATCGCCGCCATCTTGTGGGTGGTCGGCGTCGGCGCCCGGATGGGCTTCGCCTACGCCTCGACCCACGGCGCCGGCCCGGCGATCGAGCGGTTCTCGATCGCCCACTCCATCACCAGCAGCAACGCCTGGGTGGCGGCGCTGTTCCTGATGGCGATCTCCGAGGTCGTCGTCCGGCTGGCGGTCCTTGGCCTGCGCGCCAGGCGCGCCCCCGCCGCCGTCGCTTCGGTTCCTGTCCCGGTCAGCGTGGGCGCGTAGCCCGCACCGAGAGACGTCACCGACCTTGTTGCCCCGGCCGGCTGCCCCGCAGCCGGCCGGGGCAAGGCCGTTTCAGGTGGCGGGCTCGACGAGCCGGTGAGCCGCTCCCAGCCGCCCACCCGGAAGTCGAGGGTGAGGACGCTGTCCGGACCGGGGATTTGCCGCCACGACGCCCGTGACTTCTCGACCGTGTACGCGTTCCAGACCCGGGGGAGCGGCGCGTTGATCTCCCGGGTGACGGTGAATGAGCCATGCAGCACGCTCATGCAACCGCCGGACCGGCGCCGTTCATCCCCGCCCGCCCCGCATGGCACTCTGCAGCACGGTTTTCACGTCGAGGAGAACCCGTCGGCAGCGTCGGCGACCCTGTGCCCTAAAATGGACTCAAGAGTCCAAGAAATCTTTCAGGGGCAAGGAACGGGGTGCGGCCGTGGGCGCGAAGCTGACGACCAAGGGCGCCGCCACTCGCGATCGGATCATCGAGGGCGCGGCGGCCGAGATCCGCGAGCACGGGGTAACGGCGACCCTGGATGACATCCGCGCCAGGACCAGGACGAGCAAGAGCCAGCTCTTCCACTACTTCCCCGACGGCCGTGAGCAGTTGCTGCTGGCAGTGGCCCGCTACGAGGCGGACCGCGTGCTGGCCGACCAGCAGCCGCAGCTCAGCCGCCTGACGTCGTGGGACGCCTGGCTGGCGTGGCGCGACGCGGTCATAGCTCGCTACCGCGAGCAGGGACAGCAGTGCCCGCTGAGTGCCCTCATCACGCAACTCGGGCGCGCCACCCCCGGCGCTCAGGCGGTGGTGACCGAGCTAATGAGCCAGTGGCAGGCCGAGATCGCCGCGGGCGTCAGGCACATGCAGGCGGCGGGAGAGGTCTCCCCGGACCTCGACCCGGCCCGCACGGCGGCCGCGATAGTCGCCGCCACCCAGGGCGGGGTAGTCATGCTGATGTCCACCGGCGACACCACCCCGCTCGAGGCCGCCCTCGACCTGGCCATCGGCTACCTCCAGGCATCGTCGCCGGCCCTCCGCGCATCGTTAGGTGACTGACGGGGGAGGTTGAGTGGCATGCACGCGGTGGTCCATGCGCTGTCCATCACCGGGTCGATGACCTGGGAGATTACCTGGGCGCTGATCCTGGGGTTCGCGCTGTCGGCGGTGATCCAGGCGGTGGTGCGGCGGTCCACGGTGGTCCGGCTGCTCGGGGACGCCCGGCCGCGGACGCTCGTGATCGCGGCCGGGCTGGGCGCCGCGTCGTCCTCGTGCTCGTACGCGGCCGTCGCCCTCGCCCGCGCGCTCTTCCGCAAGGGCGCCGACTTCACCGCCGCGATGGCGTTCGAGATCGCCTCGACCAACCTGGTGATCGAGCTCGGGGTGATACTCGCGCTGCTGATGGGCTGGCAGTTCACGCTGGCCGAGTTCATCGGCGGCCCGCTCATGATCGTCGTCCTGGCCGTGCTGTTCCGCCTCTTCCTGCGGGACCGGCTGCTGCGGTCGGCTCGCGCTCAGGCCGACCGCGGCCTCGCGGGCTCGATGGAGGGGCATGCGGCGATGGACATGTCCATCCGGCGCGAGGGGTCGTTCGCGCGCAGGCTCTGCTCGGCCGAGGGCTTCACCTCGGTCAGCCACGTGTTCGTGATGGAGTGGGCCGCGATCATCCGCGATCTGGTGATCGGCCTGCTGGTGGCGGGCGCGATCGCGGCCTGGGTGCCGGACGGCTTCTGGCGGGCGTTCTTCTTCGCCGGCCACCCGTTGGCCGCGAAGCTGTGGGGCCCGCTGATCGGCCCGGTCGTGGCGATCATCTCGTTCGTCTGCTCGATCGGGAACGTGCCGCTGGCGGTGGTGCTGTGGAAGGGCGGCATCAGCTTCGGCGGGGTGGTCGCGTTCATCTTCGCTGATCTGATCATCGCCCCGATCCTGAACATCTACCGCAAGTACTACGGGCCGAAGATGGCGGCGTTCCTGCTCGGCACCTTCTTCACGGCGATGGCGCTCGCGGGGTACGTGGTCGAGCTGGTCTTCGGCGGGCTCGGCCTGGTCCCAAGCCGGGCGTCCGCGAAAATCCCTGACCAGGGCGTGTCGTGGGACTACACCAGCTGGCTCAACATCGTCTTCCTGGTCCTGGCCGCCGTCTTGATCGCCCGGTTCCTGCGCACCGGCGGCCCGGCGATGCTGCGGATGATGGGCGGCCGGCCCGAGTCGGCCGCCGCCCATTCCGATAGGTCGGGAACCTAGCTGAGGCGGAAGCTGGCCACCCGGCCGCCGTGCACGCTGATGGTGCCGGCCGGGGTGGTGGCGTCGCGCCAGACGACGTAATCCCCGGCCGCCAGCGCGGGGAAGACGGCGGCGTAGACGGCGCCGCTGACCGCCTCCCGGCGGCGGACGATGTTGTGGGTGCGCGCGGGCCCGCCGCCCGCGGGGGAGATCTCGACCTCCGCCTGGTCGCGGTCCACGGCGGCATGGATGATCAGGGCGCCGGTGTCCGCGCCGATATCGAGAATTAGGTTGTCGACGTTTTCCGGTGCTTGCTCAGGTGCGTGCGCGTGCGGGTGCGTGCCGCCGTGATCGTGATCGTGCTCGTGGGACGCGTGCTCGTGGGGGATGGTCTCGTGCATCGTGTTCCTCCTTCGCGGGGTCGCCCGCGCCCCCCCATGGCGGCGCGGGCGACGTCCTTGCGAACTAGACCTAGGTGCGAACTAGCTCTTTACGCGGTGGTGAACCCGGAGTGGGGCACGCCGAGGTAGGGGAACTTGGTCAGGTACGGCGCGGTGAGGTCGGCCGGCGTCAGGCCGTCGGTCACGGCGCTGGCCGCGGCGTCGGGCGTGTAGGTCTTGTCGACCAGGGCGTAGGTGGCCCCGGCGAGCGCGCGCAGCTCGATGGCGACGACGTCGTCGAAGACCCGGCGCCCGTTCGGGAACCCGGCCAGGTCGCCGCCGAGGATCCCGTAGATGCTTGGCTTGGCGGCCGGCTTGACCGCCACGTTCAGGCGGAGCATGTCCGCCTGAGTGGGGCCGGTGTAGTTCTGGAAGCCGGGGATGATCCCCTTGGGGATGCCGGTCAGCAGGATCGCCTCGAGGTCGGCCCGGGCGGTGCCCTTCTTGTTGAGTTTCGCCAGCTCAGGGAAGACCCCTGGGTACAGGACGGGAAGCAGATCGGACAGGCCGGGGTGGGCGACGTAGGACGCGAACTGCTTGTCGTCGCCCGGGGGCTGGGTGTTCCAGAAGTCCTTCTTCCCCATCGGGATCAGGACCTCGTTGACCAGCGGGTTGCCCAGCCGGGAGACCTGGGTGTACGGGCCGCTGTTGACGTACAGGGCGCGGTCGACGTCGTAGAGCCGGGAGCGCTGGCGGCTGGCGGTCGTCCAGACGCCGATCGACGCCTTCGGGTCGTCAACGCCGGTGGGCTTGTGACCGCCCTCGGTGAGGTCGGTGATCGGCACCTGGATGGCGATCGAGTGGACGTTGAGGTTCGCCGTCGCGTTCACTCCGGGGCCGTTGGTCGGGAACTTGCTCAGGCCGAAGTGGTTGTGGTCGCTGGCGAACGGGCGCAGGTCCCCGAGGTCGAAGATCGACCCCAGGTCGACGTAGAAGCCCTCGGCGCGCTGTCCGGCGTATACCTTCCCGCCGCCCGGCAGCGTGTGGACGGCCTGCGCGGCCAGCGCCGGGTAGTCCGGGGTGGACAGCGGGCCGATGTTGCACGGCGGGCAGGCCAGGTTCTTCGCTATCGTCTGCTGGCTGTGCCCGGTGCGCCACCGGCTGACGGTGTAGGACTGGCGGCGGTTCCAGTTCGGGCTGCCCAGCGACTCGATCGGGCCGGTGTTGTACAGGAACGTGTCCGGGTCGACCACCGTGGTGCTGAACTTGAACGCGTACGTCATGTCGGCGAAGCCGTCGCCGTTGTTGTCGATGTGGATCAGGTAGAGGACGTCGTCACCGAACTCGTAGAAGTTCGGGCCGCCCGCCGGCCCCTGCAGCGGGACGTAGTTGGCGATCAGGGTGACGGTGTCGGGCTTGTCGGGGCTGACGAACGCGTAAACGTCGGTGCTGTCGGCGACCGGATCCTTGGAGATCCCCGGTGCCTCGCGATGGGAAGACATGAAGCAGCCTCACTCAGTTTTTCGAGGTGTTTGAGAGCCGACTCGGGAGTCGGCGGAGTCGGCGGAGTCGGCGGAGTCGAAATGCCCGCTGCGCCGGTGGGCTTAGCCGGCGGCTCGGGCCAGCCGGGCGGCGAGCTGGTGGTCGGTGAAGCGCACGTGCTGCTCGCCGGTGTACAGGTCAACGACCCCGGTGCGGGCGTCATGGACGTGCACCACCAGCGGCTCGTCGTGCGCCGCGCTGCGGGCGTCGTCAGCGGCGGGCTTGGTCGTCGCCGCCAGCGCGGGTCTGGCCACGACTCCGCCGAGGACCCCCGCTGCCAGCCCGGCCGCGCCGATTCCGGCGGCCCCGCGCAGCATCCCGCGCCGGGTCGTACCCGGGCTGGCTGATTCCCGCCTGGCTTCTGCTGATTCCTGATCAGGCATACTGCCCTACCTCCAGGTGCGGTTAAGCAAACGTGACCGGCGCCGTTGCGCGAGTCACCAGCCATTCGGAGAACCGCCTCCGGCGGATTGCTCCCGCCGCCCGGTTTTTCCGCACCGCCGCGACGCGTAGCCCGGGCCAGCTCACTGGAGCTTGGCGGCGATCGCCTCCACGCCGGCGATGAACAGGCTGACGCCCAGCTGGTAATGGAACTCCGGGTCGTCGCTTGAGGTCAGCGCGAAGGCGCAGTCCACCAGCTGCGGGTAGGCGTCGGGGGACAGCATCGCGAACGTGATCTGCTTCTTCCGCTGGCCCTGCACGCGCTCCTCAACCGACAGCCATTCGGAACCCGGCTCGCTCATCACGAGCATGATCCCGTTCCACAGGGCGTAGCGCGCGATCCCGGCGGCGTGCTCGCGATCGAAGCCGGCCCCGCGCAGGATCTCGAGCGTCAGTTCGGTCGGGCGCAGCGACGCCTCGGTTTGCTTGTCGAACTCAAGCAGCAGCTTCGGCGCCGCCGGATGGGCGCGCAGCACGGCCAGGAGCGACTCGAACAGCGTCCGCAGCTGGTCCGGCCACGGCGCGCTCCGGTCCACGTCCAGGTCGATCTCGCCCCAGACGCGCTCGACCAGCCCGATGAGCAGCTCCTCCTTGCTCCGGAAGTGCCAGTAGAGCGCCATCGGGGTCACCCCGAGCTCGGTGGCGAGCTTGCGGATCGTGAGCGCCTCAAGGCCGACGGAATCGGCCAGCCTGAGCGCCTGGTCGACCACCGCGCTCTTGGTCAGCCGGGTGCGGTCGGCGGGTTCGCTTGAGGAAGTCACTTGACAACTATACGACGTACAGGTCATGATCGGCAATGACAGCCATGTACGACGTATAGGAACGCTATACAGGTACGTCGTACATGCCACCGTACGGGAAGCCGCGTACGGGAAACTGACGGGAAGGGACTGGATGTCATGCCATCCGTAGGAACCGCGCGAGCAGCCACGCCAAGGACCAGATGGGTGGCGCTGGCGGCGGTCAGCCTGGCCAACTTCATGGCGTACCTCGATAACAACGTGACCAACGTCGCGATCCCCACCATCCAGCGCGACCTGCACCTGTCGCCCGCCGGGCTTGAGTGGATCGTGAGCAGCTACCTGCTGGTGCTGGCGGGCCTGCTGCTGGTCGGCGGCCGGGTCGCGGACGTCTTCGGCCGCAGGCGGGTCTTCCTCATCGGGCTGACCGTGTTCACCCTGTCGTCGCTGGCGGCAGGCCTGGCCGACAGCGGCGGCATGCTGATCGGCGCCCGTGCGGTCCAGGGGCTCGGGGCCGCGCTGATGATGCCGGCCACGCTCGCGATCATCCTGGCCACCTTCACCGACGCGAAGGAGCGGGCGGCCGCGATCGGCTTGTGGGGAGGGGTCGGGGCGCTGGCGCTGGCGCTGGGCCCGGTCATCGGCGGCCTGATCAGCCAGCACATCCACTGGGGCTGGATCTTCCTCATCAACGTGCCGGTCGGCGTGATCACGATGGCCGTCGCGCTCCCGTCGGTGGCCGAGTCCCGGGCCGACCGAGGGGTCGCGGGCGGCTCGCTCGCGCGCCGGCTGGACTTCCCTGGCCTGGTCACCTCCGCGCTGGCGCTGTTCTCGGTGACCTGGGCGCTGATCGAGGGGCAGGCCCTCGGCTGGACCTCCGCCCGGATCGTGGCCGCGTTCGCGGTCGCCGCCGTCGCGGTCGCGGTCTTCGTGGGAATCGAGCTGCGGACCGAGCACCCGATGGTCGCGCTGCCGATCTTCCGTTCCCGTGCGTTCAGCGGCGGGACGGTCACGATGATGATCTGGGGCTTCGGCATCCTCGGCATCTACTTCTACACCTCGCTCTACCTGCAGCGGGTGCTCGGGTTCTCGCCGACCAAGGCGGGCCTGGCCTTCGTGCCGATGGCGCTGTGCGTCGCCGTGTTCTCGGTGCTCTCACCGCGGGTGGCCGCGGTGCTGAGCGCGCACCGCACGGTCGCGCTGGGGATGCTGGGCATGGTGGCGGGCCTGGTGCTGTTCGCCCGCATCGGCGCCGCCGCCAGTTACGGGTCGCTGATGCCGGGGTTCATCCTGTTCGGGACCGGGGCCGGGCTGATGAACGTACCGCTGATGAACGCGATCATGGAGGCCGCGCCGACCGCGCAGGCGGGGGTGGCGTCAGCCCTGATCAACGCCTCCCGGGAGGTGGCCGGCCTGCTCGGCGTCACCGTGATCGGGGCCGTGCTGTGGAACCGGGACGCGTCGGCGCTGCGCGGGGGAGCGTCCACGCCGACCGCGTTCGTCGACGGCTACCACGTCGGCCTGTGGGTCACGATCGCGCTGCTGGCGGTCGGCGTCGTGCTCAGCTACGTGACGCTGCGCCCGCGGGCGCAGCGCACCGAACCAGCAGCGGTCGTCGAGTCGGCCGCGACCAACCAGGCCGTGTCGACGACGTGACGCCGTAGCCGCCCGCTCAGGCCCCTCAGGGCCGGGCGTCGTCGGCGCTGAGCTCCGGCGCGAGCGGGTACCGGGGAGGGGCCGCGGCTGAGACCGCGGTCCCCCGCCGGGAGTGGGCAAGCTGCTGGCGGACGGCCCGGCTGTCGGCCACGGCCGATCGTGCCTGCTCACGTATCAGGTCGGTGCGCTCTATGGTGCTGGCGAGCCGGATGAGGGTGTCGGTCAGCCGGGCCAGGGTCCCGCTGGCGTCAAGCCTCGATTCCCTGGCGCGCAGCCTGGCCCGCTGTACCTGGTCCGCCAGGGCGGTCGTCGCGGTCGGCCGGGCGGGCATGTCCTCGGCCGACGGGCAGTCGAGTGGCACCCGGAAGACGTTCAGCAGGCGGCGGATGCGCAGCGGGCAGTGCCGGACGGCGGCCGCCCGGCCGTCAAGCGGGGTCTGGATCAGCGCGGAAAGGGCGCGCGCGCCGTGCGCGTCGATGAACGTCAGGCCGGACAGGTCGATCAGCACCGGCCCCGGCACTGCCTGCACCGACGCGGCGGCACGGGCCAGCAGCGCGTCGGCCGTGGTTGCCACGTCGAGTTCGCCCGCCACCCGCAGCACGCACGCGCCGTTTCTGGGCGCCGCCCAGACCTGCACTCCATCAGTCGCCACTTTGCGTCGCCTCCGTTTTGCCGACAGTGACCGAGCTGTGGGACGAGGCTCAGCCTAGCGGGCGTCTTCCCCGCTGGAAAGCCTAAAATCGATACAGAAACACAACTCACCTGAACGACGGGTTGGGCCCGGCTCAGGGCAGCCGCTGGTCGATCACGAGGATAATGCCGCTGATCCTGCCTTCTTCTGTCCGCATGGGGGAGGCGGCGATCTGCAGGTCGACCGTCTTGCCGCGCCGGTTCACCGCGGTGAGCTCATGGGCCGGGGCGGCCACGGTGCCGCCCTTGGTCGCGCCGCCGAGCACCTGCCGCAGCATCGGCTCGATCTGCGCGGCGGGCAGGCCGATGTCCAGCGCGAGCAGTTCCTTGGCCTCCGCCTCCTCCGGGCGCAGGCCCCAGAGCTCTTCCGCGCCGGGAGACCAGACCTGGACCCGGAGGTCGGAGTTGAGGACGATGACCGCGCTGCCGAGGCTGCGCAGCACCGAACCGAGGAAGCCGTTGGTCTGGTCAAGCTCTTTGGTGCGCCCGCGCAGCTCCTCGTTGATGACCTGCAGCTCGTCGTTGGTGGACTGCAGCTCCTCGTTCATCGTCTCCAGTTCCTCGTTGGTGGACTGGAGTTCCTCGTTGGTGGTCTCGAGTTCCTCGTTGGTGGACTGGAGTTCCTCGTTGGTCGTCTCCAGCTCCTCGTTGAGCGATTGCAGCTCCTCGTAGGCCCGCTCGAGCTCGGCATTGGCGTGCGCGAGCTCGTCCCGCACCCGCCGGTACTTGGTCACGTCGGTGAAGCTGACGCTCACGCCGAGCAGGTCCCCCGGTGACCCGAACAGCGGGACGATCGCCACGTCGTAGTAACTGCGCTCGAGGCCGCCGGGCCGCTGCCACTCGACGTCGTGCAGCTCGGCCGGCCGCAGTTCCTTGCGCACCTGCTCGATGCGGGACCTGAGCTCGACCGGCCGGTAGGACACCTCCAGGTCCTGGAACGGGCGGCCGAGATCGCGCAGCCCGAGGTTGAACAGCGCCTCGGCCGCCCCGTTGGCGACCCGCAGCCGGTCGGACAGGTCGACCGCGATCTGCGCGACCGGGCCGGAGGAGAGCGCGGCGTCCTCCATCCGCTTGCCGGGGCCCTGCCGCCCGGCCACCTCCGGCCACGCCGGGATGCCGCCGGGCCCGAGCGCGGCGGGCGAGGCCTTGCCGAACAGCCGGTTGCGGAGGTCGACCGGCGCGAAGCGGTCCGCGTGGTTGAGCAGCATCTCGGCCTTGCCGAGGAACAGGTACCCCGGGGAGGAGAGCGCGAAATGAAACCGCCTGATCACGCTGGCCTGGGTTTCGGCGTTGAAGTACATCAGCGTGTTGCGGGCGGCCAGCAGGTCGACCCGGGAAATCGGGGCATCGCGGGTCAGGTCGTTACGGCCGAAGATCACCTGCCTGCGCAGGTCGCGCCGGAAGGCGCGCTTCGCCCCGGCCGCCTCGAAATACTCATCCCGCAGCCCCTCGGGCACGGCTGCCAGCGCGGCCTCCTCATACGTCCCGGCGCGGGCCTGCTGCAGCGCGTCCTCGTCGAGGTCGGTCGCGTAGATCTTCACCCGCTCCCGGAACTGCTCAGGACCGAGCGCCTCGGCCAGCACGATCGCCAGCGTGTACGCCTCCTCCCCGGTCGCGCAGCCCGCGCTCCACGCCCGGATGGGGGCGGTGGCGTTCTTGGCGGCGATAATCTCGGGCAGGATCTTCTCGCTCAGGGCCTGCCAGGCCGGCGGGTCGCGGAAGAAACTGGTCACGTTGATGAGCATGCTGTCGAAGAGCAGGGCGAACTCATCCGGCTGCAGTTCAAGGTAGTCCCGGTACTCGCCGAACGTCGTCAGGTTCAGCAAGGCCATGCGGCGGTGCACCCGGCGCTGCAGCGTCGACCGCTTGTAGCCGGTGAAGTCGAAGCCGCGGGTCTCCTTGAGCATGAGCAGGAGATCCTCGAAGTCCTGCCCGGATTCGATGGGAGCCACAGCTCCGCAGCTTACGCTCCGCCCGGCTCCGCTGGGACCTCCGCCGTCATTGCGCGCACGGCCAGCCTGAGGGCGTCAGCGCACCGGCCGGCCTCCTCGCAGGCGGTGGAGAACCGGGCGGCGGATAGCAGGTGGCCGCGCTCGCGCGCGGATTCTGCCAGCCTGGCGGTGAGCCTGCCCCGTTCCTCGAGCGACCTGATGGTAAGCCAGAGCTCCCGGTCCAGGGCGGTGCTGTGCCGCTCGACCAGACGCTGCGGCGACCAGCGGTGCCCCGCCAGGCAGCCATAGGTGTCGGCGTGTTCCCGGTGCGAGAAGTACAGCGGGCCGCCGCAGTCCGGGCAGGTCAGGCCGCTGTCGATGTGCGCCAGCGGGTTCGTCTCGAGGGAACCGTCCAGCAGGCCCCTGATCTCGGCCGCGAGCTCGTCGGCTGGCTCCGCTGGCCCGGCCGGGTCGGGCAGGGGCGCGTCGCTGTCCGCTAGCGCCAACCGGGCGACCTGGTCGGCGAGACCCAGGGCGGGCACGACGACCGGCCGCAGGGTGACGGCGATGGCGCTGCGCGGCATGCTGTCGTACTCCGCCTCGTCCGGGTCCTGGACGACCACGCGGCCGCCGCGGCGCTCCACGGTGGCGCTGCCAAGCGCCGCGTCATCAAGCGTGCCGCTGAGCACGACCGCCGTGACCTGAGGCCCCGCATACAGCGCGGCGCTGCGGAACAGCGGGTCGGCGGCCGGGCGGACGCCGTTCTGGCGCGGGCCGCGCGATAGCCGCACCGTGTCCTTGACCACCAGGAGGTGCTGGTCCGGCGGCGCGACGTAGACCCGGCCGGGCTCGATCGGCTCGCCGTCGACCGCAGTGTCGGCCCGCAGCGGGCCCGACCGGTCCAGGATCCGGGGCAGGGCGCTGCCGCCCCGCGCGGGGATGTGCAGCACGATGAAGATCGCTGCGGGCAGATCGCCGGGCAGCCCTCGCAGCAGCGCGCGCAGCGGGTCAAGACCTCCTGCGGAGGCGCCCACCACAACGATGGCCCGGCGGTGGGGCATGCCGAGGCCATACCCTCCCGCGGCCGGTCTACACCCCGCCCGCCCGGCGGCTGTCGGCTCGGCCGTCACGGCCGGGCGTCGTCCGCGCTGAGCTCGGCCTCGAGCAGGTCCATCGCCTTGAGGAAGGCGGTCTGCTCACTCGGCGCGAGCTGGTCAAGGACGCGGGCGAGCGGGCTGGCGGCGCCGTCCAGCCACTGCTCGACGACCTCCGACTGGGCCGGGTGGATCTGCACCAGCGTGCGGCGGCGGTCGGCCGGGTCCGGCTGCCGGTCGATGAATCCGGCCCGGTCGAGGTCGGCCAGCACGCCGCTGACGGTGGGCAGGGTCAGGCCGAGCCGGGACGCGAGCTCGCCGACGGTGACGGCGCCGCCCCGCAGCTGCTGCAGCGCGGCGACGTGCCTGGGCCCGAGCGGGGCGCCGGAGCTGGGCGCGATCTGATCCTGCCAGCGCCGCATCCCCCGCGAAACGCGCGGGAACAGCTGCAGCAGGCGCAGGCACAGCGCCGAGTGCTCCCTGCTGCCTGCTTCGTCGCTCACGCTGCTCTCCTTGACCGGGCTCCCGTTCATTATATATTGTTTCGCTATCAAAACTATTTCTACTCTCTAACAAAATTAGCCTCAGGAGCACGAGATGGCATCAGAGCTACAGGCACTGCTGGCCGACGGCAAGCTCGCGGGCGCCTGGACCCTGGACGGGGCCAGGTCCTCGGTCAGGCTGAGCAGCAAGAGCGTGTGGAACCTGGTCAAGGTCAAGGGCCGCTTCACCCAGGTGACCGGGGCGGCCGTCATCACCGCCGCGGGCGAGGCGAGCGGCACGATCACGGTGGCGGCGGCGTCGGTCGACACCGGGGTCAAGAAGCGCGACGACCACCTCCGGTCGGCCGACTTCTTCGACGCCGCCAAGTACCCCGACATCAGCGCCAGCGTCACCTCGGTCGCGCTCAAGGGCGACGGCGGGGACGCCACCTTCTCCGGCACGCTGACCGTGCGCGACCAGACCAGGCCGCTCACCGTCAGCGGCAAGGTCGCGGCCCCGGGCACGGACGAGATCGCGCTGGACGCCGAGGTGCCGGTCAACCGGCGCGACTACGGCATGTCCTTCAACCAGCTGAACATGATGTCCACCGACAACATCATCACCATCCACGCGGTCTTCACCAAGGCCTAGGGCCCTCCCGCGGGTGCGGGTCGCGGGGCGGTGCGGGCAGCGCAACGGTTCGTTCATTAAAAGCTTTTCAGTGATCTTGAACGAACCGTTGCTTCGCCCTCCGCCGCACCCGTTGCTCAGGTCGCGGCGGCGACGATCGCGAGCGCGCGCTCCGCGCGATCGGTGATGATGACGGCGACCCGGGGGTCGGTCGCGAACGCGCGGATCTCGGGTTCACCGTTCACCGTCCACAGCAGGCACGGCAGCCCCGCCGCCGCGGCCCGGGCCACGGTGCCGAATTTGGCCAGCTTGTAGTGCGGCGCGAGGTAGTCGGCGCGGACCCTGCGGGCCAGGGCAATCGGGTAGAGCTCGCGCAGGTGGCAGGGCAGCCCGGCCCAGCGCGCGCTTCCGCCGATCAGCAGCCCGGTTTTGACCTCGGGAAACGCCGTTTTCGCGTGGTCGACGGCGGTCGGCAGGAAGGACGTCACGACGAACTCGCTCGGGTCAAGGGCGGCCTTGAGCGCGGCCATCACGGCGGGCACGTAGCCGTTCTCCTTGAGCTCGACGTCGAGCTTGATGCGGCCGGCGCAGGTGCGCAGCACCTCGGACAGCAGCGGCGGGCGCACGCCGGTGGCGGACTCGATCTCGTCGCGGGTCAGGCTGCGCACCCCGACGCCGTTGACGCGGGCGTCGTGGAAGGCGATCAGCTCTCCGTCCCTGGTCATCCGCACGTCGAACTCGATCATGTCGGCGCCGACGGCGATTGCGTTGGTGAACGCCTCGATCGTGTTCTCTGCCGCCCCGGTCGCGACTCCCCGGTGCGCGGCCACCATAGCTCTGCTCACACCCGCAGTATGCCGTGCCGCCCCACCTGCATCGACCGGTCTGATCTGACCAGCTGGGTAATTTTTGCTACGTCTGGAGGGGTATTAGGTTTCCGGCGAAGCCGGCCACGAAGCCCTCGAAGGATTCCGGCGTGGCCGCCGGGCGGATGACGAACTTGCTCAGCCCGGCGGCGACGAACGACGAGATCAGGTCGCGCGCGCCCGCCCACCCGTCGGCGACGAGCGCGGCCGGGTCGGCATCGGGTCGGCGTCGCCTGATCGAGGCCGCGAGCGCGTCGGGGATGCCGCCGAACGCGATCGGCAGGCTGATCCCGAAATGGTCCTGCTCCACCTCCCGGTTCGCCTCGTCGGCGGCGGCGTTGATCACACGGACCGCTTGGGCCGCTTCCGACGGGGTGAGCAGCGAGCCGAGCCACCCGTCGGCCAGCCGCCCCACCCGGCGCAGCCCGGCCTCGGCCGATCCGCCCAGCCAGACGTCCAGCGGCTTGGCCGGCAGCGGGCCCACCGACGCGTTCTCGACCGTGAAGAAGGACCCGTGGAACGACACCACGTCGGTCGTCAGCATGAGCCGCAACAGGGTCAGCGCCTCGTCGAACACCGCGCCCCGCTGCCCGGGCGGCACCGGGAAGAGCGCGCGCTCGGCCGCGAGGGCGGGCTGCAGGCCGAACACCGGCAGCACCCGGCCCGGCGCCAGCCCCGCCAGCGAGGCCAGCTGCTTGGCGACCAGCACCGGATTACGCCCGGGTAGTACCGAGATCCCGCTGCCGACCTTGAGCCGCTCGGTCTTGGCCAGCGCCCATGTCATCCCGGTGAACGGCTCGACGGCCGGCCCGTACACGTTCTCCGGCAGCCACAGCGAGTCGATGCCCGCCGCCTCGAGCAGGCCGACGCTCTCCTCGAACTCGCTGGGGGCGCCTGCTGCCCCCAGCGAGATTCCGATTCTTACCTTCATGGTCACCACGCTACGCGGGCGTCAGGCGCAGATGGGGTCGGCGCAGTCGTCCGACTCGGCGGCGGCGGCGGCGGTGTCGGTGGCGGTGTCGGTGGCGGTGTCGACGGCCAAGGCGAGCGCGGGTTCGGGCGCAAGCCGGCCCGCGGGCTTGCGCCGGGCCGGGAGCAGGCCGCTGAGCGCGGTCAGCGCGCCGAGGGCGGAGATCGCGGTGATGACGGCCAGGGCCGGCCGGTACGCGCCCAGCGTGGCCTGCGCGGTGGTGATCCGGCTGGCGCCGCCCGCGTCCACCACGGCGGTCACGATGGCGAGCACGATGGCCCCGCCGACCTGGAACGACGTCTGGAACAGGCTGGCCGCCAGGCCCTGCTCCCCGTCCGCGATGCCGGCCGTCGCGGCCAGGCTGAGCGAGGAGAAGCCGAGGCCGAAGGCGACCCCGATGAGCACCACGGCGGGCAGGATCACGGCCGGGTAGTCGGGGCTGACGCCGACCCTGAGGAACACCGCGTAGCCCGTCACCAGGCTGATGAAGGCGAGCACGGTGACCCGGGCGGGGCCGAACCGGCCGATGATCGCGCTCATCCGGGTGGACAGGATCGCCACCACGACCCCGGCCGGCAGGAAGGCGAGCGCGGTCGAAAGCGCGGTCCAGCCGGCCAGGCTCTGCAGGTACTGCGTGACCAGGAACTGGAACGAGACGTAGGAGCCGAACAGGGTCATGGCGCCGATGTTCGCCCTGGTCAAGGCGCCGGAGCGGAAGATGCCGAGGGGCACCAGCGGGTCGGCGCTGCGCCGCTCGATGACCACGAAACCGGCCAGCGCCGCGACCACGGCGGCGAACGATCCGATCGTCCTGGCCGACCCCCAGCCCGCCTGCTGGGCGGCGACGACGGTGTAGACCAGCAGCAGCATCGCGCCGGTGACGGTGACCGCGCCGGGGATGTCGAACTTGCGGCCACTGCGGCTGGCTCGCTCGCCGTCATCCTCGCTGCGTGGGATAAAGCGGATCGCGGCCACGAGGGTGAGCAGCGCCACCGGCGCGGGCACCAGCAGCGTCAGCCGCCAGCTGACCTCGGTCAGCAGGCCCGACAGCACCAGGCCGAGCGAGAACCCGCTGGCGCCGAAGGCGGAGTAGATGCTGATCGCCCGGTTGCGCATCGGGCCCTCATGGAAGGTGGTGGTGAGCAGCGACAGCCCGGCCGGGGCGGTGAAGGCGGCCGCGATGCCCTTGATGAACCGCGCTCCGATCAGCAGTTCCGGGCTGCTGACGAGCCCGCCGAACAGCGACGCGACCGCGAACACGGCCAGCGCGGCGAGGAACACCCGCCGCCGCCCGAGCAAGTCGGCCGCCCGGCCGCCGAGCAGCAGCAGCCCGCCGTAGCCGAGCACGTAGCCGCTGACCACCCACTGCAGCGAGGACGTGGACAGCCCCAGGGCGTTGCGAATGTCGGGCAGGGCGACGCCGACCATCGACACGTCGAGCCCGTCGAGGAAGAGCGCCCCGCAGAGCACGATCAGGATGGCCCACAGGCGCGGGCTCCAGTGCAGGCTTGAGGTCGCGGCAGCGGGGGCGGGCGCTGCCGGCGACCGGATGGACTCCAGGTCTGGGAAAGCGTGACTGCTGCTTGATGACTCCATGGTTCCCGACAATATGCTTGCATGCACACTAGATGCAAGTGCAATTAGTGTAGTTGCAACTATCTCGCCGGCGCGCTATGCTGCGCCCGTGAGCGACGAACCGGTGGTGACCGCGTGGCGGACCATCGCGGCCAGCCACGCGGCCGCGTGGGCCGCCCTCGAGCGCGAGCTCGGCAAGCGGCACGGGCTCGGCGTCAGCGAGTTCGAGGTGCTTGACCGGCTGGCCGAGCGCGGGGAGCGCGACTTCCGCGCCCAGGAGCTGGCCGACGCCGTGCACCTGAGCCAGAGCGCGCTCTCCCGGCTGATCGACCGGCTGGAGGGGCACGGGCTGGTCGAGCGCTGCCTATGCGGCGAGGACCGGCGCGGGATCTACGTCAGGCTCACCCCGGCCGGCCGGCAGCGGCACGCCGAGGCGGCGCCGACGCACCGGGACGTGCTCGCGTCCGTGCTCCCGGCGGGGCTGCTCGCCTCGTAGCGGGCGTGCGTTCCTCCGCATCCCAGGAGCCGCGCGAGTCCCATGATCGCGAAGACTTTTCTTACCGCGAAGACTTTTCGTGCGCATAGCACGAATTCTGGAGTTTCGCGGTTATGCGGCGGCTGCGTCCCAGGCTGTGAGGACGGCTTGTATTTGCTGGGGTGTGGGGCGGGCTGGGGTTCCGCCGGATATTCGGGTGGTGATGAGGGCGCGGCGGAGGCTGGTGAGCATGTCCTCGAAGGCGGGCTCGGTCTTGGCGGTGTACCAGGGCTGGTCGTGGCGGCGGCGGGTGATGGCGGCGGGGTCGTGGCCGTGGCGGGCGTACCAGATGATCGTGATGGTGTGGGCGAGGAGGGCGAAGGGGACGGTGCGCTGGACGGCGCGGGGGGCGCGGTTGCGGGCCTCGCCGGCGCCGAGGATGCCGCGGGCGTCGGCGAAGGCCTGCTCGATGGCCCAGCGGGCGGCGTAGCGGGTGATGAGGGCGGCGGGGCCGGCGTCCAGGTCGGTGGTGACCAGGGCGAGGTCGTAGCCTGCCCGGGTGCCGGGGTTGCGGGCCAGGATGAGGCGGACGGGGCGGGCGCGCCAGGAGCCGTGCCACAGGCAGGGGACGTCGGCCAGGGTCAGGGCGTCTTGCCGGCCGCGGTAGGTGACGGCCGTGACGGCCTGCCAGCCGGCGGCGGCGGCGATGGCGGCGGGGGTGCCGAGCGGGTCTCCCTTGGCCCGGGGCCGGCCGCGCCTGCCGGTGCGGGGCGGGGGCGGGCCGTGCAGGACCGCGTTGCGGGGAATACGGCAGGTCCAGGTCACGCTGGGGGGCAGGTCGCGCAGCGCGGGGCCGTGGTAGGCGCCATCGGCGACGACGTGCACGGCGCGGCCGGGGAAGGCCAGGGCCAGGCGGGCGACCAGGGCCGCGGCGATCTCGACCGTGCCGGGGCCGAGGGAGGGGTCCGGGCGCCTGCCGTGCCGGTAGCGGCCGGGCAGCCGGAGCCGGGCCAGCACCGGCAGGGCGACCTCCCGGGAGCAGAACGGCAGGCGCACCAGGAGCGCGACGACGACGAAGCAGCAGCCGTAGGACATCTTGTTCCTGGCCGGGGAGCTGCCGTCGTGCTGCCAGCCCGCCCCGTGGACCTTGCGGCCCGACCGGCGGAACACCGTGTCGTCGACCGCGACCCGCAGGCCGGCGCCCGGCGGCAGGAGCAGCAGCGCCGCGAGCCCCGCGACGGCCAGGCCGAGGTCGTCGGGGTCCCAGCGGGCCCGGGCGAAGAAGCGGTGCGCCCGGTCGTGCGGCCACGCCCGGCCCAGGCCCGCGCCCAGCAGCATCCCGGTCACCGTCCGCCGCCTCGGCTGCCCCGCCAGCCCCGCGACCATGCCGCAGAACGTCGCGAAGCCCGGCGCGGTGAAGCACGGCCGCAGCGCGGACAAGATCCCCAGCAGAGAACCGGGTAGGTTCAGGAAAGGAAGCATCGGCGGGTTCCCTCTCACGAGGCGGACGTTAGCACCGCCGATGCTTCCCCGGCCGCCCCCATCAGGGCAACGGCCCAAAACCCCGCATAAGCCGCGCGTTATCCAGCGCCCTCCCAGACACCACGCCACCCGCCCCGCAAGCCCCGCCAGCCCCAAAACCGCGAAACTCCAGAATTCGTGCTATGCGCACGAAAAGTCTTCGC
>Ga0302326_10011836_pt1 | contig 18706 bp, 14 predicted proteins | sample Palsa_T0_3_FD_202264 | JGI IMG/M metagenome (GOLD analysis project Ga0302326, IMG submission 202264) | Peat permafrost microbial communities from Stordalen Mire near Abisko, Sweden - Palsa_T0_3 | ecosystem: Environmental > Terrestrial > Soil > Palsa > Peat permafrost | place: Sweden: Abisko...
CTTATCAGCCACAGCTATCACCTGTGTTCGAGTCTCGATTCGCAATATGCCTCCCGCCTGATCGGGCACACCACCAATCAGGTCTGCGAAGGGGAACTGCTGCAGATCGACAATCGGCGGAATTACGATCTCGACGAAGAGACGTATCTCCGCATCATCACGCTCAAAACCGCCACGCTCTGCGCCGCCTGCTGCACGCTGGGCGCGCAGCTCGCAGGGGCGGATGCCGACACGGTCGAGCGTTTTGAGGTGTACGGCCGATCGCTGGGCACCGCGTTTCAAATGCAGGATGACATTCTCGATTTGATCGGCGATGTCGCGACCGTCGGCAAGACGCTCGGAAGCGATGTCGAAAAGGGGAAGCTGACGCTGCCGATCATTCATTTCCTCCGCAGTGCGCCCGCGGAGCACCGTTCGCTGATGCGCTCGCTGCTGGAGACGCCGGCCCCGGATCGGGTGGAGCGCATTCGCAACCTGATTCTCCCCAGCGACTCGATCGCCTACGCGCAAAAACGAGCCCGGCAACTCGTCGAACGGGCGATCAGCGTCCTCGAGACACTCCCCGCGTCCGAGGCCCGATCGGTTCTCGAAACCATGGCGAGGTTCGTGGTGGATCGGCCGATGTGAGAGAGGGTTCAGGGTTCAGGGTTCAGGGTTCAGGGTTCAGGAAAAGGCGGACCGAGGGTGCAAGCACCCTCGGCGTTCGGGAAGAGACCGCCTGCATGTTCCTGCTGCATGGAACGCCGAGTGGTGCTCGCGCCCTTGGTCTCCCTCTCCCTGAACCCTGACACCCTGAACCCTCTCCCCTCAACTCTGAACGCTCGCGCAGCAATCCCCTCCCCGACATCTTCCACATCCCCGCCCGTCTGCGTATAGTGCTTGCCCACTTGAGCGAGGAGATATGAAGGATCGTGTCGTTGTTGTCAGTGCGCTGATGGTCTTCTGCGGCGCCATGGGCTGCGTGCTCTGGCCGAGTGCTGCGCCGGCGGTGCATCCGTCGGAGTCTGTGCCGGGGCTCGTTCCTGCCGCGCTGACTACCAAGGGAATGCCGTACGTGGGCGTCGCGATGCAGCTGCAGGATCCGACGCGGATTCCCGACTACCTGCGGGCGCTGGATGAGATCGCGGCCGAGGGGGCCGACAGCGTGTCGCTCGTGGTTGATTCCCGGCAGGAAGACGGATCGAGCAGCAAGATCTTTATCGACGTCCGCAAGACTCCCAATGCCGCACAGCTCACGCAGATTATCCTCCACGCCAAGGCCCGGAAGCTGCGCGTGCTGCTGATGCCGATCGTGCTCCTCGACGACCCCAAAGGCAACGAATGGCGCGGCACGATTCATCCGGACAGCTGGGGCACCTGGTGGGAGAGCTACCGCGAAATGATCGGCCGCTACGCAGGGATCGCGCAGGCGACCGGCGTGGATGTCTTCAGCGTCGGCTCTGAGCTGGTTAGCACGAACCCTTTCGCGGAGCAATGGACCCAGACCATCCAGATGGTCCGGCAACAATACAAGGGACTGCTGACCTATTCGTCCAACTGGGATAATTACAACGCCGTCCCGTTTTGGAGCCAGCTCGATCTGATGGGGATGAACAGCTACTACATCCTGGGTAAAAATCGCGACGTGCGCGTTGAAGAAATCGTCTCGCGGTGGAACGCGATTCAGAGCGATCTTTTCACGTTTCAGCGAAAAATCGGCAAGCCGCTGATTCTGCTGGAAGCCGGCTGGTTCAGCGTGAGTAATGCCGCCAACGAGCCCTGGGATTACACGAAGGACCAATTGCCGGTGGACCAGGACCTGCAGCGCAAGCTCTACGAGGGCTTCTTTCGCGCCTGGTGGGGGAAGCCGGAGCTTGGCGGATTCATGATCTGGGAATGGACCATCGACCCCAACGAGCGCGGCTACACGCCCAGGGGCAAAGCGGCCGAGGCGGTGATGCGAGATTGGTTCGCCAAGCCGCGATGGACGGTGAAGCCGGAATAGGGAAATCCGAATGTCGACGCCCGACGCGCAAAATCCGAATGACGAAGCTCGAATCCTCGAATCAAGTCCGAAGCTCGAATGAAGAAGCTCGAAACGAAGAGCGGGATCGCTCATCCTCACAGGCGTCGATGCCGATGGTTTCCCCGTTTCGACATTCGGACTTCGACATTCGAACTTGATTCGAGGATTCGAGCTTCGTCATTCGAACTTTCTTTTCCCTGACTCTGACTCCTCCCCATGGAAGCTATCAAAACCAAATACCGTTCCCACACCTGCGGCCAGCTTCGCGCTTCTGACATCGGCGCCCAGGTGCGCCTGGCCGGCTGGGTTCATTCGTATCGCGACCACGGCGGGCTGGTCTTCATCGACCTGCGCGACCGGGACGGACTCACGCAGCTCGTCTTCGACAGCGACACCTGCGGGCAGGCGGTTCACGATGAGGCCCGGCGGCTGCGCGGCGAGTGGGTCATCAGTGCGGCCGGTGCCGTCACCCCGCGCGGTCAGGGGATGGAGAACCCCAAACTGCCGACCGGGCAGATCGAAGTGCGCGTCAAGACGATGGAAGTGCTCAGCGTCTCGCCGACGCCTCCGTTTACACCCGACGAACGGGAGTCGGTCAATGAAGAGAAACGCCTGGCGCACCGCTACCTCGATCTGCGGCGAGGGGAGATGCAGGAGACGCTTCGCACCCGATATCGCGTTACGAAAATGATGCGGGACTATCTTGGCGACCTCGGCTTCTGGGAGATCGAAACGCCTTTCCTGACCAAATCGACGCCGGAAGGGGCTCGCGATTTTCTGGTTCCCTCGCGACTGGTGCCCGGCAGCTTCTACGCACTGCCGCAGTCGCCGCAGCTTTTCAAGCAGTTGCTGATGGTCGCCGGCTGCGACAAATACATGCAGATCGTCCGCTGTTTTCGCGATGAGGACCCGCGAGCCGACCGGCAGGCGGAATTCACGCAGCTGGACGTGGAGATGTCGTTCATCGATCGCGAGAACATCATCGGGGTCATGGAGGGACTGCTCCGCCTGCTCTGGAACGAAATTCTCGGCAAGGACATCCCCACTCCGATTCCGCACATGGAATACAGCGAGGCAATGAGCCGATACGGCTCCGATCGGCCAGACCTGCGCTACGGAATGATGCTCAGCGACATCACGGATCTGGCCCATACCACCGATTTCAAGATCTTCCGCGATGCGCCGATGGTGAATGTAATTGCGGTGCCCGGCGGCGCGAAGTTGCCGCGCAAGGAGACCGATGCGCTGGCCGAGTGGTCCAAGGGATTTGGCGCCAAAGGTCTGGCAGTGACGAAAGTCACCGCGACCGGTTTCGACACCGGCGTGGCAAAGTTCCTCGCGCTGATTGCCGCGCAGATCATCGAACGTTGCGGAGCCAAAGAAGGCGATCTGCTCTGCTTCGCCGCCGACCGGCCCAAGATCGTCCATAAGGTACTGGGCGAATTGCGGCTGAAGATGGCCCGCGATCTGCAACTGCCGGCATCGACGGAGTTCGCCTGGGTGTGGGTCGTCAACTTTCCGCTGGTGGAATTCGACGAGGAGGAGAAGCGATTCTCGGCGACACACCACCCCTTCACCGCCCCGCTGGATGAAGACCTGACGAAACTGGAAAGCAGCGACCGCGCGGTCGTCGAATCGATCAACAGCAAAGCCTACGACATTGTCGTCAACGGCAGCGAAATCGGCGGCGGGTCGATTCGTATCCATCGCATCGACGTGCAGCAAAAAGTCTTCGCCCTGCTCGGTATCGATCCCGCCAGCCAGAAAGCCAAATTCGGCTTCCTGCTCGACGCCCTCCAATACGGCGCGCCCCCCCACGGCGGCATCGCTTTGGGCCTCGATCGGCTGGTGATGATTCTGCGCGGCATCACCAACATCCGCGACGTGATCGCCTTCCCCAAAACCCAAAGCGGCGCAGATTTGATGTGCGGCTCGCCATCCCCGATCGACGAACGGCAACTGAAGGAAGTGCATATCCGGCTTGCGCTCGCTCCGCCGAAGGTGTGAGGACGAGGGACTGCCCGGTTCCAGGGTTTAGGCCTGACGCGCAGCGGAGCCAAGCCCGGCGACAAGTCGCCCGGCTCTGCGCTGCCGCGACGAATTACCCCTCTCGCGAACAACGTCCCTTTCGCGAGGCGGCTGGTTCGTCGCGCCAGCGCAGAGCCGAGCGACTTGTCGCCGGCCCCTCTCGCGAACAACGTCCCTTTCGCGAGGCAGCTGGTTCGTCGCGCCAGCGCAGAGCCGAGCGACTTGTCGCCGGGCCGGCGGACGCGCAGCGCTGCGCGGCTATGATAAGCGTTGCGAATGGCGGGTTCTGAGAATGCGCAATGGTCTGCGGGGCGGGAATGAACGTCTGCGCAGACGCATCGCACTTGCCCCGCCGGGCAGACCTACACCGAATCCACCTCGCCGATCGGCAGTTCGGCGCTTCGATACATTGCCAGCACGCGGTAAATGTCCTCGTCCTGCCGTCGATCGGCGTCATTGACCGGGACGTGCTTGCGCACGGCCTGATGCAGTGCTTTGCTCCTGACGTGACATCCTTCGCGGTTGCGGAGATCAACCGCCTGGCAGAGCGCGAGCTGCACGACGGCCAAGACCGTCTCCGTCAGCTCCAGCACGCGCAGGGCATCGCGGGCGGCGATCGTGCCCATGCTCACTTTGTCCTGGTTGTGTGACTCGGTGCTGCGGCTGAAAACGCTGGCCGGCATCGTCAGCTTCAACGCCTCGGCGGCCAGGGCTGACGCGGTGATTTGCATCGCTTTGAAGCCGTGATGACTCACGTGATCGGCACCGCTGCGGGCGACCAGATCGGCGGGGAGGCCGTTGTTGGTGGCGGGATTGCAGATGAGCGCCATCTGGCGGTCGATCAGGTCGGCGACGTTAGCGACGGCAATTTTCAGCATATCCATCGCCATGCAGGGATGGCCGCCATAAAAATTGCCGCCGTGGAGCACGTCGCCGGTGGCGAGGTCGAGCAGCGGATTGTCGTTGGAGCTGTTGATCTCCGTTTCGAGCAGGTCGCGGATGAACGTCAGCGAATCGAGCAACACGCCGATCACGTGGGGGGCACAGCGGATCGAGTAGCGGTCCTGGATGCGGCCATCATGCTGCTCGCTGCCGGTGACGTACTCGACATCATCGGCGATCCACCGGGCACAAGCGCGCTGACCGGGGTGTGGCTTGGCGAGGAAGATCCGGTCGTCAAAGTGGCCGCGGTTCCCGCGCAGAACGTCGCTGGTCATAGCCGTCAGCGCTGACGCCCAGCGCGCCAGTTGCCGGGCGCGCTCGTAGGCGATGCAGGCTAGCGCGGTCATGACGCTCGTGCCGTTCATCAGCGCGAGGCTTTCGCGGGGCCGAAGCTCGATCGGCTTGAGGCGGGCGTCCGCCAGCGCCTTGGCAGATGGAACGACCTTCCCGTTGTAGGAGACTTCGCGCTCGCCTATGAGAACCGCGGCGACATATGACAATGGGGTCAGATCCCCGCTGGCGCCGACGGAGCCCTCGGCGGGGATTTGCGGGAGAATACGGTGATTCAGCAGATCGCAAAGACGTTGGAGCAGAACCGGGCGGACGCCGGAGCGGCCCTGGGCGAGGCTGACGAGCCTCACGACGATGACAGCGGCACTCTCCGCATCGTCGAGCATGCGTCCGGTGCCGCAGCCGTGGAAGCGGATGAGATTGGCGGCGAGCGATGCCGCAAAATCGGGCGGAATCGCCTTTTCGCAGGAATCGCCGAAACCGGTGGTGACGCCGTAAATCGGTTCGCCTTTGGAAATCAGCCGGTCGAGCAGCTCGACGCCGCGATCGAGGCGCTGGCGAAACGCGGGGCATGCGTCCAGGACAACCTGTGCATCGCCCTTCGCGATGCTCAAGACATCGGCAATTCGCAGCGGCGATGCCCCGATGGTGATAGCCGGTTTTTCGTAAGCCAATTGCCTTGAACCTCAGATCCGATTCCGAATGCCCACTGGGAAAGTTTCGCAATGATAATCTGGCTGCGTAGCAATGCCAGAGGCGAAAACCGAAGCTCGAAGGGGCTCGAATCACCTTGCAGTAGGAAACCAGAATGACGAAACCAGAATCCCCTACGGTGAAACCAGAATGACGAAACCAGAAACCAGAATCAAACCAGAATGACGAATGACCGAAACGGTGCCCGCGAGCGGTGTTCGTCGATGGTGGGTCGCACAGCCTTGGTTCTTCATTCGGTCATTCGTCATTCTGGTTTGATTCGGGGATTCTGGTTTCGTCATTCTGGTTTCACCGTTTTCACCGTAAGGGTTCTGGTTTCGTCACCGCGCAGCCGCCAGCTCTCCCGCCTTCGCCCCGGTGGCGAGGCAGATTCCGCCGGCTCGGGTGGACGCGGCGGCGGCACGGGTGGCGGAAATGCACATTCCGCCGGCGAAAAGATTCTCGATCGCGGCGCTCTGCAGGGCGTGGGGCGGGATGTCGTAGTGATCGCCTGCGGGCGGATAGACGTAGGTCGGCCCGCGTTCCACGTCCCAGTTTTCGATGGGCCACCAGGCGCGGACCGCATCGGAGCCATGCTTCTTTGCCGAGAGCACGTCCTCTTCAGTTACAACGTACTTGCCGCGCAAGCGACGACCGTCGCGCCGCAAGGCATGCGGAGACAATTCGACAATCTTGGCTGCGGAAAACGGTGGGCACCGTTCTCGCAGAACTTGAATCGCACCGGTGACGAACGGCTCCACTTGCTCCGGCGCAAAGGCGTCCGGCGGAATAGCCAGTTTTAGAACGCCTTCGCCGGTTCCCGGCCCCGGGAAAAACGTTGCAAACTTTGCTGCATGGGGGAGCACTTTCTGGTTTACCGCGCCGGTGAGCACGAACGGAACCTGTATGCGCATCATGTCGGCGTCACCGTTCAAGCCGGCCCAGCGAATCGCGTATCCGCCGAGCATGTCTGTCGAGGCAGGATCGAGGGGCTGCACTGCATCCTCCCCGGCAAGCTGCAGGATGTTGCCGGCGCCACTGCAATCGACCAGCGCGCCGATTGTCACGGTTTCTTCCGTGGCGCCGGCGAGCCGCAGGGAGATCACGCGATTGGCCTCGCGGCCTATGGCGATGGCGCGGGTCTGCATCACTACATCGAGTTTCGCTTCGGTGCACAGATGCGCCAGTGACGTTTCCCAAGCCGAGGCGGGGAACTCCAGGACATACGCTCGGCCGAATCTGGAGGGAAAGACTTCCAACCCAGCCTTGAACGTCATGCGCTTTACCACTAAGCGCTGCGCGCCGTCATTGAGTGTATTCGATGGCGTGACTGGATCGGCGGAATACAGGCCGCACAGACAGCGATGCATCGCCGCCGTCACCGAGCCGCCCAAGGTAGCACCGCTATCGATTAGAAGAACCGAAGCGCCGCGCCGGGCTGCGGTCGCAGCGGCGCAGATTCCCGCGGGTCCGGCGCCGATGACCGCTACGTTGTACTTCTGCTTCGGCAGCACAGGAGTCAATGTTACCGCGGATAGCCCGGCTCCGTGGGGTCGTAATCCACCTCCATCACGCTGTAGCCGGAGGTGAAGGCGCTGTCCTGGGAAAAAACGATCTCTCCGATTCCCTTGTAGTAGGCAGTCACACGCGAGTTGTCCCCGCCATAGTGGAACGGAATCCACGCCTTGCCCGTCACGTAAGCGTGCTGCGAAGTCGCCGGGCCGATGGTCGCCTGCACCTGTTCCATGCTCATGCCGGTTTTTACCTTCGCAAAGGGGCTGTCCGCGGGAATCGGCACCGCGGGCTGAGTCGTTGCGGGAGCTGCCGCGGCCTGCGGCGGCGCGGATGCCGACGAGCTGGAGCCGCTATTCGACGCACAGCCGATGAGCACGCTTGCCGGAAGAACGATGGCACCACAGAGCATCCGTTTGTTACACATCATGCGGTCTCCCTGAAATGTAAGTTGTTAATAGCAAGGAAAGTGTATCAACGCGGAACGGTGCAGGCAATAGCCGCGTTGATCCCGCCGAAGGCGAAGCTGTTCTTCAGAAACGCGTCGAACTTCGCGGTTTTCCTTTTGCGGACGTGATTGATTCCCGCACACGCCGGATCGATCTCTTCGAGGTTGTGCGTGGGATAGATCGTGTCGCTTCGCATCATTTCGATGGTTGCCGCCAATTCGATCGCCCCCGAAGCGCCCAGGGTATGGCCCATGTTCCCCTTCAGACTGCTCACGGGAGTCTCGGGGCCGAAAACGGCCGCGATGGCGCTGGCCTCGGCGGCATCTCCCTGGGGAGTGCCGGTGGCATGCGCGCCAACGTAACCGATGCTACTGGGCGAAAGATCGGCCGAAGAAAGGGCCGTGCGCATGCAGACACGCATCGAGGCGTCGTCTGACTGACTGACATGGACGCCGTTGCTGCAGGTGTGATAGCCGACCACTTCGGCGAGGATGTTTGCTCCGCGCTTTTGAGCGTGGTCGTAATTTTCGAGAACGATCACGCCGGCCCCTTCGCCGCAGACCAAGCCGTCGCGCCCAATGTCGAAGGGGCGCGGGGTGCGCGAGGGGGAGTCGTTGTATTTGCTCGAGGCGGCATAGAGGATGTCGAATGAACCGACCACGGTTTCGTGCAGCTCCTCGGCCCCGCCGCAGAGAATGACGTCCTGCCGGCCCACGCGAATCTGATCGTACGCCGCCCCCACCGCTTGCAGCCCCGAGGCGCACGCCGCCGATGTTGCGGAGACGACGCCCTTGATGCCAAAGTATTGTCCAACATTCAGCGCCACGGTGTGGGAGACGCACCGGAAGAATTCCGAAGCACCCAGCAGCATGTACTCGCTCTTGGCCAGTAGAAGCTCATACGTGTGGGTGATCGCCTGCGGGCTGCCGGTGGTGGAGCCCATGATGCAGCCGAAGCGTGGATCGCCGGGAATTGTCGCGGCATCAATCCCAGCATGTTGGAGAGCCTGCACGGCGGCCTGCACGCCGAAGATGCTCATCGTGCTCATCGTTCGCCGGGTCGCGCGGGGAATCGCTTTCGGATCGCGCAGCTCAACCGCCGCGCCGACTTGGCAGCGCAACCTGCCGAAGCGGTTCCACGACGGGGGCATTGCCGTGGTCGCGCAGAGGCCCGACTCCAACCCCTGCATCATTTCGGTGACGCTATAACCGATCGGGCAGACGACCCCATACCCGGTTATGACGACGCGGTGGAGAGACATGGTTTCCCGGCAAGATATTTCTTGAACACGTCGCGCCCGAGAATGCTCCGGCAGACGAAAAACGCCGATGTCATCGCTCCCAAAACGCCCGGCAGCAGCGCACTCTGCCCAGCCGCGTACAGGTTTGCAAGCGGCAGCCGGCCGGCGACGTTGAACTGGCCGATCTTCTGGCGAATCCCGTAAGCGCTCCCGTCGGGGCTGTGCAGATAATCGCGGTAGGTGAGGGTTGACGCCGAGTCGATCACGCGCATCTCCCGGCATTCGGGGAGATGCCGGCGCATCCGATCCACGACCGATTCGCTGCGAAGCCGCTTATACTCCGCGTACTCCCGCGGACGACGTTTTAGCCTCGTGGGGCTCCACTGCTCAGTCGATTCCGTGAACGCCACTTCCAGCGCCGTCACGGTATGCACCGGTCCGCTGGCGCCGCGCTCGCTGCTGCGCAACACCATCATCGGCCCGTCCACCGGCTCGGGCGATCGGCACGTCAGCATCGCATTGAGATCCGCGCCGGGCAGAATGGACGTGAGCGTGATCGCATCCTTGCCCGCCGAGGTGTCGAGCATGCCGTACAGCGTGAAAAAGCCATTGGTCGATTCGAAGTCGTTCACTCGATTTGCGAACGCCTTGGAAATGTGTTCTTTGGGCAAGATCGACAGGATGCTGCGCGGGTGGATCGTGAAGATGCAGCCGGCGGCCGTGACTTCGGTGCCGTCGGTCAGAGAGAACCGCATTACCTTGCGTTTCTCGACATCAAGACATCCCCGAATCGAGGTGCGCGTGCGGATTTCGACATTGTCGTGCCGCAGAACGTCAACGAGCGCATCGACAAATGCATCGCCCCCATCCTCCACGCGGGCGAGTGATTCCTGCAGGCCGGAACAGACCCGGCAATGGCTGGCGAAGGAGACTTCGTTGGGACGGGTTCCGTAGCACATGCACAATCCGCCCAGGATCGTCTGCAAAATCGGGTCGGCCGTGCATTGGTCGAGCACGGTTTGCAGTGGAATCAGATCCGCCTCGAGCGGCGGAGGAAACTCATCGAAGCCGGAGACGTTCAGCGTTGGTGTGGCGTCGATGACGGCTTGAAATTTGTTGAAATAGCGGTCGATTCCCTCACGTTCGCGCGGAAATTCGCATTTCAGTTTCTCGCGCACGATCTCCATGCCGCAGGGGATGACGTGCTCAGCTCCCAGCGAAGGGAAGATCATGCGATGAGCGGCATCGCGCGGGAAATAGAGCGGGCGAATCTGATCGCGGACGCCTAGGAGCGAGAGAAGCGTATCGAGCACGCCGGTGCGTTCGTCATTGAATCCGCCGGTGAAATGGAAGCCGACGTCGTAGGGAATGCCTTCGATGCGGAATCGGGCGAGCGATCCGCCGAGGATGGTGGCCTTCTCCAGCAGAAGCACCCGCTTTCCGTGCTGGGAGAGCACGCGGGAGGCCGTGAGCCCGGCGATCCCACTGCCGACAACGATGTAATCGTATGCTTTCATTCAAGTAGCCAAACCGCCGTTGATTCCGATCACCTGCCCGTGAATATACATGGATGCTTCGCGACAGAGAAACTCGATCACGGCTGCCACATCGTCAGGCTGCCCGAACCGCCCCAGAGGGATCATGGGAAGAATCTTCTCCTTCGCCAGCTTCGCGGTCATATCGGTTTCGATCAGACCGGGAGCGACAACGTTGACGCAGATGTTGCGCTTCCCCACTTCGCGGGCCAGGGCTTTGCAGGCGCCGATCAACCCGGCCTTGGCCGCTGAGTAGTTTACCTGCCCCGCTTGTCCGACTTGCCCCGACACCGACGAGACTGCCACGATCCGCCCCTGCCTGGCCCGCAGCATCGAAAAAAGAACCGCGTTGATGACGTTGTAAAACCCATCCAGGTCCGTCCGAATCACGGCGGACCACTCTTCCGGTTTCATCCAGACCATCAGATTGTCGCGGGTGATGCCGGCGTTAAAGACCACGATCTCCGGCGCCCGCTCTTCCGCGCGGTTCCGCAGGGCGGATTCAGTCGCCTCCCGGTCGCTGACATCAAAGCAGAGCAACTCGCACTTCCTGCCGAGCCGTTCGATTTGTGTCTGCGTTTCCCGTGCCTGCTCGTGATTGCTGCGATACGTCAGCCAGATGTCGCAACCCGACTTGGCCAGGCGAAGTGCCGTGGCTCTTCCGATTCCCCGGCTCCCCCCTACCACCAGTGCGACAGTCGATTGGTTTGGGTCCATGAGAGGGTTCAGGGTTCGGGGTTCGGGGTTCAGGAAAAGGCGGGCAAGCGTGCATGCGGCGCTGGTGTTACAGCGTTTTCAAGTTGCTATATCGCCCCTGGCCGCCGACATGGCCACTTTAGTGGCCATCTCCGAGCGAGTACCCTCTGCACCATCCTGGAAACCGGTGTAAAATGTTCCCGATCATTGCCGCTGGTTTATTCCTGATCGCCAGGGCAGAGCCCGGCCTGAACCCTGAACCCTGAACCCTAAAGTATACCGGTCGCGACCTTTCCGGCAACGCATTGAAACAGTGACACGAAATCCAATAATCGCCGTCGTGTATTTGATTGACTCGAAGATCGCCGCGGCGGAACTGGCTTGCGCTGCCATTGTCGGGGTGATCCTCATCAAATGGATCGCCCGCCGCCTCCTGATCGCCTGGCTCGGCGTGCGATCCGCTGGAGCGTTTCCCGCGACCGCTCTCGATCGGATGCTGCTGCGATATCAGACCCTGCCGACTTCTATCTGGATGTTTGCCTGGTTCAAGACGCGGCTCGATCCGATGTTTCGAGAACTGCCGGAACTGCTGCGGGCGATGCCGGAGCCGAAGACGATTCTCGACATCGGCTGCGGCTACGGGGTCGCGGGGCGTGCCCTGCTCGAATGGTTTCCCAACGCGGCGCTGGTCGGCATCGATCCCAGCTGGTTGCGCGTCCGTTTTGCAGCGGCGATCTTTGCCGAACGCGGCCGGGCGATTCGCGCCGCCGCGCCCAATCTGCCGATGGCTCGGCTTCCTGATCCGGTGGACGCCGTGTTCATTCTCGATGTCATTCATTATCTGGACGACACGCAACTCGAAGCGACATTACGGCAGGTTCGAGAACGGCTGGCCGAAGGAGGGTGGCTGATCATCCGCGTTTCGATACCCGAGGCGCCGAGGAAATCCGTGCTCTTTCGGCTGGAACTGATCGAGCGAGCGGTTACTCGCCGGTATGCATATTATCGAACAGCGGACCAAGTCGAGCAGGTTCTTCAGGCGGAGGGGTTTGATTTAAGACATCGTCAAATGTCCGGCACAGACGGAGAGCTCTGTTGGTTTATCGCCGCCGCCGGCCAGCGCGCCTCGCGGCTACTAAGGCCCGCGCATCCTTCCGGCCCCCTCGCCCGGTACTCCGGGAGAGGGTTGGGGGGGTTGGGGTGAGGGTGATTTCGAACGGATGACAGACTCACGATTGCAAGGCATCTTCCTTGGCATATCAGACGATTCTTTACGCTCCAAATTACCCCCCTTCTCCGCATTAGCGGGTTCATCGACTTACCCGCAGCTCGTCGGCGCGAAGCGAAATAACATCCAATCACACCTTCCTCCCCTGCAGCCGCCGAGCTTGCTCGCGGTATTTGGCGCGAACAAGGGCGCATCTGTGACGTGCCCACTGCCGCCATCGACTTTCGCGGGCGATTGGGCAGCAGACCGCGAGCAAGCTCGGCGGCTACGCGGGCACCGGGGTTCTGAAACCAATTAATGCGTCCCAATAACTCCCGGCGCCGGTGCGGCCGCCAGAGATTGTCCATTGTCTCGTCGCGCAGCCTCCGGTCTCCCCACTTCATCACATTCGTCTTTGCCGGAGTCAAGAAGCGCGTCTAGTTTTCGGCTTACCCGGCGGCATCGTCGGGATGCGTCAAAAAACTCGCCAACTGAGAGGGTATGGATATGGTTACCAAGCGTTCACGCCGTTCAGGCGTTGTGTTGATCTACGTGTTACTGTCGATGACCGTCATGTTCGGCTTATGCTCCATGGCGGTCGACCTGGGCCGTGTGCAGGCGGCAAAGACGGAGTTGCGGCGCACCGCCGACGCAGCCGCGCTCTATGGCTGCCAGGGACTCGCCAACGGAACCTCCGTCGCTAAGGCAATACAGGCCGGGCTGGACAACCAGGTCGACGGCCAGGCGTTGACGATTCTTCCCGGCGACGTCACCGTCGGAACGTGGTCCGGGAGCACGTTCACCGCCGGAGGGACCAGCCCCAATGCGGTACGGGTCAAAGCGTATCGAACCAAAGCGCGGAACAGCGCGATTCCCCTCGTGTTCGCGCAGCTCATTGGGCAGTCCACGTGCGACGTGAACGCCACCAGCATCGCCTGGCAGAACAATCAGGCGAATACGCAATACGTCGCGGCGACGAGCAACCCCTATCTCGCCGGCGAACCGCTCGGCACCAGGGCCAGCGTTCCCGACCCTGGCTACGAGGGGCCGCGGGTCAATCCCGAGCACCCATGGCAGTATGACTGGGCCGGCCCCGTCGGTGGCCACATGGCCAGCGGAGAGGCTTATGGCTCGCCGCCCGAGTTTCCGATCAGCCTTCAGGCCGGCGCTGCCCTGCAACTGACAAATGTCACCGGCCAGGGCAGTAACGACCCAGATCTGCCGCTCGTCAACGCCGACGGCCTGCTTCCCAACGGCAACATCCTGGGCGTTTACGACGACGAAGCCGCCACCGGCACCAATACCTCGGAGCATGGGATGTCGAACATTACCGCGCCGCTGAACGCACTGATCGGCGTCTTCCTTGACAACAACGTTCCCGATAACGACGGCGCGATTCCCCCGTCGCTCGACTTTAGCACGGAGGCCGAGCGGAACTACACGAACATCAGCCCGGAGCTTCGCCAGCCCTTCCTCATCGGCAACGGCATGACCAGCAACGGCGAGCAGCAAACCGTCATCGTCCCCAAAGGCGCCACCCGGTTCTACATCGCCACGATGGACGGCCACGAGTGGAGCAACAACGTCGGCGGCTACACCGCCACGATCACGCAGAGCACGATCAGCATCGTGCAATGACCTGGTCCATATCCTGCGGCCCTGCTGCGGCGATGACGCTCGCCGCAGCAGGGGGGACGGTGGGGAGGCGCCTTCGGCGCTGCCGCTAAACCAAAGCTACCAGCTGGTATCAGAGTTCGGTAGCGAGTCGATAGCCTACGCCGGGCTCGGTCAGAAGATAAACCGGCTGGCTGGGATCTTGTTCCAGCTTCTGGCGAAGCTGATTGATGTAGACCCGCAGGTAATGCGTTTCCTGCTGCGATTCCGGACCCCAGACTTCCCGAAGCAGTTGCCGATGCGTCAACGTCTTTCCGGCGTTTTTCGCCAGAACAGCCAGCAGTCGGAACTCATTTCGGGTGAGATGAACCACTTTCCCACCGGAGGTGACCCGACGACTGCCAAGATCGATCTGGAGATTCCCCACTGCCAGGACCGGATCGCCGGTGTTCTTCGACGCCGCGTTGTGTCGAACGGCCACTCGCACCCGCGCCAGCAATTCACCGACGCCAAACGGCTTGGTCAGGTAATCATCCGCACCGGCATCGAGCGCGACAATCTTGTCCTGCTCGCCGCTACGCGCGGAAACGACGATGATCGGCATCGTGCTCCATTCCCGCAGCCGCGCAATGACGGTCACGCCATCCACATCCGGCAGATCCAGATCGAGAAGAACCAGATCCGGCTGTTCCGTGGCGGCCTTGCGCAGCCCTTCATCACCCGTCGGGCTTTCAACCACGGAATACTGGCGCGTTTCCAAGATGGCGCGCAGAAGTCTCCGCACCGGCAGCTCATCTTCAATGATGAGAATCGTCGGTTGCATTGCAGACATGCCGCGATCTCGCCCAAGATCGGCACGCCGTTTCAGGGGCGCGAGTGACGCAAAATAAGACATCTCTATCAAGATATTATCAAGAAACCACCGAAGATCATCAAGAAGTCATCAAAATTCAGTGGAATTGGTGACAGACGATTGCTACCTGCCGCCTCAGTTTCTAGATTTCCCGGCACATTACCGCCTAAGCCCCCCCTGACATGGGAGGGCGCGGGGAACCCAACGCGGGAGTTGCAGCCTGCGTCGCCGGGCAGATGTCCAACCCATCTGACGCCGGCAGGGGCTCATCGGCGTGAGCCGAGGGAGACTTTCACCTCCCAGCCCGTCAGCTAACCCCGTCGGCATGTGAATGGGTCTGAACCACCCTTCTACAACCAAAGGCAGGCGATCGATCGCACTGCTTCGTTTCCCTCGCCATCGACAAACCGGTTGGCGTGGCTTACGTCGGCCCCCCCAAAACGATGGGCCGGAGGATTGCCTGGTATGAATGCGCCTGTCAGCGACGATTTCGGTGTAGTTCAGCTTCCCGGCGAAGGACAGCAACGGCGAATCAACGTACTGGTGGTCAGCAGCGTTGCGCTGGCGTTCATCAGTTTCTGGCGCGCCGCCGCCATCGTGCTCTGCGATCTGGCCAGCACCGCCTATTACATCGGCGGGATCAGCGAGCAGGCGATCGGAAAGGCCGCGCCGTGGTTCATCTTCGGCGTGATGCTCTTCAGCTACGCCGTTCGCGCCGTCTATGTCGAGAGCTGCACCATGTTCACTCGGGGCGGGGTCTACAAGGTGGTGAAAGAAGCGATGGGCGGGTCGCTGGCCAAGCTTTCGGTCAGTGCGCTGATGTTCGACTACGTGCTCACGGGGCCGATCAGCGCGGTCTCGGCCGGGCAGTACATCGTCGGACTGGGATTTCAGTGTGTCAATTACGTTCGGGCCACCCCCATCGACTTCACAACGGATCATTGGCAGACGGTCGGCAATACCCTCACGGTGCTGATCTCGATCGCCATTACCGTTTACTTCTGGTGGCTCAACATCAAGGGCATTCACGAAAGCAGCGACAAGGCGCTGCGGATCATGCAGCTCACCACGGTCATGGCAGTCATCATCCTGGCCTGGAGCGGGCTGACGCTTATGGTCCATCCGGAAAACCTGCGGATGCCGCCGTTTCATCCGGTGTTCACCGAGACGAGCAAGGACCCGGGCCGCCTGCCGTCGGCAGGCTGGCTGGAGAACCTACCCAGATTGCTGGGATCGATCGGCATTATTGTGGCATTCGGCCACACGCTGCTGGCGATGAGCGGCGAGGAGTCGCTGGCCCAGGTGAATCGCGAGCTGGAAGCCCCCAAGCTCAAGAACCTGCTTCGCGCCGGGTTCGTGATCTTCCTCTACTCAATGCTGCTGACGAGCCTCATCAGCTTCCTGGCCGTGGCGATCATCCCCGATGGCAAGCGGGTGGCGACGGAGCTGGTGGTCAACGGCCACGAGGCCAAGGTGCAGGGCGCCGATTACCGCGTCGTCGATTACCTTCGCAAGGGGCCCGACGGCCACGACTGGGGTTATGAAATCACCGACTATTCCGGCGACTACCCCGTCTTCGCCAAAGATACCCAGGGCAACAAAGTCAAGGTCGCCCTCGACTTGTCCCAAAACCACGTCGAACGCGACACCGGAGGTTATCGCGACAACCTCATCGAAGGGCTCTGTCACTACCTGATCGGCCCGACCTGGGCCAAGTTGACGGTGGCAGCATTCGTCGTCTTCGTTGGGTTCCTCATCCTTGCTGGAGCGGTCAACACATCGTTGGTGGGCGCCAACGGCGTGCTCAATCGACTGGCCGAGGACGGCGTGCTCACCCCGGGATTTCTCAAACCGCATTCCAAGTTCGGCACCACGTATCGGATGATCAACATCATCGCGATACTCCAACTGATCACGATCGTCGCAAGTTGGGGCGACGTGAACACGCTCGGCGAGGCCTATGCTTTCGGCGTGATCTGGTCATTTGTCTTCAAGACGATGGCGATGGTCGTCCTGCGGTTCAGGGATAAAACCCCCCGGCAATACGAGGTTCCGCTCAACATCCGCCTGGGCCCCAGGAAGGCCCCCCGCGTTGCCGCGCTTGAAACAAACGATCGCTCCAATGGAAACGGGCACGGCCCCCTGAGCGAAGGGGTCCATGCGGGCGTTGACAACGGCGGCAGTGCTGCTGTCGCCCATGACGTGAACCACATCGACCTGCCGATCGGCATCATGATCATCTTCCTGATCCTGCTCAGCACCGCCCTGATCAACCTGATTACCAAGAAAACCGCGACGATCTGGGGCGTGGGGTTCACAGTCGCGTTTCTCACGGCGTTTGTGATCCTGGAGAAGATCTCGCTTCGCCGCCGGGGCGGCCTCCACAACGCGCATCTGGAGCAATTCAATGAGAAGGTGAGTGATCGTATTACTCCCGAAGTGCTCGGGCTGAATCATCCGAATCCGATCCTCGTCGCCATCCGCAATCCCAAAAGCCTGGCCACGCTTAAGCGTGTGTTGAGCGAGACCAACACTGACAAGCGAGACGTTGTCATCCTGACGTGCAAGACGCTTCCTCCGCTGATGCAGGGAATCACAGCGCAGGAAAGAAGCATCGACGACAACGACCGCGCCGTACTAACCCGCGTGGTCACCGTGACCGAAGAAGCAGGCAAACAGGTCTTCCCGCTGGTGCTCCCGACCAACAACCCGCTGTATGCCATCGCAACGGCCGCGCGCGACTTGAACGCCAGTGAGGTCATCCTCGGAGTCTCCGAAAAGATGAACCCGGACGTGCAAGTGGAGCAGTTCGCCCTGGCATGGGGCATGGCGATGGCCGATCGCACGGGCGACGAAACCCCCCTGACGGTTCACATTCTCGGCCCAGGAATGGATCTCAAATACGACCTGTGATACCCGTAGAAGGCTGCGCAAGAAGCAGGCCCTACTCCCTCTCCCGGTACTCCGGGAGAGGGCTGGGGTGAGGGTGATTTCGACTGCCAGCGACATCGGAATTCCAACTCGTTCATGCACCCGCTCTTCACTCGCCAGAGTGCCGCGGCAACAACAATTCATGGCGTATGCGGTATATTGCATCGACAAAGCTTCAATCCCGGCCCAATGACAGAGGCCCTTTCCAGGAGACTTAAAATGAAATTGCATTTCACTCGACTCGCCGCAGTTGCCTTGGTTTTAGTGGTCGTTCAGACCAGCGCCATGGCCGGCCTGAAGGCATCCGGCGGAGTCAAGGGAACGATCACTTCGGTGGGATCGAGCGGATTTGTTCTCTCCGTCACCGGGAAGGCGACGACCTCCACAGATGGCAGCTCGACTCTCGACGTCCTGTGCAACGGAGCTACCAAGTTCTTCAATGGCACCACGCCCGCCGACCCATCTGACATTAAGGAAGGCATTACCGTCGCCGTCATCGGCGCGACCAGCGGCCCCGACGAGCTTCTGGCCTCGAAAGTCACCATCGTAGCCGCGGCGAAAAAGTCGAAGTGATCGAATTCACCGCTCCCCTTCCATCGACGCGTTCCTCCGCCGAACCGCCTTGTCGGCTTCGTCGAATGCTTCCTCCTGCTTGATCGAGCCGCGATCGAGCTGGTCCCACAACTGCATGAGCTCCTGACCCGCGCCGG
>Ga0302326_10011837_pt1 | contig 18705 bp, 14 predicted proteins | sample Palsa_T0_3_FD_202264 | JGI IMG/M metagenome (GOLD analysis project Ga0302326, IMG submission 202264) | Peat permafrost microbial communities from Stordalen Mire near Abisko, Sweden - Palsa_T0_3 | ecosystem: Environmental > Terrestrial > Soil > Palsa > Peat permafrost | place: Sweden: Abisko...
CTTTGCCTTTTTCATCACCGCGGTGCTGATTCAACGTCAGACCGGCGGCGACCTGAGCGAAGTGCTCAATAACATCAGCGGAATGATTCGCCAGCGCATTCGCCTGCAGTCGTCGGTTAAAGCCAAAACTGCCGAGGGGCGATTCACCGGATATATCCTCTCGGCATTCCCGGGCGTGATGTTCTGCATCGCCTATACGCTTAATCCCAATTATGCCGGCGTGTTGCTCAAAACCACGGGTGGCCTGGAGTTATTGGGCACGGCATTTGGCATGCAGATGCTGGGCCTTTACTGCATCAAGAAAATCACGACGGTTCGGGTTTAAGACCACCGGCGCTATCGTCGATGGTTTTGAGTAGGAATGTCATGGACACAACAACGTTTTTCATCATCACCGTGGCCGGCATCTTCGTGTTGTTGGCATTCGTGGCGATCACGATGCTTTCGGGTGGAAAAGCCACTCGCGCGATGCGCACGCGATTGAAAGACAGCCACAGCGACGAGCGGCGCAAGGTCGACGCCGCTGCCGCGGAGCCCGCGGTTTCCATGTTTGCTCGCATCGGTCAGATGGCTGCCGAGCCGTTCATGCCCAAAACGCGCGAAAAGCAATCAGGCCTGCGCAAGACGCTGGCCAGTGCCGGTCTGTATCAGCCCTCGACGATCAGACTGGTGACCGGGTTCAAAGTGATTCTGATGGGAATGGGCCTGGGCGTCGGATATCTGCTGGGTATGTATCTCCAGCAGATTTTCCTGGGTCTTTCGGTCGGTGGACTGATTGGATATCTCACCCCGACGCTCTGGCTCAAGAGCAAGGTGAAGGCGAATCAGAGGGCGCTGCAGTATGGATTGCCCGATGCGCTGGACTTGATGGTGGTTTGCGTGGAAGCCGGACTGACGGTTGACGCCGCCATGCAGCGCGTCGGCCAGGAACTGAGTATCGCGCACCCAGCCATCAGCCGCGAATTGGGCATCTGCCACATGGAGACGCGCGTCGGTCTTTCCCGCCAGGAAGCACTGAAAAACCTGGGCGTCCGCACCAGCAACGCGCCCCTGCAGTCGCTTGCGGCAATGTTGATCCAGGCGGATCGATTCGGCACGAGCATCGCCCAGGCGCTGCGCGTCCATGCCGACACGCTCCGCGTCTCCCGCCAGCATGCGGCCGAGGAGATGGCTTCGAAGGCGTCGGTGAAGATGAGCTTCCCACTGGTGCTCTTTATCTTCCCCTCAACCTTCATCGTGCTGGCTGGTCCGACCGTAATCGGGCTCATGCACAGCAGTATGTTTAACTAACGGTCAAATTGGTCCGATGCTAACGATGACGCCGGCAGCGACCGGAAAATAACGATCGAAGAAGGAGACTTGTAATGGCGACAATTCAAAACAATGTGAAAGCAACTCTGCTGACCGCTTCGCTTCTTTCGGCGCTGGGCCTGAGCGCGGCTGGTTGCGGTACGGACGGTTCCTATGACAAGGACTTCTTCCCATCCGGCGATCGCCAGGTGACCAAGCTCGAGAACGCTCAGGCTGCCGCCGGCGCCCGTTCCGACGCGAGCCTCGCCCCCGCCGACTTCGATGGCGGCGCTCTCAACTCGCTGGGTCAGGACAAGTTGGATCTGATGACATCGTGCCTGCCCGATGAAGGCCCGATCACGATCTACCTGGATGTGCCCGCCGACGGTCCTTTCGCTCAAGCGCGCAAGGACGCCGTTTCCGCCTATCTGATTGACAGTCACCTGACTGCGGATCAGTTCAAGCTGGCCGATGGTCCCAACAACGACACCTGGGTGCCCTCCGCTAGCGCCCTGACCAATATGAGTAAGACCGAGACCGACAGCTCGGGCGCGACAGGCGCCTCCGGTTCGTCTTCCAGCGGCGCTTCCTCCAGCGGCACTGGCCATTAATCGTTGCGCTCAGTCGATGGTGCGCCATGTCTTCCGGAGTGGAGACGGGCAATGCGCCGCAAAGCGCATCGTTCGCGGCGGCTGGTTCATCCCAGCCGCCGCGGTTCCGTTGTGCCAACCTCTCGATTAGCTCCAGCAGGTTCGGGCTATCCGCTTAAGCGGCGGTTCTGTGCTCGCGGCCCGGATTCACATCACGCTCTCAGCGTCCCGCGGCATTCAATCCATCACTGCTGGTTCATCATTGATCATTGCCGCCAGCCCGCTATTCTCTCCCCCCATGCCCAGACGCAGCGACATTCACACGATCCTCATCATTGGCTCGGGGCCGATTGTCATCGGGCAAGGATGCGAGTTCGACTATTCCGGCGTACAGGCGTGCCGCGCTCTGCGCGAAGAGGGATACCGCATCGTCCTGATCAACAGCAATCCCGCGACGATCATGACCGATCCGCAATTCGCGGATGCCACCTACATCGAGCCGATCACGCCTGAAGCGGTCGAAAAAATCCTCGAACGCGAAAAAGCCAACGGCACGCCCATCGATGCCCTGCTCCCCACCCTCGGCGGACAGACCGGCCTGAACACCGGCATGGCCTGTCACGATCGAGGCATCCTGAAAAAATACGGCGTGCAGATGATCGGAGCCGATCGCGATGCCATCCATCGCGGCGAAGACCGGCAGGTCTTCAAAGACCTCATGATCAAGATCGGTCTCAAGGTGCCGCTCTCCGGCGTCGTGCACAATATGGAAGATGCCCAAAAAGTGCTTGCGGAACTCGGCCTGCCGCTGATCATCCGTCCCGCTTTTACCCTCGGCGGCACCGGCGGTGGTATCGCCTACAACATTGAGGAATTCGAAACGATCGTCGAGCGCGGCCTCGATGCTTCGCCGGTTACGGAAATCCTCATCGAGCAATCCGTCATTGGATACAAGGAATATGAGCTGGAGGTGATGCGCGATCGCAACGACAACGTCGTCATCATCTGCGGCATCGAAAACATCGACGCCATGGGTGTTCACACCGGCGACAGCATCACCGTGGCTCCGATCCAAACACTGACGGATAAGGAATATCAGCGCATGCGCGATGCCTCGATCGCGATCATCCGCGCCGTCGGCGTTGAGACCGGCGGCAGCAATATCCAATTTGGCGTGAATCCTGACGACGGCGAAATGGTCGTCATCGAAATGAATCCGCGCGTAAGCCGAAGCAGCGCGCTCGCATCCAAAGCCACCGGTTTCCCCATCGCCAAGATCGCGGCGAAATTGGCCGTGGGTTACACGCTGGATGAATTGCCCAACGACATCACGAAGAAGACCGTCGCCTGTTTCGAGCCGACGATCGATTATTGCGTGATCAAGATTCCGCGCTGGACATTCGAGAAATTCCCCGATGCCGATGAGACATTGACCACGCAGATGAAGAGCGTCGGCGAAGCAATGGCGATCGGCCGCACGTTCAAGGAAGCCCTGCAAAAAGGCATCCGCAGCATGGAGGTCAAGCGCTTCGGCTTCGGATTGGACAAATACGACAAATGGCTCTACGCCCAATCCCATGACCGTTTAGCGGTCGCCCCGCAGGGGCACTCTTCAGACGACGACAAAACCACCCAGGGCGAATCCACCGATCACGATTGGCCGATCGCACCCGAGAAACTCCGCCGCAAGCTCGCCGTCCCCAGCCAGGGCCGCCTGTATTACATCCGCTACGCCATGAAAATGGGCTGGACCAACGAGCAGATTCACGAGTTGACGCACATCGATCATTGGTTTTTGGCGCAGATGAAACAATTGGTCGAGTTCGAAAATCGGCTTGCCCTCGCAGCCAAAGAAGAGCGGCCGAGCATGAATTATTTTGCACTCACTCAACAGGCCAAGGAGTGGGGCTATAGCGATGTGCAGCTTGCTGCCATACTTGGTTCAACTCCCGGTGAAATGCGCGAGACGCGTCGTAACATGGGAGTGCAGCCGGTCTACAAACTCGTCGACACCTGCGCCGCCGAATTCGAAGCCGCCACACCCTATTACTATTCCACCTACGAAACCCCCTTCACCGTCAACGGCAAACCCACAACCGAAGACGAAATCCGCCTCACCGATCGCCCCAAGATCATCATCATCGGCGGCGGTCCCAACCGCATCGGCCAGGGGATCGAGTTCGACTACTGCTGCGTCCAAGCCGCCTTCGCCGCCCGTGAACTCGACCTCGAATCCGTGATGATCAACTCCAACCCCGAAACCGTCAGCACCGACTACGACACCAGCGATCTCCTCTTCTTCGAACCCCTCACGCACGAAGACATCCTCAACATCTGCGAACGCCTCAACGGTCAACCGTTCAACACCGGTAAAGCCCACGGATTGCCATCCGTGGGTCTCGTGAAAGGCGTGATCGTCCAATTCGGCGGCCAAACCCCCCTGAACCTCGCCAAGGGTTTGAAAGAAGCCGGCGTCCCCATCCTCGGCACCACCGTCGAATCCATCGACGCCGCCGGTGACCGAGAACAGTTTCGCGAGCTGCTGCAAAAGCTCAATCTCAAACAACCCGAGAACGGCATTGCCCGCAACCTTGCTGAGGCTAAAGCAATCGCGAGAGTCATCGGCTACCCCGTGCTCGTGCGACCCAGTTTTGTGCTTGGCGGGCGGGCGATGGAGATCGTTTCCGACGAAAGCCAGTTGAACTATTACATGGCCAACGCCGTCGACGCCAGCACGATCGCGGATGCGCCGATCCTGGTCGATAAATTCCTCGACGCCGCCACCGAGTGCGATGTCGATTGCATCGCGGATTATGATCCCGGTCTCACATCTGGCGAAGCCCCGCATGTAGATGCGGGGCTACACGGCCGAGCCATCGTCATCGGCGTCATGGAACACATCGAAGAAGCCGGCATTCACAGCGGCGACAGCGCCTGTGCGCTGCCGCCGTATTCCCTGTCGCCGGAAATCGTCGCGAAGCTAAAGGAACAGACCAAGGCTCTCGCCAAGGCGCTCCGTGTCCGTGGCCTGATGAACGTGCAATACGCGATCAAGGATGGCGAAATCTATGTGATCGAAGTGAACCCCCGCGCCAGCCGCACCGTTCCGTTCGTCGGCAAGGCGACGGGCGTGCCATGGGCGAAAATCGCCGCAAAGGTGATGGCGGGCAAATCACTCGATGAGTTGGGCGTTAACGAGATTCCCGATCCAAAGCACGTCTCGGTGAAGGAATCCGTCTTTCCGTTCTCCAAATTTCCCGGCGTGGATGTGATCCTCGGCCCGGAGATGCGCAGCACCGGCGAAGTGATGGGGATCGACGCCACTTTCGAAATGGCTTTCGCCAAGAGCCAGATCGCCGCCGGCACGATTCTGCCGACGAAGGGAACAGTATTTCTATCCGTGCGAAATGCGGATAAGGAAGCGATCGTCCCCGTCGCCCGGCTCCTCAGCGAATGTGGTTTCGAACTGCTCGCCACCAGCGGAACGCATCAGGCGTTGTCGAAGGCAGGCATCAATTCCACGCGCATCAGCAAGCTCGCCGAGGGACGGCCCAACATCAAGGACTTCATCAAGAACGGGAAAGTTCATCTGCTGATCAACACGCCGACCAAGAAAGGCCCCCAAACGGATGAAGGGCAGATCCGAGCGCTCGCCGTGATCAACAAGGTTCCGATTGTGACGACCCTCACCGGCGCTAACGCCGCCGCGCGAGCGATTCAGGCGATGCAGAAGGGGGATTGGGGGGTGAAGCCGCTGCAGGAATATTTTGCTGCGCAAGTTAAAAGTTAAAAATTCAAAGTTGGAACGGGGAGAAAATGACGGACCAATCGACGGGCAGCGGGAAGGCGAATATCGTCGCGCGGACATTCAATTATTCTGTTCGAATCGTTCGCGTGTGCGGTTACCTCGAAAAGCAAAAGTGCCACGATCGATGGTTAGTCAGCTATTGCGTTCGGGCACATCGGTCGGCGCGAACACGATCGAATCACAGGCCGGCCAAAGCAGAGCGGATTTCCTCTCCAAGCTCTGTGTCGCGCTTAAGGAATGCAACGAGTCAATCTACTGGATGCGCTTGCTCGTCGCGTCAAATCTCGTCCCAGAATCGCGGATCACCAAACTCCAGGACGAAAGCCAACAAATTGCCCGCATCCTCGGCCGGATCATCGTCTCCACCAAGGCCAACACCGGCAAGTAACGGCCTCCGAACTTTTAACTTTTAGCTTTTAACTTCCTTTCGCATCCTTCCCACACGTGATTCCCGCGCGATCAATTTGAAACGAAAACGTCGGCTGGCCGCATCGTGGGCATGGGATGGCTTCCACGGATTCCGACAGCATGTCCCAAACAATCTCCAACGGCATCGCCGGCTTGTCCTTCACCTGCACCGATGTGCTGACCAGTAGTTTGGGCTGCATCACGAGCATGACGCTGGCGAGCTTGAGATGGATGCGCACCGCCGATTTCTGCCGCAGCTCCGCGATGCGAATCGCCTCTTCACGGTCGATCCCCTCGCGCCGCACGTGGGCGCGATCCGTCGCCGCCTGCGCGTCACCGCCGCGCGGCCGCGCGGCCTGCTCGTCCGCCTCCGTGCGAAGCTGCGCATAATAACGCATCATCCGGGCGATCCGTTTCTCGACGCGGCCGGCCCATTCACGGCGGCGGGCATTACCCAAAGCGGAAGTCGTTCGCGTCGCGCGCTCTCGAGCAAACCGATATCCTTGCATCAGCGGCGCGTGCTTCGCCTCGGGAAAGATCGTCTGAGGTTGCCTATCGAGATGATCAGCGGCCAGCAGCGGCTCGATGTGCCGGACCTCGCGGAGATAATGCAGATCAACCCCCACGCAAAGCATTTCCTCTTCCTTCTGATCACTGCTGAACGTCGCCTTGAACCAGAAGACGCCTTGCGGAAAACTCATCGTGCGGACATGGTCGATGTGCAATGACGCGCCGGGCGGAACCGTGATCGATCTCCGCAGACGCCCGTCCAGATCGTGCGGATGCAGATTCAGGCCGCCACGATACAGCCGCGCGCTGCTCCATCTCCCCGCCGCGTCACCGAGCAACCGGTCGATCAGCGGCGAGCCAAAACTGGCGAGCTGCGCCTCGGGATGCTCCGGCAGTGCCTCGGGATCGAACGCGACGCGCAGCATCTCCGATGCGAGCAGCACGTCATACACCTGCGGCTCGATCTCGTCCCACGCCCCGTCGCGCGCATCCACATAATCGCGGACGAAACGTTCAAGTGGGGAGAGGTTTTGGGATTCTGCGGTTAATCGACTCATCGCTCATCCCTCCGGTGCAAAGCGGTTGCCGAACAGTTTTTCGTCCTGCGTCCGCTGACGGAAGTAGGCGGCCTTGGCAGCGAGCAAACGAGTGCCCAGGACCTCCATGCGGGCGGCGAATTCATCCGCGCCGGCGGATTGGGCCCACTCGTCGGCGATCACATCCTCAAATTCCTTCTCATCATCGAGATTGCCCAAAATCATGTCCACTTCGCCGATGACCAGCTCGAACATGCTGAGCTTGGCTTCCAGCAGATGCAGAACGGCGGCCTCTACGGTTCCGGCGGCAACGAGATTGAAGACATACACATCGCGGCTCTGCCCGATGCGGCTCAATCGCCCGATCCGCTGCTCGATCTTCATCGGGTTCCAAGGCAGGTCGAAATTGCACAGCCCGTGTGCGAACTGCAAGTTCCGACCTTCACTGCCTGACTCGGTGCAGAGCAGCACGCGCGCGGAATTACGGAAATGCTCGATGGCCGCCTCCTTATCCAGGCGCGACAACCCGCCATGGAAGACGGCAAGATCGTGGCCGGCTTCGCCCAGCCGGCGGCGGAGCATTTCCTGTGTGGCGCGGAACTGAGTGAAGACCACGAGTTTGTCAGGAAATTCATCGAGCAACCCAAGCAACCGATCGGCCTTGGCGCTGCCGCCGTTACGGGCGGCGGATTCCGACAACTCCCGCAGCGCCGCGCGCTGATCGGCCGGCATGATCGGCTTGTCCAGCAGGTTCGCCAGCATGGACGCCGCCGCCGGCGCTGAACTCCCCAACGCCATCTGCAACATCACGAGCGTCATGCGATTGATGCCGGCTGTCTTCGTTTCGCTCCGCAGGCCGTCGCGCACCATGGCGGTGGCAGCATCGTAGAGGGCGCGCTCATCCGGCGTGAGATGGACCGCTTCGGTGCGGGCCCAGCGCCGCGTGAACTGCAGGCCCACGGTGCTGCGGCGGTTGCGCACCATGACTTCCCCGAGCAGCGCATGCAACTCGTCCACATTCTTCGGCGCCAGCTTGTCGCTCTTGGAAATGAATCGCCGGGAAAAATCCTTCTGCGTGCTCAGCAGGCCCGGCTCCAGCAATGTGACGAGATTGAACAGCTCTTCCAAATTGTTCTGCACCGGCGTGGCTGTCAGCAGCAGGATGAACTGTTTACGCAATTCGCTGGCGAATCTCCACACGGCGGTTGAGCGGTTGCGCAGGTGATGTGCTTCGTCGACAATGACCACGTCCCACTGTCGGGCCAGAATCGCCGAGCGGTGCGGTTCGCGCTTGGCGGTGTGAATCGAGACGATGACGCGGTCGTGCTTCGTCCAGGCGCCGGTCCCGGCGGCGCGGAAAGCGTCGTCATCGTGGCTCACCAGATCAACGCCAAACTTCCGTCGCATCTCCCCCTGCCATTGTGTGATAAGCGATGGCGGCGTCAGCACCAGAACCGAGCGCGCCAGGCCGCGCATAAGCAGTTCGGAAAGGATCAGTCCCGCTTCGACCGTCTTGCCCAGCCCCACTTCATCGCACAGCATTGCCCTGCCGCGCAGGCGGCGAAGAACGGTCATGGCTGTCCGCGTCTGGTGTTCCAGCAACTCCATCTCGCGGACCATCGGCAGACAGATGAGTTGATCGAATCCCGCGTGCGCCGCCAAGCGAGCGGCACGTAATCCGAGGCGAAACTCCTCTTCCGTGGCACGAGCGCTTATTTGTCGGAGCAGCTCGATGTCGGCGGGATCAAACTCGATTTCAGTCTCCATCTTGGAGAGAGAATGGGGGGGTTCTGCCGCCTTGGCGGAATGCTCGACCACCAGCCGGTATCGCTGCGGAGCGATGTATTCCAGCCAGAGCGCGTTCGCCTGATCGGGCGAAAACGGTAACGGATCACGAATCAGCAATGTGTCTTTTGAATGACCCTTTGCCACGGCGAGGGATTGGCCGGAGCTATCAATGATGGTGCGGGGGAAAACGGTCGCCTCGGTCAACTCCGGGGAGAGTGAAAGCGTAATGCCGCGGAGGACCCTTGGCGCCGCATTGATCTGGGCAGTGACCTCGAAGCGGTCGCCGGGCTGGAAATCGACGGATTGGAGATTGACGGCGCCCGCGGATGGGCCGGCGAACTGCGAGAAAGCCACTGTGCGTCCTCCCTGCACATATCCCTGACCGAGTTGATCCGTTCGGTGAGGAGTCCTTGTATGCCGGAGGAGTTTATCAGTTCAAGATATCGCAGCCAAATGGGAATCAATGGCGCAACATGTATTAAGGCAGAAAAACCGGGCGCGCCGATCCGCTTTTTCTGCCTTCATCCCTCTGCCTTCTGCCTTTGGTCTCACTGTCAGGCGGAAAGAACATCCAGCAGCCGCGCTAAATCCTGGCGCTGCGGATCGTCGGGGTTGGACTTAAGATAATGCTCGAGCCAGACCGATGCCGCTTCGGCTTGATCCAGTCGAGCCAGCACCAGAGCCAAATCCCGCTGCAGATGCGTTTGCCCGGGCCAGAGAAGCATCTCCATCTCGAGCATCGCGGCGACATTCTGATATTGACCGGCACCGCCAAAGATGTGCAGGAGGTTCTGAAGCATTCGCGTCAGCCAGTGAAGATTGCTCACCGGCGTGAGCATTTCGTCGGACCATTCGATTTCCGGACCAAAATTGTCGCGGAGCCGTTCATGGACCTCTGCCGGTGAGACGGTTTGTCCACCGCGAAATGGATCGACGAGCATCGCGTTGCCGGTCGAATCGCCTGATTCGACCGCTACCACAAAATGCCCTGGCAAACCGATTCCATGTACCCGCAATCCGAGGCGCTCTGCAACCACCTTGTAGAGGAGGCTGAGCGTGATGGGCAGCCCGCGCCTGCTTTTGAGAACCACGGGAAGATAACTATTGCCTGAACTGTAGTAATCGGCGGTATTTCCCTTCATTTCCAACTCGTCGAACAGCAACTCATGCAGATGAGCTAGGAGTGCCTGGGGCTGGTCGCCGCGAACGCGCTTTCTTACCAGATTTGCGTACCCCTGCAGGGCCCGATCGACTACATCCGGACGCACGCCATCCAACTCATGCATCGAAATGGCGATCGCGCCCTCCAATAACGCATCAGGCGAACTGAGAGCAGGCAATTGGCGGCTAAGCAGATTAAACGCGGCGGGCTTACAGCAGAGCGGGAGGGCGGGCTTCATAACGAATCTCCAGACGGCTGACAGCACCGTATCGGTCCATCCGCCCTTTTGTGTGCACAATCTATGCCGACAAAAGACCGTCGCGCAAAATATGCCGAATTACGCCCGTTCCTTTGCTTTTGACGGATTGTCCACTACGCTTGGCCTCGTGGATGTCCTGCTGTCAATCTCGTTATTCCTGGTGGTCGGGGCAAGCTTCGTTTTCGCCAACCTTTCGGTGGGATCATTGCTCCGGCCATATGCGCCTCATCCTGAGAAGGCCAGCATTTACGAATGCGGCGAGCCGACCATCGGCAGTTCGTGGGTGCAGTTTGATCTGCGGTTTTATATCATCGCCTTGGTCTATCTGGTTTTCGATGTTGAAGTGGCGCTGTTCTATCCGTGGGCGGTTGCGTACGGTGATGCCGAGGCGTTGGGAAAGAGCCTCTCGATGAGCGCTTTCCAGTTCCGCTCCGCCGCGCTGGTGGACATGTTGTTTTTCTTTGGAATTCTGGTTGTTGGATTCGCTTACCTATGGCGGTTTGGCTATCTCGACTGGGTGCGATCCTCTGCCACCACAACGCTAAAGATCGACCGCCTGGTTAGTGCCGAGCATCCGCTTCATTTCAGCCAGGAGGCACGAGTCGATTCCGCGGCTTAATTGCGATCTCTTTTACGGTGCCCGCGCTCAAGCGCAACCAGCCCGCTTGCCGATCATCGCCTTGACTGCGGATGGCACGGCGATAGATTGTCCTTCGGCGGACCTGTGGCCCCACCCCGGTCGTCGTTAGATTCTTTCGGCAGTAGCTCAATGGTAGAGCAGTCGGCTGTTAACCGACTGGTTGTAGGTTCGAGTCCTACCTGCCGAGTTCATTTTCTCGGCGGTTTTCCGCTATAATTCGCGTAAACCGCTGCCCGGTTGGTAAGAAATTGGCAAGAATGTTGCGGCGTCGTTGGATTGGCATATGAGCCAGTCTGGCGACCCCGCAACATCGGAGCGGTTCTTACCGTCTTCTCTCTCATTACGAAGGCAAGCAGCAAACCCTTACCATTGGACCCGTTACGCTGGTACGGACACGAAAGGGATTCCTCGGCTGGTCTTGCGCCCCGTCTGTGCCTAATCGGCAACTTGTTGGCGATAATCGGAAATTTTGTTGACTTGGCGGCAACAAGAATCTATTTTGGCCCCTCGTGAAGACCAATATTCACGAGCACGCTGCGGAAGTAAGCCTGTCGCTGGGGAACCGCCTTCACGCCATGCGCGAGTCCAGATTGTGGACCTTGGAAACGCTCGCCGAGCGAACGGAGCTTTCAAGGGCTTATCTGAGCCGGTTGGAAGCCGGTGTGCGGCAGCCGTCGATCACCGTCCTCTGCTCTGTTGCCAGGGCGTTCGGCGTTTCGATTGCGACGCTGTTCGAACAGCCCGATGATGTTGCGGATTGTGTGATCGTCCGTGGGGGAAGCGCGGCCGTGCGCAGCGTGAATGGTCTTCGCTACATCCCGCTCTCCAGTTCCACCAAGCCGTTTAATCTGCAACCAATTGAAGTGACCATTCCATTCGATCGTGCCGGCGACGAGGTGTACCAGCACGAGGGAGAGGAATGGCTGCACGTTATTACTGGTCGAGTTCAGTTATCCCTTGGTGAAAAACAGTATCAGCTTGAAACAGGTGATTCGGCCCACTTTTGTTCCCAACTGGGGCATCGGCTCGATGCGTTGGATGGGAAGGATGCGCGAATCATTCTGGTTGCTTGCCCGATTCCCGTTGCGCTGAATCCGCGGCTTGACCGCAGCCGCGAAATGACGGAATCGAACGCCGGGCAATTTGTTGGGTAGACCCGGCCGTATCTTGCGCGGAACGGAAACGAAACGACTGTCTGGCGGACAGGAAGCCTGTGAAACGGCGTCTTGCGGTGCGTCACCGCGCGACCCGTTCTCGGGCAGTGAGGTTATTTCAGGAGTCTGCCATGAGTATCGAGAGCCCTGTCGCCTACGCTGAAACCGTCAAAAACACACATACCAAGCTTAAGGGCAATGCCCTGAACTTCTGGGAGGTGTCCGCTACTGCGGTCGCCCTGATTTCACCCAGCATGACCGCCGCGCTGATCGTGCCGCTCATGTTTGCCACCGCGGCAAACGCAGGGTGGCTTTGCTATCTCTTCGGCACGATCATGCTGTTGTTCGTCGCCCTCAATCTGAACCAATTCGCAAAGCGATACACCTCCGCCGGCAGCATGTATGAGTATACGTCCAAAGGCCTCGGGCCCAAAGCTGGCGGCGTCGCGGGTTGGTGCCTGATTTGGGCCTACATGTTCATCGGCATCGCGGGCGTGTGCGGATTCACACACTTCGCGTCGATCCTGCTTGGATTGACAGGGCTGACCGGCGTCCTATCCCATCCCTGGATTACGTTGTTTGCCATCTGCGTCGGCCTCTCGTGGCTTCTGGCCTACAAGGACATCACGCTTTCCACGCTGCTGATGCTCGGGATGGAAGGAGTATCCGTCCTGGTCATCATGATCCTGGCGCTTTACGCACTGTCCAAGACCGGCGTGGCTGACCATGCCCAATCGCACCCGTTTACTGGGATGGGGATCAGGGACATCATGAGACCGCTGGGGCTGGGCGTCGTCGTCGCCGTCTTCAGTGGCGTCGGGTTCGAGTGTGCCACCGCGTTTGGTGAAGAGGCCAAGAGGCCGCTCATCACCATTCCCCGCGCCGTCCTCGCCAGCCTGCTTCTTACTGGCGCCTTCTTCGTGTTCATCACGTACACGGAAACTCACGCGCTGGCTTCGAACAATCCGACGCTCGATGCGCTCCCCGCGCCGCTCTCCACCCTCAGCGACAACCTTGGCGTCCATTGGATGGGAGTGATCATTTCCATCGGAGCGATGGTCAGCTTCTTCGCCCTGGCCATGTCCTGCATGAATTCCGGATCGCGAATTCTGTTCTCGATGGCAAGGTATGGCATCTTTCCGATCGAGTTTGGCAGCTCTCACAAGCATAATCTGACCCCGCATCTCGCGATCAGCATTTTCGCGGCGATTCAGTTCCTGATTCCCACCTTTTTTATGCTCTGTGTGTACGTGGGCGGCGACAATGCCGCCAACTCGCTGCAGATCGGTGCGCCTCTCGATGCGTTTAACGATGCGGGAACACTTGGAGCCATGGGTTTCTGCGGTGCCTACGTGCTAATCTCTTTGGCCGCGCCGTTCTATCTCATGAAGATCGGTGAAGCCAAACCGTATCACTGGCTTCTGTCGGGCGTGGCGCTCTTGCTTCTGATCGTGCCGATCGTCGGCCTGGTCTGGCCCGTTCCGCTTCCCTGGCCGATGAACGTCACGCCGTATGTCTTTGGCGTGTATGTCATTTTTGGCGCGATCCTCGTCTTCGTTCGCAGCCGCAGCGCGACCGAAATCGCTGACATCCGCAGGGTGCTCGATGAGACCATCGGCACCAGCACGGTCGACGATTCCGGCCCGACCGAATCGATGGGTGGCGGCGAGCCGGCTCTGGCTTGAAAGTCGGTGTCTACGCCTCGGTGATTTCTGCGGGTAAGATTCGTATAGGTGATACAGTCAGGAATAACTGACGAACTTCGCGGCGAGGCACTGGACTTGCCCCATCTCGCAAGCATCTTCATCTATCCCATAAAATCGCTGGAGCCGGTGTCGGTGTCGCAGGCGCGACTCCTGCGCAGCGGAGCGCTCGATGGGGATCGGGCGCTGGCGCTGGTTGATGAGAAAGGAAAATTCGTCAACGGCAAACGATCGCCGCTCGTGCATCGCCTGCGATCGGCTTATGACCCCACTACGAAAGTCCTCCGTCTGGGCCGGGCCCAGACGGGTCTACAAGCATCGTTTAGCATCGAGCGACAGAAGCCGCAGCTTGAGGAATGGTTGCACGAATTCTTCGGCGTGCCCGTTTCGCTCGCTACCAACACCGAAATCGGATTTCCAGATGATCTGGAATGCCCCGGTCCAACCCTCATTTCCACCGCAACCTTGAACGAAGTCGCCTCATGGTTCCCCGGCCTAGATGCGCACAGCCTTCGCTTGCGCCTTCGCGCCAACCTCGAAATCGCCGGCGTCCCTCCGTTCTGGGAAGACCGCCTCTACGGCATCAAGGGATCGCCAACGGCGCGGGTGCGTTTTCGCATCGGCGATTGCCTGATCGATGGCAACAATCCCTGCCAGCGCTGCGCGGTCCCTCCGCGCGATCCCTTCACCGGCGAAGGGTATCCCGATTTTGCCAAGACCTTCATGCAGAGACGTGAAGAGACCCTTCCTCCCTGGGCCGAGCGATCGCGGTTCAATCATTTCTATCGTCTCTGCGTCAATACGATTGTTCCCCCCGACCAGGCGGGCAAGCTGCTCTGCGTGCGAGATGAAGTCCAGATCATCGGCTCAGAATAGGGGCGCGGCGCGTTTGCCACGATGGCTGCCGGAGATAATCGTCCGGAAAAATCCAAGTCACCTTTCAACGGATTGCCGCAGTCTTCAAATCTGTATGTATACTCGATCGCGTGCCGAGCCTGCGCCGGCGTGGCGGCTTGGGTTGTGCCCACGGCGGACGGGTGATCATCAATTTGACGGAGGGATACGAGTGCTGACATCAGAATCGGGCCGGGCCTATTGGAGACTGAGTTTTTCCATCGCGTTCGCCCTTGCCTTCACGGCATTTTCCGCCGGGATCAGTCGTGGCGATGATGCCAAAAAATTCTTCTTCGGCGCCGGGAACGCCCCCGAAGGCTACACAAAGGTGCTGCCCACTGCCGCCTACAGCGATCAGGCCGGATATGGGTATGAGAGGGCTCCAAAGATCACCGCAGTGGACAACGGCGCCGCCGATGCCCTGCACAGTGGATATTCCACCGCAAGTGGTCTCTTCTTCTTCTCGATTGCCGAGCCGGAGGGCAACTACAAGGTGACCGTCACCCTCGGCGATGCCAAGGGGGAATCCACCACGACGGTGAAGGCCGAACTGCGTCGCCTGATACTCGAAGGCGTTCACACAGCCGCGGGCGAATTTGTCACCAAATCCTTCATCGTCAATGTACGCGTTCCAGAATTTGGCGATGGGAAAAAGGTAGGCTTGAAGGATCGCGAGAAGTCCAGCGAAAGCTGGGCATGGGACAACAAGCTGACGCTCGAATTCAACGACAAGCGTCCGTGCCTTTGTGCTCTCGAAGTGGAAAAGGTGGACGTGCCAACCGTCTATATCCTTGGCGATTCGACTGTGTGCGATCAGCCCGGCGAGCCATTCTGCAGTTGGGGGCAGATGTTTCCGGTATTTTTCAAGCCGGAGATTGCCATCGCCAATCATGCCGAGTCGGGTGAATCAGTCGCCAGCTCAAATGGGGCGAGGAGAATGGACAAGATCCTGAGCCTGATCAAAGCCGGCGACTACTTCTTGGTTCAGTTTGGCCACAACGACATGAAATCAAAAGCCGCCGATGCGTCCGACTCCTACAAGGCGGGTTTGAAGCGCTGGGTTGAGGCCGTGAAAGCCAAGGGCGCCACGCCCGTCATCGTTACCCCGATGAATCGCTACAGCTTCGATGGCGACACGATCACTAATAGTCTGCGAGACTATCCCGACAAGGCGCGGGAAGCCGCCAAGGAAGAAAATGCCGCGCTGATCGATCTGAACGCGATGAGCAAAACGCTCTACGAGACGGCTGGTCCCGAGAAGGCGATCATGCTCTTTGAGCACACATCGCCGACCAAATTCGATCACACGCATCACAGCCCCTACGGTGCATACGAACTTGCCAAGTGCATCGTGCAGGGCATCCGCGATGACAAGCTCGGTTTAGCCAAATTTATCGTCGATGGTCTACCGCCGTTCGATCCAGCCCATCCCGATTCGGAGGAAAGCTTCAAAGTTCCCCCAACCACCAGCGGTCGCCCGGCGGCTACGCCGTTGGGGAATTGAGCAATCGGCGTTTCACGGTCGGTAATCATTAAACAAATCGAAACGACAATCCATTGACGGAAACCCCCGTCGATCAATACCCTAACATTGTGCGAACCGTCGTTATCAGTTGAATGCATTTCTGCCGCTTGCGGCTTAGCGGGCCAGCGATGTGATTGCCTCTGGCCCGCTAAGCCGCAAGCGGCAAACAGTAGCCACCGTTCTAACTGACGACGATTTAAGAAATGGTTTCAGAATTCCGTCAGATGATCCATGCGATTGACAACCGACAAACAAAGTCTGCTCCGCGCTCTGCTCGCCGAGCGGGTTCCCTCAGTTTGTCGCGATTCGTTTCGCACGGGATTGGATTGTCTCGATCAACTGGCACCCGGGGGCGAATTTCAATATGGGGCGGCGCACGAACTGCTGAGCGATCCGCGATCCCCCGCTCCCAAGACGATCGCGTTGCTGCTGGCCAGAGCAGCACAACAGCAACGAGTGGATAAAGCGGGAACCAATGGAGGAGGGGCCGTGGTCTGGAGCGATCCTGGGCATGAGTTGTATCCGCCGGCCTTGTTGTCCTCATCGCCGGAAACATCGATCGATTTGCGGCGATTGATTTTGTTGCGCTGTGCTAATCCTGAAGATGAGTTGTGGGCGCTGGCCGAATGTCTGCGCTGCAAAGGCGTGAGTGCGACGGTCGCTTCCATTTCTCGCCTGACCCAACTGGAAGCCCGGCGTCTGCAACTGGCCGCCGAGCGCGGCGGGGGAATCGGATTGTTCATGCGGCCGTATACCGCCAAATCTCATGCACCCTACGCCGCCGCAACGCGCTGGCATGTGCGGCCGGCGAGTGGAACGGAGCAAATCCAGCGCTGGAGCGTTGAATTGTTGCACGGTCACGGAGGACAAATCGGGAAAATTGTTCTCATCGAGGTGAACCGTGAAACACGTATTGTGCGCGCATCTGCACCAATTGCCGATCGATCGACTCCGCCGCAGGCAAACCGTGCTACGGCATAAGCCGTTCGTGCTGGTGCAAACCATCGGCACCCGGCAGATCGTGGTGCATGTCACATCCGATGAATTGCCCGATGTTCATCCCGGCATGTCATTGGCCGAGGCGAAAGGGCGGTGCCTGGGGTTGCCGCATTTTCCCGCCGCACCGGCGGATGATCTGCGTGTGCTGGAAGCGGTGGGGCGATGGCTGATGAAATTCAGCCCGAATGTGTGCATCGCGCCGCCATCCTCCATTTTTCTGGATGCGATGGGAGTTGAGAGATTGTTTGGTGGGATATGCAATTTTCGCAATCGTGTGGCCAGTGCGATCAATTCGCTGCGCCTCCATGCCGGCGTTGCGGTTGCCCCAACACCGGGCGCGGCCTGGGCGATTGCCGCGTTTGGGCAAAATCAAAATCCCGTAAAAAATGACAATCTCTCCGCCGCTCTCGCGCCGCTTCCGCCGGAGGCACTGCGGTTGGATGCGGGGACCGTCGAGTTACTAGCTTCACTGGGCATTCGCACGATTGGCGAGCTTGTGCGGCTGGAGCGAAAAGATCTTGCGGTTCGTTTCGGTGCGGAGATTCTGCTGCGAATCGATCAGGCCATGGGCGCGGCTCCCGAGCCGCTGGTTTTTCTCGAACATCACACGCCCATTCGCGCGCTTTTGGAATTTGAGGGCGCTGTCGAATCACTCGAGGTGATTCACCTGGCCGTGCGGCAGCTCGTGGGGCAGGTGGCTCAGCTTCTTTCTCGTCGTGGCCTGGGCGCAAGGGAATTGCGATTGGTGTTTCAATGCCCTTACGCGCCAGCTGTCGAGAAGACCATTCGATTGACACGCCCATCCCGCAACGAGCCGACGATATTCAATCTGCTGCGCTGTGCTCTGGACACGATGCCGCTGGACGATGGCGTGATTGCGGTGCAGTTGCACGCGGTCATCACCCAGCGTTTTGGGGATGAGCAATCTCAATTGATCGGCGGCGAAGAGGAGCAAAATGCCGCCGAATTGGAACACCTAGTTGAACGGCTACGGACGCGGCTGGGCGGTGATGTGAATGGCAGTGTGAATTGGGTGGAACTGGTGGAATCGCACATTCCCGAGCGGGCGTTTCACTTCCGGGATGGACCGGCGACTGTAAAGCTTTCACCGCATCACGCTCGCATCGGTGAGTTTCGTCCGTTGAGTCTTCTGCCTCGACCGCGAGCGATCAAAGTGATCGTTACCCCTTCGGAATGCCTCGATGGCCAGCCGATTTCCTTCACCGACTGTGGAATGGTGCACCGGCTCCATCACGTTCGCGGCCCCGAGCGAATGACCGGCGAATGGTGGACCGGCCAGCATAAAACCCGCGATTATTTCGATGCGCTGGATACGGCCGGAAATCGCTATTGGCTCTTCCGGGTGCCCGAGACGGGGAAGTGGTATTTGCACGGGACATTCGAATGACGAATGACGAAACGAAGAACTGGCTACGTGT
>Ga0302326_10011839_pt1 | contig 18703 bp, 10 predicted proteins | sample Palsa_T0_3_FD_202264 | JGI IMG/M metagenome (GOLD analysis project Ga0302326, IMG submission 202264) | Peat permafrost microbial communities from Stordalen Mire near Abisko, Sweden - Palsa_T0_3 | ecosystem: Environmental > Terrestrial > Soil > Palsa > Peat permafrost | place: Sweden: Abisko...
CAAATTCAATCGCGGCACGTTCCTCATCCGAGGCCTGCCCGCGGCGGACCTTGCGAAGGCCGCCGAGGAGCTGGGACTGCGGGCTTACGCCGTGGATAGCGCGCCAGCCGTGAAGACGCATCCCATCCGCACCGCCCGCATCGCCATCATGCATACCTGGATGAACACGCAGGCCGAAGGCTGGTGGCGCCTGGAATTCGACCGCCTGCAGATCCCATACACCTACATCAGCACGCAGACGGTATCGAAGGATGCCGACCTACGCTCGAAATACGACGTCATCATCTTCGGACCGGGCACGGGCGGTAACGCGCAGGCCATCGTGAACGGGCGCCCAATGTACGGCAATCCCCTGCCCTGGAAAGTCACGCCGGAAACGCCGAATCTCGCTCACACCGATGAGACCGACGATATGCGGCCCGGGCTGGGCTGGACCGGCCTCGATCACTTGCAGGATTTCGTCAACAAGGGCGGCCTGTTTATCACCGCCAACGATACCGCGACGTTCGCTGTAACGTTCGGGCTCGCTCCGGGAGTTTCCACCACTGCGGCGAGAAATCTGAAGGTGACCGGGTCGGCCGTGCGCTCGAAGATTGTCGATGGCGCGAGTCCGATTCTTTATGGCTACTCTGACAATCTGGCGATTTTCGCTTCCAACCCGCCGCTCTTCGGTGTTTCCAATATGGTGGGTGGAGGCGGCGGTGGACGCGGTGGGGCCGCAGCCAACGAACGCGCGACGGGGCGCGGTACAGCAGACGATCCGGACACTCCGCAGGGGCGAGTGCCGGCGGAAATCCCCGAAGAGCCGCACGGCGAGACTTGGGAGGCGACGCCGCTCACCGACGAACAGCTGCGGAATCCAGTGAACGTGATTCCGCCCGCGGCGCGTCCTCGCGTGGTATTGCGCTATTCCAATAACAACGAGCTGCTGGTCTCGGGACTGCTCGATAACGGCGGCGAACTGGCGCAGCACGCCGCGGTGGTCGACGCTTCTTTGGGGCAGGGGCACGTGGTGCTGTTCTCGAATAATCCATTCTGGCGCGCGGAGACGAAGGGGAGCTACTTCCTGGTGTTCAACGCGATTCTGAATTTCGATAACTTGTCGGCGGGGAGAAAGCTGGCGAGCAAATGAGGGGGGTCCTTCCGGGCGTTAACTTGCGCACGGGATGGGCGTCTGCGAATTCCTCGCTATCGTCGTGGCGACGGTGGCGTTCCAACCTCGCGTTGAAAATATCCAGCGTCGGCGGAGAAGTCAGCCGAGGCCATAGTAGCGGAGATTATCCCAACTTCGCGAAGGGCTGAATCTTCAAATGCAGGGAGCAGACTGTGAGATTCGAAGACGGTATCGGCCGCAAACAGTGTCCATTCCAACCGGATGGCGCGGGCCGCGGCGCAGTGGCGAGGCGGAACCAACCTGCTGCGTTCGAGGAGGCTTTACCGTTTCGGCATCTCCACAGAAACGGGCCTTGGCGTGTAAAGACGCTTCACCGTTTGAAGAAACCGCCGTATACGTTTAAGTACGTACGGTGGTGTGAGAGGACGGGGCCGCGAGACCCCTCCTACCCGATTTCATTCCGAACCTCGAAGCGGTGTAATTCTGTCCCGTCTCGGTTTGTGATCACCACCTCGGGGGTGCATGGGTTCTGCACGGAGCACGAGGTGTACTGCACGAAGAATGCGCCAGACGGAGAGGCACCCGGGCTTCGCCGGCACATGCGGCCGCCAACAGCAGCGCTGTCATCACCGCTCGAATCATTTGCGTTTAGTGTAGCTCCTTGCCGGGGAGGGTGCTGCAGGCCATCGCTCTGACCGGCGATTTGAGCATACATGGCGTCGGGCGCCAGATCGATCTCACTGGACCACGCAACCGCACCATATTCAATGAACACCTGACTGAAGAATTGCTCATCCCGGAGTGGAGCGAGTGCGCCGGTTAGTTCTTCCGGCCGCAACCGCAGGCGTCCGGCCAGCCCGTCCTTAAATCGGACAAAGAGGCACTAGTTGGGCTCTGGTTTGACTTCAACTACGTCCCAGTGCATGGAATATCACTCCGTTCATGCCAGCGGCTCAGTTTTCACGGGGACTGCGTTCTCGCGGCAGAAACGCCAGTCGTCCAACAGTTCCTCTCTATGCATCATCGCCCATTCGCGGACCAGATTCAGAGCTCAGCGTATCTCGCGTTAAAATGCGGGCGGGTGATCATTGAAAAACATTCGGATCAAGATCCCGTAGAATGTGCCTGATGGTCGTACTCAGACAGAAGGGGACGTTCCAGGGCCGCATAATCTTCACACCAGTGGATTGGACCGCAGGCCAGGGGGCCGCCAATAGTGAAAAAGCGAGTCCCCTCAGGGACTCGCTTTGGGCAAGCTGAAGCACAATGCCGCATAGTTTCCGATTTTCGATGGCTGGCAACGAGGTGGTGCGGACCTCTGGTCCGCTGCCGGCTCCCTGGCCGGCCTTTCCCCTATTGTGAAAGTCTCTTCTGCGACAGAAAAGCGGCACGAGGGCGTGACGCACAGGCCAGGGGCTCGCCCCACCTGAATTCCGCAGAAATCTCACCGTGGAAAACTATGTGGCATTTAGCTGAAGCATGCCCCACATGATTGGCCGAGCAGACCACGGAAATAAAACAGATGCTCACGGCGCTGACTCAAAAGCTGAGCGCCGAGAGACAGCTGACAACTTGCGCGCAGCGCATCGCGGGACATGCTTCATCAGCTTGTCCAGGCGAGTGAAGCTCGGCACCTATCACTGTTTCGGCGCGCCAAAGTCGATCGATGAATCGACCTCGAACTTGCGGTAGTCTACAAAATTCACTACATTGGCGATTTGCCGATACTTCCGCTCCATGTGAGAGGTGGAATGAGAGGGCAGCAGGTAAGAGTGCCCGGCCACGTCCACGAAGTCGTAATCCACTTCGACGGAAGATTGGAAAATTCCGGAATCCTTAGGGATGTCGTCGGCGGATGCCGTGAGACGAAGCACTCGGCCGGTTTCCTTATCCAGGGTCACTTCGCCATGGTAGCCGGCCGCGGCTTCCACCATCTTTCCGTCCGCAGCGCGGTGACCCAACATATAATGCGAATTGGCCCGGGCGATGCGGAAGGTATAAACATTCGCAGGGCGCTTTCGAATGGTGGACGATTCCTTCCACTGGAAATCGGCGGCCGGCGACGGATCGAAGACACCTAACAGGAGGCTGCCAAATTCCCCACCCGTGATGAGTCCGTCCAGCGATTCGAGAGTCTGCTGCGTCTTGCTTCCATTCATAGCGACGAGCTTCTGTTTCTCCTTTTGCCCGAAGTACGTGAGCTGGATGGTAAGGCGGTCGACCTTGATATTGGTTTGGCTGGTACGGTCAGTGCGCTCTACCTGTTCGGTGCAGACAAAGTCCGGCAGTTTGCTGGTGTAATGGATGGCGATTTCCCGGGCGGTATCCAGAGTGTGCTGTTGGTCCTCCGGGCTGGGGCGCTGGGCCGCCGCCGGTATGCCTAGGAGCGAACTGAGCGCAGCGATAGTCAAGTAGAGTCGCATTACATTCTCCGAAAAGGCGTGGATTACTCTAACATAGTCGGATGCCTAACGGAGTTACTTATTCAAGCATCAAAAGTAAATCTTTAGCCTCCACGTGCTGTCCCGGCTTCACCAGCAACTCCGACACCTTGCCGGCGACCGGGGCGTAAACCGTACTTTGCATCTTCATTGCTTCCATTACCAACAGGCGGTCGCCCTTCTGGAGCGTCTGGTTCAATTCGACGGCCACAGTCGACACCACGCCGGGAATGGGAGCGCCGATATCGCCGGGCCTCGCTGGATCTGCTTTGCGCCGCGGCTTCTCCTTCGCTTCCAGGCTGCGATCGCGCACCGATACTTCGCGCGGCTGGCCGTTCAGTTCGAAGAATACCGTGCGTGTACCGTCGGGATGCGGCTCGCCCACCGTCAGAAACTTGACCACCAGGGCTTTGCCGGGCTCCAATTCCACGGCGATTTCGTCGCCGCGCTGCATACCGTAGTAGAACGCCGGCGTGGGCAAGACCTCCACGTCGCCATAGGCTTGACGTGCCTTGGCGAACTTGAGGAAAACATCGGGGTACATGAGATAACTGAGGACTTCGTCGTGCGATGGTCGGCGACCGATCTTCCTTTCGATCTGCGTTGCGGTATCTTCCAGATCGACCTTGGCCAGATGGGCGCCTGGGCGTCCACGGTTGGGCTTCGCTCCACGCAGGATGATCGCTTGCAACTTCTTCGGCCAGCCGCCGTCAGGCTCGCCGAGCGAGCCCATGAACATGTCGATCACGGAGCTTGGCAGCGTCAGGGTATGGTCGGGTGTGAGCCGGCAGAACTGCTCCATGGTCATGTTGTGGTTGACCAGGAAGATGGCCATGTCGCCCACCACTTTGCTGGAAGGCGTCACTTTCACGATGTCCCCGAAGGCCATATTGACATCGGCGTACGTGCGGGCGAGTTCGTGCCAGCGCAGGCCGAGGCCCATCGACTCGGCCTGCTCCTTGAGATTGGTGTACTGCCCGCCGGGCATTTCGTGCAGGTAGACTTCGGCGGTGCCGCTTTTGGGGCCGGTATCGAAGGGGGCGTAGAATTCGCGCACCACCTCCCAATAGTCGGAATACTGATTGAGTGCTTCGAGCGAGAGGCCGCTGGCGCGTTTCGTGTTGGCCAGCGCCGCTACCATCGAGTTGAGATTGGGCTGGCTGGTCTGCCCGCTCATGGATGACACCGCGCCATCGGCCACATGGACTCCCGCGTCCGACGCCTTCAGCACGCTGGCGGCGTTGATGCCGCTGGTATCGTGTGTGTGGAAGTGAATCGGAATTCCGACTTCCTGGCGCAGCGCCTTCACCAGCTTTTCCGCGGCGTACGGTTTCACCAAGCCAGCCATATCTTTGATGGCCAGGATGTGGGCGCCCATGCGCTCGAGTTCTTTCGCCTTGCGGACATAGTAGTCCAGCGGATACTTATCGCGCTTTGGATCGAGGATGTCTCCCGTATAGCAGACGGCGGCTTCGCACACGCTGCTGGTCTTGCGAACCGCTTCCATGGACGCCTTCATGCTGGGCAGCCAGTTGAGCGAATCGAAGACGCGGAAAATGTCGATGCCCTGCGCCGCGGCTTCCTGTATGAAAGCCGCCACCACGTTGTCCGGGTAGGCGGTATAACCCACGGCGTTGGACGCTCGCAGCAGCATCTGGAAACAGATGTTGGGGATGGCCTGGCGCAGTTGGCGCAGGCGCACGAAGGGGTCTTCATGCAGGAAGCGCATGATCACGTCGAAAGTAGCGCCGCCCCACATTTCCAGACTATAGAGTTGGTGCAGGCGATGCGAGACGAAATTGGCGATCGCGAGCATGTCGTGCGTGCGGACCCGCGTCGCCAGGAGCGATTGATGCGCGTCGCGCATCGTGGTGTCGGTGAGTAGCAGGCCTTTTTGGCGGAGGGTCCATTGGGCAAATCCTTCGGGGCCGAGTTGCTGGAGGAGTTGGCGGGTGCCGTCCGGCGGCGCGGCGGAATCGTGACGCGGGACGGGCGGAGTGCCGAGGCGGTGCGGGCGCGGCTTTCCGGTGACGGTCGGGTTCCCGTTGACGATTACCTCGCCCAAGTAGCTGAGGATGCGGGTAGCGCGATCGCGTCGGGCGGAGAAGTGAAACAGCTCGGGCGTTTCCTCGAGCCAGCGAGTGGTGGCCCGGCCGGCCTGAAAATCGGCGTGGTTGACGACGTTTTCCAGAAATGGAATGTTGGTCTTGACGCCGCGGACGCGGAACTCACGCAGGCAGCGATCCATGCGCTGGCAGGCGTGAGCGAATTCCCTGCCCCAAGCGGTGGTCTTCACCAGCAGCGAGTCGTAATAAGGCGTGATCACCGCGCCCGAGTAAGCCGACCCGCCATCGAGCCGGATGCCGAAGCCCGCGGGAGAGCGGTAGGTGGAGAGCTTTCCGTAATCGGGAACGAACCCATTCGCGGGGTCTTCGGTGGTGATGCGGCACTGCAGAGCGTAGCCGTAGAGCGGAATCTTGTCCTGCGGTGGCAGATTCATTTCGGTGCCATGGAGCTCCAGTCCCTGCGCCACTTGGATCTGGCATCGGACCAGATCGATTCCTGTCACCATTTCGGTGACGGTATGCTCTACCTGAATGCGCGGGTTGACTTCGATGAAGTACCATCCGCCGGTGTCGGCGTCCACCAGGAACTCCACCGTGCCGGCATTATAGTAGCCGGCCGCGCGGGCAAGTTTAACAGCCGCATCAGCGAGCGCAGTCCGGTTAGCGGGATCCAGTGACACGGCGGGCGCGACTTCCACCACCTTCTGGTGACGCCGCTGCACCGAGCAATCGCGCTCGTAGAGGTGCAGGATTTCGCCGTGGCGGTCTCCCAGGATCTGCACTTCGATATGGCGGGCGCGGCGCACGAAGCGCTCGATGAAGACGGCGTCGTTGCCGAACGCGGCGGCAGCTTCGCGGCGCGCTTCTTCCAGCAGGCCGGCGAAATCGGCAGGTTTCTCGACGACACGCATGCCGCGTCCGCCCCCGCCGAAAGCGGCTTTGAGAATCAGCGGGAAGCCGATTTCGCGGGCGACCTTCTCCGCCTGCCGGGGATTGCTGACCGGCTGTTCCGTGCCCGGCACTACTGGTATGCCGGCCTGCTGCGCGAGGCGGCGCGCCGCGGTCTTATCGCCCAGGAGTTCGAGCAGGTGGGCGGAGGGCCCGATGAATGCGATACCGGCGCGTTCGCAAGCGAGCGGGAGCGCAGGGTTCTCCGCCAGGAACCCGTACCCGGGATGGATGGCATCGACTCCCTTTTCCCGCGCCAGGGTGACGATGCCTTCCACGTCGAGATAGGCCTGCACGGGGCCTTTGCCTTCACCCACGAGGTAGGCTTCGTCCGCCTTGAATCGGTGTAAGGCAAGGCGATCCTCCTGCGAATAGATAGCGACTGTGCGCAGGCCCAGTTCATTGGCCGCGCGCAGAATTCGAATGGCGATTTCGCCGCGATTTAAAGCTAAGAGTTTCTGCATGGATGGAACGGAATTCCACTCTACCGTACCGGCAGCTCGAACAGCACCACCCCCAGGGCAGGAACCTGCAACGGACCGCCGCCGTAAGGCTCCTGCCGTATGTCCACCACACGGGACGAACCGGGGTCGTTGTGCGCAAAGCGGTCCGGTCCGGCGATCGCCCAGCGCATGCCTTTGCCGGTTAACTGCGCTCCTTTGAGGTCCAGGTCGATGGATTGCGCCTGCTCGGTGGGATTTACGATGGCCACCGTCAGTGCTGACTTATCGGCGGTCCACGCGGCGGCGACGTCGAGCGGGGCCGGCGCGCCGGATACTGCGACGGGAGTGACACCGAAGCGCCGGCGATAGAGCTCTAGCACCAGTCCCGTAGTTTCCATTTGCGCGCTGACCGGCGTGGTTTTGATGGCGCCGATCACATTGACTGTCTGCGCATAGTTGGCCATGAAGTAGATGTCGGAGTTGCGGAAAAACTCGTGCAGGCCGGCGGCGATCCCGAGGGCGTCCTGCATGAAGTAACGCACGCCGATTTCGCCGAAATCGTTGGGGCCATACCAATAGTTCCACTCGTCCATGGCGATGCGGATGTCCTTGCCGGCGAGAGCGGGGATTTTGCGGCGGTATTCGCGGTGAGCGTCGGCGACCTTCTTGATCTGGGCGGGGATCTGGGCCACATGCGCCACCAAGTCTTGCCGGTTCTGCCAATACACATGCTCGCTGATGAGACGCATGAAATCGGCGCACTGCGTCAGCATTTGTTCGCTCCATTGCCCCATAGCGCCCACACCGATCGGCTGTACGCCTGGATCGACTTTACGCATTGCCTCAACCACGCGATTGTGCTTCTTCACGTAGTCCGCCAGCGGCATATGGCCGAGCTGCCAATCGCCGAACATCTCGTTGCCCACCGCGAACCACTGGACACCGAACGGCTCCGGATGGCCATTCTGCGCGCGCAGCTTTCCGAGCGTCGTGGAGGTTGAGCCGTTGAGGTATTCCACCTCCTGCGCAGCAGCGGTTTCATCGGAAAGCCCGGTGTTGACCGCGACGTACGGCTCCGCGCCGAGTTCGCGCATCAGCGCCATGTACTCGTGGATGCCGACGTCATTGGGCTCGATACCTTTCCACGCGGGGTTCTTGCGCGTCGGGCGCTTGTCCGGGTCGCCGATGCCGTCGCGCCAGTTGTACCCGCTGACGAAGTTGCCGCCCGGCCAGCGATACACGGGCGAGTTCAGTTCCTTGAGGAGGGCGACGGTGTCTGCGCGCCAGCCGTAGATATTGTCGGCCGGCATTAGCGAGGCGGCGCCGACGCGGAACGAACCCAATCCTCGGGCCACGATTTCAATCCGTCCGTTATCGGTGGAATGACCGGCGCGGAAATGCAGCGGGTAGGTCGCGTAGTCGGCCGTGATCTTGTCGATAACCACGGATTGCCGCATGGTCGCGCCGCCGCCCCATACGAGACTAACTTCGACAGGGCCGGCAGAGGCATCGCCGGACAAAACCACCCGGCCCGTATATTCCCGGTCCGCAATCAGCCCCAGTCGCTCCTGCTGCAAGCCAGCGGGCACTCCTTTTCCAGGAAGCGCGATCTCGGCGGCTTGCGTCCCCACATAGGCGTGGGCGGTGTCCATGCGAACCGCCTGCTTGGGCCCGACGATCATCCACGGGGAACGGACCAGCAGCTCGTAGGGATGTCCTTCGCCGTCGTACGAGCGGTCGCCGGGCTTATACATCTCCCAGGCTGGGGCTTCTCCGTTGACCGGGTAGAAGAACTTACGATCTTCCAACATTTCCGACCAGATGCCACCGTAGATGCAGCGACCCAGGTGCTCGATGAACTGCCCATAGATGTACTTGGAGATCGGCGCTCCATTTTTCGAAGCGTCCACGGTGAGGGTGGCAGAGGCCGCCGGCAACGTGGACAGCAGCAGACATGCGAGGAATTTCATCACAACCATTCTAAGCTTGGGACGCGGCAAACAACGGTAGTACCGTCGCCGGGCGAACTCCGTTCGCCGGATAAGCTGAAGCATGCCCCACGAAAAAGGAAAAACTCCAGAGAATGGTAGTACCATTGCGTTTCCATAGAGGCGGCTGGCGCCATCGCCACCACGGCCCGCAATCCGGTCTCCGGCATGACGATGCTCACCATCATCATTGCCGCCATCGTGCTGCGTTTCGGAGTTCCGGGCACTACCGGGATGTTCTCGTGATGGCCATCGCGGGCATGGTGTGCACGGCGCTCTCGGTATCCGGGCCGTCCATCACCGATTTCAAGATAGGCTACTGATTGGGGTCGACTCCGGCCCCCCAATTGTGCTGCCAGGCGCGAAGTGGCCGATTCACACCATCCCAGGGTTTATGTAAGGTCGTCTAGAGTCTATCCGGAGGCGCCGACAAGAAGGCCGATATCGCAGGCGCTGGTATCGCGGACTTTCGCGCCCCCATCACCCAAGCCGCGCGGGCCCATTTGGGCGCTAGGCGCGTCGGGATCGAGCGGGCAGAGCTGGCACCTGACGGTATTTGCGGCCAGCGCTTTTGTAATGAAGCTCGGCATCAGAACTGCGAGCCAAGGTTCCAGATAGTGACCGTGTTGAGATCGTCATCCACCGAGGCGAAGCGGATAGCGCCCTGGGAAATAATGCTGGCTATTCCGAACGCTCCACCCGGTGCGCCCGCATCCACCTGGTAGTGCGCAACAAGATACCCTTGCGGCGTGAACTCGACCAGATCGTTAGGCGTGCCCGCCGGATTCACGGCATCGCCGTTGGCGGTAATCAGATTTCCATTCGGGGCAAGCACCAGCCCCAGAGGGCCGTGCAGGTGGGTTTGATCCCGGAAGATCAAGGAGCCGGTACCAGCATTGCTGTTCCGGCCACCAGCATCGCCGATGGCGATAATTTCGTTGTCCGCGGTCGACGCCACATACAACGTGTCGCGGACCGGGTCGTAAACCAATCCTGTGGGGCCAACCGCGACAGCGGCGGCGTTGGGTTGGTGGGTATATCCGGATCCGATCCGCGTTTTGCTGACCACGGTAAGCTGGGTGCTTGTAACCGAGAGATTCAGCCGAGTCACCGTGCCGCTCAGGACTTTGCTGACAAATACCTGGGCGTGCGATCCCTGGTCGTTAATGGTGAGATCCCACGGGCTATCGAGGAGCGTAGGGTCGTTAAGCGTCGAAATCAAGGCGCCATTGCGATTGAAGATCTGTCGCGAACCTTGTTGAGGAGTCGCGACGCCAACGGGGTAAGTGACGGGAAGGTTCCCGACAATGACGAATCCGCGCGACAGGACTCCCAGGGCCGTGTCCAATCCAATGAGCGGCGAAGTGGCGAAGACCGCCAGGCCGCCGGTGGGAGAGATTCCGACGATTGTCGTTCCGGTGCCTTGCTGATTGCTATTGTTGTTGATGTTCGCGACGAGCAGGTCACCAGGCACGATGCTGCCTCCTGCCGGGAATGCTGCTGGGACGAACGCCACGCCGTAGGGGTTCAAGTCTCCGTTCGACGGTATGGTGGTGGCGGTAACGCTCTGAAGAGAATTCAAGATCGATCGATTTTCGAAGAACCCGGGTTGGCTCAGCCCGCGGCTTTCCAGGGAAACGAGCAGAATCAAGAACGGGAAACAGGCTCTCAGCTTCACTTTAAGTTGCCTCCGATGTGCTTAGTGTCGTGCGCCGCGTTGCGGGAGTAACTCGGCAATCGTTGAAGAGAGGTTCGCGCCGGCCGGCCGAAAACATCTCTAACACTTAGCTTGCCTCTAGCGCAGGGAAACAATCGTAAAAACATCAATCTATGTGAGGACTTAGCTTGTTAAATTGAGGGATGAACGATGCCGGCCGTCGAGCGTGGCCGTCACCCGGCGCTATTGCAGGCTACATGGTTGTATGCGACGTCCTCGCTTCCGGCTGTCGCAGGGTCCCCCGGGGATCCTGAGCGTCCTGCCAATATCATCTTCGAAATCACGGCAAATCCATACGGCGGCACTGGCATCAGCGCCGGCGAATTCGGTCATCCCACGGGTCTGAATACCAACGGATCGGCGACTCTGCCGGCCGTCCCGAAGTAGCTTCGGACGGACCCATGCTAGATCACTTATTGTGACCTGGGAGCGCGAATGCAACGTAGGCGCCAGTGATCGTCCGCTGCGTAGAAGGCGTTAGACCTACCTGTGCCGCGGCACAGAAAACAATGAACTCGCGTCCGCCGATTTCGTAGATTGCGGGGATGCCTTCGAGCGCGGCGTCCACTTCCCGCTCCCAGAGCACGTGCCCGGTTTCCACGTCAAAGGCGCGAATGGTTCGGTCACGCGTCCCTGTGAAGAGCAGACCACCGGCCGTCACCACGGGACCAACCTTCGGATAGTGGGAACCGGTGTTCTTCACACCTTTAGCGGCCAGATCCGGAACATCGCCGAGCGCGATCTTCCATTTGATGGTTCCCTGGTTCAAGTCAAAGGCGGTGAGAGACGACCAGGGAGGTCCGATGGGAGAGAGCCCGTTCTCAGCAGTTACCAAACCGAAGCCGCTGGTGTAGCGGAGGCCGGAATGCGCGGCCGTGTCGGGAACCAGTTTGAGAATGGCCGGCAGATCCTTGGAAACGACGAAGAGCATCCCTTGGGCAGGGTCCACCGCGGCGCCGCCCCAGTTTGCTCCGCCGTTATTTCCAGGCATCTGTATGGTGGGTCGCAGCCCCGGAGGTGTGAACAAGCCCTCGTTTCGGGCACTGAGGACTTCGTCACGGAAGCGTGCCCGGTCCTGCGCTTCGAGGTAGGGATTCAGATCGTCGACGGTAAACTTCTGTCGTGCGAAGGGCGGCGGTTTGGTTGGGACTGGTTGGGTCGGCCAAGCCTCCTCGCCGGGCATGTCGCTGCGGGGCACCGGTCTTTCTTCGATGGGCCACAGGGGCGCCCCGGAGACGCGGTTGAAGACCCAGACGAATCCCTGCTTGCTCACCTGGGCAACGACGTCGACTCGCTTGCCGTCGTGGTCGACCGTTAGGAGTTTCGGGGCGGTGGCATCGTCGTAGTCCCAAATGTCGTGGTGGACCATTTGGAAGTGCCACAGGCGTTTGCCCGTACGGGCATCGAGCGCGAGAAGCGTATCGGCGAACAAATTGGCGCCCTTACGGTCCACACCGTAGAAGTTATACTTCGCGCTGGCGGTGGGCGCGTATACGATGCCGCGCGCTTCGTCGAGGGAGAACTCGCTCCAGACATTGGCGCCGCCCAGAGTTTTCCACGCATCGGGCGGCCAGGTATCGTAACCGAATTCGCCTGGATGGGGAATCGTGTGGAAGGCCCAGATCAATTTTCCGGTGCGCACATCGAAGGCGCGGATGTCGCCGGGCGCCGAACCATATCCCTGATTTGTCGCCGATCCCAGGATTAGGAGGTTCTCGAATACCCGACCGGGAGTGGTGGACTGGACCAGCGTAAGCGTCTTGGGGTCGCGGCCGAGGCCCTCCTTGAGATCGACTCGTCCGCTGGTTCCGAACGAGAGAATCTGCTTTCCGGTTCTCGCATCTATCGCCTGAAGGGTATGATTCACGCAGAGGAGAAGCCGGCGATCGGCTCGATCTTTGCTTTCCCAGTAATTGATCCCGCGATTGGTGATGATCGTCGCTGGCGGGTTGGGCGTATACGCCCAAATCTCTCTGCCCGTGGCCGCCTCCAGGGCAACGATGGAGTTGTTCTGAGCCAAGACATAGAGAACACCGTCCGCCATGAGGGGGTTAAATGAATACTTCAAACCGTCACCGGTGGGAAATGCCCACGCAATTTCCAGTTTGCTGACGTTGGAACGATCGATCTGTTTAAGCGCGGAGTATTGCGCGGAATCGGAGGCACCCGCGTAGTCTCGCCATGCAGTGTGATCCTGCGCGCTCGCAGTGACGTTAACGGCGAGGAAAAGGACACACGATAGAAGCAGACGTGCCGTTCCGGTCATACTTACTTCTCCAAGAGGGTTTTTTCTCACGGCCACGGGCTGAATTGAATAGTATAGACCTGCGCAAGGCCCGAATCCTGAATCGTGGCGCTCACCCTCGGCGGAACTGGTGAAGTACCTGCCGGGGAGTTTAGGGCGGCATGTAAGGATTTCGTTCGCCGGTCAAATCGTAGCACAGCCAATTCGAGTCTAGTCTCCGAACTCCTGAGGTCGCGCCACAATTGCCGGTGTTGGCATCACGCATACCGCTCCCTTTGGTCACGGCTCGGAAACGCAAGGTGCCGATACTGAGCCGCGACCAAAGGGAGCGGAGTGCGGGCTCATGTCAAATTCCACGACTTCAGGAGTTCGGAGTCTCTTCTGGGGTCCAGCCTGACCCGCGAGGTTCTGCGTTCTGTTTTGTGTCCTGATCGACACTGATCTGCATTGATTGAGGCGCCTGCGCAGGATCCAGGAGTCTGGATTGATCGAGATCCAGACCGGCGAATGAACAAATCCCGACGCCGGGTGCACTTCAAATCGCCACTCGGACGCAACTTCAAGCTTTCACAGGGCTCCAACTGCTACCACACTTTTTGGATACCACTCGGGAAAACGGGCAAGCGACCTCGTATTGGGAATCGAAGCTGTCTCGACAGAACCGGGCCCGTGACGTCCCGACATGACAGCCATGTTTGGTCGGCTGCTCAGTACATGGTTTCATAAATACGCCAACGTATTCTCGAGACACCGCTTCCTACGGTCGCGGCTCGGTGTGCGGCTTCGTTCATTCCGAGCCGCGACCACAGGGAGCGGTCCAGGAATACGTTACCGAATTTCTGAAATGACGTACTAAGTGAATAGCATTGGGCTATTCCTTACCCCACTCGTCGACGCGCGCGGAAACTTCCTCCGCCTTCGCCTTCATGAGACGGTCTTCCCATCAGAGACCAACTGCACGATGCTTGCGCTTGGCAGACCCGTCATTGACATCACATCGGAGCCTCGTCCAGCTTGCCAACCTGACCCCCGCCGTGATCCCATCGAGAGAAGACATGATCGAACCCATTTCCCGCCGTAATTTCCTCGCCGCCCTCGGCGCCACCGCGGCCATCCCAGGACTCCTGCCCGCCGCGACCTCCGCCACCATTACCGTCACCACCACCGCCGTCGGAGCCATCGGACAGGCCTTCGCGGGTCTTAGCTACGAAAAAAACCAGATGGCCAAGCCCTTCTTCACGCCCACCAATACTGACGCCATCGGCCTCTTCAAACTCATCGGACCCAGCCTCCTCCGCATCGGCGGCAACTCCGTGGACAAGACTATGTGGAACGCCACCGGTCCCGGCCTCACCTCCGGCGAAGTCGCGCCCTCCGACATCGACTCTCTCGCCGGCTTCCTCAAAGCCACGGGCTGGCAAGTCCTCTACGGTACCAACCTAGCCACCTCCACGCCCGCACTCGCCGCCTCCGAAATCGCCTACGCCGTCAAGTCGCTCGGCGCCTCCCTCTACGGCATCGAAATCGGCAATGAGGTCGACCTGTACGCCGGCAATTACTTCCCGTCCACCTGGGGCTTCTCCGACTTTCTCGCGCTCTGGCAGTCCTTCGTCGCCGACATCCGCCAGCAATCGCCCCACGTGCCCCTCACCGGACCGGTCGCCGCATCGAACATCTCCGGATTCGTCGCGCCCTTCGCCAAAGCCGAGGGCAAGAACGTCATCCTCCTGAGCGACCACTATTATCGCGGCAACGGGCAAAGCGCCAGCAGCACCGTGGACCTCCTCGTCTCTCCCGATTCCAACATCGTCACCCAGGCCAAAGCCATGCTCGCCGACAGCCAGTCGGTCGACGTGCCCTACCGCTTCGCCGAAACCAACTCCTTCTACAACGGCGGCGCGCCCAACGTCAGCGATGCCTACGCCTCCGCCCTCTGGGTCATCGACCACCTGTTCGCCTGCGCCTCCAACGGTGCCCAGGGCATCAACCTCCACGGAGGCGGCGATTCCACCGGCTACACCCCCATCGCCGACAACGACGGAGTGGTGGTCGGACCCCGGCCCGAATTCTACGGCGTGACGCTCTTCACGCTCGCCGGGCCCGGCGTCCTGCGCCAAACCACCATCGACGCCGGAGGCCTGAACGCCACCGCATATGCCATTCAGTCCGCCAATGGCGCCTGGAACATCGTCATCAACAACAACGATGAATCCGCAACCCTCAGCGTGACCATCAACCTCCCGGCAGCCGCACCATCCGCGCAGCTTCTAGCCATGACTGGCCCGTCGCTCGACGCTACCACCGGAGTCGCCATCCAGGGCGCCGTCATTCAGCCCAACGGAGCTTTTACGCCTGGCCCCTCCCTCGCGCTTCCCACCTCCGGGTCGACCGTCACGTGCACCGTGAGCCCGCTCTCCGCGGCCCTGGTAAAAGTCACCGCGCCCTCAACACCGCCGCTCACCGTCCTCTCATCCGCCAGCGGACTGGGCGTGGCCGCGCCCGCGTCCTACGTCAGCGCCTACGGCAGCGGGGTCGCGTCCTCCGTCTCCTTGCGCGACTCCGCGGGCGTCTCCTATACTCCGGACGTGATCTACAGTTCGCCTACGCAAGTCAATTTCGAAGTCCCAGCGGGCATCGCCATCGGAGCCTCCGTAGTGACCATCGGCGCGCAATCCGCCGCCCTTCAGATCGCCGCCGTGGCCCCCGGATTATTCACCCTCAACACCGCCGGACTCGCCGCCGCCTACAGCATCGTCGTCGGACACGGGAACACCCAGACCGTGGCGCCGATTTATGCCGTGGACGATGGAGTCATCGTTTACGTACCCATCGCCCTCAGCCAGTTATCGACCGACCAGGTGTACCTGATCCTCTATGGCACCGGGATTCGCGCCGCCAACAATGTGACGGTCGCCATCAACGGCATCAACGCGCCCGTTCTCTATTCCGGCCTGCAGGGACAGTACACAGACGTCGATCAGGTCAACGTCCTTCTGCCTCAGCAGCTCGCCGCGAGTGGCCTCGCCAATATCGTCCTCACAGCCGCGGGCGCCGCCTCCAACACCGTCAACGTCCTGATCGACTGAACCTACTTCGCCACCCCGAACTCAATCGACGAATCCGCCGAGAATTTCCTGTACTCGCGGAATTCCATTTCATTTCGCACCGATAGCCCCGGACTATGGATCTCCGTCTCGCAGTGCGCCGGCAGCAGATAACTCCGCGCGCCCACGTCCGCGAAGTCGTAATCCACCGCCGTGCTTACCAAGTCCAGGTTCACCGCACGGGGAATGTCGTCCGCCGCATAGCGGAAATGAAGCACCTCACCGGTATCGCGGTCGACTTCCATCTCGCCGTGAAACGCTACCAAGGCCTGGTGAACGTCGCCCGCCGCGCCGCTCGCCACCATGTAGCGCGAGTGCGCGCGGTCCACTTGATAGGCGAATATCGCGGTGCGATGCCGCCGCACGTTCTTCCATCTCTCCCAACGGAAAGATGTGGCCGTCACCGGATCGAATATGCCTTGCAACGTCCCGCCGAATTCTCCTGTTTCGATCCCTCCGGCCAGACTCTCGTATTTTTGATCGGTCGGCTTGCCGTTCACCAGCACGAGCCTGTGGTCCTCCCGCTGCTCGAAGTAACTCAGTTTCACCGTCAGCTTATCCGTGGGAGTCCACTTGATTCCGTATGGGATCGCTCCCCCCATTCGTATGGGCCCTCGGGAGGTCTGCGTCTTGCTGTAAGAATAGCGGCTGATCGCTTCCGTACACACGAAATCCGGCAGCGAGCGCGTGTAAGCCAGCGCCTTTTCGCGGCTCTTCTCGATCAGCTCTGTCGATTCCGTGTCCGATGGCCGCTGCCCCCACGCCCGCGCGCACCCGATCGCGATCCACACCGTCACGCACAAAACGCGGCTCACTTCCCCACCCCGAAATCCACCACCGAGTCCGCCGAGAACTTCCGATACGCGCGGAACTCCGTCTTATTCCGCGCCAACACTCCCGGACTGCGCAATTCCATTTCGGAGTGTACCGGCAACAGATATACCCTTGCGCCCACGTCGGAGAGCGCATAATCCACCGAGCTCACCGCCGATTGCACTCCCAATTGCTGCGGAATATCGTACGCCACATAGGTGAGGTGCAGCACCTCGCCCGTCTCGCTGTCTATTTCCAACACGCCGTGAAGACCGACAATGGCCTTGCGCCCCTGGTGTCCCAGGTAGTAAGGCGAATTCGCCGCCGACACGGCGTACTCGATCACCGCCATGCGATTCTTGCGCACCGTCTTCCACGCTTGCCAGTCGAACGCCGCCTGCGATGCCGGATTGAAGATCACCCGGAGGATTCCGCCGAACTCTCCCGAGCCCGTCGCCCCCGCCAGCTCATCGTATTTCCGATCCGTCGGCTTGCCGTTAATCAGCTCAAGCTTGTGGTCTTCTCCGCGCTTCGAATAGCTAAGCTTGAGCGTGAGGATATCGTTGAACTGCGATCCCCCGCCAGAAGAAATAGACCGGTGCACCACTTCCGTGCACATGAAATCGGGCAAAAGCTGAGTGTAGTCGAGCGCCTTCTGCCTGCTCCTCTCGATCAGCGCCGTCGTGTCCGCATCGGAGGGCTTCTGTCCCCAGGCCGCCACGCCGCAGAGGACCAACCCAAGCACACGCGTCATGCCGCTAGTGTAACGAAAATCTTCCAGGACGCTTAGACCTGATAGCCCTGCCGCTCCGTGGCATCAGGCATACCGCTCCCTTTGGTCACGGCTCGGAAACGCAACGTGCCGACACTGAGCCGCGGCCAGAGGGAGCGGAGTGCGGGCTCATGTCAAATTCCAGGACCTCAGAAGTTCGGAGACTCCTCTCGACCAGACGCGCCGAGAAGAGTCACAGAACCCCTGAGGTCTTCCCTGCGATTGGGAGTGGGGAGGAACTGACTTGAGCCAGTTTTGGCATCACGCATACCGCTCCCTTTGGTCACGGCTCGGTGTCGGCGCACCGCGTTTCCGAGTCGCGCGCGTAAGCAAGCGGTTTAAGGGCTCAGCTCAAATTCCACGACTTCAGGAGTTCAGCGTCTCTAGGCTGCAGACTGAAGTCCGCGCCACGACTGCGTGGTGCTAATCTGATCCGTGGAGAAATCCTCATGATTATTGGCGTTCCGAAGGAAATAAAGGATCACGAGACACGGGTCGGGCTGGTGCCGAGCGGTGTAATCGCATTGCGCGAAGCGGGGCACGAAGTGCTGGTGGAGACGCACGCCGGCGAAGGCAGTTCGATCACCGACCGGGAGTACATGCAGGCGGGCGCGGCGATTCTGAACTCGGCCGGGGAGGTCTGGAAGCGCTCGGACCTGGTGATCAAGGTGAAAGAGCCGCAGAAGTCGGAGTACGAGTACTTCCGGCCGGGCCTGATCCTCTTCACGTATCTCCATCTGGCGCCGCTTCCCGAACTCACCGATCGCCTGCTGTCCTCGAAAGTGAACGGGGTGGCCTATGAGACGATTCTCGAGAGCGACTACTCGCTGCCGCTGCTCATACCGATGAGCGAAGTGGCGGGACGCATGGCAGTGCAGGTAGGCGCGCAGTACCTGGAGAAACCGAACGGCGGCCGCGGCATCCTGCTCGGTGGCGTACCGGGTGTGGCGCCTGCCGATGTGGTGATCCTGGGCGGCGGAATCGTCGGCACGAATGCCGCGAAGATCGCCGTCGGAATGGGCGCGCACGTGACAATCATCGACCGCAATCTG
>Ga0302326_10011842_pt1 | contig 18700 bp, 19 predicted proteins | sample Palsa_T0_3_FD_202264 | JGI IMG/M metagenome (GOLD analysis project Ga0302326, IMG submission 202264) | Peat permafrost microbial communities from Stordalen Mire near Abisko, Sweden - Palsa_T0_3 | ecosystem: Environmental > Terrestrial > Soil > Palsa > Peat permafrost | place: Sweden: Abisko...
GAGGATCGCCTGGGTTAGCGAGGGGCGAGGGGCTAAAGCTGGATCCAGGCTAAAGCTGGGCGTGGATCAACCGCCGGCGTCCGAGCGGCGCCGTCAGTTGAACGTGGAGGTCGCGGTACGCGCCCCGGTAGATCACAGCAGACAGGCAGACCGCCGGCGGGAGCGTAGTCCGTAATCTCAGATACGTGGCCCTGCCCTTCGTCCCCTCCGATGCCGTGATGCTCGCCGTCCAGGCGGCGATCGTCGCTGCTCCCCGCGCCGACCCGCCGGGCTTGGATTGGCTGCGCCGCCTCGGTGGCAGGTGGTGGGCGCTCCTTCCCCTGGGCTCGATCGTCCTGGTCATCCTCGCCATTCGCGGCGTCTCGCAGACCGCGACAGGCCTTACCTATCTGGCCCTCGTCGCCGTTCCCATCCTCGCCGCACTCGCACTCGGCTGGGGGATGCGAGGAGCTCGGCCCGGAGCCGCCCTGGCCGCCGCGCCGCTGTTCGCCATCGCCTGGATCTGGCGCACCTCCCTGACCGGCGAGGGCGCCGCTCTGATCCTCTCCGCCCTCAGCTGCGTGACCCTCGGAATCCTCCTCTCGGCCCTCACGCCCCCGAGCTGGCTCAAGGTGGGAATCGTCCTCATGGCCGTCGGCGATACCTACCTCGTCGCCACCGACCTCCTCCAAGCTCCCAACAACCTCCTCACCCTCGCCCATCCAGCGGCCGGCCTCCCCCAACTCCAGTCAGAGCTCTTCGGCACCATCCAGATGGGCTACGGCGACCTCTTCATAGCCGCAGTACTAGGAGCCGTTCTGGCCCGAGAGATCCACCGCCAGCGCCAAGCAGCCGCACTGACCTTCCTCTTCGCAGCGGCCTTCGACCTCCTCTTCTTCGCCCTATCTGAGCTCCCCGCCACAGTGCCAGTCGCCCTGGCCCTAATCGCTAGCGAGTTACTGCGCCGCCACACGACCGCCGCGGAGAGCGCGGAGCGCCCGAGCCCGGCGGGCGGGTCCACCACGGTTCGAGGTGCGGGGCGGGCATGGGTTCAGCGCCAATTTTCTGCGCCCCCATCCCATAAGTAACGCCCCGACGCCGTTCTTGGCGCGGAACACATGCCCGCCCCGCACCCCCACCAGAACCGCTAGTGCTGGTCCCCGCCCGTAGAGGCCGGCGGCCGCGACTCCTCGGCCAAAGATGTGATGGCAAGCGCACCCCGAGCCGAGCCTTCGAGCACCGATGTCGCCTCCTCCGCCGAGCGCGCATAGAGCTCGACGAGCAGGTGGACGACGATCTGGTCCTCGTCGTGCTTGTGGAAGCGGACGTGGGTGAAGAACTCGCGCGTCCCGTGATCGCCGAACGCGGCGTAGGACAGCGCGTCACCCGCCTCGGGCCCCGAGCACGTCTCGACTTCGTCGGCATCGACGGTGACGGTGCACGAGGCGACCCAGGGGGTCCCGGCGATCATCCGCTCCCAGCGATCCTCGATCGGCTCGACGCGTCCGTTGTGGAAGCCGAGGTGCGGCTGGTCGTGCATGCAGTCCAGGCACTGGACCACCGCCTCCTGCATCTCGTCCACGACCTCGCCGCGCTCTCCCGTCTCCGGGTCGATCCTGTGGATCCCCTCGTAGTGCACCTGCACCTCGAGGTTTTGCGACCAGCAGCGATAGCAGCGCAGCCAGCTCCGGACCTCAGTGGAGCCCTCCATACGGATGATTCTATTGTGCCCTCGCGTGCACAGGTCTGAGGCCCCGATCGGAGTGATCCTCGCCGGGGGTCTCGGCCGCCGCATCGGTGGCGCCAAGGCCGGCGTCGAACTACGGGGGCGCCCGCTGATCTCCTACCCGCTGCAGGCCCTCCGCGAGGCGCTCGCCGACGTCGTCATCCTCGCCAAGGCCGACACCGAGCTACCGAGCGTGGGCGGCGTGCCGGTGTGGATCGAGCCCGCGTCGCCGCGGCATCCACTCACCGGCATCGTCCACGCCCTCGACCGCGCCGCCGGACGGGGAGTACTCGTGTGCGCGGCCGACATGCCCTTCGTGACCCCGGCGCTGGTGAGCCTGATCGTCCGGACCGATCCACGGGGGGCGCCGGCCGTCGTCCCCACCTGCGGCGGGGAGCTCCAGCCCCTGCTCGCGCTCTACCTGCCCGCCGCGGCGGCGGCGCTCGACCCTGGCGCCGCCGTCGCCGCCCGTCCGCTGCGCCGCGAGGTCGCCGCGATCGGGCCCCGCCTGCTCGAGGTCGAGGACTCGCGGGCGTTCGTCAACGTCAATACCCCCGAGGACCTCATGCGCGCCGCGGCGGCGCTGGATGCCCCTACCCGAAGGTGAAGTCGTAGGCCTGCACACCGGGAGGGAGCTCGACCGTGAGCAGTCGCTGCTCGTCCGCCGGCATGGACACCAGGCTGTAGAGGCGCTCGCCGCGAACGGTCACGACCCCTGCGTGCACGTCGGCGCCGGCGGAGCTCGCGGCGATCGGACGGCCGTCGAGCCGAACATCCACGCTGCGAGGGAGATTGCCCACCGAGGTGAGCACGAGGTAGACCTTGGCCGCCTGGAAGTCGAGCGAGATCTCCCCTGGGGAGGAGACCGGCGTCGCGTACTGCGAGGTCAGCTTCCAGTCCCCCTTGAGCGAGGCCTCGTTGAGCTCGAGCGAGCCGTTCCCGGAGTATTCGTGAACCCCGGACTGGACCGCGGGCACGAAGTCCTCCTGTTCAGCCCGTTCGGCCCCGAGATAGGTCTCGGGGGTCGCCATGCCCTGCGACGCGATCGGGATCTTCGCGGTGATCGGCGGGGGCAGGTGCCTGACCCCGGCCTGGAACAGCAGTTCGCGGATGGCCGCTTCGCTCTGCTTGTAGTCGCCCTCCCCGAACTGGGTGTGCCTGACCTCGCCGCTGGCGTCGATGAAGTAGTCGGCCGGCCAGTACTCGTTCTGATACGCGTTCCAGGTCCCGTAGTCGTTGTCCTGAACGACCGGGTAGCGGATCCCGTCCGCCTGGATCGCCTGCTTCACATTGCTCGCCTCCTGCTCGAAGGTGAACTCCGGCGTCTCGACGCCGACGACGTCAAGGCCGTAGGGGTGGTAATCGGCGTACAGCGCCTTCAGGAAGGGCAGGGTCCGGATGCAGTTGATGCACGTGTAGGTCCAGAAGTCCACGATCACGACGTGGCCGCGCAGGCCCGCCATGGTCAGGGGCTGGTCGCCTTGGGTGTTGAACCAGTCCTGGTTGTCGGTGAAGTTCGGCGCGTTGCCGAGGTCGGGCAGCGAGGGTGTCTTGACGCCGGGAATGGCTACCCCGGCGGCCGCGGCCGTGCCCGATTTGGCGACGTGAGCCGGGGTGGGATCGGCGGCCGCCTCGCGCTCGCGGAGGGCGAAGCGAGACGCGGGCCGAAGCGAGGCGAGGCGGTTCTGGACGGCGTTCGAGCTCTCGAGCGAGCGCGTCGGGTCGGTCAGGAACGAGGGCAGGCTCTTCGAGGTCGCGAGGGCGTCCTCGAAGCGCACATCGAGGTTGGTGGCCATCACCACGGCGGTGAGGAGCAGCACGACCCCGAGCGCGCGCTCGACGACGTGGCCCCGGGCCTTGCGGCGCACCAGGTCCATGACGCGCCGTCCCCCGACCGAATAGAGCGTGAGGACGGCGCTCAGGCCGGCGACGTAGGCGATCGCCACCGCGACCACGCGAGCCGAGGTGTTGCCCGAGGCGCTGACCGAGATCACCGCCGCCAGGATCGGGCCCGCGCACGGGGCGCAGACGAAGCCGAGTGCCCCGCCGACGAAGAGCCCCGTCCAGAACCCGCTTCCGCGCGAACGGGGACCGAAGCGCGCCAAGCGCGAGAGGGGAGCCTGCACGCGCTCGGCCAGCTCCGGTATCAGCAGGACCAGGCCGAAGAGGACGAGGACGACGACGGCGAGCGTACGGGTCGCGCCGCTGGCCAGTCCCACCCCCTTGGCAATCTGAGCGAGAGCGACGATCGCGATCGTGAAGGTCAGCGCCAGCCCGAGGACGATTCCGAACGGGCGCCGCCGCCCCCCGACCGCGCTCGCCGAGAGCAGCGCCGGCAATACCGGCAGCACGCACGGGGTGATCGCCGTGCCCGCGCCGGCGATCAGGGCGAAGAGCATCAGCAGGAGCATCTGCGGAGATGATGCGCGGGTGGTCTTGCGCGCGTATTAACGCGCGCCCGAGCCGCCGTTCCCGGGGTTCGCCCCGGTGGGTTCGCCCCGCCGGGTGTCCAGGGCGTCGATGAAGAGCTCGAGCATTCGCCGCCAAGCCGTCGGCTCGACCTGCTTGGCGGCGCGCGTGGCCGCGAACAGGAGGCGCAGATCCACCGGCGACGCGTCGCTGCGCAGGCGGCCCTCGGCCCGCGTGTCGACGAGGAGCTGGTCGAGGGAGGCGCTGGCGCGGTCGTAGGCGGCGATCACCGCCGGATGATCGGAGACGGTGAGCATCGCGTCGCCGAAGAAGTCGTCGCAGGACTGGCGCTCCAGCAGCCGCCACAGCATCTCGGTCAGCGCCGCCCAGCGGTCGCCCGCGCGAGCGCCCGCCTCGCGCGCCCCCTCGGCGATCTGGTCGAGGCGGTCGACGACGAGCTCGGCGATCAGCTCGTGCTTGGAGGGGAACTGGCGATACACGCTGCCGATGCCGGCGCCGGCGGCGGCGGCGACTATCGGCATCGGAGTTCCGAGACCGTCCCTGGCGAACACCTCACCCGCCGCCTTGAGGAGCCGCTCGCGCTTGGCCTCGGGATCGAGGAGCGCCCAGACGGGCTGCCGTACGAGAGGCGGAATGCTCATTCCGCTATAGTACTCGGAGGACCTCGTCGGAGCGCTTGGCTCGGGTCTTCTCGGCATTTCCCTGGGCGAAACATGACCGAACCGCATTCCGAGCGCGTCCATCCGAACCTCGTCCTCGCCGTGCTCGCCCTCGCCGGGGTGGCCTACGCGGCCCTGAGCTCGACCGTCATTCCGGCGCTCCCCTCGATTCAGCACAGCCTGCACGCGAGCGAGAACGGCGTCACCTGGCTCCTCACCGGGTATCTGCTCTCCGCCTCGGTGGGCACCTCGATCCTCGGGCGCCTGGGGGACATGCACGGTAAGGAGCGCGTGCTCCTCTGGACCCTCGTGATCCTCGCCGCGGGCACGCTCCTGGGAGCCCTGGCCACGTCGCTACCCGTGATGATCGCCGCCCGCATCATCCAGGGAGCCGGCGGCGGGATCTTCCCCCTCGCCTTCGGGATCGTCCGCGACGAGTTCCCGCGCGAGAAGGTGGCCGGGAGCATCGGGATTCTCTCTTCGATCCTCGGCGTCGGCGCCGGCGCCGGCATCGTGGCCGCCGGCCTGATCATCGAGCATCTGAGCTATCACTGGCTGTACTGGGTGCCGCTGGTGGTGATCGTCGTATCCGCCGTCTGCACCTGGCGCTTCGTGCCCGAGTCCCCGGTGCGGGTTCCCGGTCGGATCAACTGGCTCGCGGCGACGCTGATGAGCGTCGGCATATCGGTGATCCTGGTCGCGGTCAGCGAGACGATCACGTGGGGCTGGGGCTCGCCCAAGACGATCGCCCTGATCGCCGTCGGCGCGCTCATCTGCGCCGCGTGGGTGATGGTCGAGGTACGCAGCCGCGAGCCGCTGATCGACATGGCGATGATGCGCATCCGCGGCGTGTGGACAACCAACGTGGCCGCCTTCCTGCTCGGCGCAGGCATGTACGCGTCGTTCATCGTCTTCCCGCAGTTCGCCCAGCTCCCCAAGAGCACCGGGTTCGGGTTCGGCGCCTCGACGCTCGTATCAGGGTTCTACCTGCTCCCCGCCACGCTCGGGATGATGCTTCTCGGCACCGTCGCCGGTTCCGTGTCGCGGCGGTGGGGCTCGAAGGCCGCTCTCCTCATCGGCACGGCGTTCACCACCGCCGCTTTCGCCCTGCTCGCACTCGCGCATGGCCACCCGTATGACCTGCTCGTCGCCGCGGCGCTGCTCGGGATCGGGATGGGCCTCGCGTTCGCGGCGCTCGGCAACCTGATCGTGCAGGCGGTGCCGCCCGAGCAGACGGGCGTCGCCTCCGGGATGAACACCGTCATGCGCACGCTCGGCGGCGCCCTCGGCGGTCAGCTCTCGGCGACGTTCATCGCCCACAACGTCGCTCACGGCCTGCCCACGGTAACCGGCTTCACCGACACCTTCGTGATGGCGACCGCCTTTCTCGTCGCCTGCCTGCTCTCCGGGCTCCTGGTCCCGGGACGGCTCAGCCCCCGATCGCGGACATCGACCGCGCAGGCCGGACGAACCCTGCCTCACCCACATGATGCTTGAGCTCCTTGCGCCACACGGCATCGCGGATGATGTCCTCGAGCTCGTCGTCGTTGACTCCGGCGCGCATCGGCTCCCGTAGGTCGGTCTCGTTCAAGGAGAACAGGCACGTCCTGAGCTTTCCTTCGGCGGTCAGGCGAATCCGGTTGCAGTCGCCGCAGAACGGCTCGGAGACCGGGTTGATGAAGCCGATCCGGCCGTTTCCGTCGGCGAAGCGGTAGACGCGGGCCGTCGCGCTCCGCTCCCGCGGCTCGGCCTCGAGCGGATAGACCGCTTCGATCGCGGCGCGAATCTCCGCGCCCGAGAGCACCTGGTCGGGCGTCCATTCCTGGTCGGCGTCGAGGGGCATGAACTCGATGAAGCGGATCTCGTAGGGAGTCCGGCGCGCCATCTTCGCGAAGGGGATGACCTCCTCCTCGGTGAAGCCCCGGATCGCCACGGCGTTGATCTTGATCGGATGTGCCTCGGGGAAGGACGCGAGGCGCTCGAGCCCGCGGAGGACCTTGGGCAGAGCGTCACGGCGCGTGAGCTCGAAGAAGCGATCCTGCTGAAGCGAGTCGATCGAGACGTTGAAGCGGTTGATCCCGGCCGCCACCAGCGCCTCGGCGTCGCGCTCGAGCAGGAATCCGTTGGTCGTGACGGAGAGATCGTGGACGCCCTCGAGGTCGGCGATCATCCCCGCGAGCTCGGGGAACCGCTTGCGCACAAGTGGCTCACCGCCGGTCAGGCGCACGTCTCCGACCCCCATCGAGGCGAGCAGGCCGACGATCCGCGTGATCTCCTCGAAGGTCAGGATCTCGTCGCGCTCGAGCCAGGGGAGCCCTTCCGCGGGCATGCAGTACTGGCAGCGGAAATTGCAGCGATCGGTGACAGATATACGCACGTCACCGATGAAACGGCCGTGCCCATCTTGTAGTGGTTCTCGAGCCATAGCGTTAGCTTGCCCACAAAGGACACATTCGAGACATACCTTGTATACGAACGTACCCCTGCCGCGGATCTAAACTCATGATCGCACAGTAGCCTTCCGGCGATGTCGGCCGGTCGGAGGAGCGGGATCACAGTGGCGCTGGCGATCGTCGCGTGCGCGCTCGGTGGCTGCGGTCAGAGCACGAGCCAGCAGGTCCAGGCCAAGGTGCAACAGTTCGCCACCGCGGTCAAGGAGCACGACGGCGCCACCCTGTGCGACCAAATCCTCGCGCCGTCCCTCCTGACGCACTTCACCGCCATCGGGCTGCCCTGTACCCAGGCGATGAAGGTCTTCTTGGCCAGCGTCCACGATCCCAGCCTCGCCGTCGGCCGCGTCGTCGTCACCGGCCAGAAGGCGGAGGCCATCACCCTTAGCACCGCCAAGGGCCAGCTCGGCTCGCTCACCGCGATCGAGCTCGTCAACACCTCGAACGGCTGGCGCGTGGACGGCCTTGGGTCACCCCTCCTCCCGGGTCAGGCGAAAAAGGCGGCGAGCCAGGCGAAGACGACCACGACCCCGGCGACGACAAGCACGGCCCTGGCGAAAACGACCACGGCCCCGGCGAAAAAGCCCAAGAAATAGACGTAGTCGCCCGGGGGCCGGAGCGCACGCCCTGGGGCGTGACGCACATTAAGCCGATATTTGCGGCTTAATGTGCGTCACGTCGACCTCCCGGGGCAGCAGCCCGAACGCCACCATGTCGAGCGCGGTTCCGAGCTGGCGGTGGTAGGAGCGCAGGACGGCCTCGCGCGTGAAGCCGGTGCGTTCGGCGACCCTTTGCGAGGCGGCGTTCCCCGTCGCCGCGTAGAGGTCGATCCGTTCCAGTCCCAGCACCTGGAAGCCCCACGCGCAGATCAGCCGCAGGGCGCGGGTGGCGTGACCCTGGCCGCGGGCTTCGCGCCCCAGCAGATATCCAACCTCTCCCCGGCCGTGCTCCCAGGTGAAGCGCATGAGCGAGATCGAGCCGAGCAGCTCTCCGCCCGTGGCCGCGACGAGCGCGAAGGGCGCCGAGATTCCGTCGCTGACCAGGGCGCGACTCTCGGCGATCCACGCTCGCGCGGAAGTGATCCCGTAAGTCGTCGGGACGCGGGTCCACCGCGTGATCTCGGGGTCCTGGCACAGGGCGACGAGCTTGGGAACGTCTGATTCGCGCCACGGCCGCAGGGCGGTCACGCCATCGCTGAGAGGCTCGACGGGGAGGACGATGCGGGCCTCGGGCACGAGCTATGACATCGTCGCTGCCCGGGCCGCGAGCGCCCGCTCGAGCGCGGCGACGTCGAGGCCGGGGTCCTGCTGCTCGAGCCAGCGCTCGGCGGCGCGGCGGCCGCCGAGGGCCCGCAGACCGCGCTCGCCGTGCTCGGCGGCGAAGTCGGCGAGCGAGTGCAGCCGGCGCGCGCGCAGCCGGCGGGCGGGGAGATCGATGCCGTCGCGATGCGCATCGAGAGCGTCGACGAGCTCGCCGATGCCGCTCGGCGGCGCCACCGAGGACACGGCCAGGACGGGGATCTCCCGCGAACCGAGCGAGCGCAGGGCGGACCTCAGGTCGCCCAGGGCGCGCAGTGCCGTGCGTCCGAGGTCTGCCTTGGTGACCACGAGCAGGTCGGGGATCTCCATGATCCCCGACTTCAGGAACTGGAGGACATCGCCCGACCCGGGCTGGACGACGACAGCCACGGTGTCGGCCACGTCGGCGACCTCGGTCTCGGACTGGCCGACGCCGACCGTCTCGATCACGACGACGTCGAAGGCGGCCGCCAGCGCGCTCGCGGCCGCCCGCGTGGCCGGTGCCAGGCCCCCGAGGCGCTCTCCCACCGCCGTCGAGCGGATGTAGACGCCGCCGTCGGCGGGGTCGACTTCGATCCGCGCCCGATCGCCGAGGAGCGAGCCGCCGGAGCGCCGGGACGACGGATCGACCGCGAGCACGGCCACGGTGCGCCCTCGGGCGCGCCACTCCGAGACCAGGCGCGAGAGCAGCGAGGATTTCCCTACCCCCGGTGGCCCGGTGATCCCCACGACGTGCGCGCGGGGCTCGTGCCCGAGGGCCGCCGGCGACACGGCGGCGAGTAGCTCCCCGGCCTGCGCCCGGGCGGCGAGCGAGCGGTTCTCGACCAGGTTCAGCACCGCCGGCGCGACAGTGAGATCGCCCGAGCGCAAGCGCTCACCGAGATCCGCCCCCGCGGGCATCTTCTAGGGTGCGATCAAGCCCGGACGCCCGCCTGGGAGCGCTGGCGCTCGGCCACGAGCTCGACGATCTCGTGCATGATCCGGTTGAGGTCGAAGTCCTTGGGGGTGTAGACGGCCGCGACCCCGGCCTCGCGCAGGCGCGCGGCGTCGGCATCGGGAATGATTCCCCCGACGATCACCGGTACCTCGCCGACGCCCGCCTCGTCGAGCGCGCCGATCACCGACGGGATGAGCTCGGCGTGCGAGCCCGAGAGGATCGAGAGGCCGACGACGTGGACGCCCTCCTGCGCGGCCGAAGTGGCAATCTCCTTCGGGGTGAGCCGGATGCCCTGGTAGACCACGTCCATGCCGACGTCGCGGGCGCGTACGGCGATCTGCTCGGCACCGTTGGAATGGCCGTCGAGCCCAGGCTTGCCGACGAGGATCTTCAGCCGCCGTCCGAGCGCTTCGCTCACGACCTCGACCTCGTCGCGGAGCTCGGCGAGGTCGTCGCTGGGCACCGAGGCCGCGTCTCCCACGCCGGTGGGAGCTCGGTAGCTGCCGAACTCCGCCCGCAAGGCCTGCGACCACTCGCCCGTCGTCGCCCCCGCCCTCGCCGCCGTGATCGTCGCGGGCATGATGTTCTCGGAGTCTTGCCGCGCCGCGCGCGCCAGATCGGCGAGCGCGGCGTCAACGGCGTCCTGGTCGCGTGTGGCCCTCCACTCCTCGACCGCGGCCTGCCGCTCGGCCTCGACGGCAGAATCGACGACGAGGATCCCGCCCTCTCCGTCGGCGGTCAGCGGCGAGGGCGCGGTCTCGGTGTAGCGATTGACGCCGACGACGACGAGCTCGCCCGACTCGATCCGGTTGATCCGCTCACGGTGAGACTCGACGAGCGCGGCCTTCATGTAGTCGACCGCCTCGACCGCGCCGCCCAGCTCCTGCACGCGCTTCATCTCCTCGCGCGCGCCCTCGAGCAGCTCGTCAACGAGCCCTTCCATGACCTTCGAGCCCTCGAAGATATCCGGGTAATCGAGCAGGTCGGTCTCGTAGGCCAGCACCTGCTGCAGGCGCAGGGACCACTGCTGGTCCCAGGGGCGGGGGAGGCCGAGCGCCTCGTTCCATGCCGGCAGCTGGATGGCCCGGGCGCGGGCGTTGCGTCCCAGGGTCACGGCGAGCGCTTCGAGCGCGATCCGGTAGGCGTTGTTCTCGGGTTGCGCCTCGGTCAGGCCGAGCGAGTTGACCTGGACCCCGTAGCGAAAGCGCCGGTGTCGCTCGTCCTGTACGCCGTAGCGCTCGAGTCCGATCTCGTCCCACAGGACGGCCATGGCCCGGAGCTTCGCGTGCTCCTCGATGAACCTCACCCCGGCGTTGACGAAGAACGAGATCCGCCCGAATACCGCCCCCATCCGGTCCGCCTCGACCCGAGCCGAGACGGCGTCGAGCACGGCGATCGCGTTGCTCATCGCGTAGGCGATCTCCTGGACGGGCGTGGCGCCCGCCTCCTGGAGGTGGTAGGAGCAGATGTTGATCGGGTTCCACTTCGGCACGTGCTCGACCGTGTAGGCGATCGTGTCGGCTACCAGGCGCATGCTCGGGCCGGGCGGGAAGGCGTAGGTACCGCGGCTCAGGTACTCCTTGAGGATGTCGTTCTGGGTCGTTCCCTGCAGCTTCTCCTTGGCGACGCCCTGCTCCTCGGCAGCGACTATGTAGAGCGCGAGCAGCCACGGAGCGGTGGCGTTGATCGTCATCGAGGTGTTCATCTGATCGAGCGGGATCCCGTCGAGCAGGGTCCGCATGTCGCCGAGGCCGGCGATCGATACCCCGACCTTCCCTACCTCGCCGCGCGCGAGCTCGTCATCGGGGTCGTATCCCGTCTGAGTGGGCAGATCGAAGGCCACCGAGAGGCCGGTCTGCCCCTTCGCGAGGTTGCCGCGGTAGAGCTCGTTGGAGCGCCGCGCATCCGAGTGGCCGGCGTAGGTGCGCATCATCCACGGTCGATCGCGTTCGGGCAACCGCGGTGCGGGCGTGTCGGCCATGCGCTGCATTGTATGAAGGGGAGCCTGCTGCGGAAGGATTCGATGTTCGAAGCGAGAAACGGAGGGAAACCTTCTCCCATGCCCGATCAGCACGCCGCAGCCACCGAGCACGAGCTCATCACGACGATCGCGGAGCCGCTTGGCCAGATCCCCGACGATCCCCTCGCCGAGGTCGCCGTCGATTTCCCGATCGCCCTGCGTGGCTACGACCGCGTCGCCGTGGACGCCTACGTCGAGCGCACGGCGCAGCTCGTCGCCGAGCTCCAGTCCATTCGCTCGCCCGAAAGCGCGGTGCGCCGCGCGCTCGAGCGCGTCGGTGAGGAGATCTCGGGCGTTCTCCAGCGCGCGCACGACACGGCCGACGAGATCACCGCGCGGTCGCGCTCCGAGGCCGAGGAGCGCCTCGAGGCGGCGCGGCGCGAAGCCATAGAGCTCACGGCCGCGGCCCAGCGCCAGGTCAACGATCTCGACGCCGAGACCGAGCGTATCTGGGCCGAGCGGCACAACATCGTCACCGACGTGCGCGAGCTGGCACGGCGCCTCTCAGAGCTCGCCGAGGCGGCGCTCGAGCGCTTTCCGGCGGATCTGGCCGTTGCGGAACCGGTCAACGCTGACCCGTTCGTTCCGCTCGCCGAGGGCGAAGCACCGGCGCCCCGGCACGTATTCGACGGCGCCATCGAGCAGGCCGCCATCGAGCAGGCCGCCACCGAGCAGCAGATGGCGGCCGAACCGATCACCGAGGACCCGACCGAGAGCATGCCCCCGATCGAGAGCATGCCCCCGATCGAGAGCATGCCCCCGATTGAGCCATGGGAAGGCGACCCTTCCGTCGAGCGGTGGGAGCCGGACAGAGCTCCCTCCGACCCCGGCGAGGCTTGAGGGAACCCCGGGCGGGAGCCGATGGCGCCGGGCGCCAGCCCCGCCGCCGCGAACTTTGTACGCAGAGTCGCGTTTTTCCCGCACCTGGGTACAACGTTCGCGGTCGGCGCCCCTCGCGAGCGGACTAACCGGCCCATGGCGCGAGGGCGATGGGAGGCTGGGGCCCTCGCCCCGGGAGACTTGCGTCGAACCCTTCACGCGACCACGAACAACACCAACCGACGCGCGTCTCCCGGGGCGGAGGTCCGAGACCTCCCTCACGCCCGGGAGCGAGGAATCGCCCCTGCGTCGTCTAGGTTTATGGGCATGAGAGTGATCGACCTCATGCATCTCGGTCGTGCCCGTGTGATCGGCTGCTGGCAGGTCGGGGACGTCCTCATCGATCCCGGGCCGACGTCGTGCCTCGAGACGCTGCTCGCCGCGGTGGGCGACGAGCCGCCGCGCGCCCTGCTCTTGACCCACATCCACCTCGACCACGCGGGCGCCAGCGGCTCCCTCGTCCGGCGCTGGCCGGACCTCGAGGTGTATGTGCACGAGCGCGGGGCCCGGCACATGGCCGACCCGTCCCGCCTCATCGAGAGCGCCACGCGCCTCTACGGCGAAGACATGGATCGCCTGTGGGGCGACTTCGTCGCCGTTCCGGAGGCAAACCTGCGCGTCCTCAGCGGTGGCGAGACGCTTCCCGGAGGCTTCGAGGTCGCCTACACGCCCGGACACGCCTCGCACCACGTCTCCTACCTGCACGACGGGACGGCCTTCGTCGGGGACGTCGGCGGCGTCCGGATCCCGCCCTCGTCCTTCGTCATCCCGCCCACCCCACCGCCCGACATCGACATCGAGGCGTGGCACGACTCGATCGAGCGAATCATTGCTTGGCGGCCCGAGCGTCTGGCCATTACCCACTTCGGGGCGGCCGAGGACGCCGCCCGCCACCTGGCCGAGATGCACCGGCGGCTCGACGAGCAGGCGGAGCTGTCGCGCCGCAGCGACCGGCACGCCTTCCTCGAACGCATCGCGCTTGACGTCGCCGCCGCCGGCGACCCCGAGACTGCCGCGGCCTACGCTCAGGCGGCGCCCAAGGACCAGCTCTACGCCGGCCTCGAGCGGTACTGGCGCAAGCGCTCGGAGACGGTAGGACCGACGGTATCCTGACCGGATGCCACAGACGGTGGAACTGCCCCGCGTGGGCGGCCCCGGCAGTGGTCTCGGCGGCCATTGGCGGGTCATCGTCCTCAACGACGACCACAACACCTTCGACCACGTAGCCGAGTCACTGGCCCGCATCGTTCCCGGCCTCACCCTCGCCGACGGCTACCGCTTCGCCGACAAGATCCACAACGCCGGCCGCGCGATCGTCTGGAGCGGCGCGCGCGAGGAAGCCGAGGGGTACTGGCAGCAGCTCGACGGCGCCGGGTTGACGATGGCGCCGCTCGAATCTGGCTAATCGGCTAACGCCGATTAGCTTGGCGCAGTTGGCGGAGCCAAATGCGCGGGGTCGGCTAGGCTAGGCGCCCCCGGGGGCTAACCCAGTTGGCAGGGCGAAAACGCGCGGGGCCGGCCGGGCGCTGGCCGCTGCTCGCGCCCCCGAGCTAACGCTCGGTGCCGACCGCGAGGCCGGCGCTGATCGCCGCCGATGCGCCGGCCACGACGATCGTCGCCGGTGCCGCGAGCTTGGGAAGGCCGCGTCGGGATGCCACGGTGGCGGCGATGTCGGTGACGTCGCCGGCCATGCTCGCGGCCAGGAAGGGGCGCACGGGCCCGCCGCGCAGGGCGCTCACGAGCGCCATCGCGTGGAGTACAACCTCGCGTGCGCCGAGACCTCGGAGCGCCACCTCGGCGGGGTCGTCCAGCGCTCCGAGCCAGCGCTTGGTGAGCTTTGCCGGGTCGGCGACGAGGATGGCTCCGTAGCCGATCCGCGCGAGCAGGACGGCGACGAGGGTGAAACGGGAACGGAAAATGGACCGCGCGCGGCTGCCGGCCCGGGTCACGCCGCGGAAACCGGCTCGTCTTCGGTGACGATCTCGCCGACGACCAGCTCGTCGTGCCACACGTACACGATGGGGACCTGGAAGCGCCCGGAGTTGGCGGCCCGGAACTCGATCATCTCCGGCCCGTCCCAGAACTTGTACCAGTCGACCTTGGACTCGAACCACGCCATCTGCGTGATCTTGTAGCGGTCATCGCGCGAGCGGTGGACCGCGTACTTGGTGGCGCCGTAGCGCAGCACCACCGGGGCAATCTCCGTGACCGCTTCGGCGAACGAGTCGTGTCGCAGGACGGTCGCGTACCAGGGGATGTAGACAACGCCCGACATGATCAGGCACCCACCTCGGCGCGAATGGCGCCGGGTCCGTCGGCGGTCCGGCCCTGACCCTCCTCGGTGGCCCCGACGAGGATCGCGATCTTGCCCAGGTGCTTGTTGTCACGCAGCAGCTGATGGGCCTGCGCGACCCCTTCGAATCCCATCGTCTGCCAGAGCACGGGCCGGATCTTCGATTGCTCGATGAGCTCGTTGGCCTTGTTCGCCTCCCAGGCGTTGGCGAAATGGGAGCCGAGAATCTCCTTCTGGCGCATCCACAAATACCTTACGTCGAAATCGAGCTGGTAGCCAGATGTGGCGCCACAGATCACGACCTTGCCGAAGGGCTTGACGATCAGGACCGAGGTGGGGAAGGTCGCCTTGCCGACGTGCTCGAAGACGATGTCGGGCGGCCCACCGAGAATCTCCTCGACCGCCTTGCCGAAGCGGCGCGATTCCTTGAACCGGGCCTTCTCCTCCGCTGCGGACTCGCCGCCGCGCCGCATCATTCCGTCGTACTCGCCCCGGTGGATGAACCCGGTCGCGCCGAGCTCCTCGATCAGCCGTCCCTTGGCATCGCTCGAGACGACGCCGACAGATTCGGCTCCGGTCAGGCGGCAGAGCTGGGTCGCGAACACGCCAAGGCCGCCGGCGGCGCCCCAGATCAGGACCCGATGCCCCGCCTGGAGCTGGCAGCGGTCGATCAGCATCCGGTACGCGGTGAAGTAGGTCAGCCCGTAGGCCGCCGCCTCCTCCCACGCGAGGTGGCGGGGCTTGGGCAGCAGCTGCTGGGCCTGCACCTTGCAGAACTGGGCGAACGAGCCCCAGCTCGTCTCATAGCCCCAGATCCGCTGGGAGGGGGCGGCAAGCGGGTCGAGGCCATGGACCTCCGGGTCCTCGTAGGAGGCCTGATTGCAGTGGACGACGACCTCGTCACCGGGCTTCCATCGGGTCACGCCTTCGCCCACCTTCCAGACCACGCCCGAGGCGTCCGAGCCGCCGATGTGATGATCCTCCTGCGGGTGGTAGCGGAACACCGAGACCGGCTCGCCCAGCGCGGCCCACACGTTGTTGAAGTTCACGCCCGCGGCCATGACTCGCACGATCACCTCGAAGGCGGCCGGCTCGGGCACCTCGATCTCCTCGAGCTGGAACGCCTCCATCGGCTCGCCGAGCCGCTCCTCGCGGATGACCCACGCCGCCATCGTGGGCGGGAGCTCGCCCGGCTCGGTATCGACGTCTGCGACTCGACTCAAATCGACGGCCACGTACTACCTCTTCCTGCTCGGGTTCTGTTCAGAAGCTAGAAGAGATCGTACGGGACCGAATCAGAACGAGGCGGACCGCACGCCACCGCCACCCGGAAGTTCGCCGCAGGCGAACTTCCAATGGAATCGGCGAAGCCGATTCCACACGTTCACGGTTGCAGCATCGAGTTCGCCGTGCCCGACCGCTGTTTGCCGACGTGCAACTCGGCCGGCTTGATGCTCGGCGCGCTTGCGACCACCACGTAGTCGCCCGGGGCGATATTCAATTTGACGTCGCCGGGGGTCTCCGGGTTGATCGACTGTAGGTCGGCGATCGAGCGGCCGCTCGCGTTCTGGATCGCCAGGGAGACCGATCGGCTGGCCGCGTTGGTCACCTCGAGGTTGATCGGACCGGCCCCGAAGGAGGCGGGGGAGATGAGGACCCGGGAATTATTGATCGAGCCGGTGATGGTGATCGGCTCCGGCGGTGGAGGCCTGTCGGCGAACATGCCCGAGCCGGCGCCGCACCCCGACACAAGGATGGCCGTAACGCCAACAATGCCGATCATCCAGACCTGCCGCATCGTCTTCCAGGCTCTCCTCTCACAAACGACCCGGCAAACGTGTGCGCGCCAGGCCTCCAGCCTCGGTTCGCCGCGAACCCTAACCGACCTCGGATCGCCACGTGGTGTGGCGCCCGCGCCACACCTGCGCGCGGCGGGCGGGTTGGCGCGGCGCTCAGTGCTGTGCGCTTCGCTCAAGCGCCCCACGTCGCTGCTCGACGCGACGAAGCTCGAGCTGGAGCTGATCCCAGCTTGCCGTCTCGACCAGCTCGTACTCCTCGGCGCTCAGGTCGCGCAGACGGTCGTTATAGATCGACCAGGCCCGGCGGGTGTCCTCGTCGAGCTGACGCAGCTTCTCCGCGGCGACGGCGATCGTGGTCATCTCACGCCTCCTTCCGGTGTCTTGACTCATTTGATCGTACCCCGCGCGGCGGTCGCCCTCAGATCGCGGCCCCGTCGCGCGCTGCAAGCGTCCGTGCACTCCGTCCGGCGCGGGGCGTATCACCGCGGGATGGATCTGCTCGCGCATCCGCTCGCGACCGTCGAGCTCCTCGTGGTCGACACGGAGACCAACGGGCTGAACGGGGAGGAGTGCGAGGTGACCGAGGTGGGGGCGGTTCTCGTGGGGGGTGGCGAGCTCCACGACCGCTGGTCTTCGCTGGTGCACACGATCATGCCGCTGCGGCGCGGCATCCAGCGCTTCACGGGCATCACTCAGGGAATGGTGGACGGGGCGCCGCCGGCCGAGCCGGTGATGCGCGAGCTGGCGATCCGCCTCGCGGGCAGGGTCTTCGTCGCCCACAACGCCGCCTTCGACAAGCGCGTGCTGCGAGGGGCCTTCGAGCGCGCCGACCTCGAGTGGCCGAACCCGCCGGTTCTGTGCACGGCCTCGCTGGCGCGCGCGCTCCTTCCCCTTCAGCGCGTGCGGCGACTATCGGCGCTGGCCGACGCCCTCGGCGTGGAGGTCGAGGTCGCTCACCGCGCCCTGCCTGACGCCGAGACGTGCGCGCGCGTGCTCTGCGCTCTGTTCCCGCGCCTGTGCGCGAATGCCGCCACCGTCGGCGATGCCATCGCCCTGCTCGCGCCTCGCCGCCCGCGCCGGCCCAGCCGACCGCGTGGCCTTCCCGCCGCGCCGTCGCGTCCGCCGGCTGTCGACTTCGCCCAGCTACCCCGCGACCCCGGCGTGTACCTGTTTCGGGATGCCCGGGGCGCCACCCTCTACGTCGGCAAGTCGGTCTCGATCCGCACTCGCGCCCGCGCCCATTTCGCGCCGGCGGCGGGCGACGCCGACTGGACCGCCCACGCCGCGATCGTCGACTACCGGTCTACTCAATCCGAGCTTGGCGCGCTCGTGCTCGAGAACCGCCTGATCAAGGAGCTCGGACCTCCGGGCAATGTGCGCCTGATGCGACGCGATGACCGGCTCGTGTACCTGCGCTGCCGTCTCGACATTCCCTTCCCGATCCTCGAGGTTGCCTCCGAGCCCGCGGCCGGTCATGCGGTCACCATCGGCCCGCTCCGCGGACGCCGGCTCGCACTCGAGCTGGCCGAGCAGCTCGACTCGCTATTCGGCCTGCGCCACTGTGGGCGCCGCCTCCCCCGGCGCGAGCACCCCTCTGCCTATGGGCAGATGGGGCGCTGCCTGTCTCCCTGCCTCGGCGACCTCGATCCCAACCTTTACCGGAGCCGGCTCGACGCCGCCCTCGCGCTCTTCCTCGGTGACGCCAACGGCGGCCGGCGCCTGATCGAGCACGTCGAAGCCCAGATGCGCTCGGCAGCCGCCGAGCGGCGCTATGAACGGGCGGCGTGGCTGCGCCGGCGCCTGCACCGCCTCGAGGTCGTGCTCGCGCGGCTGGGCGGGGTGCTCCAGGCCACCCACGCCCAGCCGCGGCTACTCCTCGCCACCCATCCGGCGGAGCGGCGCTTCGACGCGTTCTGGCTCGTAGGCGGTCGGATCGCCGACTGGGGCACGCTGCCCGATCTCGACGAGCTCGAGGAGCGCACCGCCGCGGCGCTGGCGCGGTTAGGAGGCACCCGCGGCGTGGGAACCCATGTCCCTCCGGGCGAGGTCGACGAGGTGAGGATCGTGGGGAACTGGCTGGCCGCGCACCCCGAGACGCCGCAGCTCGTGCTCGACCCGCCGCCGGGTCGCGAGGGGTTGGAGCGCTTCGTGGCGCGGGCGGCGGAACTCGAGCTTCAGGGCGCGGGCGTCGGGGCGGACGTGGACGACATTGACGACCGTATAGGTAGTC